>ENA-UOUL01001183-UOUL01001183.1-bioreactor-metagenome-genome-assembly--contig:-NODE-1183-length-38788-cov-6.395624_pt1 | contig 38788 bp, 34 predicted proteins | sample MGYA00249838_ERZ747220 | MGnify/ENA primary metagenome ERZ747220 (study PRJEB28778, sample SAMN05720191) | bioreactor metagenome | isolation source: Anaerobic biogas reactor | place: USA:Washington... | reverse complement strand
TAACCTATGCCAATTAGTTGGAGCAGATGACACAAGGTTCGCCCCTACCGCTCCCCGTTTTGCGTTCTACCTTCGCCAAAGGGCCTCGTCCTGCAAGCACTCCAGATGCGTCACCAGGCGGTAGCCGAGGCGGCGGGCCTGGTCGGCGATGCGCACCACGTGGGTCAGCTCCTGGTCGCCGGCGTGGAGCCAGGCCACCCAGTCATGCAGCATCACCGGCATGTGCTCGTCGCGGGCCGCCCGCTCCTCGATGGCGGCGAGGATGTACTCCATGGGGTCGCCGTGCTCGCGTCGGTACATCCAACTGGTGTCGCCGTGGCCGCTGGGGAAGCCCATGATCTCCGGGTGGCCCAACCGCCCATAGTCGACGAACGCGCGCGACTCGTCTTCGCCCATCAGGAAGGTATTGATCATGCGCAGCCCGAGGCTCGCCATCATCTCGAACTCGGCGCGGGATTTGGCAGTCTGGTCAAAGCCCTGCAGCCGCGGGCCGTCCTTGCCGCCGGTGCCGCAGATGCTCACGCCCACCGGCGCCTTGCCGAACACGGCGCGGTGCGCGGCGAAGGAGCGCTCATAGTTGGCGCGCAGCTCTTCGAGCGGACGCCCGCGCTCGTAGCCCAGGCCGATGTGGGTGTGGCTGTGGTCCTGGAGGTCAAAGAGGGGATCGCCGGCCACCTCGCGGCCAAAGGCGGCAAAGAGCGCGCGGTCGCCGTCCAACGTGCCGCCGCAACAGAAGAAAGTGGCGGGGATGGCGTGCTTGCGGTGGACCTGGATCACCTTGTCCAGGAACCCGCCCATGCCCTGCGCGGGATCGCGCTCGGTATCGTAGCGCAAGAGAAAGAGCTTGGTCATGGCGTCTCCCCAAGGTTGTGGCGGCCAGACGGCGCCAACTTGGGCCTGGTCAGCTCGATGGCGAGGAACCCGCCCACCAGGCCCAACAGCGCCAGCATGACCACGGGGATATGGGTGGCAGGGTCCAGCCAGAAGTAGCCTTCCATGAGCCGGTCGCCGACGGCGGCATACATAGCCACCATCCAGACATCCTGCAGCGCGTATAGCACAAACAGCCAGGTCGCCACGTGGTATTCGCGGCGGACGGGCAGCTCGGCGGCCAGCCAGGTAAAGACCACGATCCCCAGCGTGATCTCCCAGATCACGTCCAGCCAGAGGAAGGCGGCCAGGTAAAGCAGCCAAGCCATCTCGACTCCCGCGGCCCGGTCCACGGCGGGGGCGTTCCAGCGGCGCACCATGGAGCGCACGCCCAGCACGATCAGTGGGAGCTCGAGGATGACCTTGACCACGGTGACCACCACGCGCACCGCCGGGCTGACGCCGAAGGAGTGATAGGCGATCTGCAACAGCGAGTGGTTGTAGCCCAGGGAGGGCTCGGCGCCGGCCCAGAAAAAGTTGTCGGTCATGCCCAGGAGAAAGCTGGCATAGTCGCGGTACTGCGCCAGGCCATAGTCCCAGCCGGCCAGCAGCATCCAGGCGAGGGCGGTTCCCAGGTAAGCCGACAGGGTCCAGGCCCACAGGCGCAGGGCGAAGCGCCAGCGGCCGATGAGCAGCGGGACGCCCAGGGCGAAGGCCCAATGGGGCTTGACCTGCAAGATGACCCAGGCCACCGCCACGGCGAGGGGCAGCCGCTCCTCGACCACGGCATAGATCAGCAGGCTGGCCAGCAAGCAGAGGATGGTATAGACATTCAGAAAGCTCAGGTCGCCATAGAAGGCGCCGTAGATCAGCCAGAGCGGCAGGAGCGCCTCCAGCATGGCCAGGGGGCGGGCCATCTGCCAGCGCTTGAAGAGCTGCCGCCAGAGCAGATAGAGGGCTACACCGGAGGCCAGGGTCAGCAGGCTATGGGCCACGGCCACGACGGGGAAGGGCAGCCGGCTGGCCGGGTCGCAAGCGGCGGCGTATAGCGGAGAGTAGTGATAGACGTCGGGGGTTGGCAAGGGGCCGACCCAGTAGAGGTCCTGGCGCGCCGCCAGCCGCCGGGCGGCCTCCAGGTTGAGCGCCAAATCCTGACCCGCCCAATCGGCCGAGCCGGTCGGAATGATCCCCGCCAGCGTGGCCAGGTGCACCGGCACGCGGACAAGGGCATAGAGGATGGCGATCACCATCAGCACCTTGCGCATGAGCTTACCTTCCGGTAGGGAAGCCTTTCTCGCCTCACTCTGATCCCTCCAACTCGAGCATGTGAGCCCGTACCTCTGTGTAGAGGATCGGCACATCGTGGCACGCTGTGCTCCACACGATGTCGTGTGCGATGGATGCGTAGGCATGGATCAGGCGGTTGCGAAGCGCGATGATCCGCCGCGCATTGTGGATGCGTTGCTCCAGAGATGGCGCAACGCGAAGAGCCTGATTCATGGCTTCGCCGATAATCGCGAGCTGCCGCTCGACCGCCGATTGCAGCAGAGGGTCCTGCAAGTAGGCGTCGAGATCCTTCCCTTTGGTGAAAGTGTCAATCAGTTGAGCTGCGGCGAGGATGTCAAACAGGTACTTGCGCAGGTCATCTCTAGCCATAGACCGCCACCTGGGTGTCCAGGACGGAGCGCAGAAAATACGGGTTACGGATAGGGCCATACTCGACCAGGTCTACCGGCCTGCCAAAGAGATCCTCCAGGTCGCTCAGGAGACCAAAGTAGGCATCGGCATGGGCCGACGGAGATAGTGGCTCGAACTCGACGGCGAAATCCAGATCGCTGCGCTGCGGGTCGAAATCGTCGCGCAGGGCCGAGCCAAATACGGCGAGCCGAAGCACGCGGTGCCTGGCGCACAAGCGGGCCAGCTCCCGCCGATGCTGCTCAATCAAGCTGTTCATCGCCAACCCCTCCTGCTACTCTACTCCCCGATCACCTGGACATAATACTCGCGCGAGAGGGGGCCGTCGTATTCGGCGAAATAGACACGCTGCCTCCCGCCCTTGACGATCTTGCCGCCCGAGATAGGAAAGTAGGCGAAATAGCCGCTGATGACGCCCTTCAGGTGGGCGCCGGCGTTAAAGCCCAGCCGCCCATCGATATCCAGGTAGCGGTTGTGCCAATAATCGCCCTGGTCGGGGGCCAGCCGCTCCAGGTGCGCGACCACGTCCCGCTCCAGGCACTCCAGCCCCTCGGTCACCAGCACGCCAGAGGAGGTGTGCGAGGTCATGACGTAGACCAACCCCTCGCCCACGCCGCTCTCGGCCACCACGCGCTCCACCTCGTCGGTGACGTCCACCAGCTCCTGGCTGCGCCGGGTCTGCACGGTCAGTTTCGTGAGTTTGATCATCATGCCACCTGTTCCTCGCCCAGCAGCCGCCGGGCGTTATCAGCAAAGACGAGGCGCTGGCAATCGTCGCTCAGCCCCAGGGCGCGGACGGCCCAGGCCATGTTCTTGACCTCCACGCGGGGATAGTTGGAGCCGAAGAGCAGTTGCTTGCGCAGGCTGCGCTCCCAGAGGGTGAGGGGCACTTGTTCGGCCATGGCAAAGCGCACGAAATCGCGCGGGTTATCGAAATAGAGGGCGGAGGTGTCCAGGCAGAGGTTGGGGTACTTAGCCGCCAGCGCCGCCGCCTCCAGCACCCAGGGCCAGGCGAGGTGGGCCAGCACCACGTTCAACTGCGGCAGGTCGTGGGCGATATCCTCGAAGCGGGAGGGGTGGCCGTATTTGGCCTGCGCGCCCGGCTCCCAGGTCATGCCGGCATGGAAGAGGATCGGCACGCCCAACTCGGCGGCCTTCTCATAGAGCGGGAAGAAGCGCCGGTCGTCGGGGTAGAACTCTTGGATGCCGGGCGCCAGCTTCAAGCCGCGCAGCCCCAGGTCGCCGACGGCCCGCGCCAGCACCTCAGGGGCGTCGGGGCGATAGGGGTCCACGCTGGCAAAGCCGATGAAGCGGTCGCACATGCGGCAGAGCTCGGCGATCTGCTCGTTGGAATAGATCTGGCAGCCACGGGTGCGGGTGGTGTCGATGGGGAGGAGCACGGCCCGCTCGAGCCCAGCCACGTCCAGCTCGAGCAGAAAGGTCTCCAGCGGCTGGGCGCGGTTGCGGATATAGAAGACGTCGCGGGCGATGCGCGCCAAGTCGGGATAGCGGGCGATCATCTCTTCCACCAGCAGCGGGTGGGTGTGGAAATCGATCATGGCGGTTGGGCCTCCTCGGGGCGCCTAGTTGACGCCCAAATGCGAATCCATCATCACGCGCAAGAGGTCTTGCCAGCAATCGTCGCACAGCAGGATGTTGGCGCTCAGCTCGCGCATGGTCATCTCGACGAGCTCGTCGAGGCTATGGGCCTCGCTCAGGACGCAAAGGTTGGCGCAGTGGCGCTCGCCGGAGGGCGATGGCAACGCGTGGGGCCGCCCCGGCTGGGGAAGCCCGAACAGGTGCCCCACCTGGTGCGCCACCGTCCGGCGCACGGCAAAGAGGCGCACCCGCTCGTCGCGAATCCGGCGCAACGGCGCCACCGAGACCACGGCCACGCGCCCCGGCACCAGCAGCGCCAGCGCCTCCTCGCCGACGGCGTCGCCCTGCGCCACGTCCAGCGGCTGGCCGATCAGCGAGAGGTCATAGTGGGGGTTCTGCCGCTGCCACGGCTCGTTCAAGATCGTCTCGGCGAGCTTGGCGCCGTTGACCGTCCCACGCTGGGCGTCCAGGCTCTGGTCGACGTACCAGCGATAGCTGCGGTAGGGCGCGTCCGCGGGCAGCGAGGGGATCTCCCAATCGCCAAAGGCGTTGATCACCGGCGCGGCCTGCAGCCAGCCCCGGTGGAACCCCGTCTCTTGGAGCCGGCCCGCGACCTTGATCACCGCGTCAAGGGCGAAATGCACCTCCAAGGCCTCCACGGCGTCGGTCCAGCTCACGGACATGTTTTTCATCGGCCTCTCCGCGTCGTGCTCTACGGCAGCATGGGCGTGATTATAGCACCTTCGCGGCGATTCGTCCACCGGTCTTGGGGCTGGGCGGGCAGGCGCCTCGCTATTTGTCCCAGCGGCGGTCGGGCTGCCAGAAGCCCAGCTTGGGCGCGTTCCACTCGTCCGTCGGCTCAAAGAGGCCGGGGAAGCGGAGGTTGGCCTCGATGGCCTCATAGTTCAGGTCCACGCCCAGCCCGGGCTTCTCCGGCACGGCGACATAGCCCGCCTGCAAGTAATCCTCCGGCAGGCCGGTCACCAGCTCGCGCCAGAAGGGGAGGTCCAGGCCATGGTGCTCCAGCGCGACGAAACTGGAGAGGGCCGCGGCGCAGTGGACGTTGGCCATGAAAGCGATGGGCGACCCGGCAAAGTGCAGCACCGTGGGCAGCCCGTAGCGCTCGGCATAGTCGACGACCTTTTTCGTCTCCAACATGCCGCCAGCGGTGAGCAGGTCGGGCTGGATGATGTCCACGGCGCGGCGCTCGATCATCTCGCGAAAGCCGTCCCAGAGATAGATGTTCTCGCCGTCCAGGGTGGGCACATTGATGGCGCGGGTGACCTCTTCCCAGGCGTCCAGGTCCCACCAGGGCATCAGGTCCTCCATCCAGGCCAGGCCATAGGGCTCCAGCGCCCGGCCCAGGCGGATGGCGTCGTTGGTCGTCACGGGGCCAAAGTGGTCCACGGCCAGCGGCATCTCCCAGCCCACCGCCTGCCGCACCGCCGCGACGATCTCCGCAAAGCGGGCGATGCCGCGGTCCGTGAGCTGCGCGCCGAGGGTCGCGCCGCGGGCCTTGACGCGCCCGGGCATGCTCAACTCGTGCTGGGTGGGCGATCCGGCGACGCCGTCGGGGACATGGCCTTCCAGCACGCGCATGCCCACGTCGAATTTGATAAAGGTGAGGCCCAGGGCCTTGCGCCCCAGCACGCGCTGGGCGTAGGCCTCCGGCGTGGGGTCGGCGGGGGTGGGCGTATCGGCATAGAGGCGGACCTTGTCGCGGTACTTGCCGCCGAGGAACTGGTAGCAGGGCACGCCATAGACCTTGCCCACCAAGTCCCAGAGGGCGATCTCGATGCCGGAGACGCCGCCGCCCTCGCGGCCCCAGTTGCCGAAGCGCTTGATGGCGCTGTAGATCATGTCCACGTTGCAGGGGTTCTGGCCCACGAGAAAGCTCTTGAACTGCAGGGCGTTCTCCTTGTGGCCGGCGTCGCGCACCTCGCCGATGCCATAGACCCCCTGGTTGGTGTCGATGCGGATGATGGGATAGTCATAATTGCTGCACACCACCGCCGCGCGCAGGTCGGTGATCTTGAGCTGCGATGGGCTGGAGCCGGTACGGATGGCGTTCTCGATGCGGCCGAGGGCGGCGTCTTCCTTGGGCATGTGTCGGTTACCTCCTGTCAGCTCGGAGAGGGGACGCAGACTCTAAGGATTCCCATGACGGGTGCGGGCCCACTCCTGATCCGCCTTCATCCTGAGAATCCGCGTCCCATTCCTGGGTGGCTAGACCCGCCGCGCGGCCCAGCGGATCCCGTTGGCCAGCACTTGGCGAAAGCCAGGGTCGAGCCAGGTGGTGTTGTCGTGGCCGCACTCGAAGCAAAAGACGCGCGATCGGCCATAGCTCCGCGCCCAGGCGATGGTCTTCATGCTCTTGGGATGGTCGGTGGTGACCAGCACCTCGCAGCCGGGCCCGGCGTCGGCCATCTCGTAGGTCTCGTCCACCAGCGGCCAGTCGGACAGCCCCCAGGTGATGGGGTGGGCCGGATCGACCACGTGGAGGCGCAATCGCTCGTCGTGGCTATAGGAGGCCAGCCGGCGGTCCGCGATGCCGACGATGTCGTTCCAGGCGGGCCATTCCAGGTAGGCCAGCAGGGCGTGGTGCAGGATGACGAGCCCCTGCTCGGACTGGCCGAGGGCTTCCAGGGCGGCCTGGTGCTTGCCAGCCAGCCAGGGCTTGGGGCCGTCGGTTGGCTTGTCGCCCAGCATGATGTAAAAGAGCACCGCATCATAGGCCGCGCGCTCCGCTGGGCGGGAGGAAGCGAAATCGTCCATGTGCTGGACATAGGCGTCGATGCCGGGCAGCTCGCGAAAGAGCTGGTGAAAGTGGACCACGTCGTAGGCGTGGCCGCCGGTGATCACGGCAAGCTTGATGTCGTTATTCATGTTTCCCTCCTACTCGATGACGATCACCTCGTACTCGTGCACGTCGGGCAGGTGGACGACCATGTCGTCGCCCTCGTGCCGCCAGGCGCAGGGACAATCGGCCACGAGGGCCCGGGCGCTCTCGTAGGGCTGGCCGCGCAGGGCAAAGCGCAACGCCAGGTCGCGCTGGACGGGCACACGGGTGAAGGGGCGCGGCGTCGGCCCGGCATAGTTGATCAAGTGCACGATCAACCGCTGACCCTGGCGGCGCGCCACCACTTCCACGTTGCCCAATCCGCCTTCCAGCCGGACGCTGCCCCCGGCGTGTTCATCCACGACGTTCACGAGCAGCCGCACATACTCGGGCGGGGCGTAGGAGAGGCACATCTCGGCAAAGGTGCCGGCCAGGTAAAGGCAGCGTCCCTCGCCATAGCGGTTCAGGATGATGGCCGGGCGCTCCGGCGCGGTGAGCGCGGCATAGCGGCCGGGCATCACGCCGTGGAGCTGGGCCAGCACCTCCGCACCGTCGCGGGGCTTGACGTCGAGGCCCCAGGCGGGCGCGGGGTACAGGGGCAGGTCGAGCCCGGCCAGGAGCGGCTGGGCCTCGGCGGAGGGCTGCCCGGCCAGCGAGACATAGTTCCAGTTCTTATAGTCGATGGGCCCGGCCCCCATGGAGGCCCCCAAGACGTCCGAGAGCCCGAAATCGGGGCGGCGCTGGCCGTCGGGGGTGTAGAGCGACGTGTCAAAGGTGGCCACCACCGTCCCGCCGTCGGCCACATACCGCCGGATCGCGGCGATGGCGCCATCGGAGAGGCAGGCGCAGGTGGGCAGATAGATGACGTCGTAGGGCTCCAGGTCGCGGTGGCTCAGCTCCAGGTCGGTGACGATATCGAAGGGGACGCCCGAGCGGGAGAGGGCGTCGCAGAGGCCGTGGAAGGCGTCGGTGAAATTGCCGACAAAGGCGCGGACGCCCTGCTCGCGGCCATAGAGGTCGGTGACCTCGGTGGAGCGGCGATAGGAGCGGTCGGTGTCGATGGAGTACATGATCGCCACCTTGGCGGCGGAGACGCTCTGGTCGTAGTAGGTCTCGTGCCGGGCCATCAGGCCCACGATGTCGCGGGCGGCCTGGCCGCCAGGGGTGTCCATGTAGGCCATCGAGTTGTGCGGGCCGTACCAGAGGCTGGAGGCGTTGGCGGCGATGGAGGCGATGCAGAGCTTGGTCTCCACGGCGGTGTGCATGTACCAGCCCCAGGGCTTTTGATCGGCGGCCATAAAGATAACCCGCGGCTTGTCCGGGGCGACGGCCTCGAGCATCTTGGCAGCGACGCTGGGCTTCCAGAGGTAAGCGTCCTTGGGCGGCGAGTAGAACATAAAGCCGCCCTCCGTGCCGACGATGTCGTTATACTGCACCGCCGTTTTGAGATTGACATAAGACGCGCCCGGGTGGGTGGCGGGGAGGTTCATGTAATAGACGCCGTCGGGGTGGCTGGCCTTGAAGCGCTGGTAGCCCTCCATCAGGAACTCGTCCTTGCTGCGCCGATAAAAGTCCCAGGTATCCTGGGCGGACAGCAGGTCGCCGCCATACCATTCGCGGAAGCGTGCCTTGCAGCTCTCGCAATAGCAGCCGCCGCCCACCACGACGGGACCGTCCAGAAAGATGCCGTCGATGTCGTAGGGGGCGAGGTCGTCCAGGAGGGCGAAAAAGTCGTCGCGCCAGGGGCTGTTGACGCAGCAGGCATAAGCGGTGTCGTAGAGCTTGGGCAGGCCGCCGTCGCGGGAGTGCTGCAGCCAGTCCGGGTGATCCTCGATGGTCGAGGTGGGGAGCGTGTGCACGTTGACGTAGAGGATCAGGCGGACGCCGGCGGCGTGGGCGCGCTCGGCATAGGCGGCGAGGATGGGGCCGTGGGTGGCGGGACGAAAGCGGCGCTCGTCCAGGCCCCGGAAAAAGTGCGAGCCTTGCTCGACGTTAAAGCCCATCTCGGCCCAGAGGTCCACCACCTGCAGCGCTTCGTAGGGATCGGCGACGCCTTGCAGCGCCGCGATGCGCATGGGCCCCTCATACCAGGGTTTCGACATGTTTCCAGCCTCCTCGTGCGTGATGTGCAATTGGCGTTGAACAGCGATCAGTCGTAAGCAAAGTGGTTGCGCGGCCTGCTGCCTTCCCAGGGCTGGGCCTCCAGGCCGTCGGCGATGACCGGCAGGCAGGACATGCGCAGCCTGGCGCAGCCCAAGGGGATCAGGGTGATCTCCTCCTCGGGCTCATCGGAGCGGGCCGGGCCGACGGGCACCTCGTCCACGGTCTGGTTCTCCAGGATGCGCCAGCCGGGGAGGCGCTTGGCCGTGGCGCGAATCTCGATGGGCGCATCCTCCAGCGTCCAGGGCTGCGCGGCGACCTCGCCACGATCCACCACAGCCAGGCCGGCGGCGGGGTCGGCGCCCTCGAGGCAGAGGCCATAGTTCCAGGGCGTGGCGGGGTAGACCTCCCATTCGGGCCATTCGTCCGTGCCGCCGCAGCGCTGCCACCGCTCGCCGATGCGCACCGAGTAGCTCAGCGGGCCACGGTCCACGGTGACGCTGCCGTTGCGCGGCCAGCGGGTGAGCGACACGGCCATGTCCATCTCGAGCGCGACCCGGTCCCCGGCGCGCCACTCGCGCTCCAGGCGCAGGTAGGTCCCGGGCGCGGGCTCGGCTGCCACGCGCTCGCCGTTGAGGCGGACGTGAAAGCCGCGGCACCAGCGCGGGACGCGCAGGTAGAGTGGGAAGGTCACGGGGCGGGCCGCCTCGATAGCGAGCTCGACGCCGCCGCGAAAGGGATAGTCGGTGCGAGACTCGATGACAACCGTTTCGCCCGACGCGCCGACCTGCGCGGCGACTCGGCTGGCGGCGTACATCCAGGCGACGAGGCCGCCATCGGCCGCGGCCTGCCAGAGGTTTTGCACGTACCAGGGCCAGCCCATGGCGACGTTGTGCTGGCAGCAGCGATAGATGTGCGGCGAATAGCTGACCTGCCGCCCGCGGTTGTAAAAGTCGTGCTGCTCGCCGGCGTCCAGTTGGGGCTGGTTGGCGGCGGTGAGGTAGTGGAGCGCCTTCAGGTCCGGCGTCGAGGCGGAGGGAAAGTGGTTGAGCATGACGTCCTCGCAGCGATCGGCGTAGAGGGGATCGCCGGTGAGCCGCCCCAGCAGGTAAAAGCTCTTGGCGAACTCGACCATGCCGCAGGTCTCAAAGCCCTGGCGGGGATCCACCTTGCCGGAGCGGATGCGCTCGTCGGCGCCAAAGATGCCGCGCGGCTGCTGCCCCCAGGTGCCCAGGTGCTGGGCGTACCAGTACTCGCTCCGCGCCAGGTACCAGGGATCGCCCGCCTGGGCCATATAGGTCCCCGCGTACTGGAAGCGCTGGGTAAAGTCCACGATGTGATCGGAGAGCCATTCGCTCACCGGCGGGGCGATGCGCTGGTAAAAGCGGCGCGCCAAGTCCAGCAGCCAGCCCTCGCCGGTGCGGTTGTAGAGCCAATAGAGGTGAGGGAGCATGTCGCCGGCCCGCGCCCATTGCACGAAGGGCTTCCATCCGCCAAAGCCCGGCCGCGGCTCGGGGACAAAGCGCTCGTCGGGCAGGTCGCGGCAAAAGGCAAAGAAACGGGACAAGAAGGGGATCACCCGCGGGTCGCCGGTGCGCTCGTGGTGGTGGATGACGGCGTCCAGCATGATCATGTGGGGCCAGAGGTCGCAGACGACCTGGCCGTTCTGGCCGGCCACGGCCTTGTGGTAGCGCGCGCCGAAATAGCCGTCGGCGTCCTGGCTGCCCAGGACCGCCTCGATCCAGCGGTCGGCGATGGCGCTCAGCCGCGCGTCGCCGGTGAGGGCGGCGAGGTCGTAAAAGCCGCGGAACCAATAGGCCTGCTCCTCCCAGCCCTCCCGGTCGCCGCCGAGCCAGCCGTTCTCCGGGGCCAGGAAGGGGCTCAGCTCCTCCAGGTGGCCGGTCATCCCCTCCGCCATCAGCTCGAGCTGGCGCGCCAGCCAGCCCAGGGGCTGCACCGCGCCCAGCGGCAGCTTGGCCAGCGGACTCGGCAGCAAGGGAGGCCGGTTGGTCGTGTAGCGGGCGTCGGCAGGGAGCGGCTCGGGCCGCCGGACCACAGAAACATACATCGGCAATTCCCCTTGGGCAAGATCGAACACGGTCAATTGGCGCGGCCTGAGCGGACCACGTCCAGGCGGCACCAGGCATAAAGCGCGTCATAGACCTCGGCCTGGCGCTCGATATTCTCCAAATCGTCGGGATAGCGCAGGCCATACCCCACGGCGAGGGCCTCCAGTCCCACGGCCAGCGGGTCCGTCCCCAGCTCGGAGGCGATGTCGGCGGCGTGGACGATCTTGGCGAGGCGCAACAGCGCCTTGTCCTGCAGGCCGTACTTGGCGATGATGGTCTCGAAGGAGCAGAGGCCGTCGCGATGGCCCAGCTCCACGCCGGGGGCATCGAAGGGGATCGCTCCCTGCTCCTCAGCCACGCGGGCAACCTGGCTGGCCGGGACAAAGAGGAACTCGGCCTCCGAGTCTACAAAGCGGCTGATGAGCCAGGGACAGGCCACGCGGTCCACATGGACGTGCGAACGAGTTACCCACTTCATGTTCTCAGCGCCTTTCCTGGGCCGGAGCGGCCCTACCCCGTGTGCCAAAAAACGTCGATCAGTAGCCGGATGCCGTGTCATACCGCTTGATCTTGCCAAACTGGACCAGGGCGTGCCCCGGCGATGCATCCACCGCCGGCTTTTCCGGAGCGACGAGCCACTTTTCGAAGGCTTCCTCGCTCTCCCACATGGTGATGATGAGCCAATCCCCTTGACCATCGGCGGGCCGGAGGATCCGCTCCATGAGAATGCCGTACCGCTGGCGCAGTTCTCGGTTCGACTGGATCCAGGCAAAAAAGGCGGCCTGGTTCTCCGGCGAAACCTGCACGGTGCGGATGCAGACCAGTGGATCGCGCGGGCCGACCGGCATATCACACCTCCCGAGTCTGTGCGACAACTAAGGTTATATCAGTACGTCCGATTCCGCAAACAGAACGCGCGCCCAGGCCCGCCGCGCAGAGCCTAGAACTGGGGCAGGTAGGCCGCGTGCGCCGCCAGCATCTCGTCCACCAGCCGCCGCGCCTCGGCGGGGTCGGTGAGCGCGCCATCGGCAAGGACCGCTTGCCGCACCAGCTTGCGGTCGCCGGCCAGCGCCGCCTCGGCGGTCAGCTCTTGCACCGCCACCACGCGCTGCATGATGGCGGCCAGCCCCGCGGGCAGCTCGCCCAGGGCCAGCGGAACCAATCCCGCCGCCGTGGCCGTGGCCGGGGACTCGAGCACGACGTCCCGGGGGAGGTTGGCGACCTGGCCCACGTTGGGCAAGTTCACGGAATACGTCGCGCCGTTGGCGCTGCGGAGGGCGCCCAGAATCTCGATGAGCTTTTCCCCCTCCCCGGCGGGGCGGCGCAGCAAGCTCTCGTCCAGCGGGACCTCGCCAGCGGCCTGGGCGCGCATGGCCTCATAGATGGCGTCGCCGCGGGCGATGGTCTGCTCCAGGGAAAAGCACTCGGTGCCCAGGGTCTGGCCGTAATAGGCTCCCTCGTGCAGCAGCGCGGGAAAGAACTCGGAGACGTGGCGGTCCAGCACGGCGGGGAAGGCGCGAAAAGCGCGGTAGAGCCCCCAGGAGAAGGGGTTATCGCGCCAGCGCGGCGCATCGGCGGCGCGGGCGCCGAGCTCGGGGAAGGCGTCGCCGCAAGAGCAGCCTCCCTCCTCGCCGAGCCGCCGGTTCACCAGCGGCCAGGCGTCCTCGCCGCGGTAGCGCAGCTCGGTGAACCAGGTCAGGTGGTTGACGCCCACCGCCGTGGAGGTCACATCGTCGGGGTGAACGCCCATGTAGCGGGCCAGGTAACGATGGACCTCGGGCACGCCATGGCAGAGCCCCACCACCGGCGCGCCGGTGGCCTTGCGGATGGCGCGGCAGTTGACGGACATGGGGTTGGCATAGTTCATGAACCAGGCGGTGGGGCAGAGGCGCTGCACATCGCGCGCGATCTCGACCAGGGCGGGGACCATGCGCAGGGCGCGAAAGATGCCGCCGATGGTGACGCTATCGCCGACGGGCTGATAGACGCCGTACCGCCGCGGGATAAAGACGTCCTGCTCCCAGGCGCGCCGCCCGCCCACGGCGATGGTGGTGACCACCGCATCGGCGCCGGGGAGGAGGTCGCGGCGGTCGGTGGAGGCGGCGAGCTCGATAGGTGCGCCGGCGTGCTCAACCAGCCGCCGGCTGAGCCCCTCGGCCACGGCCAGCGCCGCCGGGTCGATATCCACCAGCCCGACGCGCCAGGGGTTGCCGTCGCGGATCAGGTCAGCGACCAGGCCCCGGGTGAACATGGCGCTCCCCGCGCCGATGAGGACGATCTTGTGCCCGCTCATGTAAACCTCCTATAGCAGCTCGCAGCAGCGCAGGTCGACAAAGGCGGTCATGCTCCGCTCCAGCGCGACCAGGTTGGGCTCCCACTTGAAGATGGACCATTGCCATACCGGGATAAAGATGCTGACCAGGACCACCGAGAGGCGATAGTCGTCCCAGCACTCGGGCCAGGAGTAGCCGGCCACGCCGCGCTCCAGCAGCGCCTGGTGATAGCGCCGCAACAGCGGCCCCTCGCGCCGCCGCCGGAGCGCCGTCTCCCAGCCGGCGATCATGAAGGCCAGGTCCGTCCCGCCGATGGTGGCGTGCCAGAACTGCCAGTCGATCAGGAGCGCCGAGGCGGTCGCCGGGTCGCGCGGATAGAGATAGTTGCCCAGGTGGGCGTCGCCATGGGCCAGCGTGAGGTTGCGCCCGCTGGCGTGGCGCCGGAAGAGCTGTGGCAGCGCGGCCAGGGCGCCTTCGTAGGCGGAGCGCCAGGAGGCCAGCAATCGCTCGCCCAGCGCGGCCATGAACTCGGCGGTCCGCCGCTCGGCGTCGGCGCAGTTGGCCTCCCGCTCCTGGCGGGTGGGGAAGCGGCTCACGTCGCGCCCGAGCCGGGGATGGTCCCACCAGGCGGCGTGCAGGCGAGCCAGCGCCTCGATGGCCTGCTCGGCGTGGCGCTCGTCCTCCGGGTCGGGGGAGGCGGCGTGCGTCTCGGAGAGGTCCCGCAGCAGCACGTGCGAGGCGCCCGTCTCGGCATCATAGGCCGCATGGTAGCAGGGGATGGTCGGCGGGTCGGCCATGGCGGGGGCGATGGTGTCGTAAAAGACGACCTCCTGGCGCGGGCCCGTGGGATCATACTCGCCCGGCGCCTGGGCGGGGCTCGATGACTTGAGGAAGAGCCGCCGCGGCGCGCCCAGGGTCGCCCCGCGCGAGTAGCTGGCTTGCAGCGGCCACACGGTGGAGGCAAAGGTCCGCCGCGGCTCGCCAGCCGTTACGCGCAGCACCTCGCCGCGCGAGAGGGCTCGCCGCTCACGGAGCAGGCCGGTCAGCCACTCCGGGGTGACCTGCGCAGCGTCGGTGATGACCGTGGCCATGGTTGCCTCCCTGGGGCCGGGGACTCGTCAGGCGAAGGGACGCAGGTTCCGGATCGGCCGCTCCAACCCCGGCGATCCGGCGAACCTGCGTCCCCTGTCTCCTATCCGGCGAGGATCGCCGCGATCTCGCGCATCTGGGCGGGGGTCAGCGGGCCGAAAGACATGGCCGCGGCATTCTCCTCGATCTGCTGGGCGTTGCGAAAGCCGGGGATGGGGATGGTATGCGAGTTGCGCCCCCAGATCCAGGCCAGCGCGCCCTGGGCCAGCGTGCGTCCGCCGGAGGTGAGGATGGCTTTGATCTGCTCGAGCTTGGCCAGCCACTCGGCCATGCGCCCGTCCCGCAGGTTCCAGCCGTAACGCACGTCGTCCTTGGGGAAGGTGGTGTCGGCGTCGAAGCGGCCGGTGAGCAGGCCCTTGGAAAGGGGCGTCCGGTTGATGCTGGCGAGGTTGAACTCGTCGCAGACGTCCAGCACCTTGGGCTCGCCCTCAAAGAGGTTCAGCCGCTGCTGGATGGCCGTGCAATGGGGCCCCTCGGCGAAGAGGCGGGCGTTGTCGGGGCTATCCGTGGACCAGCCGTACCAGCGGATTTTGCCCTGCCGCACCAGCTCTTCCAGGGTCTCGCGGGCGGCGATGGCGGCCTCCCGCTCCAGGGTAGGGAGGTGGAGCTGGTAGAGGTCGATGCGCGGGGCGCCCAGGCGCTGGAGGCTGGCCTCGCAGGCGCGCCGGATATAGTCCGGGCTGGCGTCCTCCCCGCCGATCTGCTTGGTGGCGGGGACGAAGCAGTTGCCGAACTTGGTGGCGAGGACGACCTGGTCCCATTTGCCCGCCAGCGCCTGGCCGACCACGGTCTCGCTGTGGCCCGCGCCATAGACGTCCGCCGTGTCGAAAAAGGTCAGCCCGAGGTCCAAGGCGCGGTGGATCGCTTTGATCGAGTCGGCGTCATCGACGCCGGCCCAGCCGTTGGCGCGCTCGCCGCGCCAGGCGGCCCCGCCGATGGTCCAGCAGCCCAAGCCCAGGGCGCTGACGACGAGGCCGCTTCTGCCCAATGTGCGTGTGAACATGTCGCTCCTTTCGGGTGGGCGCATAGCGCCTATCGCTTATCGCTGATCGCAGGAAGGATAGGGCTCGCGCATCGGCGAGTCCTATCCGGATGCCTGTCTAGCTTGCTGGCTCTTGTGAAGCTGGACCTATCTTGCTGCCAATATCGCGCAGGCGCGCGGGCCCAGGCGGTAGAGGTGCTGGCTCCATAGCTCGGCCTCCTCCCCGGCGGGGCGGAGGTCGTCCGGCGAGGCGAGGGAGGTATCCACCGCCCGGCGCCAGGCCCGGCCCTCCGGCGCGCTGGGGAGCTGGAAGGTCTCCTCCCGCAGCCCGGCGTTGAACATCAGGTAAAGGTCCGGGCCGCCCTCGTCGCCCAGGATATGGCAGGCCAGCCGGCGCTCCTGCGGGTCGTGCCAGTTGGGCACCGGGCCCTCGGGGCTGTGCCAGCGGATGTCGGCGTCGGTATAAAAGGCCTCGGCGCGGAGGACGGGATGGGCGCCTCGGAAGGCGATCAGCCCCTGCGTGAAGCGCTGGATGTCGGGGTACTGCTCCATCCGGCGCCAGTCGAGCCAACTGATCTCGTTGTCCTGGCAATAGGCGTTGTTGTTGCCGCGCTGGGTGCGGCGGAACTCGTCGCCGGCCAGCAGCATGGGCACGCCCCGGCTCACGAACAGCGTCACCAGCAGGTTCTTGATCTGCCGGGCCCGCACCCATTGGATGGCGGGGTTCTCCGTCTCGCCTTCCAGCCCATAGTTGTGGCTATAGTTCTCGTCCGAGCCGTCGCGGTTCTCTTCGCCGTTGGCCTCGTTGTGCTTGCGGTTGTAGGTCACCAGGTCGTGCAGGGTCAAGCCGTCGTGGCAGGTGATAAAGTTGATGCTGCTCTCCGGGCCCTTGCCGGAGCGCTGGTAGAGGTCCGAGCTGCCGCAGAGGCGGCTGGCCAGTTGGCCCACCATCCCCTCGTCGCCGCGCCAAAAGCGGCGCACATCGTCGCGGAAGCGGCCGTTCCATTCGGCCCAGCGCGCCTGGGAAAAGTTGCCGACCTGATAGGCCCCGGCGGCGTCCCAGGCCTCGGCGATGATCTTGACCTGGCGGAGGAGGGGGTCCTCGGCGATGTGCTCCAGCAGCGGGGGCTCGGGCAGGAGGTTGCCCTGGCTATCGCGCCCCAGCACCGAGGCCAGGTCGAAGCGAAAGCCGTCCACGTGCATCTCGACCACCCAATGCCGCAGCGCGCTCATGATCAGGTCGCGGACCACCGGGTGGTTGGCGTTCACCGAGTTGCCGGTGCCGGTATAGTCGCGGTAGCCGCGGCGGTCGTCGGCGAGCATGTAATAGATGCTGTTATCCAGGCCGCGGAAGGAGAGGGTGGGGCCCTCCTCGTTGCCCTCGGCGGTGTGGTTAAAGACCACGTCGAGGATCACCTCGATCCCGGCCCGGTGCAGCGCCTTGACCATCTCGCGGAACTCGAGCACCTGCTGGCCCGCGCCGCCGGTGCAAGCATAGGCCGCCTTGGGCGCGAAAAAGGCCACGGGGCTATACCCCCAATAGTTCTTGAGCCGCTGACCGGTGAAGGGGTCGCGCAGGATCAGCTCGTTTGCGTTGAACTCTTGGACGGGCATCAGCTCCACGGCGGTGACGCCGAGGGAACGCAGGTAGGGGATCTTTTCCGTCAGGCCGCGGTAGGTTCCCGGGCAGCTCACCCCGGCGCTGGGGTGGATGGTGAGGCCGCGCACGTGGGCCTCATAGATCACCGTCTCGGACCAGGGGCGCTGCAGGGGGCGGTCGCCCTCCCAGGCAAAGCCGTTGTCGGTAAAGACGCATTTGGGCGTGACCGCCGCGTCGTCGCGCACGGAGAAGGAGAGGTCCCGCTCAGGCGAGGCGATGTCATAGCCGCGCGCCGGACCAAAGTCCCAGCCATCCAACCGGGTGACGGAGGTGGCGTAGGGGTCCAGCAAGAGGCGATGGGGGTTGAAGCGGTGTCCCTCGCGGGGGCGATAGGGCCCCTCGGCGCGGTAGGCGTAGAGCTGGCCGGGCCGGACGCCCTGCACCCAGACGTGCCAGACGTCGCCGCTGCGGTGGCGGTCGGGTTCCAGCCGGATCGTGCGATAGGGCGACACATCCTGGGGCTGCTGGTAGAACTCCAGGATCAGGCAGGTGGCATGCCGGGAAAAGATGGCGAAATTGGCGCCATCGCCGGCGAGGTGGACGCCCAGCGGCAAAGGCCGCCCGGCGCGCACCTCGCCGGTCTCGGTGACGTTGCGGAGGTACTCGTCAAAGGCCGGCCCGGCCTCGGGCCGCGGCGTGCGTCCTAGCGACATGGGCGCGCCCGCGCAGGCGTTGCGCTGAGGTTGCGTGGGGTGTAGGGCACCTAGAGGAGACCTCCGTCGGCGAGAATCTGGCGCAGCGCGGCCTGGTCGGCCACGCTGGAGGGGAGCAGGGGCGAGCGCACCGCGCCGCCATAGTAGCCCAGCATGTCCAGCGCGGCCTTGAGCCCGGCCACGCCGTAGGTGGCGGTGATGGCCGTGTTCACGGGGATCAGGCGCCGCTGCAGCTCGGCGGCCTCGTCCAGGCGGCGCGTCTCCCAGAGCCGCTGAATCTCGATGCATTGCCGCGGGGCGATGTTGGCCAGGGCCACCACGCCGCCCACCGCGCCCACCGCCAGCGCCGCATAGAGGAACCCCGCCGACCCGGCGAGCAGTTGAAAGCCGGGCGGGCAGAGCCGGATGATGTCGGCGATCTTGGTGATGTTTCCACCCGAGTCCTTGATGCCAATGATGTTGGGGTGCTGGGCGCAGCGGGCCACCGTCCCGGCGGCCATATCCACGTGGGTGAACTTGGGCACGTTGTAGAGGATGACCGGGATGGGCGAAGATTCGGCCACGGCGTGGTAATGGTGGACCAGCGCCGCGTCGGTCATCTTGTCGTCGTAATAGTTGGGGGTGACGACGATGGCCGCATCGGCGCCCAGGCTGGCGGCCTGGCGCGTGAGGTGGATCGTCTCGCGGGTGGACTCGCAGGCCGTGCCGGCGATCAGCAGCTTGCCCGCGGGGATGGCCTCGCGGGAGACCTCCAGGACGCGGAGCTTTTCCGCCTCGGTGAGGTAGGAGGCCTCGCCGTTGGAGCCGAGGACCACATAACCGGCCAGGTCGGTGGCGTTCCAGCGGGCCAGGTTGGCGCGCAGGGCGTCATAGGCCACCTCCTCATCCGCCAGGAAGGGCGTGCAGATGGGGGGGAAAAGGCCGTGCAGGGAAATGCTGCTATTGGACATGTCACCTCCGGGCGAAATCAGTCCGTCCTTCGCGTCAGCGCGCCATAGACCTCGGGACGGCGGGTTTGCAGGTTGAAGCACTTGCCGCGGCGCGGCCGGGCCACCGCGTCGGCCTCCAGCGACACCACGATCATCTCTTCCGCGATGTCCAGGCTCTGCGACTCGGCCACCACCGCGCCGGTGGGGTCGACGACCAGGCAGCCGCCGGCGTGGTTGGCCTCGACGCCCGTTAGCTCGAGCGCCGAGCGCCCGGCGTCGTTGCAGACGCCGACATAGACGCCGTTATCGTAGGCACGGCAGCCGTGGAGCATCCGCCACATCGCCTTGTTGCGCGCCACCGCTTGCTGCCGGGCGGCGAGGTCCTCCGGCCAGGCGCCAAAGCGCGCGGCGTGGGGGGCCAGCAGCAACTCTGCGCCGTCCACGGCCAGGCAGCGCGCCAGCTCGGGAAAGTGGTTGTCGTAGCAGATGATGATGCCGACGCGGGCGAAGGGCAGCTCAAAGACGGGCAGGCTGGTGCCGTGCCGAAAGTAGAAATACTCGTCGCCGGAGAGGTGGACCTTGCGCTGCTTGCCGATGTAACCCTCGGGCACGACGATGAACTGGGTATTGTAGTGGATGCCGCGGTCGTCCTCGGCGATGCCGGCGCAAATGGCGATGTCCAGCTCGCGGGCCACGCCCAAGAGGGCCTGGACGCAGTCGCCGTCGGGCACGGGCTCGGCCTCCCGCACCATGGCGGGATCGCCGGCGTGGCCGGTGAGGCCCAGCTCGGGCAGGCAGACGAGCTGCGCCCCTTGCTGGGCAGCCTGGCGGACCCAGCCGATGGTGCGCTCCAGGTTCTCGCGCTTGCGCCCCACCGGGCTATCTTGTTGCACCAGAGCCAGCGTCAAGTCTTGCACGGTCACCTCCCCGCCCCGCGGCGATTCCGAGGCACATCATACCACCGAGTGGGCCAGAGCAAAAACGGAGGCGAGCGGCAGCGCCGGCAATGGCGAAATTGCGAGGCGGCCCCTTGACGAAAATAGCATTATGCGGTTATAATGGGAACATGCCGAGGGGGAATGCCACGCGGGATGCGGGAGGTGCCTAGTGAAGCTATTGATTGCTATCGTCCACCGGGACGATGCGGACCGGGTGATGGAGGGGCTGATGCGCGCGGGCCATCGCGCGACGCGCATGAGCACGACCGGAGGCTTTTTGCACGAGGGCAACGCGACGATCTTTGTCGGCGCCGAAGCGGAAGACGTCCCCGAGATCCTCGAGGTTTTCAAGACGAATACCCAGGAGCACCGCCAGCGCGCCCCCGGCGTGTTGCGCATCCTCTCCGGCCAGCCCGAGGTCCGGATCGGGGCGGCCACCATCTTTGTGCTGGACCAGCATAGCTTCTGGCACTTTTAGCCCGGCTGGCCGGGCTCGACCATTGGCGCGCACCATGCGCTGGCGTGGCGCGCGCTTTGTTTTTCCCGGCGGCCGAGTTGACATCCCGGCGGTTTCCGCTATCCTACCCGCAAGCTCGAACGGAGGCGACCGATGAACGGCAATATCCCGGTGTTGATGGTGGAAGGGCAGGGGCTGGCGGAGGCCTGGGAGCGCTCGCTGGCGGCGCTGCACCAGGGCGGCTGCGACATCCTCACCGAGTACGACAAGCCCGGCGACCCGCCCAGCAAGGATTGCAGCATGACCATCGTCGTGCGCGATCCCCTGGCCGAGCCGATGATCCACCGGGACATCCCCGGCGGGCTGGAGGACCTGCAAGAGTACACGCTGGAGGTGCTGGACGGGATCAAGGACCACTGCGTGCGCGACGCCGCCGCCGATCCCACCGACACCCGCTGGGAGTACACCTATCACCAGCGGCTCTGCGCCTACGGCTTTCCCGGCGGGCCGATGATTGACCAGATCGAGCTGCTGGCGGCGAAACTGGCGCGCACGCCGCACTCCCGCCGCGCCCAGGCGATCACCTGGAAGGTCTGGGAGGACAACGATTGCTATGACCCCGCCTGCTTGCAGAGCGTCTGGTGCCGCGTGCTGCCGGACGAGACGGGCGCGTGGGTGTTGAACACCAACGTGCGCTTTCGCTCCAACGACGCCTACAAGGCCGCCTACATGAACATGTTCGCCCTGACCCAGCTCCAGGTGCGCATCGCGGCGCGTATCGCCGAGCGGGCGGGGCGGCCGGTGCGGCTGGGGCGCTATGTCCACCAGGCGGATAGCTACCACCTCTACGGCTCCTATTTCGCCGATTTCGAGCGGCGCTTTCTGCGGGCGCTGGAGATGCGCACCTTTGAGCAGCGAACCTTCCGCTACGAGGACGTGCGCGAGATCATGGAAGCGGCCATCCCCGCCATCCTGGTCAAGGCGGCGGCCATGGGCCGGAGCAACGCATAGTAGGATAGGGACACGGATCGGACGGATTGCGCGGATCATAGGCTCCCGAATCCGTGCGATCTGTGGGAATCCGTGTACCATTTTGGAGGCCAAGTTGACATACGACAAGCTGTTCGCGCCATACACCATCAAGTCGGTGACCATCAAGAACCGGATCACGCTCCCGCCGGTGGTGCGCTTTGGCTGGTCCGACGAGCGGGGCCTGGTCTCGGAGCGGCACCTGGCCCACTATGAGCGAATCGCGCGGGCCGGGACCGGGCTGATCATCGTCGAGGCGACGTGCGTGCTGCCGGACGCCAAGCTCTCCGATAACCAGCTCGGGCTGTGGGAGGACGGGCAGATCGCCGGCTTTCGGCGGCTGGCCGAGGCGTGCCACGCCCACGGCGCCACGGTGCTGGTGCAGATCCACCACGCCGGCAACCGGCGCACCGCCGAGCGAAGCGTCACCAACCTGTCGCTGGAGGCCATGGCCGGGATTCGCGAGGCGTTCGTGGCGGCGGCGCGGCGGGCCAAGGAGGCGGGGCTGGACGGCGTTGAGGTGCACGGCGCGCACGGCTACCTGCTGAGCCAGTTCCTCTCGCCGCTGGCCAACCGGCGCGACGACGCCTACGGCGGCGATCTGGACCGGCGGCTGCGCTTCGCCGGCGAGGTGGTGGAGGGCCTGCGGCCGCTGCCGGACGACCGCTTCATCCTGGGTTGCCGACTGGGCGTCAACGAGCCCGCGCTGGAGGACGGCCTCTATGCCGCCGAGCGCTTGACCCAGTTGGGCGTCGAGCTGCTGCACATCTCGAACGGGATCGGCGATGGCTCGTCGCCGCAGCCGCCGGAGGGGTTTCCCTACAACTGGCGGGTCTATGCCGCCGGGGAGGTCCGCAAGCGGACGGGTGTGCCGGTCATCGCCGTCTATGGCATCCTGACGCCGGAGCAGGCGGAGGACGTGCTGGAGGCCGGGCTGGCCGATTTCGTCGCCGTGGGGCGGGGGCAACTGGCCGATCCGGAATGGGCGCGCCATGCCGCTGAGGGCGCGGGGCAGGTGCGCTGCCTGGAATGCGGCCGCTGCAAGTGGTATAGCGATCCCGCCAAGTGCCCCGCCGGGCCGGTGCGGGAGTGGCTGGCGGGGGACAAGGGAGGGGCATGACCACGGGAGCACCTGCGCTCAACGGCTATACCGGCAACATCCTGAAGGTCGACCTGACCACCGGCGCGCTGGAGGTGGAGCACCCGACGCCGGCCTTTTACCGGCGCTACCTGGGCGGCAACGGCATCATCGCCTATTACCTGATGAAAGAGGTGCCGCAGGGCGCCGATCCGCTGGGGCCGGGGAACCGCCTGATCTTTGCCGGAGGCTTGCTCACCGGCGTGCCCATCGCCGGGTCGGGGCGGAGCCACGTGGGGGCCAAGTCGCCGCTGACCGGCGGCTATGGCGAGGCCGACGCCGGCGGCTTTTTCGGCGCCGAGATGCGCCGCGCCGGGTTCGACGCGGTGGTCATCCACGGGCAAGCGCCCGCGCCCGTCTATCTCTGGCTGCACGACGGGCAGGCGGAGTTGCGTCCCGCGGAGCACCTCTGGGGCTCGCTCACGCTGGATTGCCAGGAGGCGATCCGCCGGGAGCTGGGCGAGCCGCGGGCGCGGCTGGCGCTGATCGGGCCGGGCGGGGAGCGGCTGGCCCGATATGCTTGCATCATGCATGACGTCAAGCACGCGGCGGGGCGCTGCGGGCTGGGCGCGGTGATGGGCGCGAAGGGGCTCAAGGCGGTGGCGGCCCTGGGGCGCACGCCGATCCCCCTGGCCAAGCCCGAGGGGGTCAAGGCGCTGGCGACCTGGATGCGCGACCATTGGGCCGAAAAGGCGCAGCGCCGCCACGAGCTGGGCACGCCCGGCGACGTGCTGGACCTGAACCCGCGCGGGGTGCTGCCCACGCGCAACTTTCAGGACGGGCAATTCGAGGGCGCGGAGCGGATCAGCGGCGAGGCGATGCGCGACACCGTCCTGGTGGATACCGGAGGCTGCTTCGCCTGCCCCATCCGCTGCAAGCGCGTGGTCAAGGTGGACGACGCCGACTATACGGTGGACCCCGGCTATGGCGGCCCCGAGTACGAGACCATCGCCGCCCTGGGTTCCAACTGCGGCGTGGATGACCTGCGCGCCATCGCCAAGGCCAACGAGCTCTGCGGCGCCTATGGGCTGGACACCATCTCCACGGGGATGTCGGTCTCGTTCGCCATGGAGTGCTACGAGAACGGCCTGCTGACGGACGAGGAGACGGGCGGGCTGGCGCTGCGCTTTGGCCACGCCGCCGCCATGGTGGAGCTGGTGCGGCGGATCGGCGAGCGGGAGGGGCTGGGCGATCTGCTGGCGGAGGGGCCGGCCGCGGCCGCCGCCAAGATCGGCCGGGGGGCCGAGGCCTACGTCTTGACCGTGAAGGGGCAGCCGCTGCCGATGCACGAGTGCCGCGCCCGCCACGGCCAGGCGCTGGGCTACGCCGTCTCGCCCATCGGCGCCGACCACGTGCACAACTTTTGGGACGAGGGGCTGAGCAAGTCGCCGCTGAACGAGGACCTGCAAGGGCTGGGCATCTATGAGCCGGTGCCGATGACCGAGCTGAATGCGCACAAGGTGCGGGCCTACGCCTTTCGCACCACCTGGCGCTGGATCGTCAACCACATCGGGCTGTGCGTCTTTGTCCCCTGGTCGCGCCCGCAGACGGTCGAGATGGTCAACGCCGTCACCGGCTGGGAGACCAACGTCTGGGAGCTGCGCAAGACCGCCGAGCGGGCGCTGACCCTGGCGCGGCTTTTCAATCTGCGCGAGGGGCTGAGCCGCGCCGACGATGTGCTGCCCCCGCGGATGGCCCAGCCGCATCGGACGCCCGCGGGCAATGCAGAGCCGGTGACGCCGGAGGCGCTGGACGCGGCGGTGACCATGTATTACGGCATCATGGGCTGGGACCCGCGGACGGGCATGCCCCCGGCGGCCAAGCTCGACGAGCTGGATATCGCCTGGGCGGGGGAAGGGCCGTGATTGATTACGCCGACTATACCGTCGAGACGGTGGAGGACATCGCCCGATTGCGGCGGGCCATGGACGCCTCCGGCCTGCCGGGCAAGCTGACGGACCACAACCTGCTCATCGGCACGTGGAATATCCGCCAGTTTGGGCCGATCCACCCGAGCTGGGCGGAGAACCCGCGCAGCCCCAAACGCAACCTGCGCGCCATGGCCCTCATCGCCGAGGTGGTGCGCCGCTTCGACATCATGGCCATCCAGGAGGTCAAGCGAGACACGGCGGGGGTGCGGCTGCTGGTCAACGAGTTCCTGGGGCCGAACTGGGCGGTGATCCTCAGCGACGTGACCGCGGGGAGCGAGGGGAACGTGGAGCGGCTCGCCTTCATCTATGACAAGCGGCGGGTGCAGCCGTCCGGGCTGGCCGGCGAGATCGTCTTGCCGCCCACCGAGCGCGGCGATCCAGCGGGGCAGTTCGCCCGCACGCCCTACATCGTGGGCTTTCAGGCGGCGGGGGAGAGCTTTGCCCTGCTCACGGCGCACATCAAGTACGGCGCGGCGCCGGAGGATCGGCTGGGGGAGCTGCGCGCGCTGGCCGACTATGTGGCGGCCGAGATCCGCGACCGGGCGCGGGTGGAGCGCGCGGAAGAGGGGAACCTCATCGTGCTGGGCGATTTCAACATCGACGAGCGCCTGAACAACCCGCTCTTTCGCGCCTTTATCGCCACGGGGCTGCTGGTCCCGCCGCAGCTCTGGAACCTGCGGACCACCTACAACACCAAGCCCAAGTACTATGACCAGATCGCCTGGTTCATGGGCGACCTGGACCTGCCCTACGAGGAGCGCGCCGGGGTCATCGACTTTGCCGGGTCGGTCTATCGCGAGCTGCCGGCGCTGCAAATGTCGTACCGCGTCTCGGATCACTTTCCGCTGTGGGTCGAGTTCGTCATCGACCGCAGCACGGAGCGCATGGCCCGCACGCTGGGCCTGGACCCGGCCATGCCGGACCCGCTGAGCACCGTCGCATAGACGCGACAACCACGGAGAAGAGAATGACGGCGATCCTACGAACCTATTGGCAAGCCTACCGCAGGTTCAATCGGGACGTGCGCCTGGCGCTGAGCTCGCACGCCCTGGTCAGCTTTGCCATGGTGGGCATCATGGGGGTGCTGTTCAACCTCTATCTGTTGCGTCTGGGCTTTGACGCCGTGTATATCGGGCTGGTGGCGGGGATCAGCTCCATGGCGCGGGCCGTGGCTTGCCTGCTGGCGGGCTCGGTGGGCGCGCGCTGGGGGGCGCGCCGCCCCATGATGGCGGGCATCATCGTCAGCATCATCTTTATGGCGCTGTTGTTGGCGAACGAGTGGCTCCCCGCGGGGGCGCGCGGCGCCTGGATCCTGATCGCCTACGTCCTGGCCGCGGCGGGGCAGTCCACCCACATGGTCTTTTGCACGCCGTTTCTCTCGGCGTCCACCGACGCGACCACGCGCACCCATGTCTTTTCGGTGCTGGCGGCGATCAGCCCCCTGGCCTCCTTCGCGGGGAGCCTCATCGGCGGGCTGCTGCCGGGCGCCCTGGCGGGCGCGCTGGGCGCCTCGCTGAGCGATGTGGCGCCCTATCGGTATGCGCTGCTGTTGGCGCCGCTCTTGCTGCTGCCCACGCTGCCTATCCTGAGGGCCGTCCGCGACATGGATCGGGGGATGGGACAAGGGGCGCGGCAGGCCGCGGAGCGGGGAAGCGCCGCGCCGTATGGGATCATGGCCATGCTGGTGGTGGTGATGCTCTTTCGCTGGGCAGGGCGCGCGCCGACCAGCACCTTTTTCAATGTCTATCTGGACGATCAACTGGGCGCCTCCACCGCGCTTATCGGGGCGCTGGCGGCCGCCGGCAGCTTGCTGAACGTGCCTGGGGCGCTGTTCATGCCCGCCATCGTAGCGCGCTGGGGGGCCTACCACACGCTGATCTGGTGCACGGTGGCCATGGGCTTCTGCCTGCTGCCGCTGGCCTTGGTGCCGCACTGGCTCGCCGCTGGCCTCAGCTACGTCCTGACCCTCGGGCTCTATGGCATCACCAGCCCGGCCATCACCGTCTATAGCCAAGAGATGGTCTCGGCAGAGTGGCGGCCGGCCATGTCGGGGATCATGAACATGTCCGTGGGGCTGGGGTCGGGGCTGATGGCCTTTGGCGGCGGCTATGCCATCGCGGCGCTGGGCTACCGCCCCCTGTTCCTGATCTCGGCGATTTGCATGGCGATCGGGGCGGTGGTCTTTTGGGCCTATTTCCGCACGCCAAGGGGCGAGATGAGGCGGGAGGGCCGCGGCACCCTGACGTAGCTCATATCCGCCACCCCGCTTCCGCGCTATACCTTGCAACAGTGGGCCAGGATGGGCGCGAGAAAGGGGTGCCGAGATGTCCAGGTTATCCAGCTTCCTCAAGTTGATCCAGCTCTTTTGGAGGCACGGCGCCGCACTGGCGGCGTTTCTGCCAAGCCTCCCTCAGGTGATGCACGCCGCGGGCCAGGGCATGGAGCTGGCCGGCAACGGGGCCGTGGCGACCAGCAAGGTCTTGCGCGGCGGGGTGGGGGTTCCCCTGAACGCCAAGCAAGTGGTCGCCGGCGCCGCCGACGCCGTGGAAGCGGCCAAGGCGCAGCTTCAGGCCGCCGCCGACCTGGTGAAAGAGGCGGGCAACACCATCGGCAGCATCAAGGTGCCGACGGCAACGGCGACCTATGTCAACCTTCCGATTCCCGTGGCGCCGGGCGATCCGCCGTGGCGGGTAGTGAGCGGGGTGAGCTTTGGCGAGACCTCGCTCTTTGGCGGCGTCAAGACCGCCCTGCGGGATAGCTCGTCGCGGATCGATGACGTGGCCGATGATTTCCAGGGCATGGCCAACAACCTGAACAAGCTGAGCCAGGCGCTGAACGACGCGGGGGCCGACCTGGGCGAGATGGGCGGCGCCCTGCGCAACGCGGGGCAGGCCCTGCAAGAGATCACGGCCCCCTGATCCCCATCCAGCGTCCGACCCCAGCCGCCGCAACCCGGCGGCTTTTTGTGCGTATTGAGAGTGAGCCGCCGACAAGCATGTGGCGCGGCGGGAGAACGTTGCAGCAGGAGGCTGTCCATGAGTTTCTTTGGCAATCTGATCTGGTTGGTTTTCGGCGGGTTTGTCGCGGGGATGGGCTATATCATCGGCGGGCTGCTCTTGTGCCTGACCATCGTGGGCATCCCCTTTGGACGGCAGGCGATCAAGCTGGGGCGCGCCACCATGACGCCCTTTGGCCGGGACGTGGTCGAGTTCGAGCACGCCAACAGCAGCCTGCGGGTCGTCTTTAACGTCCTGTGGATCGTGCTCTTTGGCTGGGAGATCGCCACGGCGCACCTGACCTCGGCGCTGATCCTGGCCATCACCATCGTGGGGCTGCCCTTTGCCAAGCAGCACATCAAGCTGATCCCCATCGCGCTGCTGCCCTTCGGGCGGGACCTGCGCCGCGCGGGATAGGGGAATGGGACGCAGATTTGCGCAGATGAACGCCGATTAGGCCAGGAGAGATGACGGTAGCTCGCGCGGCCTAACGCGAAAAGCGCAAAATGTGGAGAGTCGAAAACGGATTGCTGGAAAGAGCCAGCAATCCGTTTTTGTGCTCTTGATCTGTTTTCATCTGTGTCGATCTGCGTACTAGATTCGGTCCAGCGGAAAGAGGGGGCGGCGGACGCGGCGGAAGGGGAGCGCGCGCAGCAGCGGGCTGCAAGGCCCCGGCGCGTCGAGGATGCGCACCTCGGCGGCGAGCGGCTCATAGGCGGCGCGGAAGGCCGCTGGCGACTTGACCACCACGATGCGGGCGTCCGTCGGCTCCAGCCCCACCGAGCGGTAGAGCTCGGGATCCCACTGGCGGCAGGGCCGCTCCATCACCACCACGTGGATCTGGCCGACGCGCAGCACGACGGTGCGCCCGCGGTGGCAGATGGCGCCGCGAAAGCCGGGGCCCTTTTGCACGAAATCCCCGTCCGCGATCAGTTTGACATAACCGGTCACCTCGACCGGCGCATAGAACGTTGGGGCAAAACCCCCACCGAGCGGGAGCGTCACCTCTTGGCCCACCCCCGCCGCGATCAGGCGCGCCACGGCGGGCGGGTCCACGATATTGAGCAAGCAGACTTGCTTCAGCAAGCAGACTTGCTTCAAGAGGCAGTCGTGCTCGGGGGCAAGGCGCAGCAGGGCGGCCAGGACGGCGGTGCTATCCCCCGGCGCGCCCGAGCTGGGGGCGTCGGCCGAATCCGCCAGGACCCAGGGGCCGCGGTCGCTGGCCAGCGCCTCGCGGAGGGTGGCTTCGGTGGGGGAGAGATCCACCTCGAACTCGTGGCGGCGGGACCAGAAGCGCTCGGCCAGCCGCTGGGCGGTGGACTCGGCCAGGGCGCGGCCCCCCTTCGGGCCGTTTGCATCGGCGACGACCAGGACGCTGCAACCCACTTCAGGGACGTCGAGCCAGGGCTGCACGGAAAAGACGGAGACGTCCAGCAGGCCGGGCTGGGGCGCCAGCGCCTCGGCCAGCACCTCGGAAAGGGGGCCGTCGGTGGTGCGCGCCGTCTCGCCGGGGAGGAGCATGGGCAAGCGGCGCAGCGCCAGCACGGGCCGCACCTCGCCGCGGGCGGCGCGGATCAGCAGCGACATGGCGCGTTGGCCGGTCTCGTAGAGGTCCACGTGTGGCGCGGTGTGGTAGCCCGCCAGGATGGTGGCCTGGTCGGCCATGAGCTGGGTGCAGTTGGCGTGCAGGTCGAGCGTGCCCGCCAGCGGGACATCGGGACCGACCTGGGCGCGGACGGCGCGCAGCACCTCGCCCGTGCCATCATCCAGCCGCTCGGTCACCAGCGCGCCGTGCAGGAACAGGAGGACGCCATCCACTGGCCCGGCGGCCCGCAGGCGCTCCAGCAGCTCGGCGAGGAGCGCGTCATAGACCTCCTGGCGCAAGGGGCCAGCGGAGGCGTTGGCCCGCGCGTAAAAGGTGGGGACGATCTCGACGCCCTCCGCCCGCGCCACGTCCAGCGCGCCGGCGGGCTCGCTGCGGGTTCCCGCGGCCTCGGCCACGATCTCGGTCCCGCGCAGGACGTCATGGGGGCCAAAGTGCTCCCAGCCGCCGGGGACGGGGGAGAAGCTCTGCGATTCCTGAGCGAGGCCACCGATGGCGATGCGCATGGCAGGCTCCTTTACTTGACCTGGGAGGCGTAGGGATAGGCGTCATCGCCGGGGCGGCTGAGCGCTAGCAGGCTGATCTGCCCGCCATCCACGACGACGACCTGACCGGTCACAAAGCTGGCCTCCTCCGAACAGAGAAAGGCCACCATCGCGCCGATATCCTCCGGCTGGCCCATGCGCCCGAGGGGAATCTTGCGGGCCGACGCGGCGGGGTCGAAGGCGGGGAACTGGGTATAGTAGCGCTCTACCTCGATGGCGCCGGGCGCCACGCAGTTGACCGTGATGCGGTGCGGGGCCAACTCGACGGCCAGTTGCCGGGTCAGCATGTTGAGCCCGCCCTTGGCGGCGGCGTAAGCGGCAAAGACGGGGGCGGAGACGAGGCCGTGCACCGAGCTGATGTTGATGATCCGGCCGCCGCCGCGCTGGATCATCTGCGGCACGGCGGCCTGGGCGCAGAAAAAGGGCGCGCGCAGGTTGACGTTGATGGTCTGGTCCCACGCGGCCGGCGAGACCTCCAGGAAGCGCGCCTCGCTGCTGATGGCGGCGTTGTTGACCAGGATGTCCACCGCGCCGCAGGCCTCGACCGCCTCAGCGATGAGGCGCTGGCAAGCGGCGACCTCCTCCAGGTCGGCGCCGAGGGCCATGGCCTGCCCCCCTGACGCGATAATCTGGCGGACCGTCTCGTCCGCGCCCTCGCGGTGACGGTTATAGTGCACGACCACCCGCGCGCCGCGGCGGGCCAACGCCAGGGCGATGCCCCGGCCGATGCCGGTCCCGGCGCCGGTGACGATAGCGACCTTGTTCTCCATGCCGTCTTCTCCTCAAAGGTGTGCGAGCAGGGGCGATGTGGCGAGCCCAGGCTGGACACCAGTATAACCCCACCCAAAGCTGGCGGCAAGCGGCGGCTGGCGGGCGCCGGTTGACAGGGCGCTGGATCGGCCTAAGCTATGGCGGACGACGACGGTGAGGAGCGCGCGATGGGCCAGATGCAGGCAACGTGGGACGTGTTGGGCTGCGGCGTGGTGAGTGTGGATGACCTGGTGTACCTGGCGACCTATCCGCCGGCCAATACCAAGGCGCGCATCCTGGGGCGGGACCGCCAAGGGGGCGGCCTGACCGGGACGGCGCTGGTGGCGGCGGCGCGGCTGGGGGCGCGGGCGGCCTTTGGCGGCGTGCTGGGCTATGACGAGCTCTCGCTGGTCGCCATTGCCGAGTTGGAGCGGGAGGGGGTGGATTGCTCGCCGATGCTGCGCCGCCCGGAGGCGCGCCCCTGCCACTCCACGGTCATCGTCGGGCGGGATACGGGCAGCCGCAACGTCTTTTTCTCGCGGGAGGGGGTGATGACCCCGCGGCCGGAGGAGGTGACGCCCGAGCTGGTGCGGCGCTGCCGCGTCCTGTTCGTCGATCACCTGGACCTGGACGTGGCCTGCCACATGGCGGCGGCGGCCGCGGCGGTGGGGGTGCCGGTGGTGGCCGACATCGAGTGGAAGCAGTACCAGCGCGCGGAGGAGCTCTTTGCCCGCATCCAGCACCTGATCATCCCGGAGCACTTTGCGCTCGAGCTGACCGGCGCGGCGACGACGGCGGAGGCGGTGGCCCGGCTGGCGTCGCCGGAGCGCCCCTGCACCGCGGCGACGGCGGGGGAACGCGGGTGCTGGTTCGCGGTCCACGGGGGGCCGGTGCAGCACCAGCCGGCCTTCCCCGTCGCGGCGGTGGACACCACCGGCTGCGGCGACGTGTTTCATGGCGCTTACGCGGCCTGCATCGCGTGCGGGCTGGGGGTGGCGGAGAGCATCCGCTTCGCCTCGGCGACGGCGGCAATCAAGGCCACGCGCCCCGGCGGTGGCCGGCCAGGGATCCCCACCTGGGATGAGGTGGAGCGGTTTCTGGGGGAAGCCCACCGGAGGCCCCCTCAGGCCTCCGATGGGCGATAGGAGAGGCTACTTCATGACGCCCCAGACCTGGACTTCGGCCAGGCAGGTGTCGTCGTATTGGCTTCCCGGATAGACTTGCTCGATGGTCAGCTTGACGTAGCTGCTGACGATCTTGTCGCTCAGCGAGACCTCTTGCAGGCCCCGCTCATCGCGGAAGGTCCAGGCGACCTCCTCGCCGCCGGAAAAGGCGAGCCTGACGCGCTGGACGCGGTTGTTGTACGCAAAGAGCTCGGCGCTGTGCGCGCTATCGTCCGGGTCGCGGTCATAGCCGATGTCCACCAGGAGCCGGGTGATCTCCACCGGCTGCGGGAACTCGAGCTTGAGCCACTCGCCGAGGCCCGGGCCAGTGACGCCCTCGGCCCACGGCGTGCTCAGCGAGCCGTCGACGGCCGAGGCGGCGTGATAGCTGCCCAGGTTATCGGAGGGCAGGTGGCTGGAGGCGCTGGCCGTGGCGAAGGAGGAGAGGTCGCGCTCCTCCGCGGCCGGGCCGGAGAGGTCGGCGATGCGGCTGACCTCGATGTGGCGGGCCTCGGTGGCCGGGACGCCGACAAAGAGGGCGCCCCAGACCTGCACCTTGGCGCCGGAGCGCTGGTACTCGGCGATCTGCGCCTGGATGGCGTCATCCGCGGAGCCGATATCGTACCGCTCGCCATCCTCGCGCTCGAAATAACCGCCGAACTGGTTGCCGGCGGGCAGCTTGACCAGCGTGCCGATCCAGCCGTCCACGTCGGTGCCCTCCTTCACGACCTCGAGCCGCTCCACGAGGATCTGGCGCGCCTCGGTGGCGGGGACGCCCGTGTGCAGCTTGCCCCAGACGCGGACCCGCTGCTCGCTGCCGCGCAACTCGGCGAGCTGCGCCGCGATCGCGCTATCCTCGGAGGCGATGCCGTACTGCTCGCCGTTCTCGCGCAGGAAATAGCTGCCGAACTGGTTGCCCGCGGGCAACTGGATGATCTGCCCGGTCCAGCCGCCGACCAGGGCGGGCACCGTCTCGGCGCCCGGCGTGGGCGCGACCTTGGTGGCCTCGACGGTCACCGGCACGCGGGTCTCCACCTCGCGCACGGCGCCATTGGGCTTGACCTCGCCTTCCCAGCGAAAGCCGGTGAGGGCGTTGGCCAGGGTCACGTGGTAGATGACCATGTTCGGCGCGACGATGGGGAACTGGACGTCCATGGTCCAGTCGCCCGTGTGGTATTGGTAGGTGCTGCTGCCCAAGATCTGGGGCGGCGTGACGTTGGCCACCTCGCCGACCAGGTCGCTGGTGGGCGCGTGCGTCGGATACTGCTCGCGGACGTGACGAAGCGCGGCCAGGCGGGCCAGGCCCACGCCCTCGGGGATCTCTTCCACCTCCGGCGTATCGGTGGGCAGCGGCGTCTCGGTGGGCGCGCTGGTCGCGGTCGCCGTGGGGACGATGGTGGCCGTCGCAGCCTCGGGGGTGGGTTGGACGCAACTCGCGCAGAGCGCCAGGGCGAGCGTCAGCAACAGGAAAAGGCCGATTCGTGTCTTCATGGTAGGTCCCCTTGTCTAGTGGAGTATTCACCCAATAGACGAGGAGGGCGCGTGCGGGGTTCCCTTTTGCGGCAAAGATCGTCCAAAGGTTGTAGGCCGTGTGGGCCCGAGGGCCGAACCGGCGCCTAGGGGGTGCGGCGCGTCCCATAGAGCGCGCGGGTGGCGGAGTGGTTCAGGCTGTGATCGGGTTCGAGTTCGACGAGGATGTCGACGTCGCTGTCCGGGCCGAAATCATCCCGAAGCACCGAGCCGAACATGGACATCTCTTTGATGCCCCACTTGTGACAAAACGTCTCGATCTGTTGCGGGTCCACTTCCATGCGAATCGGCATGATCATCACTACCCCTGACTGGGACACCGATCTCGTGGATCGCACGGACCAGCAGAAGGCCAATCCGGAATCTGCGTTCATCTGCGTGAATCCGTGTCCAGTGACCTACACCATTCCCTCCCAGACCATCAGCGGGGGCTCGCGGCGGAAGCCCAGCGCCTCTAGCAGCGGCTCACCCGGCCCGCCCAGCACCGGCGCGCCGTCCCACGTGGCGATGGCAAGGTGGTGGGTGCCGGTGGCCAGGCCCCGCGCCTCCCTGGCCCGCTCCATGAGCAGACGCATGGCGGCGGCGATCCAGTCGGCGGGCGCGTCGGGCGCGGTGGTGATCCGCTCCCCGCCGCCCTCGGCGGTGAGGATCGGCTGTCCGCGCCGCCAGACGGCATAGTTGCCCGGCAACTGGGCCAGGCGCGCGCGGGCCAGCTCCGCCGACTCGATCCCGGCCGCATAGACGTTGGCGGGGTCGCAGGCGTTGACCAGGGTCAGCTCGGCCTCCGGGCTCTCCTGGCTGGCAGGCTGGCCGCCGCGGCGCAGCGCCTCCAGCGCCGCCGGGCTGGCGTATTGCACGCCTGGCAGCCCGGCCACGAAATAGCCGCGCCGCACCTCGCCGCGCATCTCCATCAAGGTCAACTGCCGGTTGATGGCGGCCCAGTCCCAGGGCCCCTCCTCGCGCTCCAGGCTGGCGCGGGTGACCACGCCGTGGCGGGCCAGCAGTTGCCGGGCCTGCTGCAACGCGCGGTCATCGGGAGCCTGATCTCGGCCCCACACGCCGAGCCGATGCACCAGCGACCAGCGCCCCGGCCAGCGGGCTGGCGCGCGCACCGCCTGCGCGGCGACCTTGGCCGCCTCGCGCTTGGCGCGGTGGTAGCGCTCGGGGGTCAGGCGGGCGCGCATGGGGCCACGGGCTTCCCGCCAGGCCGATAACTCGGCCTCGAGGGTGCTGAGGGGCTCCCGCTCCGCTGTCGGCGCGTAGCTCAGCACCTCGCGCAGCGCCTGGGCCGAGTCGTTGGTGACGAGGCCTGCCAGCGCCAGCTCCACCAGGGCGTCGCTGAGGGCGGCATGGTCCAAGCCCGTCCCCTGCGCCAGGTCGGCGTAGAAACAGGCCCCCTCGTCCTTGAGCACGCGCCACGCCGAGGTCGCCGCCTCGGATAGACCGGCGAGGGCGTCGTCGGAGAGGGGCTCCAGGAAGAGCGAGCCCTCGCCGCGGAAGAAAAAGCGCACGTGGCTGCGCCGGGGCTCCTTGCCGGAGGCGACCCAGACCAGCTCGCCGCTGGCGCAGAGCCGGTCGAGCTCGGCGGGGGCGTAACGGGCCAGCCGCCCAGGAAGCAGGTCGCGTTCCCAGACCAGCCCCGGCGCGGCCACCCCGCGCAGTTGCCGCAGCGCCTGCTCCAAGGCGGACTCGCCCGCCAGCCGCTCCTGCGGGTGCAGGTGGTGCCAGCGCGCCAGGAAATCGGCGTACTGGTAGAGCGAGACCGGCTGCACCTCCTTGCGCAGGAGGATGAGGGTGCGCTGGTGGATGCGTTCCAGCACGTGGCGGTCGCAGAGCTGCCGGCCCGGCTCGGCGAGCCCCGGCGGGGGCGGCGCGGCGGTGAGGCGGCCAACCACGATCTCGCCGCTGCGCTCCAGGCGGGCCAGCGTCTCCTGGAGCCACTCAGCGGGGAAAGGATAGCGCGCGGCGAGCTCGCCGACATACAGGGGCCCGCGCTGGCGGATGTGGCGGCGCAAGACGTCCAGCCGGGCCTCGTCGGCGTCGGGCCGGGCAGCCAGCAGCGCGTCCGGCAGCGGGACAGACGGCCGCTCGGGCAGGCCAAAGGCGGCGCGATAAGTGACATAATGATCGGAGGCGATCCAATGGGGCTGGCCGTTCAGCGCGATCTCGAGCGCGCGCGAGCCGGCGGCCAACTCGCCCAGCCAGCCCTCGCCGCTGGCGACCACGCGGGCAGCGGCCTCGGCGGCGGTCAGGTCGCCGGCCTGCTCGAGGAACACCGCCAGCTCGTCCAACGTGCGGGCCTGGTAGCCCTCCGCGGCGTGCGACAGCTCGCCCTCTACCTGGCTCACCGCCTCCGGCCGGATCAGATTGGCCAGCTCGTCCTCGTCCAGCAGCTCGGCCAGCAGGCTGCGGTTGACGATCAGGCTCTGCATCTGCCGTTCCGCGCGCGGGGTGTCGTCGCCGTACATGCCCGTCTCGGTGAAGCGGAAGAGCAGCCCCGCCGCCACGGGCGAGGGGGCCAGCGTCTCGGCGCGGAGCACGCGCACCCGGCCCGACTGGATGCCCTCCAGCAGCTCTTGCAGGTGGTCCACGTCCAGCACGTCGCGCAGGCAGTCGCGGTAGGTCTCGGCAATGATGGGGAAATCCTCGAACTTGGTCGCCACGGCCAGCAGATCCTTGGCGCGGAGGCGCTGCAGCCAGAAGGGAGTGCGGCGGTTGCCCCGCACGCCGGGGAGCATCATGGCCCGCGCGGCGTTCATGCGAAAGTGCGCGCCAAAGAGCGCCGAACCCGGCAGCTCGGCCAGCAGCCGCTCGCGGGCCTCGGCGGGACCGATGCTGGAGACGAGGTCCAGCGGCAGCTCGCGGTCGACGTTGGGGAAGCGAAAAAGGATGCCGTCGTCGTCGCTCTGCACCTCTAGTGAGCTGCCCAGCCGCTCCCGGAAGGCGTGGGCCAGCACCAGGGCCCAGGCGCTATTGACCCGCCCGCCCAAGCAGGAGTGGATGACTAGGCGGCTATCGCCCAGCGCATCGGTAAAGGTCTCCAGGATGACCGTGCGGTCCGACGAGATGGCGCCCAGGCTCTCGATCTGCCCCTGCACGTACTGGATGGCGTTGCGCGCCGAGCTGGCGTCCAGGGCAAAGCCCTCCTGAAGCCAGCGCATGGTCTCCGCCGCCGGGTTGGTCCAGAGGTCGCCGCCGTCCTCGGGTGCGGGCGGGAGGGCAGCCACGCGCTCGGCCAGTTGCTGGCGCAGCTCGCCCAGGCGCAGCCCCAGCTCATAGTCGCGATAGATGCTATCGCCGCGCCAGAAGGGCATGCGCGGGATATGGCCCGCGGCGTCCGAGACGATGACGCGGTCCTCGTCCATCTCGACGACGCGCCAGGTCTGGCTGCCCAGGGCGAAGACATCGCCGGGGTGGGTCTCAAAGACGAATTCCTCGTCCAGTTCGCCCAGGCGCGTCTCGCGGTCGGGGAGATAGACGCCATAATAGCCGCGGTCGGGGATGGTGCCGCTGTTGCGCAGCGCCGTCAGGTTGCTGCCCGGCAGCGGGGCCAGCCGCCCGTGGACGCGGTCCCAGGCCAGCCGCGGGCGCAGCTCGCGAAAGGCGGCGCTGGGGTACTTGCCGGAGAGCATGTCCAGCACGCCCCGGTAGACGCCAGGGGTGAGCCGGTGATAGGGGTAGGCCCGCCGCACCAGGGCATAGAGCTCGTCCACGTCCCACTCGTCCACCGAGACCATGGCGACGATCTGCTGCGCCAGCACGTCGAGGCAGTTCTGCGGGGTGTGGGTGGCCTCCACCTCGCCGCAGAGCATGCCCCCTGCCACCGCCGCCGCCTCCAGCAGGTCCTCGGGGTGGGTGGGATAGATGCGCCCGACGCTGGTCTGGCCGACCAGGTGGCCGGAGCGGCCCACCCGCTGCAGGCCGCGCGAGACGCTCTTGGGCGACTGCAACTGCACCACCAGGTCGATGGCGCCGATATCGATGCCCAGCTCCAGTGAGCTGGTGCCGACCAGGGCGGGGAGGCGGCCCTCCTTGAGGTCGCGCTCCAGTTGCAGGCGGACCGCCTTGGAGATCGAGCCGTGGTGGGCGCGGAACGGGCCGGCGGGCGCGCCGGTGCCGAACATGCCGATCCCCTTGGGCACGCCGTCGGGCGAGAGGGCGGAGGTGTCAATCACGCCGAGGGCGGCAAGCTGGGGGGCATCCTCGTTCTCGCCCTCGGCGGCATACTGCTCGTTCAGCCGGTCGGCGCAGCGTTCCGCGCCGCGGCGGCCGTTGGCAAAGACCAGCGTCGTGCGGTGCTCCCGGATCAGGTTCAGCACCTGCGGGATCACCGAGGACCAGATGGAGCCGCCGGGGACCTGGCGGAGGTTGTGCACCGGCGTGATCACCTGGAGGTCCAGAGGCTTTTGGCGGCCCGCGTCCACGATGGTGACCGGGCGGGGCGCATGGTCTCCTCCCTCGCCCGCCGGCTCCAGGCCGCCGAGGAAGCGTGCCACCTCTTCCAAGGGGCGCTGCGTGGCGGAGAGGCCGATGCGCTGGAGGGGGCGCCCGGTCAGGCGCTCCAGCCGCTCCACGGAGAGCGCCAGGTGCGCGCCGCGCTTGTTCCCGCAGAGGGTGTGGATCTCGTCGATGATGAGCGCGCGGACGGTGCGCAGCATCTCGCGCGCCACCGGGCTCGTAAGGATCAGGTAGAGCGACTCGGGCGTGGTGATCAGGATATGCGGTGGGCGGCGCACCATGGAGGCGCGGGCCGAGGTGGGCGTATCGCCGGTGCGCACGGCGACGCGCAGCGGCGGGAGCGGCGTCCCCTGGGCCTCGGCCTCCTCGCGGATGCCCGCCAAGGGGGTGCGCAGGTTGCGCTCGATGTCGTTGTTCAGCGCCTTGAGCGGCGAGACGTAGAGGAGCTGCACGCCGCTCTCGGCATCGCCGTCGGCCAGCCGGGCATAGATGTCATTGATGCCGCAGAGAAAGGCGGCCAGCGTCTTGCCCGAGCCGGTGGGCGAGAGGATGAGGACGTTCTTGCCGCGCTGGATGGGCGGCCAGCCCAGCGCCTGGGGCGGCGTCGGCTCGCCCAGGGCCTTATGGAACCACTCGCGCACCGGCGGTATGAACGCATCCATCGCAGGCTCCTATCTCTTGCCGACCAGCACGCCGCCGCCCGAGGAGGCGGCCTGGTCGGGCGAGAGGATCACCGCGCCCTTCCCGGCGCCCCCGGAGCGATCCGCCGCTGCCTCGTGGTTGCCCGCTGCTTTGAGCTCCTCCAGACGCTTGGACAAAAGTTGCCACTCGGCCATGCCCAGGCCGTAGCGCGCGGGCTCGGCCACCAGCGCCTTGGCCAGCGCCTCCTGCACGAGGTGCAGCAGCTCGCCGGCCTCCTGGTACTCGGTCCAGGCCAGCTCGGAGCGAGACGCAAAGTCCATGGCGGCCAGGGTGCGGGTGACGTCCTTGGCGAAGGCCAGCGGCTGCTTTCCGGCGCGGCGCGCGCTCAGCAGCTCCCAGCCCATGGGCGCGGTGATGTCCCGGCCCAGGATGATGAGGTAGAAGGCGCTGCCTTGCAGCGGCTGGGGATCGGGAAGCCGGGGCTCGCCGGGGGCGGGGGTGTAGGTGATCTGCCAGGCCAACGAGCCGGGCAGCCGCGCCACCGCCTGGCCGATGTACTCGCGCTCCAGCTCCAGGTCGGGCCCGATGCTGACAAAGAGGCGCAGAAGGTCCGCCATGGCCGTCCTCCTATTCGCTCAGATGTTCTATAGGGTATTATACGCCAGTGGGGGCCGGACGTCAAGAGGGAGGGGCGCGCTCACAGGGCTTGTGCCAAGTCGCGCTCGGCGATGAACTCGCCGAGCTACGGCGGCATGGAATGCCGGGGCTGCGCCTGATGAAATCAGGCTTC
>ENA-UOUL01001182-UOUL01001182.1-bioreactor-metagenome-genome-assembly--contig:-NODE-1182-length-38821-cov-4.713014_pt1 | contig 38821 bp, 33 predicted proteins | sample MGYA00249838_ERZ747220 | MGnify/ENA primary metagenome ERZ747220 (study PRJEB28778, sample SAMN05720191) | bioreactor metagenome | isolation source: Anaerobic biogas reactor | place: USA:Washington... | reverse complement strand
GCCGCCGTGAATATCGATCTGAAGCCCGAGGTGTTTGACGATCATGGCTGGGTCCTGGACGTTCCACGAGGGCCGGCCGCGGCCCAGCGGCGTGTCCCAGCAGACACTGTCGTTCGAGCCGCAGGCGTGCCAGAGGATAAAGTCGCCGAGGTTCCACTGATCGCCGGGATAGGTGTCCTGGTCGAAGCGGATGCGCTCTTTGGGCCACTGGCTCATGTCCAGACCGTAGAGCCGACCGAAACCGGGATACGTCAGCGGATCGAAGTAGACGTCGCCCTCGTGGCGGTAGGCGTGGCCTCGATCGATCAGCGCGCGGATGATCTCGGCGGCGGTGTCCACGCTGGTCGAGGAGCGCGAGATGACCCGCGGCAGGCGGATCCGCAGCCGGGCGGCGGTGTCGAGGAACTGCTCGACGACCGGGCGGGTCAACTGGTCCAGTTCGAGGCCCTGCTCGCGGGCCTCCTCGATGGCTTTGTCCTCGACGTCGGTGAAGTTGATCAGGCGGTGGACCTTGTAGCCGAGGAACTCCAGATAGCGGTACAGCACGTCTTCGTAGAGAAAGGTGCGGTAATTGCCCACGTGCTGGCGGCGGTAGACCGACGGGCCGCAGGTGAACATCGTGACGCGGCCCGGCTCGCGCGGGACGAACCGTTCCTTGCGCCGGGTCAGCGTGTTGGTCAGGCAGAACTCAGCGGCGATACCGGAGCGGCCATTCACGGCGAACCCCCTCAAAACGGTCAGTAACGCACCCGCGTTGTCGCGGGATCATACCTGTATGGTTATGGGAGGCGGCTGGATTGTCAAGGGCCGATCGGCGGCCACGGCCACGCGAACGGACCTACATCTTCGAGCGGGCATGTGTTACAATGACCGCCGCCGGGCAGCGGCGGCGGGAGTTGGGGTCGGCACTGGTGTAATCGGGTTGCTTGTGGAAGGGACGGTTGATGGACTTGGCTTTGAGCATTCGTCAGGAGCTTGAGGAGTTTGCCCGGCGCAAGGCCGGACGCGGGATCACGGAGTTGAAGATCGAAGCCGGCGACGCCTGGAGCGTTGACGTCTCGTTCACGTTCGCCGGCCGCGACTGGCTGCGGCTGCGGAATCTGCGGACGGGCGACGTGCCGCTGCTGCTGAAGTTCGGGCAGAACCTCGGCGATGAGTCCAGGGAGCTGTTCGGCCCGTATCCGTGGGACGATGCGGTCCGACTGCCCGAGGCGCTGGGTCAGACGATCCGCAACGCGGTCGATCGGGTCGATGCGTCGTACCTGATGCTGTGCGAGGACGAGCCGATCGCGCACTTCTTTTTGTGGAAGGCGGGCGGCAACGCACAGTCGGCGGGTCACGGGGTCCAAGTACCGGAGTTGGGAATTGCGATCGCCGACGGTTGGCACGGCCGAGGGTTGGGCCGGCTGATCATGCGGCTGTTGGATTGCGCCGCGGCGAGTCTCGGAGCGGCCGCGATCGAGTTGACCACGGCGTTTGGCAACGAGGCGGGTTACCGGACTTACCTGTCAGCCGGGTACGTCGAGGTGGGCGAGATCTGCGTGCCGCGCGGCGTGGATGTGACGGCCGCCGTCGAAGGCAGCGTTTCGTTCGAGAGCTACAAGTGCGAACGCCAGATGGTTCGCATCATCGACGAAGCCAAACGGCAGGCGGTGGAAAAGTATCTGGCGGCCAAGCGGATCGACTCGGAGGCGGTCTGCCGCGGCAAGCGCCGGGCCGACTGAAACGCGGTCTGGGCCACGAGGCTGCGAACGCGGCATCTTGACACGGCGGCCGGATTCTGGTAGCATACACTTAGTTGACGAAATCACATCGTGATCGGGGTTGTCGAGATCGCGACGCACAAATTCGCCGTTCGGAACTGTTTCGGCGCGCCAGGGTGGCGCGCATCAGCCTGTCGAGTCCGATGCGAATCGCGGACGGATGAAGGGTCTGAGTGCGGACGGTTGCCTGACGGTGTCTGAGGCCGCCATGTTGCGCCTCAGTCGAAATGGCGCCCGCCGATGCCAGCACGTCGGCGGGCCTTTTTTGCGCATCGGGATGGGGGCAACGAACCATTGATAACCGCGGGTGGCGGCGGCTACAATCTCCGCATGTCCCAATACCGACGCGAAGAAGACCTTCTGGGCGAGGTGGATGTGCCGGCCGACGTGCTGTACGGCGTGTACACGGTGCGGGCGCTGGAGAATTTCCCGCTGACCGGCCGGGCGGTGAACCGGGGGCTGGTGCGGGCGTACGGGGCGGTGAAGCTGGCGTGCGTTCGGACCAACCGCGAGTTGGGGTTTATCGACGACGCGCGGGCGGCCGCGATCGAGCAGGCGTGCGCCGAGATGGCTGAGGGAACGCTTGACGCGCACGTGGTGGTCGACGCGCTGCAGGGCGGAGCGGGCACGTCGACGAACATGAACGTCAACGAGGTGGTGGCGAACCGGGCGCTGCGGATTCTCGGCAAGCCGCTGGGCGACTACGCGACGATCTCGCCGCTGGACCACGTGAACCTTCACCAGTCGACCAACGACACGTATCCGACCGCGTTGAAGGTGGCGGCGATCAAGAGCCTGCGGAACCTGGAGCGCGAGGTGGTCGGTCTGCTCGAGGCGTTCCAAGCCAAGGAGAAGGAATTAGGCCACGTGGTGAAGGTCGGGCGGACGCAGTACCAGGACGCGGTGCTGACCACGCTGGGCCGCGAGATGGGAGCGTACGCGGAGGCGTTCGGTCGGGACCGATGGCGGATCTACAAGTGCGAGGAGCGGCTTCGGGTGGTGAACCTGGGCGGCACGGCGATCGGCACGGGCCTGGCGGCCCCGCGGCAGTTCATCTTCCGATCGACCGAGCACCTGCGCGAGATCACCGGGCTGGGTCTGGCCCGGGCTGAGAATCTGGTTGAGGCCACGCAGAACACCGATGCGTTCGTCGAGGTCAGCGGGATTCTCAAGGCGATGGCGACGAACCTGCTGAAGGTGGCGACGGATTTGCGGTTTCTCTCGTCCGGGCCGGACGCGGGGATCGGCGAGATCGCGCTGCCCGCGCGGCAGGCCGGTTCGTCGATCATGCCGGGCAAGGTCAACCCGGTGATCCCGGAGGCGGTCTCGCAGGCGGCGATGGTGACGATGGCCAACGACCAGATCATCGCCCTCGCTTCGTCGATGGGGCACCTGGAGCTCAATGCGTTCGTGCCGCTGATCGCCGAGGCGCTGCTGGGCAGTCTGGATTTGTTGGCCAACGCCTCTATAATTTTCCGACGGCTTTGCGTCGAGGGGATTGCCGCGGATGAGCAGCGGTGCCGGCGGAGCGTCGAGAATTCGACGGCGGCGGTGACCGCGCTGGTCGAGCGGATCGGCTACGAAGTGGCCCAGAGCGTGGCCCAGACCGCCCGGCGGGAGAATCGCGGGATTCGGGAGGTGGCGGTGGAGCGCGGGGTTCTGAGCGAACAGGAATTTGACGAACTGGTCTCGCCGGAGCACGTGACACGGCTGGGATCGGTGATGAGGAAACGGGAAGAGCCATGAAGGCAACGCCGAAGGGTTTTCGACTGCACATCGGGCTGTTCGGCCGGCGGAACGTCGGCAAGTCGTCGCTGCTGAACGCGATGACGCGGCAGATGGTCTCGATCGTTTCGGACGTGGCGGGCACGACGACCGACCCGGTGGAAAAGCCGATGGAGCTTCTGCCGCTGGGGCCGGTGCTGTTCATCGACACCGCGGGTATCGACGACGTGGGGGCATTAGGCGAAAAGCGGGTCGAGCGGACGCGGCAGATCTTCGATCGGACGGACATCGGGGTGGTCGTGGTCGAGGCGGGGCACTGGGGGCCGTTCGAGGACGCGGTGGTCGACGAGCTGATCCGGCGCGAGGCGCCGGTGGTGGTGGTATTCAACAAGGCAGACCTGGCCTCGCCGCGGCCGGAGGTGGTGCGGCAGCTCGACGAACGCAAGATCCGCCATCTGACCGCGGTGGCGTCGCGCGGCGAGGGCATTTTTGAGCTGCGCGAGGCGCTCGTCCGTTCGGCTCCGGAGGACTTTATCAATCCGCCGTCGATCGTAGGCGACCTGGTGCCGGCGGGCGAGCTGGCGGTGCTGGTGGTGCCGATCGACCTGGAGGCGCCGAAGGGGCGGCTGATCTTGCCGCAGGTCCAGTCGATCCGCGATCTGCTCGATAACGACGCGTACTGCATGGTGGTCAAAGAGCGCGAGCTGAGGGACGCGTTGGAGCGGCTCAAGCGGCCGCCGGCTCTGGTGATTACCGATTCGCAGGCGTTTTTGAAGGTGGCGGGCGATACGCCGCCCGAGGTGCCGATGACCTCGTTTTCGATCCTGTTCGCCCGGTTCAAGGGCGATTTGAACGAGTTCGTGCGAGGAGCTCTGGCGATCGAGGATCTGCGGCCGGGCGATCGCGTGCTGATCGGCGAGGCGTGCACGCACCATCCGATCGGCGAGGACATCGGGCGGGTGAAGATCCCTCGCTGGCTCACGCAGTACGTCGGCGGCAAGCTGGAGTTCGTCACGACGCAGGGCCATGATTTTCCCGATGACGTGACGCCGTTCAAGTTGATCGTCCACTGCGGGGCGTGCATGTGGAACCGCCGCGAGATGCTCTCGCGGATCCTTCGCTGCCGCAAGCAGGGCGTATCGATCACCAACTACGGGGTGACGATCGCGTACTCGCTGGGGATTTTTGAGCGGGCTCTGGCTCCGTTCCCAGCCGCGATGGAGGCGTTTCGGCAGGCCCGGGACGTTAAGCGACAACGTCCGAGTATCTGACCGACAACCCTTCTCGGAGCAAGCGGCACGGAGCACGCGGACCACGCGGAGAAGACCCGGGATCAGATAGATTGGGCAAGAGGGCGTACGTTTTGTACAAAATGTGCAATCGTTCCACGCTCAGGATTCGGGGTTTGCGATTGCCGGGCCTTGTCGGTGCGCGGGTTTTGTACAATTTGTAAGGTTTGCGCGGCATTTGCAGACCGCGCGAGGAGGGGAGGTCCCAGTTTGGCGTCCGGTATTCAGTTGTCAAACGTCGCACGGGGCGACGCGCGGGCGGGGGGGCGGTGGGTCCCCGCCGGATAAAGATAGCATGGGAATGGGGTGGATGCAAATCGGCGTCTACGGGGGCGCGGGCAGAAACGCCAGAAGGAATCTCTACAGGATCGCGGGGAATGTGCGAGGAATGTGGGCGGGTCGGTGCCGTTGGTCTCCCGACGCTGAATCGCCTGGGACGAGGGTGGTGCGTCCGGAGGACACACCCTACGTCTGACCCTACGTCGCGTGTTGAGGCGTGATGAGGTAGGTTTCGCCGGGTTCGGTGGCGAATTCGACCACGTCGTCACGTGGCGTGGTGGGGATGGTGTGGCCTTGGTGGGTGACTTGCAGCGGGTTGTCGGCGGCGGGGCAGCGGACGCGGCAGGGTTGGCCTTTGTCGGAGGTGATGCGGGCTTCGGTCAGGCGGCTGTTGGTCCAGGCGATACCGACGCTGAACGCGCCTCTTGCCCGCAGGCCGCGGACCTCGCCCTCGGGCCAGGCGGTCGGCAGGGCGGGCAGCAGGCGGATGATGCCGCGGTGGCTCTGGAGGAGCATTTCCGCTACCGCGAAGGCAGCGCCCAAGCCGGCTTCGATCTGAAACAGCCGCGGCACGTTGAAGGCCCAGTCGGCGGTCAACGCGTTGTCGTGCAGGTCGCAGCCGACGGTCAGCAGGTTCTCGAGCAGCACGCTGCGGGCCAGGCAAAACAGGGATTCGCAGGCGAGTTCGGCGTCGCCCAGCCGGGCGTACATCGCGGCCAGGTAGGCGTAGCTCCAGCCGAAGTTATGCGAGCGGCCCTGGGCTTCGCGAAGGGCCACCGCTTTTCGGGCCGCCTCCATCAGCTCCGGCGTCTGCTCGAACGTGAATTCGTCGCCGGGAAACAGCGGATAGAGGTGCGAGAAATGCCGGTGGGCCGGCTGCTCGGCCAGCGGGGCGGGCCACTCCTTCAGTTCGCCGCCTTCGCCGATGGCATACGGCAGAATGCGGTCGTGCAACTCCCGCCAGAGCGGCCAGAGGTCGCGATCGACGCCGAGGATCTGACCGCCCTCGAGCAGATGCCGCATCACCTCGCGGACGAGGGCGGTGTCCATCGCGGCGTGAACGGTCATGGCGTACCCGTTGGCTGGGGCGTTCTCGGGCGAGTGCGAGAGGCCGGTCACGTAGGACCCGTCCTCGATCCGCACGAGAAAGTCGCGGTAAAAGAGGCCGACTTCCCTGATGAACGGGTAGGCCCGCTCGCGGAGGAAGTCGAGGTCCATCGTGTACTCGTAGTGCGTCCAGTAGTGCTGGGCGATCCACGCGGCGGCGCCGGACCAGAAGGGGCCCTGGCGGCTCCAGACCATCGAGTCGCCGCCGGCGATCCCGTAGAAGAGGATTCCCGCGCAGCCGGCCATCTTCGCCGCGTTGCTCCGTCCGGTTTCCACGAACCGATCCATCTGGTTGAACAGGGCCAGGTTGCACTCCGGCAGGGCGGCGGGGTTACAGAGCCAGTGGTTCATCTCGACGTTCATGTCGAAGTGCCAATCGGCGTCCCACTCCGGGGTGAACTGGTCGTTCCAGATTCCCTGAAGGTTGGCTGGGCGGCGTCCCGCGCGGTTGGCGGCGAGGATCAGGTAGCGTCCCATGTCGAAGATCGCCTCGGCCAGTCGCGGTTCGAAAGTCCCATCGACGGCCCGGCCGATGAGCTCGGACAGATTCGCTTCTTTGTTTTTATTGACACGGTCCAGGCACAGCGAGGCGCGGCCGAAGGCGGTCGAATGCTCGCGGATGTGCCGATCGCGCATCTCGGCCACGGCAACGCCGCGTGCCCGCTGCATCTTCTCGCGGGCGGCGGCGAGCCAGTCCCGATCGCCCTTGCCCGCTTCGACGGCGATCAGCAGGACCAGATCGGTGGCGTCGGTAAAGACGAGGCCGTTTGCCTGATGGTCGGCACGGACGGTTCCGCCATCACAGTGAAGTGACGCTTCCAGCCCCGATCCGACGCCTTCATCGAATGCGCCTTGGACACAAAGCGACGCACCCTCCACCTTCGCCGACCACCGGTAATGGTCCTGCGGCCGCCGGGTGAATTGCAGCCGGCCGGAGAGCTGTCGCTCCGCCGTCAGCCGTACGACGATCACGTCGTCGTTCAGCGGGACGAAGCATTCCTGAGTGATCCGGCCTTCGGTGCGCCAACGGACCGCCGCTGTTCCGGAGACCAGGTCGAGCGATCGCCGGTAGTCGCGGCAGGCGTCCTGTCCGTCCAGTTCGAGGACGAGGTCGCCGATCGGCTGGAACGAGTTGGTGTATCCGGTGTAGCTGTCGGAGGTTTCGTGGTCGCGCGGCATGACGGCCATGTCGATCTTCTGGGCGTAGAGATCGTTGGCCTCTTTGGCTTGGCCCGCCATCATCAGGTCGCGGGCCTGGCGGACGATCTGGCTGTAGTCACCTATCTGGCGGCCGGCGTGGTCGCGCCAGAAGTCCACGTGGTTCAGCGAGAGGACGGTCCGGCCCGGTGGGCCCCAGAGCATGGCGGCGGTGATGCCGTTGCCCAAGGGCCAGCCCTCGATCCATTCCTGAGCCGGTCGGGTCAGGACGGTCCGCATGGATCGTCTCCTGCATTGGCGTTTGGTCTATCGGACCGCCAGTTCGGCTGAGAGGTCCAGGTAGCGTTTGATCGCCTCGGGCGGAATGTTCCACGGGATATGGTTGCCGACGCACATGACGTATCCGCCGGTCATGCGGCTGGTCTCGACCATGCTGCGGACCATCGCGTCGATCTCGGCTGGGTTGTTGCGGGTCAGGACGCGGTTGTCGCCCTCGCCGGCCAGGAAGAGGTTTCGGCCTTCGTATCGCCGGGCGATGGCCTTGTAGTCGGTGTAAGGTTCGGAGATGATGCCGCGCGCCCCGCAGGCGATCACGTCGTCGGCGAAGGAGTCCATGTTCCCATCGGCCATGAAGAGCACTTCCTTGCCCTCGGCTTTGACGATGGACCAGAACTCCTCGTAGCGCGGGAAGATGTGCTTGTGCATCCATGCGGGCGAGCAGACCGGTCCGCGGGTGGTCACGATGTCGTCGTGGCAGAGGACGAAGTTGACCGGCAGCTTGGAGAACACGCGAAACACCCGCCGGTTGATCTCGGCGAACTCGTCCATGATCCGGTCGAACTCCGGCTCGAGGCAGATCTGGAGGAACATGTCCCATCCGAAGGTCAGCAGCGGCCACATGAACAGCGTGTTATAGAAGCCGACCGTGTCGGGCGCGCCGGGCTTGCCTCGTTGCGGAGGCTTGCTCGGGTCGCCGCCGTAGGCCCGCAGAAGCTGGTCTTCATCGCGATAGTCGCGCGACTCGACGACGGGGATGTCGGTGAAATCGCCCTGCTCCAGGGGGGAGAACTTGAGGGCCTCCTCGGGTGAGGCGAACTTGATGCCCCAGTCCCAGTGCGTGGTTTCCGCGTCGCCCCAGCGGACGTAGTGGCGGCCCTGATCGTCGCTCCGCGAGCTCTGCCCGGTCAGGTCGAGTCCCGGCCGGCGCCTCGGCTCGTCCGACTCCGGGATATCCAGTTGCAGTTGCGGATACAGCTCGGCCAGCCGCTGGCGGCACTGCCGCGGGTGCTCGTAGTAGTCGATGCCGCTCAGGTACGTCTCAGCGTCCGGGCACGACCAATGCTCCCAGTGAGGGATGCGCTTCGGGGCCAGTCCCATGTACGCCAGGTAACGATCGCTCGCCATGTCGGTTCTCCTGCAAGAGCTTTCGCGGACCTTTCGTCGCCAAAGTGTATTCGCCGAAATCGGTTTGTCGAGAGGAAAACCCGCACGGCGTTCCATTCTTTCTGTCCCCTTGCCTCGCCCGCGGGTGGCGGGTACACTGGTCGGCGTGTTGGTGTATAAGTGTGGGTGATTTTCTGGAGTGTGGACCCATGGGTCAGGAATTCGCCGGTAAGCTGGTCGTTCAGCCGGCCCATCGTTTTGTGGTTCTGGTCAGCCGGTTCAACAGCTTCATTTCCCAGCAGCTTCTGGTCGGGGCCAAGGACGTCCTGATCCGCCACGGGGCGAGCGAGGAGCAGATCGACGTGGCGTGGGTGCCGGGCTCGTACGAGCTGGCCCTGACCGCCAAACGCCTGGCGGCGGCGGGCCGGTACCAGGCGGTGATCGCTTTGGGCGCGATCATCCGCGGTCAGACGCCACACTTTGACCACGTGGCCTCGCAGACCGCCCGCGGGCTGGCCCAGGTGGGGCTCGAGACGATGGTTCCGGTGGTTTTCGGGGTCATTACCGCCGACAATCTGGAGCAGGCGATCGACCGGGCGGGAACCAAGGCGGGCAACAAGGGGGCCGACGCGGCGATGACCGCGATCGAGATGATCAACCTGTTCGAATCGCTGGAAAAATAGCCCTGGCGCGCCAATAATTAGGTTTCCACTCCCGTGCCGGGGCGGCCGTCGATCGGCTCGGCGTCCCGAAATCAGACAAGATCAGGAGAGCAAAATGTTCGGATCGTTAGGCAATATGATGGGCCTGCTGGGCAACCTGGGCAAGATCGGCAAAGAATATAAGCAGGCCATGGAAGAGCTCAAGGCCAAGCGGATCGAGGGACGGGCCGGGGGCGAGCAGGTCCGCGCGGTGGTCAACGGATTGGGCGACCTGGTCGAGATCAAGATTGCCCCGGAACTGGTCGCCGGCGGTGACGTCGAGATGGTCGAGGACCTGGTGCTGGCGGCGGTGAACTCGGCGACCGAACAGGCCCGGGAGGTGGCGCAGGAACAGATGGCCAAGTTAACCGAGAGTCTGCCCCTGGGCCCGCTGAAGGGACTTCTGGGGCAGTAGAGGGAGAGGCAACAAATGGCTTCCGAGGTGTTGGACAGGCTGATTTCGCATTTGGAGAAACTGCCCGGCCTTGGCCGTCGCAGCGCCGAGCGGATCGCCTTTTACCTGTTGCGGACGGATCGGGACGACGTGTTCGCCCTGGCTGAGGCTGTTCGCGACCTGAAACTGAAGCTGACGCACTGCAGCGTGTGCTACAACCTGACCGACGTGGACCCGTGCCGGATCTGCAGCGATCCGCGGCGCGACCAGTCGGTGGTGTGCGTGGTCGAGCAGCCCAAGGACCTGGCGACGCTTGAGAGCATCGGTTCGTTCGGCGGGGTGTACCACGTCCTGATGGGGCGTCTGGCCCCGCTGGAAGGGGTCGAGGCGTCGGACCTGACCATCGAGGCGCTGGTCCGGCGGATCGAGTCGGGTCAGGTCAAAGAGGTGATCATGGCCACGAATCCGACGCTGGAGGGCGACAGCACGGCGCTGAACGTGGCTTCGCGGCTGGCCGGGCTGCCGGTGAAGATCACGCGGCTGGCCCGGGGCGTGGCGGTGGGCGGTCAGTTGGAGTTCACCTCCAAGGCCACGCTGGCCGATGCCTTGACCGGGCGCAAGGAGCTTTAAGGGGCGGCTCTGACGTGGGCTGTCGCTTTCGGGTGTGGAGACGGACCGCTTTTGTGAAGGGGGCCGACGATGCGGATTTTGATCGCGGGAGGAGCGGGGTTTATCGGTTCGCATCTGACGCGGCGTTACGCCCGCGACGGCCACCACGTGATCGTGGTGGACAACCTGGTGACCGCGCCGTCGTGGAACCTGAGCCTTCTGCACCGCTACGACACGATCGAGTTCGTCAAGCACGATATTTGCGAGCCGTTGCCGTTCGACGTGGGGCCGCTGGACGCGGTGATCGATATGGCGTGTCCGGCCAGCCCGGTGGACTTTGAGCCGCTGTCGCTGGAGATTTTGCGGGTCTGCTCGGCGGGCGTGGGCAACCTGTTGGAGCTGGCCCGGGCCAACGGCTGCCCGTTCCTCCACGCCAGCACCAGCGAATGCTACGGCGATCCTCAGGTGCATCCGCAGCCGGAGAGTTATTGGGGGCACGTGAACCCGATCGGTCCGCGAAGCTGCTACGACGAGGGCAAGCGGTTCGCCGAGGCGCTGGTGGTCAACTACCACCGGCGGCACGGCGTGCCGACCCACCTGGCGCGGATTTTCAACACCTACGGCCCGGACATGCGCTTAAGCGACGGTCGGGTCATGCCGTCGTTCATCACCCAGGCTTTGCGGAACGAGCCGGTCACGCCGTACGGCGACGGTTCGCAGACCCGCAGCTTCTGCTATGTCGATGATCTGGTCGAGGGCCTGGTGCGGCTTTTGGAGTCGGACTACGTGTATCCGGTGAATCTCGGCAACCCCGATGAGGTGACGATTCGCCAACTGGCCGAGGAGATCATCGACATTACCGGAAGCACCAGCCGCATCGCGTACCGCCCGTTGCCCCAGGACGACCCGAAGGTCCGCCGGCCGGACATCGGTCTGGCCCGGGAACTGTTGAACTGGTCTCCGCGGACCGATAGAATAGAAGGCCTGAAGGCAACGGTCGATTACTTCCGCCAGAAGCTGGACGAAGGGCATGGCTAAACCGTTCGCGTATATCCGGCTGCTGCGGCCGGTGCACTGGAGCAAGAACGTCTTCGTGTTCGCGGCGCTGATCTTCGCCGAGCAGAACCTGATGTTCGAGCCCGACAAGATCGTCGCGACCCTCATCGCCTTCGGGTCGTTCTGCCTGATTTCGAGTTTCGCGTACGTCATCAACGACATCCACGACGTCGAGCAGGACCGGCTGCACCCGCGCAAGCGCAAGCGTCCGCTGGCCAGCGGCGAGGTGCCGATGCACGCCGCGTGGACGCTGGCGGTGGCGCTGGTGCTGGCCGGGGTGTTTCTGGCGTTCGGGTTCAAATTCCTGTTGGGCGTCGTGGCGGCGGCGTACCTGCTGCTGAACGTCGGTTATTCGTTCTGGTTCAAGCACATGCTGATCATCGACGTGATGTGCATCGCCATCGGCTTTGTGCTGCGGGCGCTGGCCGGGGTGTTCGCGATCGGCGTCCCGCTGAGCCCGTGGTTGATCGTCTGCACATTCACGCTGTGCCTGTTCGTGGGGTTCGGCAAACGGCGGACGGAACTGGCGGTGGCCAAGAACGACCACCAGCTCGCCAGCGACCGTCGGCCGGTGCTGGCCAACTACACGCTGGAGCTTCTGGGCCACCTGCTGAGCATCTCAGCCGCCCTGGCCGTCATCACGTTCCTGCTTTACACGATGGACCCGAGCACGGCTGCCAAGTTCGGCACCAACTACCTGATCTACACGGTGCCTTTCGTGGTCTACGGCGTTTTCCGGTTCGCGGTGATCATCCAGACCGGCAAGTACGACGGGCCGATGGAACTGCTGGTCGAGGACCGGCCGTTTCAGGCGACGGTGATCGTGTGGCTGGTGCTGGCCGCGGTGATCGTCCACGAAGGCCCGCAGATTCGGATCTGGCTTCACCGGTTGGCCGACTGGTACTGACCGCGTCGGCTATTGCGGGATTCGGACGACCACGGTCTTGACCTGGAGCCACTCGCCGACCGGAGCGGGCGTGACGGCTGCCTGATACTCCCTGCCGTTCGCGCGGACCATCGCCGTATACTCTCCGGCGCCCGACTTGCACCAGAACCAGGCTTTACCCTCCGCGTCGGCGACCACGCCGATCGGCGCGCCCGGTTGATCGGTCGGGATCAGCCAGACCGGGGTATCGGCCATCGGCTTGCCGGCTGGGTCGAGGATTTGGACGATGACCTCCGGGCTGAACCGCGGTTCGAGCTTGGGCACCTCGTCGAAGTTGTCCTTCAGCGCGTCGTAGGTCCGCAGGTATGTCGCGCGAGGCGCAGCGGGGTCGAAGAAGTTGTACGTGCCGCGGCCCCAGATGATGTGCTTCCGCTTGATCTGTTCGCCGGATTGAGCGGGCCATGCGATCTCCGGCGACGCGCCGCTGTAGTCGGCGCCGTCCCAGAGGGAAATGAAGGGGTGGTAGCGTTTGGTGGAGGCGAAGGGCCAGATGCCGGCCACGTCAATGGCGCGAAAGGCCTGAATCCGGCCGGCCATGTAGAGGGTTGCCGCGTTCAGCCGTCGCCAGAAGTGGGGCCGCGGGTCCTGGCCCTGTTGCCGAAGGCTGCGGACCTCGCCCTGGTAGGTCCAGCCGAAGTCGCCGCCGAGGCTCACCTCGCCGAGGGTGACCGGTTTGCCGTATTTCTCTTTCCAGCCGCTGAAGAACCGCGGCTGAACGTAGTGGCCGTCGATCACGTCGACGCGGTCGTCCTTGTAGGCGTCGGTGTAGAGGAAGGTGTGCCCGCCGTTGTTGACGACCGGCCGGGTGGGGTCGATTTCCTTGACCGCACCGTCCAGGCGGAGTTGGATTTCAGCGGTTCGTTTGACCGACTCATCGACGTCGGTGGTTTCGCGGATCGACCCGAACTCATTCTCCGTGCTCCACATCACGCACGAGGGATGATTGCGCTGGTTCCGGACCTGGTCGCAGACCCAACCGACGGCCCTCATCGCTTGCTCAACGTTCGGAAGGCCGTCGTCGCCGACCGCGTCGGCGGGCAGGCTGAAGTTGCTCTCCTGGCAGATGAGCATGCCCATCTCATCGGCCAGGTCGAGGTTCTCGGGAAAGAGCATGCCGCCCTTGTGAAAGCGGAGCATGTTGACGTTGGCCTGCTGAACGTGGTCGGCGTAGTGCCAGCGGAGATGACAGCGGTGGAACGGAAGCTCCCACGCGGCGATGCTTTCGCCCTGAATGTGGAAGGGCTTCTGGCCGTTGAAGACAAAATCGACGCCATCGACCCGGAACTCGCGGAACCCGAAACGGGTGAACCGCCGGTCGAGCGCCCGGCCGTCGGCGTCGGTCAGTTGCACTTCGAGGAAGTACAGATAGGGATTGCCCGGTCCCCAAAACTCAGGGTCGCTCCAGGGCTTGCGGAGCGCGATCCGCGTGTCGCTTGCCGCAAGCGGCGTTGAGCCGAGGTCCAGAACCGTCCGGCTTGCGTCGCGGACAGACGCCGCCAACACCGCGCCGGATTCCGGCAGGTCGGCCAGTTCCAGGTCGACGTCGAGCGCCATGTCGCGCACGGAGGTCTTGACGAACACGTCGGCGATCCGCGACCGGCCGGTGACGTTAAGGAAGACGTCGCGGTATGGGCCGGTCTGCCGCGGCCGGTGGGTTCGCCAGTGGTGCGACGAGTCGCCGCGCGAGAAGTGCCGAGTCACGCCGGGAACGATCGAGTGCAGGACCAGCCGATCCTTGATCCGCTCGAACGGCGCGTTGCCCGGCGTCGAGAAGAACAGGACGCTGTGGTCCCATTCGAGCTGGCGGTGGTAGAGGCCGTCGCCTTCGACGGCGACCTGATTGGCGCTGCCGGTCTTCCGGGCGATGTTCTGCCCGTCGAGCAGGATTTCCACCTCATCGGGTTTCTGGTCGTAAGCCCCGCGCACCATCGTCAGCCGATACGCATGCCCCTTGTAGTGCGACACGTCGGCGGCCAGCGAGGCCATCGGCTGATGGAGCGGAAGGGGGATGATGCCCTTGTAGACGTTCTCGGCGAACAGGCAGATGGTGTTGTCCCGGCCGAAGCGAAGGCGGTCGGTCAGATCGACCTTGAAGGGCAGGATTCCCTCGTGGTAGTCCACCTTTTCGCCGTTGCAGAAGACGGTGGCGAAATCGGCGACGGCTTGGAATTCGATCGTGATGCGCTTGTCGCTCCATTCTGACGGGCAGTAGACGCTTTTCCTGAACCACGCGCCGATGATGTCCTCGTTGACGTTGAAGATTTCATCGCCGACGTCGCACGGGACGTTGATCGGCCGCCAGTCGTCCGCGGGGATCGCCGTTCCGTCGTCGCCGACCTTGCCCGGCTGCCATTGCCACTGGCCGTTGAGGCACAATTGTCCTCCGAGCCACTCGGGCTGTTGCGCCGCCGGCGCCAGCGCGGTCTCGACGACCTCGGCGGGCGGGGCCTCGACGCCGGCGGGCTTGAGTTCGACGTAACCGGAATAGACGTGCTCGGGCAGAAACGGCGTGACCTGGAAAACTCCGGTCACCGCGGCCAAGCCGTGCTCGAAGTCTTCACCGTCGGGAATGAAGTGATGGCGCGGATTGGCTTCGTAATGCCACTGTCCGATGCCGGTGGCGTCCTCGACGGTCGCGGCGATCTCGAAGCCGTCCTTGCGGCTGGTCAGGTATTCCAGGACCGCCGGTTCGGTAAACAGGAACTGCCCGCGAAGGTCGCCGGCGTCCAGTTGGATCGATTTGACGACGCCGGCAATCTCGCAGCTCGCCGACGCGGGCGTCTCGGCACGATAGCGGACCACGTCGATGCGGGCCTGCTTGACGTCGCTGTTGGCGGCGATGGGGAGCCGCCGCTGGACGACGATCCGCGTCGGGCCCGCGGTCCACTTCAGCGCGGTCTTGGCCCGCTGGCGGTACTCGCAGAGCGTGTAGCCGGCCATCCGGTGCCGCCGCGGCTCCGGGCCGATTTCGATCGGCGCGTCGGACGCGGTGATCGCGATGCACACCGGCGTGGCGGCGCTGTCGGTGCTGCGGAAGACGATGTGGCTGACCGGCTTTTGCGGATGAGGGTTCTTCCATTCGTAGAGGTAGAACCCGACGAATCCTTTCTCGAGGTTCTGGCCGACCCATGCGACGTGGGCGAAGCGGGCGGAATCGTCCCTGGGCTCCCACCAGTCGGCGATCTCATGGTCGCTGCGCAGGGGGATGGTCTCTGTCCCGCCGTCGGCGTAGTGGATCACGTAGTCGGCCATGTGGATGTTGCTGCCGCCCCAGGCTGCGGTGTGGAGGAAGTAAAGGAACGGCGCGGCGGCGTTGACCTGGATGGGGTCGCCGGCGAGCGGTGCGAGCGGGGTGTGCTTGCCTCTCAACAGGATGCAGGCGGGTCGCGGCGCGTTGCCGACGACTTCGAGCCGGTCGTTGATGTGGAAGGGCACGTTGCGGAAGAACTGGTAGCCGCGCGGGATGAACCGCAGGTCGTTGGCGCCCTGATCGGTCCATCCGCCGGCGCCGTCGTCCGACTTATCATCCTCGAACCGGCGGTTGGCGACCTCGTCGAGGTAGATATAAGTGACCGCGCCGCTCTTGCCGGGCCCGTTGCCGACGGTCTCCTCCGCTGTGGCTTCATCGAGATTTGAGGTCAGGATGCGGACACGGCGGACCAGGACCGTGGCTGGGATGGCGGGGTTGCCGTGCTGGCTGATCCCGATCTCGACGGTGAAGGGGTGGATCAGCCACTGCTTGGGGATCAGGTCGAGCAGGACGATCTCCTTTGTGGCCTGCCCGCGCGAGACCTCCAGGACGGCGGTGCCGTTGGTGATGGTCAGTGTGGTCCGGCAGTCGCCGGTGAACTTGAAGGGCAGCGGCTGTGGCGGGATGACCGTGGTGTTCCGGCCCTCGCGGTGCCGCCTGACGAGGCAGACGCTGTTGTCGTTGCCGTGGTTGATGTGGATCCAGACGGACGGTTCCTGATGGGTATTGCCGTCCTTGGGATAGAGCATAATCGTGAAGTCGCGGTAGATCTCGAGGCCGGCGGTGTCGATCTCGATGCGCACCGTGGCCCCGTCGATCGAAAACCCCGGTTCGTACCGGATGGCGTGGCCCGCCCATTCGTGGCCCTCGCCGGCAAGGCTCTCGATGCGAAGGTTCGAGCCGTCGGCCTCGACCGTGCCGCGGTCGGAAGAACGGACCCAGCCGGGCAGCGTTTCGAAGTTCTCCGCGCTCAGTTCGGAGACGACCTTCCACTCCGCTGCATCCTCCGCCAGGGCGGTGTAGAAGAACGCCGCGGTCAACAGAACCGACACCATCCACGTCACCGTTTTCATCGGATTTCCTCGCACAAAGCTGCTGTATGGAGGGACTAGAGGCTATCCGGCTGCCACGGCGACCGGCGAAGACTCACCATCGATAGCCCCAGTAAAAAGCGTTGTAGTAGTCTCCAGCCGTTGGGAGGGCGGTTTGGGCGATTGCGTGGCCGTCGAAGAAGAAGAAATTCGACGAGTTGTTATGGACGAAGTAGCCGCCCGCTACCATTTCCTCGCCTTCGAAGCCGCCCCATCCCCATTTATTGTTCTGAGGAAAACACGCGTACTCGAACTCGGGTTCGCCGTAGAGATCGTGCGTCCCGCACCACAGCATGACGCTCCGACTGGGGGGCTCGGGCAGATCTTCCGGGGCCGGCAAGACCCTTGCTCGCCCCAACTGCCAGTTCACGGAATAGCCGGCCGAATCGGAGGTGGGAGACCCTGTCCCTCGGTAGTTCGTGCAGTAGATACTCGCCCGCTGGCTGGAGACCTGCGTCCTGTCACTGGACATGCGTGTGTTGACATACTTGCCGATTCCCCACCACTCGTTGCCGAACCTGTCTTTCGTTGCATCAGAATACCAGCCGAAGTAGGCATAGCGATCTGAGGGAAGGGGGTCATTATCGCTAGTAGGCTTCCATCCTCCCCAATCCCGAAAACCAACAGGACCTTCGCGGAAGCCCTCGTCGTGATAGTAGGTGAACATGACCGCAAGCTGGTGGAACCGGTGCAGGCAGGTTACCGACTTGGCCTTCGCCGTCGCCATGCTCAGCGCCGGCAGGAGGATGGCCACCAGGACGGCGATGATCGCGATCACCACCAGCAGTTCGATGAGGGTGAAACCTCGCAGCGTTTTCATGGCGTTGACTCCTGAATTCCTCAGTTCTTCACGTTGTTGCCTACGTGCTTTCTCGGACGATGAGCCTGGTCGGAAAGGAGACTCTCCTTCCAGGACCTTCTTTCTTTTCGATCATATTGACGACCATCTCGACGGCAGCGCGGATCATGTTTTCGCGGTCCTGGGCGACGGTGGTCAGCGGCGGCCAGTAGTAGCGCCCCGCCTGCGTTCCGTCCATGCCGAGCAGGGCCACGTTATCGGGAATGGTCAGTCCGGCCCGGTGAATTCCCCACGCGATCGCGCCGGCTGTGTGGTCCGAATGGGCCACGACGGCGGTCGGCCGATCGGATCGCCGGACCAGTTCCTCCGCATGACGCTCCATCACGCCGACGTCCCAGGTGTCCAGGCGGCTGTGGTGCATTTCCATCCGATGACGGTCGCAGGCCTCACGCAGAGCCCGTGTCTTCTCGCCGCGGCAGTCCGGGTCCGAAGGGCCCACGAAGCAGATCGTTTGGTGCCCTCGCTGCTTGAGATGAGCCACGGCCTCGTCGACCCCCGGCCGCCAGTCGGAAATGACGCTGGAAAGCCCGTCCACGTCCTGCACGCAGAGCACCACGGGAAATTCTTCCGCCACCATCTGTTCGTATTGACGGGTGCCGGGTTGGAGCGCGTTGCCGAAGAAGATTGTGCCATCGACTCCGCGGCCAAGCAGGCCGTCGAGGCACTCCAGGTCGTTTGCCCCGGTTTTCCACTCGGTCACGGAGATCAGCAGATGATAGCCGCGTTTCTCGGCTTCGCGAAGGGCCAAAGCCGCCAGTTCCGCGTAGTGGGGCATGTGAATGTTGCCGCAGACAAAGCCGATGGAGAAGGTCCGACCGCGGGCCAGGCAGCGGGCGGAAAACGACGGCCGATAGTTCAGATCCCGCACCGCCTCGAAAATCCGCTGGCGGGTCGGTTCGGAAATGCGAACGGTGGAACGGCTGCGATTCAACACCTTGGAGACCGTCGTCTTGGTCACCCCAGCTCGACGCGCGATGTCGGCAATCGTTACCGCCACGGCCTGCTCCAAGCATAAATGATATATAAGTACTTATAATCTAGGGTAACCAGATAACCGATACCCGGTTACCGGTTACTCAATTCCGATATTACCGTTTTTCGATCCCCCCGTCAAGACCCTGGAAAAAAGGAGCGAATTGCCGGACCGGTGAGGATTGAGCGGCGGAGACTGAGGCGGTATAGTCGCAAGCAACACATGGGAAAGGGTTTGCGATGGCGATGAGTTCTCGCGAGCGGGTGTTGGCGGCGGTGGCGCATCGGGAGGCGGACCGGGTGCCGGTGGATTTGGGCGGGTCGATCATGAGCGGGATCATGGCCCAGCCGCTGGATCGGCTGCGGAAGCACCTGGGGATGGCCGACCGGCCGGTGAAGGTCTACGAGGTCTACCAGATGCTGGGCGAGGTGGAGGCCGATCTGGTCGAGCGGCTGGGGATCGACGTCCTGCCGGTTGAGCCGCCGGCGATCTTCTTTGGCCTGCGGCGGGAGGGGTGGAAGCCGTGGCGACTGTTCGACGGGACGGCGGTTCTGGTGCCGGGTCAGTTCGACGTGGAGGTGGACGCCTCAGGCGACTGGCTGCTGCATAAAGGGGGGGATCCAGCCAAGCCGGTGGTGGGGCGGATGCCCAAGGGCGGGTACTACTTCGACACCGCGGGCGACATGAGTCTACATCTGGACTTCGAGCCGCCGGCGCTGTCTGAGGTGGAGAAGGGCTACCGCCAGCCGATTCCGTCGGCGCGTCTGGAGTACCTGGCGGCAGAGGCCGAGAGGCTGCGTGCGACGGGCAAGGCGCTGTTTTTGGGGGCTTGGGGGAGCTTCGGGCCGCCGACGGTGGGCAATCTGCCGGACTTCCTGGCGCTGATGGCGGCGGACGAGGCGTACGTCGATCGGCTGTTCGAGATCGCAGCGGACTCGCAGCGTTCGCGGCTGGAGCAACTGCATGAGGCGGTAGGCGATCGGATCGACATTTTTGGCATCGACGGGACGGACATGGGCACGTAGCGGGCGGAGATGTTCCGGCCGGAGCACTTCGAACGGTGGTATCTGCCGTACTACCGGGCGATCAACGGCTGGGTGCACGGGCACACGAGTTGGAAGACGTGGAAGGACTCGTGCGGATCGATCCCGAAGTTCATGGCGTATCTGGCGGCCAGCGGGCTGGATTGCATCAATCCGGTCCAGTGCAGCGCGGCGGGAATGGACCCGCGCCGGCTGAAGGAGGAATTCGGCGACCGGCTGACGTTCTGGGGCGGCGGTGTGGACACGCAGAAGACGCTGCCGTTCGGGACGCCCGAGCAGGTGTACGATGAGGTGGCTGAGCGGCTGCGGGTCTTCGGCCCCGGCGGAGGGTTCGTGTTCAACCCGGTGCACAACGTGCAGGCGAACACGCCGCCGGAGAACATCGAGGCGATGTTCGAGGCGATCCGCGACCACGGCACGTATCTGATCGATTAGAAAAACCGGGTCGGCCTTTGCGCGGAGCCGGGGGTCGAGTATAGTAGGCGGGTGTGGGGAAGAACGCGTTCGGGGGGTTTGCCATGCGAGGTCTACTTGCCGTCGCCGCGCTGGCGGCGTTGATGTTATCGGGAGGCTGCGGGTTCACCACGCTGGACTACCTGCTGTTGCTGGCGGCGGGACAGGCCGAGGTGCTGGAGGGATCTGAGCCGATCAGCGAAGCGCTGGCCGGATCGGACCTGGACGCATCGACGCGGGCGAAGCTGCTGTGGGTGCAGGAGGTTCGCGAGTTCGCCACGGGACGGTTGGGGCTGGAGGCGGGCGAGAGCTACCGGTTGTTCTACGACACGTCGGGCGGTCCGGCGGTGTGGAACATCAGCGCCGCCCCGAAGGATCGGCTGACCGCGGCGAGCTGGACGATGCCGGTGATCGGGGCCATCGAGTACGTGGGGTTTTTCGATTTGAAAGACGCCCTGGCCTACGAGCGGTACCTGGAGGGATTGGGGCTGGACGTCTGGCGGTTCGGCGCGGTGGCCTACAGCACGGCGGGCATCTATCCGGACCCGCTGTTCTCGCCGGTGCTGGAACTCGCCGAGGACGAACTGGCCGAGACGGTCATCCACGAGCTTACCCACAACACGGTCTTTGCCGCGGGCAACTCGGCGTACAACGAGAGCGTGGCCACGTTCGTGGGCCGCCGCGGCGCCGAGATGCTGATGGAGGAACGGTTCGGCACGGGTTCGGAACTGGCCCAGCGGTTTGACGAGCGACGGGCGGACGAAGGGCGGACTGAAGCGTTCATGAGCGATTTGATCGCCGATCTGGAGGGGTTCTACAGCCGCGAGGACCTGGGCCGCGACGAGAAGATCGCGGGACGCGACGCGGTGTTCGCCTCGGCGTCGGAGCGGTTCGCAACGCAGGTGCTGCCGGAGATGAGCGAGCCGGCGCGTTACGCCGGGCTCGCCGACCTTCCAGCCAACAACGCGTTCGTACTGCTGCATCGGCGATACCACCTGGACCTGGAGCTGTTCGAGTCGGTCTACGAGGCGTCAGATCGCGATCTGCCGGCGGCGATCCGGGTTTTCGGGGAGGCGGCGGGGACGGATGATCCATACGGGTATCTGCGTTCCGCGTCCGCCGGCCGCTGAAAAGCGTGTGGGGCGCACGCGGATGTGACGCCGGTAGAAAAGGCTTTTCATCCAGCCGACATGTGGTATAATAACGAATTGTCCGCAGGGGTGGATAGAAGGGAACGGTTCTTGTTGCGATTGACGGCCGTATCGGGTTGATCAACGGGACGGTGGAGGCGTTGACCGGCTGTGACGGGAGGGCCGGCGAACCGGGCGTCATGGATCGGCTGCGCTTTGATGGACGAAGTGGGGGTTGCCATGAATCAGGATCATTCGACGGGGGCCAAGAAGTCCAGGCTGTTTATTGTGGACGATCATCCGCTGGTGCGCCAGGGGTTGCGCCAGTTGCTGGAACTCGAAGGCGATCTGGAGGTCTGTGGCGAAGCCGACGAACCGATCGCCGCGATCCGGGGGATTGCCGCTGAGCGGCCGGACCTGGCGATCGTGGACATCAGCCTCCAGTGCGGCGTGGAAGGGCTCGAGTTGATCAAGGACATCCGTTCGCGCGTCCCGGATGTGCCGGTGCTGGTGGTCTCCATGCACGACGAGTTTGTACTGGCCGAGCGCGCCCTGCGGGCCGGGGCCAAGGGCTACGTGATGAAAGAAGAGGCGATGGAGACCGTGATGACCGCGGTCCGCAAGGTGCTTCGCGGCGAGTACTACATCAGCGACAACGTGGGCAAGAAGCTGCTGGCGGGACTGATCCACGGCCAGATGATGATGGAAAACTACCCGATGGACCAGTTGACCGACCGTGAGCTGGAGGTGTTCCACCTGATCGGTCAGGGACTGGGAACCAGCCAGATCGCCGACAAGCTCCACCTGAGCGTCAAGACGGTGGAGACGCACCGCGCCCACATCAAGGAGAAGCTCAAGCTCGAGGACGCCAACCGGCTCCTGCAATACGCCATTCAATGGGTGCATACCGACGCGGCGAGCTCAGTGAACGGCAGCGGACCTTGGCAGGGCGGCGCCGGACGCCCGTAAGCGTATTCCCACAAGGGGTTTATCCGGGACGGAGGCGGTGCGCGCGGCCTGGGGGCTTCCCCGATGCCTGGGTCGGCGGATGTGCTGAAGGGGAAAAGGGGGACCGGCCCGATTGTTGGAATGGGACGGGAGCGGTAGACTGGGCTCATCGCCGTCGATGACGGCCGGAACAACCAGAGGCAAAGGGCCGGAGGCTGGGCGGGTGGGGGGATTCGCCCAGCCGATTTTCACGAAGGGGGAGATGAGGCGGATAGTCATGGAACACAGGAGGTGCGACATGATGGAAAGCGATGGCGTCCAACGGAGCATCGACCGGTTGTCCAATGTACTCTCGTACGCCCTCGATACCGATCCGGTAACCCTCCGGGAGTTCGAGAGGTGGCTTCGGCGCCTCGGAGGAAGCGCAGCCAAACTGGATCGCCAGCGGGCGCTGGCCGCGGCGGGCGCGAGGCTCATCAAGAAGGTGGTTATCGGTGCGGCGCCGTCGTGGGACTCGCCGGCTGAACTGGCGGAAATCCTCAAGGAGACGCTGCGGGAGGTGATGGCGGAACACGAGCCGTCGATGGTGATGCGGGAGGAAACGATCCGGCGGTCAGCCTCTTCCCGCGCCGCCGCCGCCGGACAGGCGATCTCGGAACTGACCGTGATCGGGGACGGCCTGAGTTGATCGTGGATCGGCGGCCGCGGACAGCGGTCGCAACGGCGTTGGGCTGCGGAGGCAAAGTTAAATGATACGAATGAAAACGAACGTGCTGGAGGGATACCAGTCAGGATTTCAGGAGGACCGGTGTCCGGAGTGCGGTTCGCCGATGGGGGTCACGTTCCGGATCCAGCAGCAAGAGGGCACGTTTCTGTGGTTCGAGTGCACGGGTGCGGGGCGGTGCGTCCGGTTGCTTCGCCGGTACGAGCCGCAGGGCGCGCTGCAGGCATGACCGATTGAGACGGCGCCGGCACAGGCGACGCAGGATCGAGGGGGAACGGCCGTGCGAATGGTGATGACCTTCCTGCTGGGGGGAATGATCGGCTTGGGCCTCAACGGCATTCCGGCCAGGATGTCCCAGCCGGACCACCAGCATCCCCTGATCAAGGACCACGGCCGAGTCGTCGATCCGGCCGGAACGGCGGCGATGCCGCAAAGCGGGGCGAAGGTGGTCCTGGATATCACGGCGGACCGGAACGCCGGCAGACCGGCCGACGGGCTGGACCGCGCAGCAATGCTCTACAATCTCTACGCCGCCGCCGGCGTTCCGCCCGAGCGGATTCGCGTCACGGTGGTGCTGCACGGCGAGGCGGTGCGGGCGGCCCTGACCGACGACGCCTACGCCCGCTACGCCGCGGATGGACCGAATCCCAATCTCGAATTGATCCGGCGGCTGAGGCAAGCGGGAGCGGAGGTCTACGTCTGCCGGCAGGCCTTGGCCCGTCATGGATACACGATCGAGCAGGTGTCGCCGGAAGTGACGGTGGCCGCGTCGGCCGCGACGGTCAACATCAGCCGTCAGATGGACGGCTACGCCTATCTGCCGTTCCATTGACGGATTGTGACGACATGGTTCAACTGCACGGACGCGGATCGGGCCAAAGCCGCAATCGATGCCATTCCGTCGCTGGATCGTTGAAAGCAAAGGAATAAACCGATGGAATATCGCCTGTTGGGCCGAACGGGAGTGCAGGTCAGTCCGCTGTGCCTGGGGTGCATGAACTTCGGCTGGAAGACCGGCCCGGAGGACAGCCGGCGGATCATCGACCGGGCGATCGAGGCGGGGATAAACTTCCTCGACACCGCCAACGTCTACGCCAAGGGGCGCAGCGAAGAGGTGGTGGGCGAGGCGCTCCAGCGCAACGGCCGGCGCGACCGCATCGTGCTGGCCACCAAGGTCCACGGAACGATGGGCTCGGGTCCGAACCAGTCGGGCAATAGCCGCCGGCACATCATCGAGCAGTGCGAGGCGAGCCTGCGGCGGCTGCGGACCGATTGGATCGACCTCTACCAGATCCATCGGCCGCAGTCGGTGGTCCCGATCGACGAAACGCTGCGGGCCCTCGACGATCTGGTGCGCCAGGGCAAGGTCCGCTATCTTGGCACCAGCACGTTCGCAGCGTGGCAACTGGTCGAGTCGTTGTGGGTTTCCGACCGCTACGGCTTGAGCCGCTTCGTCTGCGAGCAGCCGCCGTATCACATCCTGGACCGGCGGATCGAACGGGAATTGATCCCGATGGCCGATACCTACGGGATCGGGATCATCCCCTGGAGTCCGCTCGCCGGCGGCCTGCTGACCGGCAAGTACAGCCGCGACGAAGCGCCGAAAGGCTCGCGCTATGAAGACATGGAGTCAGCCCGCGTTAGCGAGGCGGCATTCGAGGTGATTGACGAACTGGCCCAACTGGTTCAGGCCAAAGGATGCAGCATGTCGCAGTTCGCCCTGGCCTGGTGCATGAGTCGTGAAGCGGTGACCAGTCCGATCATCGGGCCGCGCACCGCTGAGCAGTTGGAGGACAACCTCAAGGCCCTGGATGTCGATATCACCGATGAGGACGCCGAAACGGTGGATCGGCTGGTCGAGCCGGGCGCGGTGGTTTCGCCGTTCTACGAAGCCGATTTCGGACCGGCGGCGTTTCACTGGTAACGTGAACTGGAGCGGAAGATGCCGGAAAAAGACCCCCTCAAGGAGTACCGTGAAAAACGCGACTTCGCCCGGACCGCCGAGCCGGAGGGCGGCGAGGCCAAAGAAGGCCAACCGCCGGTATTCGTGGTCCAGAAGCACGACGCCAGCCGCTTGCACTACGATTTCCGCCTGGAGGTCGACGGCGTGCTCAAGTCGTGGGCGGTGCCGAAAGGGCCGTCGACCGACCCGTCGGAAAAGCGCCTGGCCGTGCCGACCGAGGACCACCCGCTGGACTACGCGGACTTTGAGGGGGTGATCCCGGAAGGGCAGTACGGCGGCGGCACGGTGCTGGTCTGGGACATCGGGCCGTACCGCAACCTCCGCAAGGACGACGAGGGCAACGAGATACCGATGGAAGATGCCTGTGAAGGCGGGCAGGTCGAGGTGTGGCTGGAGGGCCAAAAGCTCAGGGGCTGTTACGTGCTGGTCAGGACCAAACGCAGGCAGGGCGATAAGCCCCAGTGGCTGTTGATCAAAAAGAAGGACGACCACGCCGACGCCCGGCGCAATCCGGTGAGCACCGAACCCGCATCAGTCCTGAGCGGCCGCACGATTGAACAAGTCGCCGAGCAGGAGGGCGGCAAGAAGGGTCAGTAACGGCCAAGCCGATCGACCGCCTCAGCGACCACACCAGAGAGCAACCCAAGGAAGCGGGGAGTCATGGGCCGCATCGAAGTCGACGGACAGACGATCAAGACCTCGAAGGAGGACAAGGTCTTTTTTCCAGGGGCCGGCTACGCCAAGAAGGACCTTATCGAATACTACCGCAGGATCGCCGAGATGATGCTGCCGCATGTCGCGAACCGGCCCATCGTCATGCATCGCTTTCCCGACGGCATCGAGGGCAAGAGCTTCTTCAACAAGAACGCGCCGAGGTACTTTCCCGGCTGGATCGCCACCCAGCGGGTCGATAAGGAAAACGGCACGGTCAACCACGTGGTGATCGGCAAGACGGCCGACCTGGCCTACCTGGCCAATCAGGCCTGCATCGCCATTCACATCTGGCTGTCCCGCCGGGACAAGATCGAAAAGCCCGACCGGTTGATCTTCGATCTGGACCCGCCAAACGGCGGATTCGACGACGTGCGCGCCGGGGCCAAGCGGCTGCGTGAGATCCTGGAGGCGGCGGGCCTGAAGGCCTACGCCATGGCCACCGGGTCGAAGGGCATGCATGTGGTCTGTCCGATCAAACGCGGCAAGACGTTCGACCAGGTGCGGGCGTTCGCCCAGCAGGTGGCCGGCGTGCTGGCGACGCAGGACGAGAAGAAATTCACGACCGAACAGCGGATCGCCAAACGGGGCGATCGGGTGTTTATCGACACCAACCGCAACGCCTATGGCCAGACCGCGGTGGCCCCGTATTCGGTGCGGGCCAGGCCCGGAGCGCCAGTGGCTGTGCCGCTGGAGTGGTCGGAGGTGGACCGCAGCGACCTTCGCCCGGACGGGTACAACATCAGTAATGTCCTCCAGCGCCTTGGCCGCCAGGGCGATCCGTGGAAGGACATCGACAACCACGCCGAGTCGCTGCCGACAGGCGACGGCCCTTGAATCAACCGGCTGAGATGAGCGCCGAGGAATGGCGGGATGTAACGATCGATTGGGACGCGCTTCGCAACGACGACAAGCACACGGGGGGAGGCTACTGCCATGTCAACCGAAGAGCAACTGCTGATCCTGCTACGGGTTGCCGCCGCCGCCGGACTCGGCGGCGTCGTGGGAATCGAACGCGAATGGGCGGGCAAGGCGGCCGGCGTCCGCACTCACATGTTCGTGGCGGCGACCGCCGCGCTGCTGGTCGCCCTGGGCCCGGCCCTGGTCAATCAGTTTCACGAGTATGCGTCCGGCGACATCATCGGGGCCGACCCGATCCGGATCGTGCAGGCCATCGTCACCGGCATCAGCTTCCTCGGCGCGGGAACGATCATCTTCCACCGCGAGCGCCGGTTCATCGAGGGGCTGACCACGGCCGCCTCGATCCTGCTGGTCTCCGGACTCGGCATCACGGTCGGCCTCGAGCAGTGGGTGCTGGCGGTCGGCGTGACCGTGCTGGCGGTGGTGATCCTGGCGGTGATCGGGTTCGTCGAGACCAAACTCGGCCTGGCCGACCACGATCCGCACGAGCGGCGCGACGAGTGACGGCGGTTCGCTCCGCGCGGCTCAGGTCAGCAGGCCGGCGACGATCAGGTCCGACGCCTCGTCCTCGCTCAGGCCGCGTGACATGAGGGTCTCAAGCTGTTTGGTGTCGACGCTGCCCAGCGCCGCCTCGTGGGTCACGTGGGCCTTGGGGTGGTTGACTTCCACGATCGGAGTGGCCGAGGCCACGCCGTCGTCGAGGATGATCTCCTTGCAGTCGACGTGGCCGCGGGCATGGGCCGCCGAGGCGGTCAGGCGGTTGTACACGTCGGCCCGCGCCCGGTCGCGGACCGCAACCCGGGACAGCAGCGCGCCGCGGGCGTACTCGCCGATCAGATGGCCGGTCTCGCGGATCTTGATCACGTCGTCGCCCCGCCCGCTGACCTTGGCCACCATCTCCATCACACTGTGGTCGCGGCAGGTCGTGGTGTAGTCGATGTCGATCACGCCCACGCGTCCCTGGATCAGCTCGAAGTCCGTCTTGAACCGCGCGCCGGACCCCAGTTCGACGACCGCCTTGGGCACCACGGTGATCCCGCCCGCGGGCGAGTGGATGTGGCGTTCGAAATAGGTGTACCGGGCGTTGGCCGCGATGTTGATCTGCGCGTCCATCAGGTGCTGCACGTCGGTCGCGTTGGGAAACACGCAATGGGCGATGATATCGACCGCTGAGTCCCGCTCGATGTTCAGGTCGAGGTTGATCTTCTGGATGCCCGCCTCCTGCACCAGGCCGAAGCACATGTGAACCGGCTTGGCCACCCGGACCTCCGGCTTCAGGTAAACGCCGATGCGGACCTCGTCGCTCTTCTCAACGACCTCCACCTCCAGGCCGGGCACAGTGTTGCTGGTGATGACTTTGTTGAGGCCGATGACCAGGTGGGCGACGTCCGGATCCTTGACCGCGGCGTGTATCTTGGCCAGGCCGATCAGTTCGGCGTTATCCATTGGCGAGGGCTCCATTAAGTTCGGGGCGGTTGCGGTGGTCGCAGGGGACGCACTTGTCGCGGAAATACCCGGCGATCTTGTCGACGTTCCCCTTGTCCACGACCCGGCCGCAGCACAGGAGGAACGCGTGCTCGGCCCAACTGAGGACTTCCAGACTGTGCGTGATCAGCAGCACCGTCGCGCCCTGTTCCTTGAGCAGCCCGATCGCCTCGCGAATCCGCCGCAGACTCTCGATGTCGATACCGCTGTCCGGCTCGTCGAGCATGACCAGCCGCGGCTTCATCGCCACCAGCGACGCCAGCTCCACCTTCTTCCGCTCGCCGCCGCTGAGCGTCTTGTCCACCGCCCGCTGCATGTAGCGTCCGGGAGGCAGACCGACCTTCGCGAGCAACTCAGCGGTGACTTCGGGATTGTGCTCCTTCGATCCGACCTGGACGAACTTGCCGACCGTCAGCCCCTCGTACCGCGCCGGCTCCTGCCAGCCCAGCGTGATGCCAAGCCGGGCCCGCTCGTCGATCGAAAGCTCGTGCAGCGATCGCCCGTCAAAGACAATCTCGCCCGAAAACCCGCGATAGCCCTCCAGGCCCATGATCGTGAACGCGAGCGTCGACTTGCCCGCCCCGTTCGGCCCGACCACCGCGTGGACATACCCTTCCCATAGGTCCAGATTCAGTTCCGATAGGATCTCGTGCCCGTTCAACGACAGGCTCAAGTTCCTGATTTCCAGCATGCCCATAGCGTGTTCCTGTATGGTCGGACGGTCCCGGATCAGACCTGTCCAACCCAGGAACCGTCGTCGTGTTGTCTCCAGAGGTCCCGCAGCCGCCGCTCAGCGTCCTCGGGCAACGGGCCCTTCTCGATAATTCTAGTATTCTCCCGGATATGTTCAAGGTTCGTCCCGCCCACAATCGCACAATGCACGCCGTCCTGGTAGACGCTGAATCGCAACGCCAGCTCCACCCATGACCCCTCGAAACCCAGCGACTCCGGCGTAAAACTCATGGTTTCCAGCCGCTCGACGTAGGGTCGCACGTAGTCGCTGTAGAACGAATCTCGCCCGGCGACCCCTTTCCAGGCCGCGTTGGCGATGGTCCGCTTGGCCAGCACGCCCAGGTTCGCCTCCCGCGCCGCCGGCAGGTAGCGGTCCAGAACCTGCTGATCGACGATGTTGACCGAGGTCTCCAGGCAATCGAAAACGTCCATCGTCACGGCGAGCTCAGCCGGTTCGGCGTCGCCGCTGTAGCCGACAAAGCGGGTCTTGCCCGCCTCCTTGGCCCGGACCAGCGCGCCGATCAGGTCGTCGTTGCCCAGATCCTTGACCGAACACGAGTGCAGGAGCAGCACGTCGAGGTGGTCCGTGTTGAGGCGATCGAGCGACATTTCGACGCTCTCGCGGATGGCCTGAGGCGTCCAGCTCGGCGACTCGAGCTTGCCGCGGCTGTGGCCGCACTTCGAGACCAAGACAAACTCGTCGCGCCGGTGGCCCAGCGCCAAGCCGATCTTGCTCTCTGAGTCCTCGTAGCAGTGCGCGGTATCGATCACGTTGATCCCCATATCGAGCACGCCCTCCAGAACGCGCGCGCACTCGTCCCGCCCGATCTGTTCGTGGCCCAGCTCCGCGGCCCCGAACCCCAGAATGGTTACATCCAACCCTGTTTTGCCCAACGTCCGCTTGCGGATGGTCGATACGGTCATGGCATTCCCCCTTTGTCCACACGGTCATTCCTGTTCCTGCGGCCCGGGCGACGGCTGCCGCTCGGAGGTCAATTGCTCCAGGGCCGATCCAAGCCGCCCAAGCGCCTCCGAGGCCTCCGGAAACTTCTTCTCGCCCATCAGGCGCAGATAGTCATCAAAGGCCTGGTCGGCTTGGCGGATCAGGACGTCCATCGCCGCGGGCGCCGCACGCTGCGGCTGCGTGGCCGGCCCGACCGGAGCAGTTAACTCCTCTTCGAACAGCCCTCGCAGGGCCTGCTCAAACGTCTCTGCGTAACTCAAATCGTCGTTGTGCATCACCGCCACCAGACGCAGCTCCGGATACGCCGCCGTCTCGGCCTGAAGATAGATCGGCTCGACGTACAGCAGCGTCGGTCCGACCGGAATCGCCAGCACGTTGCCCCGAATCACCGTCGATCCCCGCTGATCCCAGAGCGTCAACTGGGCCGAGAGGTAAGGGTCCTGGTCGATCTTCGTCTCGACCTGCTGAGGACCGAGGATGCGCTTGTCCTTGGGGAACTGGTAGGCCAGCAGCCGTCCGTAGTTCTCGCCGTCGCACATCCCAGCCAGCCACCCGATCATCACCTGGCGGTTCTTCGGCGTAAACGGCAGCATCAGGATGAACTCCAGGTCGTCCGTCTCCGGCGGCTCCCACATGATGTAGTACGGCTCGACCGGAATCACCTGGTTGTAGTACTTCTCCGTCGTCCGGATCCAGAGGTCCTCCTGGTTGTAGAACACCGCCGGGTCCGTCATGTGGTACTTGGCGTAGACCAGCCCCTGGGCCAGCAGCAGGTCGATCGGGTAGCGGACGTGAACCAGCAGTTCCTCCGGCATCTGCTCCGCCGGCTTGAGCAGGCCGGGAAACACGCGGTCCCAGACCCGGATCAGCGGGTCCTGCGGCTCGAACACGTAGAAATCGACCGAACCGTGGAAGGCGTCGACCACCACCTTGACCGAGTTGCGAACGTAGTTGACCGCCGCCAGCGACTCGGCGCCGTCGTTCCAAAGACTCTCGCCGCGCTCGAACCCGGCGTACCCGCCCATGCGGCGCGACATCAGCGGTTCGCTGTACGGAAAATACCGCGACGTGGTGTAGGCGTCGATGATCCAGAACAACCTGCCGCCGGCCAGCACCACGTACGGATCGTCGTCGAACTCCAGAAACGGGGCCAGCAGGTTGACCCGTTCGAGAATCTGGCGGTGGAACATGATCCGGCTCTCGGACGTCGGATAGCCGGAAAGGAACAGCCGCGTCCCGCCGAATTTCCAGCCGTAGAGGAACTTCCGCCACAGGTTGCCCAACGCCACGCCGCCTCGCCCGTCGTAGTGGATATAGACGTTCTGGTCGCCGCGGGGATAGTCGAACTCCGCCTCGCTGGAATTGGCGATCACGTACGAGCGGGTCAGCTCGCCGTAGTATATCTGCGGCACGTCGACCTCGAGCGACGGGTACGCGCTGACCGGCGGGATGTTCTTGACCAGCAGGTTCGGCAACCCTTGCGGCGTGAATTCGTTGACTGTCGTGAGGGTCACGCCGTAGCCGTGGGTGTACTTGAATCGCCGGTTGACGAACGTCTGGCTCTGCGGCGGCAGATTCGCCTGTTCCATCTCGCGGGCCGAGACCATTACCTGCCGATAGTCGTCGCCGATGGCGTAGCGGTCCACGTCCACGTCGGCGAATTCATAGTAGAGTCGGATCTCCTGGAACTGCTTGTAAACCGCGTCCAAAACCCGCCAGTCCCACAGCCGGATGTTGCGGAAAAGCCGCTCGTGCTCCGCGACCATCGCCGGCGTCAACGCCTCCGCAGCCGGAAACTCACGGCCCTCAATCCTGTCCAGCCCGAAACCGACGCGGGTGAAGGCGATGTTGTGTGCGATGTAGGGGGATTCGAGCGTGAGCTCGTTCGGCTCGACGCGAAGCCACTGAACCAGACCCGGCGCCGCTGCGAGAACAAGGAACCAAAGCACGGCCAGCACCCCGCCAGCCGAGGCCAAAAACGCCGCATGCCCCTGGCTCGACGGCAGCCCGAACCGCCCGAAAAAACCGGTGATCCGCCGACGGTACAACGGCGCCGCGATCAGCCCAGCCGCCAGCAGCACGCACGCGAACAGGACGATCCAATAGCCCGGCACCCGGACGTGTACGTCCGTCCAGCCCGGCCCCTGCGCCACCCCCCATTTCGAATACATCAGGTGATACCGGGCGAGGAACCGCCCGGCCGCAACCACCAGCAAGAATGCAGCCGCGCTGAAATAGATCGGCCGAAACCGCTGAAGAATCTCCCCCTCGCTGCTGATCCGCCGGCCGAACTCGATCTGACCGCGCGTGATGCGGATTGGCGCATCGGCCGCCGCCGCGGCCACCGCCGCCACCAGCCCAACCAGGGCCACGGTCCAGACCAGCAGATACAACGCATCGTAGAACGGCAGGCGAAACAGGTAGAACCCGGTGTCTTTGCCGAAAATCGGATCGGCCAGCTCGGTCCGCACGGCGCTGAGGTAGATCAGCACCGTCTCCCAGTTCACCAGACCCCAATTCGCTCCGACGTACGCTGCGAAACCCCACGCCACGTACCGCGGATACCGGTGCGACCGCGAGATCGGCCACGTCAGCAGCCAGATCACCGCGAACGCCAACGCAGCCCCAACCAGCAACATCGCCGCCTGAGTGAAAACCACCTTCCAGAACCGATCCTCGTAGCCCAGGGCCTCGAACCACAGTTGCTCGCCCCAGAAACCCAGAAACCAGAAAAAGACCAGCGTCGCCACGCCCAGAACCACGCCCAACGTGACCCGGACAACAGACCCGCGGCGAACGCCCCAAATCCCCAATCCCGCGGCGGCCAGAAACAAGCCAGCCAGAATTGCGCTATACATCCGTGCATCTTCCCTTGTGTATTCGAACAGTCAAATCAGTCGGCGCTTCCCGACGCCGCGCGGCGGAGGCGAAGCGTGTGGCACCGCAGACTCCCGCCTCCGGCGAGTATAGCCTCCGGATGGAACAGGATCAATTCCACGCCGCGACGGGCCAGCGCGATCTGCGTCTCGCGGGCCAGCGCCGTATCGTAGTGAAACATCACGCCCGGCTCCAATGGTACGAACGTGCACGCCAGCCGCCGCTGCTCCAGGTCCGACACGTGGATCAGCTCCACGCCGCGGCCCCGCATCCACCGGACAAAGTCGATCGGCTCGGATCGGTCGCGGCGATGCAGAACCGTCCGCACGAACGCCGGCATGTAAACCAGCGCCAGCCGGTCGGTGATCCGGTTGAAAATCGTGTCCGGGTGCATGTAGCGCCGGGCCTTCGGCACGTCCACGTACACCACCTCTTCAAACACCGTCAGAGCTTTCCGGATGAAGCGACGGATGGCGCGAACGTTGTGGCGCTCCGTCTCCGCCACCAGAACCGTCCTGGGCGAAAGCAGCAGACAGCCTTCAAACGCGTCGTGCGTTTCGTCGAAGTCAATGAAGATGGGAACCCCCAGGTTGCCGAGCGCCTCGCGGACCACGCGGTGCTCGTGCCGCCGCCCGTCCATCGCCATGCACGAGAGGATCGCCCCTCGCCGCGTGATCACCGCCGTGTCGTGCAGGAACGTGAGGTTCGGCATCGCAGCGATCCGGTGGTGCTCGTGGTTGACGTAATCCGCCAGTTCCAGAACCGTCACCTTGTGGTCCGTCAGAAGCTGACGATACCGATCGTGCTCCTCGCCATAGCGATCCACGTCCGGAACCGCGTCGAAAAGCCACCGATGACGGTTCGACTCGTTGATCAGCCGCAGCGACTCGCCCGGCCGATGAAGCATCACGTGGGTCAGTCGCCCGAAGGCCTCGCACCCGTAGGGAATCCTCATCGTCGAAGACGCCGTCGGCGAGTCCTGCATCATGATGCTCCTGCCAGGCGTTGGCGGACCGAAAAGAGGACGTTCGTCCCGTCGCGGCTCAGCCGGCGGTCCGCGACCTCCAGCGCGTGCCGGCGAAGGTACGCCTCAATCTGGTCGAGCGTGTACTTGCAGGTAAAACCCATCCGGATGATCTCGCCCGCACCCAATCGCAGCATTCGACCGCCCGCCGTCACAACCGAATCGTCGAGCACCTCAAGCCATTTGCGGGTTCTACGGACCGGCCCGACCACCGTCTGGATGCAATCGAGCTTCAGGTGAAACCGGCAGTGTTCCGGGTCCAGGCCGCAGCGGACCAGCGGCCCGAGGTTGAACCGCACGTTCGGTTCGCTCTGATAGACCCGCTCGATCTCCTCCGTCCGTCCGGCAAACAGGTGCGAGTCGAAAAGAAACAGGTCCTCCGCCGCCAGTTGCGCCCGCACCGTATCCAACAGATTATCGGTGTCGTAGTTGTTGAAGTTGTTGCCCAGCATCGCCACCACCACCGGCCGCCGCCACAATCGGCGCAGCACGGGCAAATCCTCGAAGAACGCCACCACGCCCATCTTCTCGATCGGCAGGTCGTCAACCGTCCGCAACGCCGTCTCAACCAGGCGGCGGCTGACGTCGACGCAGACGTACCGCGGCCGGTCACGACCGCACATCGCCTCAAGCACAAGGCGCTCCTTCTCGCCGCTGCCGGTCCCGATGCTCACCAGACTCGCCCCGGCGGGAAAACGCTCGACAACCGACGCCGCGTGCTCGCGCAGCAGATCGGTCAGATCGGCGGCGACCCGAAACTGCGGCGACCGGTCGAGTTCCAGCCAGTTGCCCGCGCCCCACTCTCCCAGATACAAAAGGTAGTCCGGCAGATACCGGTGCTCCAGATGCCGGCAAAGCTGCTCCTCCAGGTACTCCCCGCTGAGCAGTTCGATGATCGCGGCCTCGCCCGTGGCTACTTGAAGCATTGGCGGCACTCCGATCGCAACGCCTCGCGAGGGTCCTTGCCCTCGTTGACGCCGACGCTGTACGCGTACCCGCGACATCCGATGCACTGACGCAAGTGCTCGCAGCCGCTGCACTTGCCCTCCAGGTGAACGTCGATGTGGCGGACGTACCGGAAAAGCTCATCGTCGTAAATCCCGCGCAGCGAACGCCGGCGCACGTTGTGCGGATACTGCCCGCCCGTCAGGAGGGCCGGATGCTGATCGAACTTCGTCGGAGCGCATGGCCGCACGTTGCCCTCCAGCGAAATGTACAGGCTGTAGAGGTGCTGAAGGCACCCGCTCGCCGTCAGCGGCGTGTACGGCAGCCAGTCGTAACCGTAAAAACGCCGGTCAACCTCCAACAGCCGCCGCTTGTAGCCGGTGATCTGCTCCGCCGTCAGATAGTACGCCGCCAGGTGGTCCTTGGCCCGGCCCGTCGGCGTCAGCACCTCCAGATTCGGAAAAACTCGGTTGGCGCGGCAAAAGTGCCAGATATCCTCGATCTCATCGAGGTTCACCCGGCTGGTCACGCACGAGACGCCCAAACGCAGCCGGTGCGACTCCCCGCCGTTTACCAGTCCCGCCTCCATCAGGTGGCGCAACCCGCCCATGATCCGCTCCGCCGCTCCGCCCTCGCCCGCCAGAAAGTCCTGCACGTCCGGACGCAGCGAGTCGAGCTTGCCCATAACCGACGCGTTATGGGCCGCGAGAAACTCGGCCAGCTCCCGATCGATCGCCACGGTGTTGCTGAAGATCATCGGGATCATGTGCAACGCGTCGATCAGCGAGACCAGATCGCGGAACCGCGGCCAGATCGTCGGTTCACCGCCCCCGATGACCACCACCGACCGCGCGTCCAACTCCGCCGCCTGCCCGACCACGTCGGCGATCTGCGCGTAGGTCAGACCCTCGACCTCCGCTCCGCTCTCGGCATAGCAATAGCGGCAGCGAAGGTTGCACGTCCGGTTCGTCTCCACCCGGATCGCCAGCAGTTGTCCGGCGTCGCGGGCGGCGTAGGCCTCCTCGCCGCTGTACGTGTAGCCCGCCAGAACCGGAGGCGGAAGATAGCGATTTGATTCCCGTTCCGGCCGGACCTGTGTCTGCGCCTGACTCTCCGTCATCGTGCCCCCCGCCACAAAAGGTTCACCGTCATCAACGTCTATTCGACAATCGGGCAGCCGACCGCCCGGCAGGCCGCCATCGAGCCCAGGCAATTCTCAACCTGTTCAAAACCGTTCCTCTTCAGAATTGACGCAGCGATCATCGCCCGCTGACCGCTTCCGCAGAACGTGGTGATCGGCCGATCGCGTGGCACCTCATCCAGATTCTCGGCAAGCTGCCCGACGTAGACGTTAACTGCGCCGGGCAGATGCCCTCGCTCGTATTCGCTCCGACTCCGAACGTCCAACAGCGTGAACCTGTCCTTCGCCTTGATCCGTCGCGACAGCTCATCGACGTGAACGACCGGCACCTCCTGATACTCGCGCCCGCTGGTCGCCCAGGCGTGCAGGCCGCCCGCCAGATACCCAGCGACCCGATCGTAACCCATGCGAACCAGATACCGGACCGCCGTCCCCACCTGCGCCGCCTCCTCGACCACCAGCGCAATCGGCTCACCGTACGGCAGATACCAGCCGCCGAACGTGTTGAGCATGTGCAGCGGCAGGCTGATCGTGCTCGGAACACAGGCCCCGGCGTAGGCCTCCGTGCTGCGCAGGTCGATCGCCGTCGCGCCGCCCTCGACCGCCTGCTCGAATTCCTCCGGCGACCACGCCGCCGGCACGGGCAGATGACCCAGAACCGCCGGACCCTGCTGGTTCCATTCCTCCATCTGCGAAAAGTACGGCGGATAGTAGTGGTGCTCCTGGAGCTTCATGTCGATGAACGCCTCGCGGTCGGTCTTCTGGAGCGGCTGGCTGTGACGCCGCTCGTAACCCAGCGTGGAAAACTCGCGAGACGCTATGTGCGAACCGCATACCGATCCCGCTCCGTGCGCGGGATACAACAGAACGTCGTCGCCCAGAGGCAAAATCTTCTTGAAGATGCTCTCGTACTGGAGCCCGGCGACCTCTTTCGCCCGGTTGGGGAAAAAGTCCGTCCGCCCCACGTCGCCGATGAACAGGGCATCGCCGGTGAACACGCCGATCGGCTCGTCGCCGAAGTTCCCATCCGCCAGCGCGTACGAGATGCTCTCGAACGTGTGGCCGGGCGTCTCGAGCACCGAGATCCTCGCCGAACCGATGCGGAAGCTCTCACCCTCCGACACCTTATCGCCGTAGCCCCAGTCCAGGTTCGCCCCGTGATGAATTTCCGCCCCGGTCAAATCCTGAATCTCGCGCGAGCCGATCAGGTAGTCCTCGTTGCGGTGGGTCTCGAAAACGTGGGCGATCCGGACCCCTTCGCGGGTTGCGATCTCCAGATACACATCGACGTCGCGCCGCGGATCGATCACCGCAGCCAAGCCGCCGTCGCCGACCATGTACGACAGGTGGGCCAGCCCCTCCGACTTGACCTTCTCCAGGAACATCGGCGCCGTCCTTTCCACGCTAATGGTTTCGATCGCGACCCGCGGCTAGACCGCCGCTTCGACCTCCTTGGCGATCCGAACCGCCTCGCGGACCATCTGCTTCGCGTAGGCCCACTCGTTGTCGTACCAGCTCATCACCTTGACCAGGTCGCCGTCGACCACCCGCGTCATGTCCAGATCGACGATCGACGCCTCCTCGGTCTTGATGATGTCGGACGAAACGATATCCTCCTGGGCGATCCCGACAACGCCCCGGTACCGCTCGCTCTCGGCTTCCTCGCGAAAGATGCCGTTAACCTCCTCGACCGAGGTCTTCCGCTCCGTCACGAACACGATGTCCGCGATCGAACCGACCGGCACCGGCCCGCGAATCGCCACGCCGTCGAACTTGCCCTCGTACTGCGGCAAAGCCTTGCTCGTCGCGACCGCCGCTCCCGTCGTGGTCGGCACGAAGTTCGCCGCCCCGGCCCGCCCGCGGCGATACTTCTTCGACGGCGAATCGACGATCTCCTGGCTGGACGTGTAGGCGTGCACCGTCGTCATGATCGCCTTCTTGACCCCGATCCGACGGCCTATGATCTCAGCCACCGGCGTGATGCAGTTGGTCGTGCAACTCGCGCACGAAATCATCTTCAGCTCCCCGTCCGGCGCGTTGACCCCGTGCACCACCGTCGGCACGCCGTCGCCCTTGGCCGGAGCCGACAAAATCGCGTGACCCGCGCCCGCCTGAAGGTGCTTCTCCAGGTCCTCCTTCCGCGTGAACACGCCCGAACACTCGAACACCACGTCGATCTCCAGCTCCGACCACGGCAGCTCGGCTGGATCTTTCTTGCTGAGCGCCCGAATCCTGCGGCCGTCGACGATCAGATTCTCCTCGTCGTGCTCGACCGATTTCTCATAGCGCCCATAGACGGTGTCGAACCGCAGCAGGTACGCCAGATTGTCCACCGGCACAATGTCGTTGACCGCGACCAACTCCAACTCCGGCGTATCGAGGAGGATCTTCAGCGTCGCCCGCCCGATGCGCCCCAGTCCGTTGATGGCTACCCTCGCCATAGCCGGCCCCCTTCCTGGAATGAATTGTGTTGTTACCCTCGCCCCTCTTCCAACCGCAATGGCCGGAACCATCACTCACGCTTGATCTCCACGTCGATATCGTACTGGTTCACGATCTGGCGATACGTCTCCTCCAGATCGTTCAGCGCCGCCCGCGCCGTCGCCTTCAACTCCTCCCACACGTCGCCCGTCGCCCGCCGCGCCCGCGCCAACTCATCGCGGGCATCCTCAATCTTCTCCTCCAGCTGGGCTCGGGCCTCCTCGAAATCCTCGCGCCGCTCCGCCTCCTCGATCCGCGCCCGCTCCTTCAGGCGATCCGTCCGCTGCTCCAACTCGGCCAGTTCCTCCTCCATCTGGTCGACCGTTCGCCGGTGCCGCTCCTCCACGTATTCGCGCGTCGCCTCCACCGCCTCGTCAATCCCCTTGCCCACCCGTTCCGCCGGCGTCGGAGGCTCCTCCTTCTTGCAGCCGCAAACGATGACCACAGCGACCAGGACAGTGCTCAGAATCAAAACCGATCTTCTCATGTTTCACACTCTTGGCTCACAACGGGCGGGACGGCCAAAACCAACTGGGCGCCAATGCCTTACGCGGCGTTCCGCGCCCATACCCCGCTCAGACCTCATCCCCCCGATTATCCCCTGAACCTTCACTCTACCAGAGCCGCCAACCCATGCAATCAGGGATACCCGCAATTTTCGGATCAGGGATTTCCCCGATCCTCGGATCAGTGAAA
>ENA-UOUL01001181-UOUL01001181.1-bioreactor-metagenome-genome-assembly--contig:-NODE-1181-length-38824-cov-3.681601_pt1 | contig 38824 bp, 23 predicted proteins | sample MGYA00249838_ERZ747220 | MGnify/ENA primary metagenome ERZ747220 (study PRJEB28778, sample SAMN05720191) | bioreactor metagenome | isolation source: Anaerobic biogas reactor | place: USA:Washington... | reverse complement strand
ATCCAGGAAACCGGCTCGGGGCCTGAGCTGATCCAGCAAGCGGTGGATCGCTTTATGGCGGACAACCCGGACGTGGAAGTTGAAGTTGTGATCATGCAGAACGATCCGTACAAGACGCGCATCCGCACCGCGATGGGCGCCGGTGATACGCCGTGCGTGTTCATGTCGTGGGGTGGCGGCCCCCTATACGAATATGTCCAGGCCGAGCAGGTGATCGACCTCACGCCGTACATGATGGCGGACGACTACTACACGCGCTTCCTGCCGGCCTCGCTCAGCAACGTCACGTTCGATGAGAAGATCTGGGGCGTCCCGGTGGAAAATACGGCTGTCGCCGTGATCTTCTACAACAAGGCGATGTTCGAACAGTACGGGATCGAGGTCCCCACGACATGGAGCGAGCTGGTCGACGCGGCTCAGGCACTCACCGATGCGGGCGCCGGGCAGTCCTACGGCCTCATCATGGGCGGCCTGTCGACCTGGGACTACACCGCCCTGGTGGGCGGGCTCGCCATGACCGCCGGCAAGATGGCAGCCGCCGATGGCGAGGCCAACTGCATCGACTGGACCAAGGCGGAGATGACCATCGCCTCCGACTACATGGTCGAGGGCCTGAAGGTCTGCGTGGATATGATGGACGCCGGCACGCTCTTCCCCGGCTTCACCACGATCAACCACACCGAGGCGCGTGCCGGGCTCGCGACCAACTGGGCCGGTATGTACGTGGGCGGCTGGTGGGATGCCGGCGCCTACAAGACCCAATTCCCGGACTTCAAGTTCAGCGCATCCCCGCTGCCGGTCTTCGACGGCGGCAAGCTGGGCTTCAACCACGGCGCGCCGTTCATCGACCGCGTCTACGTTTCCAAGCAGGCCGAGGATCTCGACGCCGTCGCGCAGTTCCTCATCTACAAGTTCGGCCCCGCTTACCAGCGTGGCTGGGCGCGCAACGGCTGGTTCACAGCCCTGCCCGAGGCCAACGAGGCCTCCAACATCGCCGACCCCATCGTCCAGAACATCTTCCGCATCTCGGAAGACATCCGCGCCGTGCCCGACCCTGTGGCCCGGAACAACGAGCAGGCCGCTGTCAGCGCCGAGCGCAAGGCCATCACCCCGAACTGGGGCGACATCCTGGGCGGCGTCTTCTCCGGTCAGATCGCGCCCGACGACTACGCCACCGAGGCCCAGGCCTATGCCGACCTCTGGCGGGCTGAGCTCGAGCGCGCCATCACCGAGGTCGCTGGCCGCGGAGCCAATGTCAGCCTGGATGACTGGATGTTCCCGAACTGGGATCCCGACTCCGACTACACAACGGATATGTACGCGGACCTCGCGTAACGGACCCTACGAGTGAGCAGGTGCGCGTGTGCGCATACGCGCACCTGCTGACCTACTGAGACCTATGGAGGACGGCATGAAGAAGGCCTCTGCACAACGCCGGCCGGTGTCGAGGTGGCGCAAGTTGGACCGCTACTGGTGCTACGTGTTCATCGCGCCGGCGGTGGTCTCCTATGTGCTCTTCACCGCGTGGCCTATGGCTGCCAGTTGGTACTACTCCTTCTTCGACTGGATCGGCCTTGGCGCGCCCAGCGAGTTCGTCGGGTTGGGGAACTTCATCGAGGCCGCCAGGAATCCCTACTTCTGGCAGGCATTTCTGCACACATTCCAGTATATGATCGGGCTCGTCGCCCTGAACCTGCCGCTGACCCTGATCATGGCCGTTGTGCTCAACAACAAGCGGCTGAAGGGAGCGGCGTTCTACCGCGTTCTCTACTTCCTCCCGGTCGTCACGACGACGGCCATCATCGGCATCGTGATGACCTACATCTTCAGCCCGTTCAATGGGGCGCTGAACATCGCCCTGATCAAGATCGGGCTGCTGGACAAGCCCGTGCACTGGCTGGGGCAGGCCGCCACCGCCATGCTGACCGTCGTGGTCGTCGCGGTGTGGAAGGGGTTCGGGGTGAATATGCTCTACTGGCTGGCCGGCCTCCAGTCGATCCCTGAGGAGCTGTACGAGGCCGCCAAGGTTGACGGAGCTACCGGCGTCCAGGCCTTCTGGTTTGTGACGTTGCCCCTGCTCAAGCCCGTGGGGACCGTGATCACCCTCCTGACCATCACCGGCGCGCTGCAGGTCTTCGACCTGATGAAGGTGATGACCAACGGCGGTCCGTTCTTCGCAACCGAGACCGTGTCGCTCTTCATCTATCGCTATGCCTTCGGGCAGCAGTCGCGCATCGGCTTCGCCAGCGCCGCCGGTATCTTCTTTGGCGTCGCTGCCATGATCGTCGCGGGCCTGCAGAGCGTGCTGGTCCAGAGGGCCAACGCCGAACGCGTCGGACGCCAGCGCGTGCAACCGACCGCGGCGATCGAGCCCGTAGCAGGCAGACCTCCAACGGGGGTGTAGCTATGACCTCTACAGCGCAAACCCAAGAGACCACGAGCGTTCGCAACCGCATAGGCGCGGCCGGTTGGTGGCGGCGGCTGCAGATGCCGCTGACCCATCTCGTCCTGATTGGCATCGGCCTGATCTGGATTTACCCGTTCCTGTGGACGGTCTCCGCTGCCTTCAAGACCACGGCGGAGATGTTCGGTGGTGGGCTCAACCTGATTCCCAAGAACCCGATCCTCGACAACTTCGTGCGGGCCTGGACCGTGGCCAACTTCCGCGTCTACTTCTGGAACACCGTCGTCGTGACGTTTGCCGTGGTCGTCATCGTCGTGCTGCGCACCGCGCTCACCGGTTACGCCCTGGGGCGCTATGACTTCCCCGGCAAGAAGATCCTCCGCGCCGCGCTGGTCGCCACCCTTTTCCTGCCTGCAGGCTACACCATCATCCCCCTCTTCGACCTGATCAAGGCGATGGGATTGCTGAACACGCGCTGGGCCATTATCCTGGGCGAGAGCGGCGGCGCGCACGTCGTCTTCGTCCTGCTCTTTGCCGGGTTCTTCGCCTCGCTCCCCCAGGAGCTGGAGGACGCCGCGAAGATCGACGGCGCCGGGTTCGTGCGCATCTTCTGGAATGTGATGCTGCCGCTGGCCCGGCCCGTCATCGCCACCGCCACGATCATGCGCTTTATGTGGTCCTGGAACGCGTTCTTTATCCCGCTGGTCTTCACGCTGGCCCGGCCCAACCTGCGTACGCTGGGCGTCGGTATGTACGCCTTCGTGACCGAGTACTCGACCGACTGGACCGGCATGGCCGCAGCGGCGAGCATCTCGCTCATCCCCATCATCATCGTCTTCTTGCTGCTCCAGCGCTACTTCGTGGAGGGCGTCGCCGGCGCCATCAAGATGTAGCGCGCTCTCGTTTGCCGTCCGCCGTGCCGGGGGCCTTGCGGTCCCCGGCACGTTGCGTTGTTGCCCACCGGTATTGACAAACACGTCATAATGGTATATCATTTAGTTAGTTGCTTTCTGCAATCAACTAATGACGTCCTCATCAGCACACCGGAGCGGACACCCCTATGGCAAACCGACATCACAGCGCAGGCGACCAGGGCACATTGCGCCGGGTCAACCTCACGGCGGTGCTCAACTGTCTTCGCCAGCACGCGCCGCTCTCGCGCGCTGCCCTGGCAGCAATGACCGGGCTGAACCGGGCCACCATCACGCGCCTGGTGCGCGACCTGATCGACCATGGATTCGTGCGCGAGATCGGGACCCAGTCCTCGCGCAACGGACGACCGGCCATCCTCCTGGAGCTGGATCCGCATGGAGGCTACATCATCGGGGCCCGGCTGGACGTCGACGCCAGCTCGGTCTTCCTGACCGACTTCGCCGCCGAGGTCCTCTGGCGTGCCGAGTCGTGCCACACCCGCGACGATGGGCAGGAGGCCATCCAAAACGAGCTGCGCTCGCTCGTTCATCAGGCCTGCGACCACGTGCCGGGCACGGGGCGGCCTGTGTTGGGCTTGGGGGTCAGCATGCCGGGCCTGGTGAACGCGGCCGACGGCACACTCCTCTTTGCGCCCAACCTGGGCTGGCGCGATGTACCCATCAGGGCGTGGCTCAGCCAAGACTTCGCCTTCCCCATCTACGTCGATAACGAGGCGAACCTGGCTGCCCTGGGCGAGTGCTACTTCGGCGCGGCCCAGGGCGCCAGCTACGTCCTGCTGGTCAGCATCACCGCCGGCGTTGGCGCCGGGATCATTGTGGACCAGCAGATCGTGCCCGGCGCCTCGGGGTTGGCGGGCGAGGTCGGCCACATGACCATCGACCTCCACGGCCCACGGTGCAACTGCGGGAAGCTGGGCTGCTGGGAGGCCTTCGTCAGCGCCACGGCGCTCTTCAGCCGCATCCGCGAGAAGATCGCGGCAGGGCACCCCTCACAGCTAGCAGAGGCAGCCCTGGCAACGTTCGATCGTGCGGTGATCCCCCACGTCGTGCGCGCTGCCGAGAACGGCGACGAGGCCGTCAGGAGCGCCCTGACGGACACCGGCAGGTTGATCGGCTTGGGGCTCGCCGACCTGATCAACATCTTCAACCCGGAAAAGGTCGTGTTGGGCGGATACCTGAGCCCGCTGTACGCCGCGATGCTGCCCGACATCGCGTCGGTCGTACAGGATCGCGCGCTCCGCTGGGCGCGGGAGGCCGCCGACATCGTGATCGCGCACCATGGCAGCGATGCCAGCCTGATGGGCGCCATTGCCACGATCTACGACCACGTGCTCGCCTTCCCGGTCGAGACACTGGCGCGCAGTGCCCGGGTTGTGGCACAGAAAGGAGGTGGGGCGTAAACACACGGCGATTTGGAGGAGAATCGCACACCACACGCAGATCGGTGAAGAATAGCTTTCTTGGTTAGCGAAGAGGAGAAGGGAATGACAGACATGAGGCGTTTCGTCTGGAAGCTGGTGACCGTCCTGGTCATAGCCGGCGTTGTCTTGACGGGCTGCGCGACCCCCACCCCCGAAGTCATCATCCAGACCGTCGAGGTGCCGGCAGAAAAGGTGGTCGAAACCGTGGTCGTCACGGTCGAGGCCGAACCTGTCGAGAAGATCGTCGAGGTCACGCCGATGCCGGAGGAGGGTGCCGTGAGGCTCAATCCCGAGGTCTCCGGCAAGGTCGAGATGTGGCACTTCTGGGCCTCGCCCGTGCGCCGCAACGCCGTTCGACGCGTGATCGCCATCTGCAAGGAGAAGCTCCCCAACATCGAGGTCACCGACACCGTCAAGCCCTGGGGCGACATCTGGACCGCCAACATCGCGGCTGTCGCGGCTGGCTCGGGCATGCCCGACGTCATCGTCTCGGACCGCCCCACCCTGCCCAAGGACGCCGCCGACGGCATCTACATGAGCCTGCAGGAGTGGGCCGATCGCGACGGCATCACCCGCGACATGTTCTACGATTGGGCGTGGGACCAGCAGCTCTACGAGGGCGAGATCTACGGCATCCCCCACGAGACCGACGTCAGCGTGCTGTTCTGGAACAAGAACCTCTTTGCCCAGGCAGGGTTGGACCCCGAGAAGCCGCCCACGACCTGGGATGAGCTCTGGGAGTACGCCGACGTGCTCGACAAGCAGAACGACGACGGCACCTACGACACCATCGCCTTCTTCCCGCTGTGGAACCGCGGTGTCGACATCTGGCAGTACACCAACGACGCCGACATGGTCGCGCCCGACGGCACCCCGCAGATCAACAACCCCAACATGGTCGAGACGGTCGAGTGGATCAAGTCCTGGGTCGATCGCTACGGCGGTTGGCAGGCAGTCCAGAACTTCAATGCCCAGTTCGGCGCGCCGCCCAACGACAACTTCATGAGCGGCAAGCTGGCCATGCGCGTCGACATCTTCGGTTACAACAGCTCGCTCGAGTTCTACCGTCCCTATACGGAACTCGAGGACGGCAGCCGCCCGCGCACCGACTGGGGCATCGCCCTGCTGCCCGCCAAGACCGACAGCGGTACCTGGAGCGGCGGGTTCTCGCTCTCCATCCCCACCGGCTCGCCGAACGCGGAGGCCGCCTGGGAGTTCATCAAGTGCGCCACCGGGCCGGAGGGTCAATCGTCCTGGGCCCGCGACACCCAGGCCCAGCCGACCAACATCGAGGCAGCGCAGGATCCGATCCTCACGGGGGCCAACCCCCTGTGGGCGGTCGTCGACCAGGCGCTGGCCGTGAGCACCGGCGGCGTGTACGTCCCCGACTATCCTAACTGGGGCGAGCAGCTCAACCAGCGCTGGGAGCTCGTATGGGCCGGCGAGCTGACCCCACAGGAGGCGCTGGACGAGGCCCAGCAAGCCGTCCTGGATGTCGTTGGCGAGTAGCCGCAACCGTTGGCTGGCATCGGCATCCGCCGGCTCGGCGTCGCGATCGCTCGTGACCTGCCGGCGGGTGACGTTCGCCCACACACCGGTCGACGCGCCTGATCGGGCGCGTCGACCGGTCCTCGATGACAGGAGCAGCCTATGAACACGCAGCAACTGCGCCCGCGCCGGCCCCTGTTACGGCCGGCCATGAAGGAAGAGCTCACGGGGTGGCTGTTCGCCATGCCGTGGCTCATCGGTTTTCTGCTGTTCACCGTCGGGCCCATGCTCTTCTCGCTCTACACGAGTTTCACCACCTACAACATCATCCGGGCACCCGTCTGGACCGGCCTGGATAACTACAGGACCCTCATCACCGACGATCCCCTCTTCTACAAGTCGCTCGCCAACACCTTCTGGATGGTAATCGTGAAGACGCCCCTGGTCGTGGTTGCCTCCATCGGGATCGCACTCCTGCTCAACGCCAACATCCCCGGAGAGAAGTTCTTCCGGGGCATCATCTACCTGCCCAACGTGCTCTCCGGCATTGCAGCCGTCTTCCTCTGGCAGTGGATCCTATCTCCCCGCGGGCTGTTCAACACCGTGCTCGGCTTCTTGGGCATCCGCGGGCCGGCCTGGTTTGCCGACCCGCTGTGGACCAAGCCCGGGATGGTCATCATGGGGATGTGGTGGATTGGCGGCAACGTCCTGATCTACCTGGCCGGCCTCAAGGGCATCCCGGTCTCGCTCTACGAAGCCGGTGCCATCGACGGCGCGGTGGGCTGGAACAAAGTCCGGCACATCACGCTGCCGCTCCTGTCGCCGACCATCTTCTTCCAGGTCGTCACCGGCATCATTGGCGCCTTCCAGATCTTCACCACCGCGCTGATCCTCTCCGGCACCCAATCCGCCCTGGGCGGGCCGATGCAATCGATGCTCTTCTACGTGCTCTACCTCTACAACCGCGCCTTCGGCAAGGTGGGGGTCGGTGGCCTGCAGATGGGCTACGCCTCCGCGATGGCCTGGATCCTCTTCGCCATCATCCTCGTCGTCACGGGGATCCAGCTCTGGATGTCCAAGCGATGGGTCTATTACGAGACCGGTGAGTGAGGAGAGAACGATGGCCGCAATAGCCGAGCATACCTCAGAAGCACCGCAACTGAAGCGCCTCCCCAGATATCTGCAGCAATGGACCCTCCCCAGGCTCCTCGCATTCCTGATGATGGTCGGGATCAGCATCCTGTTCATCATCCCCTTCCTGTGGATGATCTCCACAGCGCTGAAGGAACCCTACGATCTCGCGGGTCAGAACTGGATCCCGCAACGGTTCGCCTGGGAGAACTTCCGCGATGCCTTCAGCTTTGGGATGTGGCCGCAGTGGACCGCCAACACCGTGATCATCACCATCACCAGCGTCATCGGCCAGGTGCTCTCGTGCTCCATGGTCGCCTACGCCTTCGCGCGCCTGCGCTGGCACGGGCGCGACTTCCTCTTCTCGCTGGTCCTGGCCACGATGATGCTGCCGGGCGTCGTGACGATGATCCCGCAGTTCGTCCTCTTCGCCAAGCTGCCCGCCTGCGGCTTCCAGGGCTCCAGGGTCTGGACGAACACCTTCCTCCCGCTGACCGTCCCGGCCTTCACCGGCAGCGCCTTCTTCATCTTCATGCTGCGCCAGTTCATGCGCGGCATCCCCATGGAGCTCTCCGAGGCCGCCAGAATCGATGGCGCAGGCGAAGTCCGCATCTGGTGGGCGATCATCACACCCCTGACCAAACCGGCCCTGGCGACGGTCGCGATCTTCACCTTCAACGGGGTCTGGCAGGACTTCATGGGGCCGCTGCTCTATCTGCAGAGCGAACGGCTGTATACGCTGCAACTAGGCCTCAAGCAGTTCGAAGCCGCTGCCGGCGGCTCGCCCGCCTGGCACTGGCTGATGGCCGCCAGCCTCATCGTCATCCTGCCGGTGCTGATTGTCTTTGTTTCGTTTCAGCAGTACTTTATCGAAGGGATCACGTTCACGGGTATGGGAGGCCAGTGAGGCCACGGCCCGGGCTCGGGACGTGGGCCCGGGTCTGGAAGACGTTCAGCCGATCTCCGAAAGGGTGACTGCATGGCGCTCCTCGCACTTGATATCGGGACGACCCACTACAAGGCCGGCCTGTTCTCGCGCGACGGGACCGCCCTGAGCATCAGGAGCAGGCCCACCGTGGTGCACCGTACCCGCGATGGCCGGGCCTATCTCGACCCGGCGGAGCTGCTGGAGACCGTGGCGGCCCTGGTCGGCGAGGTGACGCGCGACCACGATACGTCCCTGGCTGCCGTGGGCATCGCCAGCATGGCCGAGACCGGCCTGCTCATCGACCGCCAGACCGGCCGCCCCCGCTCGCAGCTCATCCCCTGGTTCGACACCAGCGCCCTACCGCAGGCGGAGCGGATCGCGACACGCGCCGCCCCCCTGGAGATCTTCAAGCGCTTTGGGCTGCGCGTGAGTTTCAAGAGTAGCCTGGCCAAGCTCCTCTGGCTCAACGATATGGACCCGGCTCTGGTCAGCGGCGCGATCTGGCTCTCCGCAGCCGATTTCGTGCTCTACCACCTCACCGGCCTATGGGCCACCGACCACTCGCTCGCCAGCCGCACCCTCGCCTTCCACATCGACCGCAAGACCTGGGACGAGGAGTGGCTGCGCGAGTGGGGGTTCAGCCCGGATCTCTTTCCCCCCGCGCTGCCGGGCGGTTCGATCGTGGGCCGGTCGACCGGCACGGCCCTTGGCCTGCCCGCCGGCATACCGGTCGCCGTCTGCGGCCACGACCACGTCTGCGCCGCGCTGGCGGTGGGCGCCATCGAGCCCGGCGTCGTCTTCGACTCCATGGGCACGGCCGAGGCGCTGGTGGGCGCCCTCCCGGAGCGGCCGCTCACCGATGCCGACTACGAGATCGGACTCCACTGCGGCTGCCACGTGGCCCGCGGGCGCAACTACTGGATGGGGGGGCTATCGACCTCGGGCGGCGCCGTCGAATGGGTGCGCTCGCTGGCGGGGGAGCCTCGTCTCTCCTACGAGACCCTCGACGCGATCCTCGACACCGCGCCGGCCGGCCCCACGGGGATTCTGGTCTTCCCCTATCTCCTGGGCAGCGGCTCGCCGCACAGCGATGCCCACGTGCGGGGCGCCGTCATCGGCCTGCGCGCCTCGCATCAGGCCCGCGATCTGGTCAAGGCGCTGTTGGAGGGCGTCGCCTACGAGGTCGAGGTCATCCGCCGCGCGGGCGAGACCATGGCCGGGCAGAGCATCCCCACCCTGATCGTCGCCGGCGGGGGCACGCGCCACCGCGCGTGGATGCAGATCAAGGCCGACGTCTCGGGCTGCCGGATCGTCGTCTCGCCCGAGGCCGAAGCGACCCTGCTCGGTGCGGCCATCGCGGCCGGCATCGGCTGTGGCGTCTTCAGCAGCGAGGCCGACGCGATCGCAATCCTGAATCAGAGCACGGCCGAGGTCTATGTCCCTGACCCCGGCCGCCACCAGCGCTACGCCACCCTGTATGAGAAGGGCTACCTGGCCTTCCAGGAGCCCCTCCGTCGCTTCACCCCTGACCTGTAGCCCTTCCGCGGGCGCGCGCTCCGTCAGCCCTCCAGCAGCAACCGCGAGCGGCGAAAACGAGACAGCGCCAGCGCCATCAGCACCGCGTTGACGCCCGCCAGCGCCGCGCCGGTCCACCCGGCCAGGGTCGCGACATCCGCAGCCAGCACGCGGGCCTGCAGCGGCCCCACAACGGCCTCCGGCAGCAGATCGAGCGCCAGCATCGGCAGGAAGAGCACCAGGACCACGATCGTGATGCCCTGTGAGGCGGCCTGGAACGTCGGCGCATTCATCGAGATCAGAACGCCGGCGCCCGCAACCAAGCAGGCCGTCAGCAGGCTCACCGCGAAGCCGCCCACTGCCAGGGCGGGATCGAAGAAGTGGAGTCCGGGGTTCCCTGCGTTGACCACGACCAGACCCACCAGCGCGGAGATCAGGTTCAGGCCCCAGCCGTAGATCACGGCAGCCGCCATCTTGCCCCACAGGATCGCGCGGTCCGGGATCCGGCTGGCCAGCAACGTCTCCAGCGTGTGTTGCTCTCGCTCCCGCGCGAAGGCACCGGTCACCGCAGCGCTTGTAAAGAACATCGGGAACCACGCCCAGGCGTAGAGCGTCACCGGCGACCGCAGCCAGAAGAGGCCGCTACCCGAGGGCAGCATCATGCCGAAAATCGCGATCCAGAGCAGCGTCCGAATCAGGGTGCCGCGGGCCTGGCTCGCCAGCCACAGCTCCCTCAGCTCCTTCCACAGAATGGCGCCCACATCCTTATGCATCGGCATACACGCCTCCCCCCATCAATCCAGCAGCAGCCTGGTCCTGACAAAGCGCGCCCGGGCAATGCGCACAGCCACGAAGCTGACCACGCCCAGCGCGGCGATCAAGACAAGGTCCAGCAGCCATCCGTTGATCGCGAGCAAGACATCCGCGACGGGCACGTCCAGCGCCTGCAGGCCCGCCCGCACGGCCGCGATGGGGATGGTGAACGCCATCAGGGCCAGGCTGATCCCATCCTGGGCCTCACGGTTCGTGCCGGCGCGCAGCGAGATCAGCACGCCCAGGCTGGCGCCCGCCACGGCACCCATCAGGCCGACGACCGGCCCGCCCACCGCGACCGGAGGGCGGTAGAGCCGGAGCGGGCTCCCGGTGGCCAGCGCGATCACGAACGGACCGAGCACGATGCTGGCAAGCGCGTAGGCCCATCCATAGGCCGCGCCCGCCGCGATCTTGCCCCACAGAATCGCCTGGTTCGACAGCGGCGTCGCCAGGAGCGTCTCCAGCGTGTGCAGCTCCCGCTCCCCGGCGAACGCACCGCCCAACATCGGCGTCACGACGTACAGGGGCAGCCAGGCCCAGACGAAGAGCACCTCGGGCGAGGTCAGCCACGTCTCGCCCATCAGCAGCGGCAGCCCCGCGCCGAACAGCAGCGCCCAGAAGGCCAGGTAGAGCACGCCTCCGATGCCGCGGTTTGCGCGCAGGCTCACCTTGAGGTCCTTCCACATCACCGTGGTCGCGTCACGCAGCAGCGCCATCGCCCTCCGCCTCCGCCATCAACTTCAGGAAGACGCTCTCCAGGCTGCTTGCGCCACGGCGTACCTCCTCTATCTGCACGCCCTGCGCCACCATCAGGCTCACCAGCGCGCCCGTGTCGGTGTCCGGCGCCACGTCCAGCGCCAGGCGCCCCCCGTTCTCCAGTGTCACAGCGTGCACCTCGGGACGGGCGCGCAGCACATCGAGCACCGGCGGCGTGATCCCCGTCGCCACCACCTCGATCTGCGGGCTGCCGCGGCGCGTCCGCAGACCGGCGGGGCTGTCCACCGCCAGCAGCCGCCCATAGCGGATCACGCCCACGGCGTCGCATAGCTTTTCGGCTTCGGCAAGGTTGTGCGTGTTGAGAAACACGGTCGTCCCCTCCCGCGCCACCAGCGACGCGATGTCCTCGCGCAGCGCCGCAGCCGCGACCGGGTCGAGCCCGGCGGTGGGTTCGTCCAGTATGATCAGGGGCGGATGGTGGAGCATTGCGCGCGCCACCGCCAGCTTCTGGCGCATCCCGCGGCTCCAGGTCGCCACCCGGTCGTCGCGGCGCTCCCACAGGCCCATATGGTCGAGGAGCGCGTGGATGCGCGCTTGGCGCTCGGGCTTCGGCAGATGCCAGATGCGCCCGTAGAACTCCAGGTTGTCGTAGGCGCTCAGGCGCTCGTACAGCCCGTTGTGCTCCAGCAGGGCCCCCGTTCGGGCGCGGATCGCGTCGGCCTGCGTCGCCACATCCAAGCCCAGCACCTCGGCACGGCCCTGCGTGGGCTCCAGCAGCCCCAGCAGCAGCCGGATCGTCGTCGTCTTGCCGGAACCATTGGGGCCCAGGAAGCCGAAGATCGTGCCCCGCGGGACCGTGAGGTTCAAGTTGTCCACCGCCGTGAGATCGCCAAACCGGCGTCCCAGTCCGTAGGTACGAATTGCATCCTGTTGTTCGGCCATCTCCGCAAGAAGTCTCCTCTATCTGAGATTGAGCGCCCGGGTCATCTGCTCCCGGTAATCCTCGAACGCGCGCCGTCCCACCTCGTTCAGGCGGCAGACTGTCTGGGGAATCTTCCCCTGGAAGGACTTCTCAATCGTAACGTACCCCGCCTCCTCCAGCTTGCTGAGGTGCGCCGACAGATTGCCCTTCGTCAGTCCCGTCTCGCGCAATAGGTACAGGAAGTCAGCTTCCTCGACCGCGTAGAGCGTGGTAACGATCACGAGCCGGGAGGGTTGGTGGATCACTTCGTTCAGGTCGAGGCTGGCCTGCGGCAGCGCGTTCACAGGTCTCCCTCCTGTCGCGGATTGCGGCGCAGGTAGCCGATTAGCGTCACGACGCCGGCAACCACCGCTGCCAGCCCCACAATGCCCAGGAGCAGCGCCAGCCGCAGCGTGCTGCTGAGCGCGAGCCACGCCGCCACACCGCCCGCGAGCACCGAGACGAGCGCCAGGGCGTGATATCGCGTCAGGTCAAAGCGCACGCCGGCGTAGAGCAGCGCAGCCCCTATGAGCGTGCCCGCCAGCACGGGCAGCCACTGCACCACACCGGACTGCGAGACAGACAGCAGCCCGATGATCGCGCCCGCCGTCACGCCGGTGCCGACCTTGAGCCAGCGCAACCAACCCGGTCGCCGCCGGTACGCCACATAGCCCGTGCGTGGATAGGTCACACGCTCCTTCAGCCTGCGCACGATGCGGCGCAGCACGAGCGCCGCGACCACCACCACCACAATGCGCACCACGCCGGCGGCGATCGCCAGCCCCTCAGGCAGGGGCACCTCCTCGAGCACCGACGTAGCGCCGACAAGCAGCAGAAACATCCCCAGCAGGATGTCGATCAGCCCATCCTCATACCAGTAGCGATACGCCCGTCGCTCTGCATCCCTGATCCGAGGCTCCAAGTGTCCCTCTTTCTGTAAACTGGTTTGGTATGTAAACCTGTTTACATTATACAACAACGAGGCCGCGCCGTCAAGGATCAGAAGAGGCTTACTTCGGGAAGATCACTGCTCACTCATACTTCAGCGCCCGAATGGGGCTCAACCCAGCTGCCCGGCTCGCCGGATACGCGCCGGAAACGAGGCCGATGATGGTCGCGAAAACCAGGGCGAAGATCGGCAGCCAGACGGGCGTGTGGGTGATGTCTTGCAGCACCTGTTCGCCGCCGAACGTTACGCCCTGGTTGAGCTGGACCGACTTGCCCACGAGGTTGACCACGACCGTGAGGGCGTAGCCCAGGAGCACGCCGCCCACCCCGCCCAGAACCCCAATCCCGCCCGACTCGCCCAGGAAGACGATCATCACATCGCGATTGGAGGCGCCGATCGCCTTCATGAGGCCGATCTCGCGGGTGCGCTCCAGAATCGCCATGAGCATCGTGTTCGCGATGCCGAACGCCGCCACCAGCAGCGCGATCGCGCCGATGCCGCCGAGGATCGCCTGAAGCACGGTGAAGAAGGATGTGGCCTGCTCCAGCGACTGGCGCTCTGACCACACGGTGTACCCCATGTCGAGGATCTGCTGCTCCACCTCCAGCGCATCGCGCGACGAGGCGGCCTGCACCAGCACCTCCTGGTAGCCATCGCGTCCCGGGTTCTGCCGGGTGCCCATCGCCCAACTGTTCATCTCGATGACGTCGCGCAGCGGGATGTAGATCGTGTAGTCGTGGCGCCAACTGGCGGCCTTCAGCACACCGGCCACCTGCAAGCGGAACAGCTTCTCAGACATCGTGCCGTCGGTCTCGCTGTAGCGCTGGGCGCGCAGCGTGATGCGCGCGCCCTGGAGATCCGGGCGCTCCATCTGGGGGGCTCCCGGCCCATACATCATCCCCTGCTCCAACAGCTCGGGGTCGTAGAGGTTATCCGCCACCCGCCCCCCAACCAGGGCCTGGCCTCTGAAGAGCTCTGTCGTCCCCGACACCACTTCGAGCGCCTCCAGATACTCGGGCGCGACGCCCGTGATCTGACCCCACCCGCGCAGCTTCCCAATCTCGAGCTCGGCGCCCATCCGCAACGGCTCTATCGGCGAGACCAGCGCCACGCCGGGTATCTGGCGAAACGCCTCCAGCGCGTCGTCGTCCAGCACCTGCTGGTCGGGATTGAGCCCCGGCCCCTCGACCTGCGTAACCATCCTGCCCCCTCCCGACACACCGACCACGGCAGGTTGGCCCATCGGTGCTTGAACACGCAGATCGTTCAGACTGCCGCCGCCGCCGAAGCTTTCGGTGGCCTGGCGCTGCAAGCCGGCCCCCAGCGAGACCAAGACCATCACCGCGGCGGTCCCAATGACGACCCCCAGGGCCGTCATGATCACCCGCCCCTTCATACGCCGCAGGTTGGCCAATACCAGTGCAAGTAAATCACGAAAGCGCATAGGTCACCACAACTTGCGATTTCCGGTGTTCAGCTCTGTGCAACGAATCGCTGACAACAGCTGTCTAGCTCCCCAGCCCGAAGAAGCCGCGGAGCGCGCGGCCGATCCGTTGCAGGGCCGTCTCCGGTCCCTGAACCTCGGGCGGCGGCACACTGTCCGGACCGCCCGGACCGCCGGGGCCCATCTCGGGCACTTCCATCACCTCTAGCGCCAGCGAGTCAGTGATCACCTGGGTCTGGTTGAAGTCATCGCGGTAGACGATGCTAACGACCAGCTCCGTCGGTCCCACCTCTTCGGGCGTGAGCAGCAGGTCGAGCGGCGCCGAACCCCCGGGATCCAGCGGGCCCACAAAGGGAATCCCCTCGGAGCTGACCGCGACGCCCGCCGCCTCCGCCGTCAATTCGGCGACGTTGATGGCGCTGCGCCCCACGTTCACCACCTCCAGCATCACCGCCGAAGGCATACCGACCATCAACAGGTCGGGCGGGCGGTAGAAACTGGCCTGGATCTCCGGGCGTTTCCGCACAATGATGCTGAGCCGCTGGACGTCCTCTTGCCGCGAGGCGCGCGCGTCGTCATAGGCCAGCGCGATGGGCAGGCTGTAGGCCTTGGCCTCGGCCGAGCCATCGACGATCAACTGTCGCGACAGCGTTACGCTCTCGCCCTTGAGTACCTCGTCGACGAAGAGCACGTTGCCCGCGCCCAGTGGGATGAAGGGCGCCAGCAGCGTACCCTCTTCCCCACCCAACGCCAGCGTCAGCCGCCCCGCGTCGTCCCCGCCGACGTTGGCCACCTCGATCGTGAGCGTGAAGGTATCGCCCGCCGCCAGGTACTCCGGCTCGGTCGTGTACGACTGGATCAGCAACTGCGGCTGGCGCGTCAGGCTGGTGTCGATATCGACGCCGATGTTCTGCGCGTCGGAGTAGCTGCCCCCGCTGTAGTCGCTGTACTCCAGCTTGATCGACATATTCTGCCGCCCGCCCGTGTCCACGTTGCTCAACATCAGCGGGAGCGTCACCGTGACGGTGTCCTCGATACCGATGCGGGGCGTGGAGACTGTGTCGCTGCCGCTGGCGGGCACCGCCATATCGGTGGCGCCTGAGATGGCAAAGACGTTGATGGCGGTGCGGCTGCCTCGATTCGCCAGGACCATCGTGAGGCTAAAGGGCTCGCCCGGCACCAGCACCGCCGGCTCGGTCACCGCCTCTTCGATCACGATCTTGGGCTTGCCCGTGACATCGGAGGCCGTCGGCTTGCCGATCACCTCCACCGGCACGCTGTCCGGGTAGTCGTAGTGGTTGCCCTCCCAGTCGTTCGCGCTCAGCTCGATCTCCACGTTGTGGACGCCCGACGTGAGGGCCTCCGGCGCGCGGAGCCGCTGCGAGACAACGGCGGTGTGGTTGATGTGGAGCTGCCAGATCATGTGCCCTTTCTCACCGACCGGCAGGAAGGCACCGCCGGGGAAGACGGCCATCGTGTTCTCGCCTGCGCGGCTGCCGTTGTTGTAGATCTCGATCGTGACCACGAACTCCTCGCCCGCCTTTACGCGCGCCGGCTCCACCGTGTAGTTGCGGATCGTCAGGATCGGACGACCCGGCGGCGGCGGCTGGGCCGGTGACGTTGCGGTAGGCTGGGGCGCCGGTGAGCGCACGACCAGCGCGTTGCCAAGCTGTGCGGTGCGCGCCCCGTCGCTCACGTCGAGCGTGTAGGTGCCCGCCGCCACGCCCGCCGGAAGCACCGCCGTGAGCGCGGTCGGGTTGATGAAGCTGGTGCTGAGCAGCCCATACCCGATCACACGCACGACGCAGTTCTCCGTGAAGCCGCTGCCGTAGATACTCAACGTGTTGTTGCCGTTGTTGAACACCTCGCGCGGCTCGATGCCCGTGAATTGAAGCGGCGGCAGGGGTGTTGCCGTTGCCGTTGCCGTCGGCGTCGGCGTATCGGTCGCCTGCGCAGCCGCCGGCTCCGGGAGTCCTGGCACTATGATAAGCACGGCAAGTATGAGCAAGAGAAATCTACGCACTGCAAGACTCCTTATCGGTGATCGTGCTGGGCGTCTCCTGACAACGCAGAGACGCCGGGAATTCGAGGAGGCCCCCCTCCACAAAGCACTGCAGGATCGGCATTCGATCCCCTATCCGGCCTGGCGTTTCCAGCATCCCGCTCACACCAGCCTCCCATCCAGAAGGCTCAGCGTTGACGTCGTATACTGGGTCACAGCCGGATCGTGCGAAACAACAATGATCGTGCGGCCCTGATCGCGGTTCAGGCTGTGAAGCAGCGCCATGATCTCGCCGCCGGTCTTGCTGTCCAGGTTGCCTGTCGGCTCATCAGCCAGAATGATCGTCGGATCGTTCACCAACGCCCGGGCCACGGCGACCCGCTGCTGCTGCCCGCCCGAAAGCTCGGTGGGCTTGTGCGTCGCGCGGTCCTCCAGCCCCACCTGCGCCAGCAGGGCGCTGGCGCGTTCGTGACGCTCCTGCGGGGAAATGCCCGCAAAGACCATCGGAAACTCGACGTTCTGCAGCGCCGTCATCGTCGGCACCAGGTGGAACGACTGGAAGATGAAGCCGACCTCGCGTTGGCGGTACCGGGCCAGCTCGTTCTCGTCCAGCGCCGTGAGCTCCTGACCGTGAACCCGGATCCGGCCCTCGGTCGGGCGATCCAGCCCGCCCAACAGATAGAGCAGCGTCGATTTACCCGAGCCCGACGGGCCCATGATGCCGAGGAACTCGCCCATGGCGACCTCGGCGGTGATGCCGTCGAGGGCGTGGACCGTCTGTTCGCCCATCGCGAAGTCGCGGTGGAGATCGACCACGCGGATGAGGGGTTCAGCGGCGGATGCCATGTCGTCCTATCTCCCCCCAACCATCAGAAGATGCGCGCACCCTGGCCCAGGCCGATGATGGCGGGCAACAGACCCACGAGCGTAGCGACGACCCAGATCCCGAGCGTGACGAGCCAAGCCTTGCGGCGCGGCAGGCGCGCGAAGGCCCAGACGCCGGCCACGGTGAGCACCAGGCTCCAGATCATATAGATGTCGATCCGTCCGAGGAGCGCCGCGAGAACCTGTTGCGACCGGTTCGGCTGCGCCATGCGTACGGTGGGCGCCACGGCGCTGACGAAGCCGCTATTCACCATCCCCGCCGTCGCAGCCGGGGACTTGTCGAGGACCAGTCCTGAGAGGCCCTGGTTGTAGATGCAGGTGCCGCTCACCGCCATATAGATGGCCTGCACAAGACTGCGCACCGCCAGCGGCAGGCGCGCCCAGACGACCATCGAGAAGAACCCGCCGAAGCTCGCGCCACTCTGGCCGAGGAACGTGCTGGCGAGCGCCAGCAACCCAGCCCACACCAGCCAGCTCGCGGCTGCACCGGCGATCTGCCCCGCGATCGACAGGCCCACCGTCAGCGGGTGTGGATCGTTCCTGACCGGCTCGGGGACCGGACCGCCGCGCGGGTCAGGCTGCATGCCCGAGAGCATCTGTAGCTGCTGCTGGTAGAGCACCTCGGCATTCGCCCGGGCGTAGGTAAAGCCAAAGAAGGCCAGCGCCACCACGGTGAGCAGCGCCGGGACAATCCACCAGCGACGCTTGGCATCGCGCAGGGCCAGGAAAGTGCGCCCGGGCCGGAAGAGCAGTCCCACGAGCGTCCTGAACGGGCCCCGGGCATTCGCGGACACCGGGGCGCCGTTGCTCGCGTTTGCGGCAAGGTCTGCGTCGCGACCGGCGAGCGCGCCGTCGACGACTGGAGTACTGTTAGCTTCGGTCATAACGCCCTCCCTACCGTTTTGGATAGTTCACGCCACTATAGACGCACACACAGGCCCAACAGTTCCATTCAATATAGACGTACGCACAGGCCGAATGGTTCCGGACGCGGCCCAACTCGCGTCGCTCCCCGTCCGGACGCCGCCACGGCCTCTGCCATCATACCGGCAACCGGCGAATTTGTCCACCTCGCCCCGCTCCACACGGTGCATTGCACTGGATCACCCCGCGGCGCTGGGCACCTGTTCTGGCCGCACCTCCGGCCCCCCCGCGCCGTCGCCCGCCATTTGTCAATCGTCAGATCACCATCCATAATAGGACGTAGGCGCGGTCCGTGTAGCGGGATCGGTCAACAGGGCCTGGCGGGTGGGCGCCTGCTGATGCGATCTGGATGGGCAAGGGATGACCCGGCTGAGTGTGATAGCGTTGGGATCCTACGTCGTCCGCCTGGACGACGAGGTAGTGACGTCCTGGGGTGCCGGCAAAGCGCGCGCGCTTTTGGCGTTCCTCGCAGTGGAGGCCGACCGTCCCCACCGGCGCGAGCGCTTGAGCGGTCTGCTGTGGCCCGATGTCCCCGATTCGAACGCTAGAGGAAGCCTCCGCACCAGCCTCTACCGGCTGCGCACCGCCATTGGCGACCACAACGCCGATCCCCCCTTCCTGCTCATCACGCCCGACGCATTGCAGCTCAACCCGGACGCTGACATACATGTGGATGTGGTAGCCTTCACCGATGCACTGGCAGCGGTCGACGCACACGACCACGAGAAGCTGGAGGGCTGTACGACCTGCATCAAACGCCTGACCGAGGCAGCAGCCCTCTACCGGGGAGAACTCCTCCCCGGGTTCAGCCTCGACAGTGCGCTCTTCGAGCAGTGGCTCATCGCGCGCCGTGAGACGCTGAACCGGCGCGCACTCGATGTGCTGGATCGCCTGGCGGCAGCATACCTATCGCAGGCGTCCTACTCCGATGCCCTGATCTATGCGCGGCAGCAAATACGGCTGGAGCCATGGCAAGAGCGTGCGTACCGCCAGGCGATGCAGGCGTTGGCGCAGAGCGGCCAGCGCGCGGCGGCCGTAGCACAGTACACAGCGTGTCGCCGGGCCCTTGCCGAAGAACTGGGGATCGAGCCCGAGCCGGCGACCGTGGCGCTCTACGAGCAGATCCGCGCAGGCCAGCTATCACCACGGGCGGACCGCGTGCCGTTGGTCGGCGCGAGGGCCACATCCGGGCCCTTGGCTCCACCCGTGCCCGTGCGTGACGCGACAACCCAGCACCCACGCCCCTGGTCCGACAGTACCACCGCGATGTCCGGTCGACCGGTGGCCCCCCTCCGGGACGCCGCACCACCGGACGCTGTTGCCCCACGCGCGAGCGCACAAGCGCTCGAGCCGGACGACGTACGCGGGATGGCTCAGCCACTCACGCACGGTGAGCCCCGACCGGAGGGCGCACCCCTTCAGAGGGGCGCACCCCTTCAGAGGGGCGAACCCCTTCAGAGGGGCGAACGCCGTCTAACCAGCCTGGTGATGGCGAAGCTGCACGGCGTTCAGGAACTCGCGAGCGAGAGTAACCTGGAGGCATGGGCAGGGGCCGTGGCTGCCCTCATCGGCGATCTACACGCGACGGTCACACGCTTCGGCGGCACAGTGATCCAGGCCAGCGATGCGGGCCTTGTAGCGGCCTTCGGGGCCACGGCGGCACACGAAGACGATGCCGAGCGCGCGGTGCTGACGGCGCTGGACATGGCCGGCGCCATCGCATCAGCCCCACCGCAGGCGGACAAGGGCATAGCAGGCGCGATACTCTCGCTCAGTGTCGGGGTCATCACCGGAGAAGCCGTGGTGCTGGTGTCGGACGAGGGCGGGGTAGCCGTGCACACCGCGGCGCAGACGCAGGCGGAGAGTCTGCACGCCCAGGTACCACCAGGGACCGTGTGGGTGACCGATGCGACCTACCGCCGTGTAGAGGACCGCTTCGAGTGGGCGTGGCTCGGCGAGGGCCGGACCGCAACCGGCGAGGTCTGGCGGCTTTACAGCCCCGTGAATTGGGCGGAGACGCCCGCAGAGCACGGGGCGGGTGGGCTGCGCGCGCCCCTAGTGGGGCGCGATGCGGAGTTGCAGGCCGTCACAGCGGCGGTGACGCGGGTGCGCGCAGGCATCGGGGGTATCGTCACGATCGTGGGCGAGGCGGGAATCGGCAAGTCGCGGCTTGTCGCTGAAGGTCACACCATGGTGCAGGCTGCGGTTGCCGGGCTGGCGGAGCCCGACCCTCAGGCCGATGTCCGCGGGCCGGCGTCGAGCGTCGACGGTTCGGCGGACAGGGACGGCAGAAGCGGCGCCTCGGAGGCGACCCGGCCCATCCGGCGCGAGGCCGTGCGCTGGGTCGCGGGGCGCTGGCTCTCGTACACCGAGAATGTGGCCTATTACGGTTGGCAGGAGCTGCTGCGGCGCCTGCTAGCGCTTCCCGACGATTGCACGCGGACGACGTGCGGCGCGATGGAGGAGCAGGTACGGGCGTTGTGCTCGGAGCAGGCGAGCGCCATCGCACCCTACCTGGCACGGCTGCTGGCTCTGCCGGTGGACCCATCGACAGACGCCGAACTCGACGGCTTGCTGGCCGATGGGCTGTTGCAGGGAGCGATCTTCAGGGCGGTATCCGATCTTCTCACGTGCGTCGCACGTCAGACGCCTCTGATCCTGGTGCTCGAAGACCTCCACTGGGCCGATGCGGCGTCGCTGGCGCTGCTGAAGCACCTGCTACCGCTGACCGATGAGGTGCCCCTGCTGCTGATCCTGGTGTTCCGACCGGTCCTGACGCACGCGTCCTGGCAGATCCGCGAAGCCGTGGTCCGTGACTACCCCCACCGTCACGCGGGCGTCTGGCTCCAGCCGTTGTCGGCCCCCGAGGCCGGCGTGTTGGTGCGCCACCTCCTCGCCACGGGCGATCACAGCGCCCTGGGCTTGGCCGATAGCGTCGCAAGCCGCGTGGAGGGCAATCCCTTCTACGCGGTCGAGATCGCGCGCTCACTGCTCGAGCCGGGCCAGTCGACGGACGCCCTGCCGGCGACGGTACGGGGCGTACTGATGGCACGCATCGACCGCTTGCCGGTAGCGGCGCGACAAGTGCTGCAGCTCGCAGCCGTGGTGGGGCGCATCTTCAGCTACGGACTGCTGGCCGATGTTGTGGCCGGCTCGTCTGAGGCCACCGCGCCCGTGCTGCACGCAGCGCTGCAGCGTCTTGTACGCGCTCAGCTCATCCGCGAGTACGCTCCGGGTATAGAGGCGGTACCGCGCGCCGAGGATGCCCCCGGATCGGGAAACCAGGTGTTGCAGGGGTACGGCCAGGTGCCCGGGCCACCGTTCAGCGTGTTTGACCGTGGCTATATCTTCGATCACCACCTCACGATGGAGGCTGCATACACCAGCTTGCTGGAGCGCAAACGTCGGGTCCTCCACGCGCGCGTTGCAGAAGCGCTGGAGCGGCTCTACCCGGAGCAGGTACCGGCCCAACTGGGGCTGCTCGCGCATCACTGGGAGCGCGCTGGCGACAACGAGCGGGCCATCGACTACCTGCGGCGCGCAGGGGATCTGGCCGCATCGCAGCACGCGCACGCCGCGGCCCTGACCGCCTATAGCCGGGCGCTGTCGCTGCTCCCGCCGAGCGATCAGCCCACATGCTTCGCGTTGCTCCTGGCACGCGAGCGTGTCCACCATCTGCGTGGCGACCGGGAGGCGCAGACCCGGGACCTGGATGCCCTGGACAGGCTGGCTAGCCAGTGGAGCGATCCACGGCAACTCGCCGAACTGGCCATGCGGCGGGCCGAGCAGGCCACGCTTGTCCACGACCTTACAGTGGCGCGGGAGACCGCGCAGAGGGCTGTTGAGTTGGCCGAGACGACCGGCGATGTGCCACTGCAGGCGCTGGCCTACCTGCGGCTTGCACAGGCCTGGTCCGAGCCAGGAGCGCCGTCGGGGAAACCGACCGCCTACCTGGAGCGCGCGTTGGCGCTGACGCAGCCTGCCGGTCCGGCCACGCTGCAGGCCGCGATCCTTCAGGAGCTGGGAATCACACTGGCTCAGCAGCACCGTCCGGAGGGGTATGAGCTTCTGCATCGGGCGCTGGCGGCATTCGGCGAGGCAGGTGACCGGGCCGCCGAAGGGCTATCACTCAGCGCGCTCGGTATAGGACTCGGGGCCGCCGGTGAGTTCGCAGAAGCCTGCACCGCAAGCCGGCGAGCAGTCGCGATCCTGCGCGAGGTCGGCAACCGGCGCGCGGAGGGCCGCATCACCTACGCGCTGGGTTACTTCACGCTATGCTTGGGGTTCTATACGGAGGCCTTGGCCCATCTCGGGGCCGCACGCGTGATCTGTCGTGAGGTCGGCGACCCGGTCCTTGAATCGCGAGCCCTGACGGCCACAGCAGTCGTCTACGATATGCTGGGCGACTACGACCGGGCCTATTCGACGTTAGCAGAGGCCCTTGCGTTTCCCGTGGAACGTGCGGGCCTGACTAGCCGGACATGGGCTACAACCCGCGCCGCATTGTCGCTGATGCACCGGGGAGACCTACAAGGCAGCCTGGACTACGCCCACAACGCGCTTGCCTTCCTGGATCGGACTGGCTACGAAGGCGAGTACGGCTGGTTACCCTACAACCGCGCACTCGCGTATGTGGCGATGGGGCACGCGCTGCTCAACCTGGGCGACTCAGAGGGGGCCATCGAGGCCTACCGCGAGGCGCTCAGTGTGCCCGTGCAGGCCGGCCCGCCCGGGCAGATCGCGGAGGTGCGCGCCGGGCTGGCCCGAGCGCACAGGCTGCGGGGCGAGCAGGGCGCCGCGCTCGCACAAGTCGAGGAGATCCTGCGCTACCTCGAGCACGGGCACCTCGACGGCACGTCGGAGCCCCTGCGCATCACCCTGACCTGTTACCAGGTCCTGAGCGCGCAGGGCGATCCACGCGCAGCCGGCGTCCTGACGCAGGGCTACCGCACGCTGATAGCCCGCGCCGAGGCCATTGACGACCCAGCGCTCCGGCGGTCATATCTGGAGAACGTCGAAGCCAATCGCGAGATCGTCACGGCGTACGCCGCACTGGGCGCCGGCTAGCTGGCACTGCGCTACCTGGGTTCTCTCGATGACCTCTGCTTCTTCAGCAAGATCGAGACCTATGATGCGAGTGTCGAAATCTCCGCCCCGCCCGCGCCGTCGCCTTCCCCTGGCAATCGATCTGCGCTATACTAGTTCTTGGAGAGTTTCATAGGCGGGTACAAGTAGCTCACCAGCGCCCCACCGTGGCCAGGCCTCCTTCCCCGGGCGCGGGCCGGCCCTGAGACACACGGCGCTCGCCGTGTGCGAGGGTTCGCAAGGACGCTGACCCTGATGACGCATCGAGCTGCGTGTAGCCAAGGGAGAGGTAACGTGCGGTTCCTGATCGTTGACGACAGCCCGGCCGACCGCGAGCTGGCGATCCGCAAGCTGCGGCAGGCCTTCCCTGACAGCGAGTTTGTCGAAGCAGGGCAACAGACGGAGTTCGAGGCGACGCTGGCCCAGTCCTTCGATGTCGCGATCACCGGCTATGCCCTGGAATGGAGCAATGGCTTCCAGATCCTGGAGCGGATCGCGACGCAGTGGCCCGGGGTCCCGGTCATTATGCTCACCGACTCGGGCAGCGAGGAAATCGCCGTCGAGGGCACCAAGCGCGGGCTTGCCGACTACGTGGTCAAGCGCAATCTCGACCGCTTGCCCCTTGCCGTCCGCGACAGCCTGGTCAACGCGCGCTTGCAGCAGCGTATGCGCGAGATGGCCAGGCGACGACGACGCTCCGAGGCGCGCTATCGCGCCATCTCCGAACTGACGTCGGACTACGCCTTTGCCTACAAGGTGCACGCCGATGGCACCACCGAACTCGAGTGGGTGACCGACGCGTTCTACCGCATTACGGGCTTCACCCGGTCAGAGATGGCGGCGGCCGGTGGCTGGCGCGCCCTGCTCCATCCCGATGACGTGGACATCGTCGAGACGCACCGCGCTCTTGTCAACAGCGGCGAACACGATGTCGCCGAGTATCGCATCTGCACGCGCGACCAAGGCGTGCGCTGGTTGCGCGTAACGTCGCGCCCGGTGTGGAGCGCGACCAAGCAGCGGGTCGTGCGCACCTACAGCGCCGCACAGGACATCACCGACCGGAAACTGGCCGAGGAGGCCCTGCGCCAGAGCGAGGCCCGCTTCAGGGCGATCTTCGATAACGCCGCCATCGGCGTCGCCATCGCCGGACCCGATGGGCGCATCGTCGCCGCTAACCCCGCGCTGGCGCGCATGCTGGGCTACGAGCAGGCGGAGCTCGCCGGTGTCGCGATCCCGGACATCACCCATCCCGAGGACATGGCCGTCGAATCCCGGCTTTACATTGAGCTTGTCGCGGGCCAACGCTCGGAGTATCAGCTCGAGAAGCGCTTTGTGCGCAAGGACGACACACACCTGTGGACGCGGCTGGCGGTGTCGCACGCGCTCGACGCCTCCGGCAACATCGAGCTGGTCATCGGCGTCGTAGAGGACATCACCGAACAGCGCGCCGCGCAGCAGGCGCTGATCCAGGCCGAGAAACTCAGCCTTAGCAGCACGCTCGTAGCCAACCTGGCGCACCACATCAACAATCCAATCCAGGCGATCCTGGGCTGCCTGGGTCTGGCGGAAGAGAGCCTGCTCCGGGAAGAGCAGCCTGGCGGCGACGCCTTGACCTACCTGAATGCCGCCATCAACGAGACGCGCCGCGCGGCCAGCATCGTTGCCGCCCTGCGCGACCTCGACCGCCACGCCCTCCCCGACGAGCGCGAGCTCACCAACATCTGCGACCTGCTGGAGCGCGCGCTGACGCTGAGCCACGAGCTGGTGTCGGAGGCAGGCATCACCGTTCACTGGGAGCGCCCGGCGCGCCCGATGCCCTTGCTGCACCTTGTAGCCGACCGTGTCTTCCAGGTCCTCCTGCACCTGATTCTGAACGCCCGCGATGCAATGCCGCGCGGCGGCGAGCTGCGCGTCACAGCCAGTCGCACCCTGGAGCCGGCGGGCGTCGCGATCACCATCGCTGACACTGGTGAGGGCATTCCCCAGGAGATCATCCCCAACCTCTTCGAGCCCTTCCACACCACCAAGGAGGGCAGCATCGGGCTGGGACTCTTCATCACCCGCTACATCATCGAGGACCACGGCGGCACCGTCGACGTGACCTCTCCGCCGGGACAGGGCACGACCGTCCGCGTCTGGCTGCCCGAGATCCCTACCTGACCTACCGGTTACGCGTATAATAGGCGCACGACACCTTGATCGAGGAGCGCCGCAGCGCCGATGATGCCGACTCACACCGCCGCACACACCGGCCCCGTTGAGGCCGCCCTGCCACCGCCGCGTCGTGTGGTCGCCCCTGCGAAGCCCGTGCTACCCAGCGCCAACCCAGTGCCCATCCCGGAGATGACCCCATCCTGCCTATGACCACACCATCCATGTCAACGGGGCACGCCGACCCAGCGCTTGCTGACCCAGCGCACGCCGACCCGGCGCACGCCGACCCGGCGCACGCCCTTATCGTCGCCGTCCTCCTTGTCACCGCCGCCATCCTGCGCTTCAGCGGCCTCAACTGGGACGAGGGCCAGTGGATCCATCCCGACGAAGGCCACATGCGTGCGGTCACCGGCGCCATCAGGCTGCCCCAGAGCCCGGGGCTCTACTTCGACACTCACGCCTCGTCGCTCAACCCGCGCAACAACGAGCAGGTCTACAGCTACGGCACGCTCCCCCTCTTCGCCACGCGCGCGCTGGCCGAATGGCTCGACCGGGGCTGCGGTCCGGCCCCGGCGCCGCTGAACCGCTGGGTAGCGCACTGGCTCCTGCAGCGCGCCACGGGTATGGACGTCTCAGCCTGCACGGTGGGCACCTTCACCTGGACCTACAACGCCTTCGTCGGACGGCACCTCTCCGCCCTGGCCGACGCCGGCACCGTGCTGCTGCTCTACTTCATCGGCCGGCGCCTCTATAACGGGGCTACGGGCCTCCTGGCGATGGGCCTCGGGACGCTCACCGCCTTCATGATCCAGCAGGCGCACTTCTACACCGTCGACAGCGCCGCCACCTTCTTCACGGCCCTCACCGCCTACTTCGCGATCCGCGGGGCGCTCTCCTCGCGCGCCGGCCTGCCGTGGCTCGACTTCGCGCTGGCCGGCCTCGCCACCGGCCTGGCGACCGCCTGCAAGGTCAGCGCCGCCGTCGCCGCCGGCCTGGTCGCGCTCGCGGCCCTCGCCTGGGCGCTGCGCCCGGTCCATAGCCATCCCACCCGCCGGCGAAACCGCCGCATCGCCTTGTGGGCGCGCGCAGGTGGCGGCTCTCCGCCGGCGGGCGAGACCCCATCGACCCCTGGGCCCTCCGCGCCTCTGCGGGCCGGTTCGTCCGCGCCCGGCGACGCCGGAGACGGGACCACCGACATCCGAGCGCGCCTGACGTCTCGGCTTGCCGTCCTCCTCCCGCTATTGCTCGCCGCGCTCCTCGCCCTCGTCGCCTTCCGCGCCGGCCAGCCCTACGCCTTCGAGGGGCCCGGCTTCTTCGGCGTCCGCCCCAATCCCGACTGGTTCAGCCGCCTGCGCCAGATCCGCGAGGAGCAAAGCGGCGTGCTCGACTATCCCTCGGGCCGCCAGTGGACCAACCGTTGGCCGGTTGTCTTCCCCTTCGTCAACATCGTCGTCTGGGGAATGGGCTTGCCCCTGGGCCTGGCGGTTTTCGGGAGCTGGGTCTTCACCGGGTGGGAGCTCGTGTGCAGGCCGCACGCGGGCGGCCCGGATGGCCTGCGCCATGGCTTCCATCACCTGATCCCCTGGGCGTGGGCCACGCTCTACTTCCTCTTCTACGCTACGCGCTGGGTCAAGGCCATGCGCTACTTCCTGCCGATCTACCCCATGCTCCTGCTCCTGACGGCCTACGCGCTCGTCCGCCTCGTCGCCACGGCGAAGGGCCGCTGCCGCCCGCTCTCCATCGCCCTCCTCGCGGCCGTCGTACTGGGCGCGGCGCTCTGGGGCAACGCGATGCTCGGCGTCTACCTGCGTCCGCACCCGCGCATCGCCGCCTCGCGCTGGATCTACGACCACGTCCCCGGCGGCAGCGTCGTTGCCAACGAGCACTGGGACTGGGGCCTGCCCCTGCGCGTCGATGGGCGCGACGGCTTCCGCGGCATCGGCGTCGAGCCAGCCTACACCGGCATCGAGCTCGCGCTCTACGACGAGGATACGCCCGAGAAGCACGCCCAACTGCTCGCCTGGCTCGACCGGGCCGACTACCTCTTCCTCGCCAGCAATCGCCTCTATGGCTCGATCCCGCGCCTGCCGGAGCGCTACCCGCTCACCAGCGCCTACTACCGCGCCCTCTTTGCCGGCGAGCTGGGCTTCGAGCTCATGGGCGCATTCACGTCCTACTTGCAGGTCGGCCCCTTCGTCTTCCCCGACCAGGAAACCCCCTTCACGCTGATGGAGGCCCGCCACGAGACGCAAGCCGGCGCCCTGTCCGTGCCCCTGCCGCCCGCCGAAGAGTCGTTCAGCGTCTACGACCACCCTAACTGCCTGATCTTCCGCAAGACCCCCGCCTACAGCCACGCGCGCGCCGCGGCCATCCTGGGCGCTGTCGACCTGGCGGCGGCCCAACCCGGCCTCTCGCCACACGCAGCCACGCCCCGCGCCACCGTCGTCGCCCACGAGGTGGCCTTCGCCGCCGGTGTGGTGCTGGTGGGGCTGGTGGTGATCCGCGCGGGAGCGGGGATATGGCGCGGCGGCGACCGCCGAACAGCTTGCACGCGAGGCCCTTCCTCCTTATAATGAAGACGGATCGGGAGTCAGCGACACCGACCGCCAGCTCACCCATTCGCCACACATCTGACCGCCTGCGCGGCCACGTCCTTCCTGGTGAGGGTTTACGTCAGGTCGGTCTACCCCGTCAGTAGCACCAGGGCCGCCGCAAATCCCCGGTCTCTCTGTCCGTCCGGTACGAACCCCTCGGGTCAGGAAGGAGGGCCGTCGATGGCGCAGACACAGCTCCCGGATGGCTCCCGGTCCGGGGATCCCGAGTGGCCTGGTTCGACACACCCGACCCCCGAGCACAGCGCGAGCGTCCCCGTGACGGCCTGCGCTGAGCTCGAGATCGGCCTCCACCGCCGCGAGCGCGACCGCTACGCGATCGAGCTGCGCTTCAGTCACCCCGACAGCGACGCCGACATCCGCCTTGCCGCCACTGAGCCGGCGCTGGCCGAGTTCGACCTCGAGCGGCTGCGCTCCCTGGTGCTCGATGCCAGGGCCTACGGCGAAAGCCTTGGCCAGAGCCTGCTGGCCGATAGCGCGGTGTATACAGGCTTCGCCCAGGCGCGCGCTGCTGCGGAGTCCCGCAACGTGCCCCTGTGCGTGCGCCTGTTCGTTGGGCCTGAAGCCGCCGAGTTGCACGGCATGCACTGGGAGACCCTGCGCGACCCGCGGGATGGATCGCCGCTCCTCACCGGCGAGCGTCTGCTGTTCTCCCGTTACCTCAGCAGCGCCGACTGGCGGACGGCCGGCCCGCAGCCGAAGGCGAATCTGCGGGCCCTGGTGGCTGTCGCCAGCCCACACGACGTCGGCACCTACCAACCTGGGGGGCAGCCACTGGCCTCCGTGGACGCGGAGGGTGAGTTGGCGCGCGCAAGGGAGGCCCTGGGGACCATACCCACCACGTCCCTGGCGCGGGGAGATCATACGACCCTGGACAGCCTGGCGGCGGCGCTGCGAGATGGCTGGGACATTCTCTATCTGTTCTGTCACGGCACCCTGATCCGGGGCGAGCCCTATCTCTATCTGGAGGATAGGGCGGGCCAGGTCTGCGTGACCCCCGGTCGTGACCTGGTCGAGCGGCTGAAGGAGCTCCGGCGGCCCCCGTCCTTGGTCGTGCTTGCCTCGTGCCAGAGCGCCGGCACGGGCGAGGGGGTATGCCAGGATGCTCGCGGGGCACTGGCAGCGTTGGGGCCGCGCCTGGCAGAGGCCGGCATTCCTGCAGTGCTGGCGATGCAGGGCAGCGTCACCCTGCAGACCGTAGCCGAGTTCATGCCGGTCTTCTTCCGCGAGTTGCAGCGTGATGGCCAGATAGACCGGGCGGTGGCCGTGGCCCGGGGCGCCGTCCGGGATCGCCCCGACTGGTGGATGCCGGTTCTGTTCCTGCGTCTCCGGAGCGGGCGGCTGTGGTATACGCCCGGCTTTGCCGGGAGCGGGTCGCAGCTGGAGAAGTGGCCGGCGCTGTTGCGCTACATTCAGAGCGGCAGATGCACCCCCATCCTTGGGCCGGGTCTGACCGATTGGCTGCTGGGCTCGCGCCGGCAGATCGCCGAACGCTGGGCCGAGGCCTATGGGTTCCCCATGGCGCCGCACGAACGCGAGAGCCTGCCGCAGGTAGCCCAGTATATGGCCGTCAACCAGGACGAGATGTTTCCGCGGGCCGAGCTGGCGGAGCACGTTCGCGCCCAGGTCCTGGGCGGCCAACGCGAGGCGGTGTCCGGGTCGATCGGCGGGCTCGATGCGCTGATCTCGGCAGTGGGCAGGCAGCGCCGCGAGGTGAGTGCGGCCGATCCGCACGCCGCACTCGCACGCTTGCCCCTGCCCATCTACGTGACCGCCAACTTCAGTAGCCTGATGGCCGACGCCCTGGCGGACGCAGGCAAGCAGCCTCGCGTAGCGCTGTGTCCCTGGAACGACCAGGTGGAGGCCGCGCCCGAGCTCTATAGTCCCGGGTCGACCTACAGACCCGACAAAGACCACCCGCTGGTCTACCACCTCTTCGGCAGCCTGTCCGAGCCCGACTCGGTTGTTCTAACCGAGGACGACTATTTCGACTTCCTCATCGGCGCCACGAGCAACCGGGCCCTCATTCCCCCGGTGGTGCGACGCGCGCTGGCCGATACTGCCCTGCTCTTCCTGGGCTTCCGCATGGACGAATGGGACTTCCGCGTCCTCTTCCGGAGCCTTATGAGCCAGGAGGGGCGCGGGCGGCGCGGGCGCTATGCCCACGTGGCGGTTCAGATCGAGCCGGAGGAGGGGCGCATCCGGCAACCGGCGCGCGCTCGCCGCTACCTGGAGTCGTATTTCCAGGGCGCCGACATCAGCCTCTACTGGGGCAGCACCGAGAGCTTTGTCACTGAGTTGCTGCGCCGGCAAGGCGAGGGCGAGCCATGAACGACACGACGCGCTCACGTACTAACCCCTACGTAGGCCCGCGCGCCTATCGCCGCGGCGAGCCGCTGTATGGTCGCGAGCACGAAGTCCTGGACCTTCTCGACCTGCTCATCGCCGAGCGCATCGTGCTGCTCTACTCCCCCTCCGGCGCGGGCAAGACGTCGCTGGTGCAGGCAGCGTTGATCCCCAGGCTGGAAGCAGAGGCATTCACCGTCTTGCCGCCGGTGCGCGTGAGCCTCACGGCCACCGAGGCCCTACCGCCTTCGGCCAATCGTTACGGGCTTAGCGCGCTCCTCTCGCTGGACGAGGCCCTGTCTCCTGAGCATCCAGCGTCGCTGGCGGAGCTGGGCGCCCTCTCGGTGGGCACCTACCTAGAGCGACGTGCTGCGGCAGGCCAATGGGGTGACTTCGTCCTGGTCTTCGACCAGTTCGAGGAGATCCTCACCCTCAACCCGGCCGATCGCCAGGCCAAAGCCGACTTCTTCATCCAGGTAGGCGACGCCCTGCGCAATCCCCGGTGCTGGGCGCTCTTTGTCATGCGCGAGGAGTTCGTGGCCGGGCTGGACCCCTACCTGAACGCGCTCCCCACCCGCTTGAGCACGACCTACCGGCTGGAGTTATTGGGACTGAGCGCGGCTCAGGCAGCCATGCAGGGACCGGCCCGCGCGGCCGGCGTCGAGTTCACCGATACAGCGGCCACGCGTCTGGCGCACGACCTGGCCACGGTGCACGTCCAGCAGCCCGACGGCCACACGGCGGAGATCGTCGGAGGCTACGTCGAGCCGGTCCAGTTGCAGGTCGTGTGCCGCCGTCTCTGGGACGGGCTGGCGCCGGGTGACGCTGAGATCGGCCTCGACGACCTCGAACAGGTGGGCGACGTGGATTCGGCACTGCGCGGCTATTATGCCGATCGCGTCAATGCCATATCCCGCCAAACAGGGATCGCCGAACGGGAGATCCGCGAGTGGGTCGATCGGCAGCTCATCACCGAACAGGGCATCCGCGGGCAGGTATTGCAGGGGCCGGAGCGAAGCCAGAATCTGGACAACCGGGCCATCTGGCTGCTAGTGGACGCGCACCTGGTGCGGGCCGAGGCGCGGCGTGGGGCCACCTGGTTCGAGCTGGCTCACGACCGGCTGATCGAGCCGGTGGTGGCCGACAACGCCGCCTGGCGGCAGAGGCACCTGAGCACGCTCCAGCGTCAGGCCGTGCTCTGGCAGGAGCAGGGGCGCCAGCGCGGGTTGCTCTGGCGTGGCGAGGTGCTGGCCAGCGCGCATCGCTGGGCGGCTGCCCATCCGGACGAGCTTTCGGAGGCGGAGCACGCCTTTCTGGCTGACTGCGATGCCGAAGCGCAGACCGCGGCCGAGCGCGAGGCGCTGCGAGCCCGGGTGGTGGAGGAGCAGCGCCAGCGAGCCGACGAAGCCGCGGCTGCAGCAGGCCGGCTGCGGCGGCGGGCGAGAGTCATCGGCGGCGTGGCGGTGCTTGCGGTCCTGCTGGCCATAGCCGCGGTATGGCTGGCGGTTGGGGCCGATAAGCTCAATAAGGCGCTGCTGATCATGATGGATGTGGCCGCTACACGCGAAGCGGAGGCTCTGGCCAACGCCGAGCTGGCGGCCACGCGTGAGGCAGAGGCGCGCGAGGCACAAACCCGCGCCGAAGAGCAAGCGCGCCTGGCCCTCGCGCGCCAATTGGCGGCGCAAGCCATCCGGTCAATCGAGAGCCCGGGCATCGTCGAGCGCGGGCTGCTGCTGGGCGTGGAGGCGTGGCGGACCACGCACGACAGCGGGCTGGCGCCGGTAGCGGAGGCCGCGGACGCATTGCGCCATGGCCTCGACGCCGCACCGGTGCACATCATGCGCCACGACGACGTTGTCAGCGCCGCGGCCTTCAGCCCGGATGGGGCGTGGCTGGCCACCGCCGGCAGTGACGGCACCGCGCGGGTGTGGGATACTGCCACGGGGGAGGCGCTGGCGGTGTTGCGCCACGGGGATAGCGTCGGGGAGGTTGCCTGCAGCCCGGACGGGGCGTGGCTGGCCACCTCCAGCAGTGATGGCACCACGCGGGTGTGGGATATGGCCACGGGACAGACTCTGGTCGTCCTGCACCACGGCGATTGGATCAATGCCGTGGTCTTCAGCCCCGATGGGGCGTGGTTGACTACAGCCGGTGCGGACGGCAGCGTGCGGGTATGGGACGCGGCCACAGGACAGGAACTGGTCGCGCTATACCACGGCGACGCCGTCCGGGACGCAGCCTTTAGCCCCGATGGCGCACGCCTGGCTACGGCCAGCAGTGATACGACTGCGCGCCTGTGGGACCTGGCCACCGGGCAGGAAGTGGCCGTGTTGCAGCATCAGGACATGGTCGGGACCGTCGTCTACAGTCCAGACGGGGCGCGCGTGGCCACCGCCAGCGAAGACTACACAGTGCGACTGTGGGACGCGGCCACCGGGCAGGCCCTGGCCGTGTTGGAACACGACGGCTTCGCCAGCGCTGCCGCCTTCAGCCCCGACGGGGCCCGGCTGGCCACCGCCAGCCGAGATGGCACAGCGCGAATGTGGGACACGCTCACCGGGCAGGAACTCGTCGTACTGCGCCACCGCGGTGCCGTGCGCGGCGTCACCTATAGCCCCGACGGGACGCGGGTGGCCACCACGAGCTATGAGGGCACCGCGTGGGTATGGGACGCGACCACGGGCCGGGAGCTGACCGTGCTGCGTCACGATGGCTGGGTCAGTGCCGTGATCTATAGCCCCGATGGGGCGTGGATGGCCACGGTCAGCGACGACACGACGGTGCGCCTGTGGAGCACGATGGCCGGACAGGAGCTGGCCGTGCTGCCCCACGTCGACGGTGTCTGGGACGTGGACTTCAGCCCCGACGGGACGCGCGTGGCGACCGGCGGTTTTGGGGACCCCGCGCGTGTGTGGGACGCGGCCACGGGGCAGGAACTGGCCGCGCTGCCCCACGACGATATCGTCGCGAGCGTCGTCTTCAGCCCCGACGGTGCGCAGCTGGCCACCGCCTGCTATGATCACACGGCGCGAGTCTGGGATACCACCACCTGGCAGGGGCTGGTTGTGCTAGAGCACGAAGGCCTGGTCTGGGACGTCGCCTATAGCCCGGACGCGACGCGGCTGGCCACAGCCAGCGACGACACGACTGCACGGTTGTGGGACGCGGCTACAGGCCAGCCGCTGGCCGTGTTGCGTCACGATCACTGGGTGCAGGCCGTGGCCTTCAGCCCCGACGGGGCGCGGCTGGCCACAGCCAGCTCCGACTACACCGCACGACTGTGGGACACGACCACCGGGCAGGAGCTGACCGTGCTCCGGCACGACGATTCGGTCAATGCCGTAACCTTCAGCCCCGACGGAGTGCGGCTGGCCACAGCCAGTCGCGACCAGACCGCGCGGCTCTGGGACACGGCCACCGGGCAGCAGCTGGCTGTGCTCCCCCACGATGGGAATGTAAGAACCGTCAGCTTCAGCCCGGATGGGACGCTTCTGGCGACGGCCAGCGATGACAAGAGCGCGCGCGTATGGGAGGCGGCCACCGGACGCGAGTTGGCCGTCGTGCGCCACGACGGATGGGTGGCCGCTGCGATCTTCAGCCCCGATGGCGCCCTGATCGCCACCGCCAGCGACGATCAGAGCGCGCGGCTCTGGGACGCAACCACGGCCCAGGAACTGGCCGTGCTGCGGCACGACGGTGCCGTCGAGGCCGTAGCTTTCAGCCCCGACGGGTCGCAGCTGGCCTCCGCCAGCGTGGATGGCACGGCCCGGCTCTGGGCCGTGCGCATCGAGGACCTGGCGGCGCGCGCCTGTCGCATCGTCAGCCGCAACCTGACCCGCGACGAGTGGCAGCAGTACTTGCCGGGCCAGCCCTATCGCCGCACATGTGAGGGCCTGCCCGAGGGCTAGTGACCGTGCTGAGCCCCAAGCCATCTTCACGAGCACCGGATTGCCCCCTGAGCTAGCGAACTTCGTGCTGCCCTGCTAACCGTCGAGGATCGCCGCCCTCGCGCCCGGACCGCTCCGTTCCTCGCGCCCGCAACGCCCGCCACCCGCTTGACGCTCCCCCCACCCCAGGCCCGACGGCCTTTGACCTTCACCGCCCGCCAGGGTACAATCGCGGCATCGCAACGAGGAGAACTTGGACATGGAAAGAGTGGTTGGCACCATCGCAAGAGGGATCCGCGCCCCCATCATTCGTGAAGGCGACGATATCGCGGAAATCGTCACGCAGAGCGTCATCGCTGCTGCAGAGCGCGAGGCGTTCGCGCTGCGGGACCGGGATGTCATCGCCGTGACCGAGGCCGTGGTTGCTCGCGCCCAGGGTAACTACGCTACACTTGACCATATTGCCGCGGATATCAAGGCGAAGTTCGGGGACGGCCCGCTCGGCGTGATCTTCCCGATCCTGAGCCGCAACCGCTTCGCCATGGTCCTGAAGGGCATTGCCACAGGCGCCAGGCAGCTGGTGCTGATGCTCAGCTATCCTTCTGATGAGGTTGGCAATAGCCTGATGGATCTCGACCGGCTCGATGCGAGCGGCGTGAATCCGTGGACCGACGTGCTAACCGAGGCACGCTACCGCGAGCTCTTCGGCGCCCATACGCACCCGTATACCGGTGTCGACTACGTGGCGTACTACAAGGCGTTGATCACGGGCGCTGGCTGTGAGGCCGAGATCATCCTCGCCAACGACTGCCGCGCCATCCTGGACTACACGGGGCACGTGCTCTGTTGCGACATCCATACCCGTGCCCGCACCAAGCGCCTGCTCGAGGCTGCCGGGGCGGAGAAGGCCCTCTGCCTCGACGAGATCCTCAACGCGCCCGTGGAGGGCAGCGGTTACAACGAGACCTACGGCCTGCTGGGATGCAACAAGGCGTCCGAGGATACCGTCAAGCTCTTTCCACGTGACTGTGGCCCGGTGGTGGAGGCGATCCAGCGCAAGGTTCTGGAGCGCACGGGCAAGCACGTCGAGGTCATGGTCTACGGCGACGGGGCCTACAAGGATCCCGTGGCGAAGATATGGGAGCTGGCGGACCCTGTGGTCTCGCCCGGCTACACCTCCGGCCTCGAGGGGCAGCCCAGCGAGGTCAAGCTGAAATACCTGGCCGACAACGAGTTCGCGCACCTCAGCGGCGACGCGCTCAGCGAAGCCATCGCCGCGTACATCCGCGCCAAGAAGCAGGACCTGGTTGGGCAGATGGTGTCGCAGGGCACGACCCCACGCCATCTGACCGACCTGCTAGGATCGCTGGCCGACCTCACCTCCGGCAGCGGAGACAAGGGGACGCCCATCGTGCTCATCCAGGGCTACTTCGACAACTACGCGATGTAGACGATCCGGACTGCCTAGTCCTCCATCCCGAACCGGCCCTTGTGCGACCGGCCGTGCCTGGCCATCAGCCGCTCGAGATAGGCGATCGCGTCCTGGGTGGCTGCCTGTAGCTCGATCTGCGCCTCCTCCGGGTTATCACTGACAATCGTGCGGCGCCAGTAGGAGTTGTAGACGATGCTGAGCCACGTGATGCGCTCGAGATCCTCCTCGAGGGCTTTGGCGGGCCGTATGATGAAGTAGCCGATGTAGATCAGGGCGCACAGCGCGACGAAGGGCAACGCGTACAGGGGCTCCCGGAGCCACGATGTGAGGGCGAAGGCAGCGATCAGAGAGAGAACCCCGACCACCAGGCCGACCCTGTGGGTCCACAGCGTGGTGTTGTAAGGGCCGAGGAAGGCATCGACGACGCGCCTGAACAGGGCGTTGTTGAGCTCATACCCAGACCGGATGTGGCCGCGCCAGAGCGTGAGAGGATCCGAGGCGCTCTCCTGCGCCGTTGGGGGAACCGCTCCCCATAGCGCATCGGCCCTGGGCCCGGCAGCCGCCGGCGCACCCATAGGCCTGTCGGCCGCCAGATCCGGCGCACCGTGCGGCAAAGGCGCGTCCGCAGCCGGAACGGATCTGGCTGCGCCGGGGCCCGCCGCGCGAGGGGCCGCGGGCGGCACGCCCCACGTGGGCTCAGGCCTTGCTGCGGCGGGCGCGGAGGCCCTGCGCCCTGCCTCCTGACCCGCTACCGGCTTGGCGGCCTCAATGGGGTCGAGCCTTGCCATACCGGGCCTCGGCGCAGCGAGGCCTGTCTCGGGGTCGACACTTGCCGTGCCCCGCCGCCTCGGCGCTTCGTTTACCGCCACCGGTGCGGGCGCACTGACGGCCGTCTCAGCAGCCGCGGCTGCCGTCCTTCTCCGCCTGGGCGCGTCGCTTGCCGCTACGGGCGCGGGTTCCTGGACGTCCGCCTCTGCAGCAGCAGCCCCCGTACCCCGCCGCCTGGGTGCGGGACTACTGGCGTCGGTCTCTGCCGCAGCGGCAGCCGTCTGCCGCCGCCTTGGTGCGGGCCCACTGGCGGCCGTTTCCGCCACTGCCACGGGCGCGGTGCTCCGGATGGGCTCGGACCTATCGAGCAGCGCCGCGGCCGGGGCTTTCTGCACGGCTGCGGCAGCGCCGGCGACCGGCACGCGCACAGCCGGATCGCCGATGATGATGAGGTTGCGCGCATCGTTGCTTGCCGTCCAGAGGATGGCCGCCCTTTCCCTGACGTCGTCGGTGTACGCGCGGCTCTGGTCCAACACGGGGTCAAGGTCGATCGCCAACGCCGCAGCGAGGTGCGAGTAGCGCGCGTTGGTCTCCTCAATCGCGGCGCCGATGGGAAATCCCCCTGACAGAAGCGAGAACAGCGTCGAGAAAGCTTCGTAGTCCCGGGAGCCGTGGGCCCCGGGGGTGGATTTCAAGGCCGGCGTCCAGGAGCGCTCCACATGGCCCACCACCGCCAACGCGCCGCCATTGGGATGGCTGAGGAGCCGCTGTGGCAACCGCCCCACGAACGCTTCGTCGCCGAAGCCCACCCGCTCCCACGACTCGTAGAATCCCGGAAGGTAGAAATCGTCTGCACGTGGGGTTCCCGCACAGAACGACCCGAGGAACACGGCGATCATGCCCGCGAGCTCGGCGGAATCGCCCACATCATCGGCCGTGAACAGGAAGTCCTCTTTCAGCCGCTGGCGCCACTCATACGGGCCCGGCCAGTCCTGAGTGACCAAAGCGCCCTGGGACCGCGGGTGGAACCCATCATCCTTGTGGAAGGCGGCGCCGTGCGTGGCTGCGAACAACAACGAGGGTGTCCGGCTGCCGCCCAGCAGCTCGCCCAGCCCGGCCTTCGTGGCCTGCTCCGGCTCGAGCACGTCCAGTCCCCAGCCCGCCTCTGAAAAGCCGTTCTTGAGCGCCTCCGCAAGCGGGGCAACCAAGCCCGTGATACTGCACTCGGTCGGCCTGTCTTCGGGGTTTCGGGTGCCGATGAAGCTGGCATGGCGTGGCAGGCGCTTGGGCAACTCTCCGCGTTCGGCCTGAACGACGCTCTCGGCGTAGCGGGCGTAGTCCTCCACACCAGGGAAGCTGATTCGGCCTACAGCGCGAGCCACGCTCGCCTGGTACTGAAACCTGTAGGGGATCGTCTCGGGATCCCCCACGATCAGCAGGTAGTAGGGCATCTTCTGCGGGTAAGCGAGCACCACCATAGCCCGGTGTCGCAGGCAGAAGCTCTCCCAACTATCGCCGGGCACGTACGCCCCATCGCCGTCGTAGACCCTGAATAGATCGCCGGCCTGCGCCTCACGATGGGCGAGCAACGGCGCAAGCGCATCCTTCGTCGCCTGGTCCACACCCCGGGCAAAGATGACGCCCCAGCCGCACTGACCGAGGTCACGCATATCCACCCCCACAGCGCTCCCGTAGCTCCCCCGGAGCAACTGCGTGTGCCTGCGCACCAATCTGGCCTCTTCCTCGCCCTGGGCCTGGATGTCAGCCAGGGCCAGCTCCGCCACATCGTGCGCGTTCATCGGTTCGTCGAGATAGGCACCGGTGGACCCATCAACACCGTACCCATAGTACAGGTCATCGACACTAGCCTCGGGCACCATCTGGCGCTCTCCTTTCCAACGCTCTGAACATCCTATGCCTGTTGATCCAACAGTTGCCGGCGGCACGAACGGGCTCGGGAACATCCCCGCCGTGATGGTCTGGCGGCCAATGCGATCCGGTGGAGGCTGCGATGAGCTGCAATGAA
>ENA-UOUL01001180-UOUL01001180.1-bioreactor-metagenome-genome-assembly--contig:-NODE-1180-length-38839-cov-4.635390_pt1 | contig 38839 bp, 27 predicted proteins | sample MGYA00249838_ERZ747220 | MGnify/ENA primary metagenome ERZ747220 (study PRJEB28778, sample SAMN05720191) | bioreactor metagenome | isolation source: Anaerobic biogas reactor | place: USA:Washington... | reverse complement strand
TTATTTTTTGGGGTTAGGTCACCATTCATGCTTCGTTGTTTAACCATCCCTTTAAAAATCTTAGTGTTATTTATGTTGGCTCAGTATAGTATGCAACATCGGAGTCTTCAACCTGTTGATCTAAATAATATCCAATAACTGTTGCTGTATTGCTTTGATCTCCTCCCAAGTATTCGCCGGAACGATACTCTTCGAAGAATGCTCCGGGTGGCAATATTCCTCCTGTTGAAATCAGACCCAATACTGAATCGGTTACAGTTACACCGGTTAGGATTACATTGCCCGTGTTAGTTATGACAAATCTAAACATGGGAACTTGTTCTGGATCTATAGTTGGTCCCGGGGGGCTATCTGCATCATACCAGGTTACCCCACCGTCGCCGGAAACATATTTCTTTATTGTTATTGATGGTAGTGGGTTTTCTACTATTAAATCTTCCAGTTTAAATTGCAGCAGCATTTGATTTTTAATGACTGTCCTTAGAGTCTGGTTGACGCTTTTATTAATCTCTATTAAATCATCCTGGGTTGGAGGTTCGGTAGGAACTTGCTCCGATAGAGTTCCTAAAATATACTGGATTTTTTCGGCTTCAGCATTAATGATGTGAGCCAGTCCCAGCTCTTCGAAGGCGATTGATGCTAAAAGCAGATTAATAACATCGCTCCTATTAATACTAATAGTTGGAGTAATATCGGGTATAGTTGGAAATGACATGATTCTACACTCCTTTTATAAATATTTAATCATTGGGATTTACGGAAAAGCCAATACACCTCCTTTACATACTCAATTTATTATATGGTCGGAGTGTTATTTTGCTACATTATCTCCATTAATGTCTTATTTTTCTAACTGTTGCTTTTTAACGGGTGATATATATCCCCCCAATTCTTTTAAGCGGCCGGGTTCCTATTAATAAACAGCTAAATAGCCTACCGGGGTATGGTACCAATAAAATATACTTATTAACTTGTTATAAATGAGGGGCAATCGGCGATAAAGATTTTATACATAGGAGAATGAATTATGGTGTTTTGAGGAGAAATATACCGTATATCAGTATTCTTGGGGCGAGAAGAATATTTCTCTATTTGCATAATATTCGGGCTTTGCCTATCATGTGAATAGGGCCACGTAATGGCCGAAAATTATTCAAAGGGGGGTATGTTGGTGAAGGCACTGGAAATTAAGGAGAATGTATTTTATGTAGGAGTTCAGGATTATGATTTAAGAGTATTTGACATTGTTATGCGAACCGAGTATGGTACCAGCTACAATGCCTATCTGGTAAAGGGCAGGGAAAAGACCGTTTTAGTTGAAACCGTCAAGGACAAGTTTTTTGACGAGTACATCAAGGATCTTCAAGAAATAGTAAAACTCTCAGAAATTGATTATTTGATTATGAACCATACCGAACCTGACCATTCCGGATCAGTGGAAAAGCTGCTGGAATTGATTCCGGGATTAACTATTCTGGGCAGTCAGACCGCCATCAGATTCCTCAAGGAAATAAGCAACAAGAATTTTTCCTCCCGAGAATTAAATCATGGAGATGAACTGGATTTGGGGGGGAAGACCCTGCGTTTCATAAGTGCACCTTTTTTGCATTGGCCAGACAGTATGTACAGCTACCTGCCGGAGGATAAGATACTTTTCACCTGCGATTCTTTCGGCAGTCACTATGCGGATGAAAAGGTATTCAACGACCTGATTGACTTTGATTTTACGGATGCCTATAAATACTATTTTGATATGATAATGGGTCCTTTTAAGCCATATGTTCTGGAAGCTTTGGAAAAGATCAAAGATCTGGAATTTGATGTTATCTGCCCGGGCCATGGACCGGTACTGCGGCAGAACCTGGATTATTACATTGAGCTCTACCGGCAATGGTCAACACCGGTGGAAGTAGCTGAAGGGGAGAAAAAACCGTCCATAGTCCTGGCTTACGTTACGGCTTATGGCTATACGGAAATGATTGCTGACAGCCTTTTGGAGGGTATCAGCATGATGGGGGATTTTGATATCAAGCGCTATAACCTGGTAGAGGGTGGGCTGGAGGAGGCCTTGCAGAGTATTGATCAGGCTGATGGACTACTGGTGGGTTCTCCTACTATCAACGGGGATGCCCTGCCACCTATCTGGGATCTTATCACCCGGCTTTCTCCTATCACGCATTCGGACAAGGTGGCTCTGGCTTTCGGAGCTTACGGCTGGAGTGGTGAGGCGGTTCCTTCTATTGAAAGCCGTCTTAATGCCTTGCGTATGAAAGTTCTTCCTGGTTTTCGGGTCAATTTTAAGCCCTCGGCTCGTCAGCTGGAGGATGCCTTCACTTTGGGGATGGAATTCGCCCGGGCCGTAATGGAAAAGGGGCAGGATAAAAGTAAAATTCGCTGGCGCTGCCTGGTTTGCGGGCATATCCATGTTGGGGAGGAACCCCCTGCCATTTGCCCGGCCTGTGGTGTAGGACCGGAAAACTTTGTGCAGATGCCGCTGGAAGACGAATTTTTAAACGATACTTCCGAGCATTTTGTAATAATCGGCAGCGGAATTGCTGCTCTCTCTGCCGCCCAGGCCATAAGACAGCGCAACCGCACCGCCGCCATAACTATGTTAACCGAAGAAGAAGCCCTGCCTTATTACCGCCCGGCTCTTTCTGACTTTTTAGGCGAGGACCTGCCGGATAAGCGGCTCTATGTTTTCGATGCCGCCTGGTACCAGGAGAATGCCATCGAAGTAAAAACCGGATTTAAAGTAAACTCCATTGATACTGCGGCCAGAAAAGTAAGCGGGGATAATGGCGAAAATTTGACTTATAACAAGTTGATAGTGGCCAGCGGTGCCCGCAGTAATATTCCTCCTTTCCCGGGTGTGGAAAAAGAGGGCGTTTTTGCCCTGCGTAACCTGAAAGATGCGATAAAACTTAAAGAAGCAATTAAGACAAGTAAAAAAGCGGTAGTAATCGGTGGCGGAGTCCTGGGTTTGGAGGCTGTTTGGGAGATGGTATCCGCCGGGCTGGAAGTGTCCGTGGTGGAATTTGGTGAACGGCTTATGCCCCGGCAACTGGATGATTCATCCTCTGCGCGCCTGGCGGATATTATTCGTTCTAAAGGAGTCCAACTATACCTGGGTAAGGCTACGGAAGAGATTCTGGGTGAAGCCAGGGCCAGTGGAGTACGCCTGAATGATGGGCAGGTCCTGGAAGCTGACCTGGTTCTCCTCTCAACGGGGGTAAAGCCCAATGTAGAATTGGCTCAGGAAGCAGGCCTGGAAATCAAGCAGGGAATAGTGGTTGATGAGAAGATGCGCAGCAGTGTTCCTGATGTTTATGCCGCAGGCGATGTTGCCCAACATGGAGAAAGAATGATTGGCCTGTGGCCAATAGCCATGGAGATGGGACGAATCGCCGGGGCAGCGGCGGCCGGGGATTGGCTGGAATACAAGGAACCGCGGATATCCACCATGCTGGTGGCCTTTGATAAAGAAATATTTTCCATAGGGGAGGTTAACCTGCCGCCTGAGCAGTGCCGGGTGGTAGAGGTCAAGGACCCGATTGAGGATTACTATAAGAAGAGCTTTATAAAAGATGGAGTTCTGGTGGGCGAGATTATAATTGCATCGTGGGTAGATAGCAGTGAATCCGTGCAAAAATTGGGACGTGACAAGAGTGGCAAACAGCGCCATAACCGCTGGAAATGTCGGCTTTGCGGCTATATCCACGAGGGACCGGAGCCTCCGGACATTTGCCCGGTATGTGGTGCACCCAAAGATATGTTTGACCCGATTGATTAATAACAAAGTGAAGGCGTGAGAGGCTAAGGTTATCTCCCACAATATCTATAATGTTTGAAAAAAGATTGCAGGCCGATCAAGAAAACCGTCCCTATGATTGACCTGATTGAGAGGAAGCCCCTGGGCTTCCTCTTTTTAGTTTCTTTTTCTTTAACTTACATGGTACAATAATGAAAAATCGATCCGAGAGTGGTGCATTATGAAAGTTTATGAAGTAATGAACCCCAGGTTATTGCCCCTGCGGACCAGGCAGACTATCGGTGAGGTTTCACGCTTATTTATTGATTTTTCACTCGATGCATCCCCGGTTTTGAATGAAGAGCAGGAATTAGTTGGACTGATTACGAAGAATCGCTTGTTGCAAGTACTGTCACAAGAATCCCCCGCAATAGAAGTACAAGATATAATGCTCACCGACCCAATCACCATAGCATATGACGATGATGTTCCCGATATTAGAAAACAGAAATTTACCTGCCGGCCGGTTATGCGCAACGGTCAACTGGTAGGAATGCTGTATTTTTCTGATATATTGGTGGCTCTGACTCTGGAAATACAGAAGGGGAAAAAGGAAATAGAAGCGGCCATTGATGCTGTGTATAACCCGGTCATAGAAATAGACAATGATTTCCGCATCAAGATTTTTAATCGCCAGGCCAGTCGCTTGTTGGGCATTGACATGGAGGAGGCGCGCGGGGCCAATGCTCATGATCTGCTCGGCGGCACCGAGGTATTGGATTCCCTTATTCATGGAAACCACAAGCCCTTACCGGTTAACAAGCTGGTCATCGGGGATAGAAGTTTCCTCCCCTACCGCAATGATGTGGTACAGGATGGGAATGTTATCGGTTCAGTACTGGTACTGCGTGAAATATCGGAATTTGAGGAACTGGTAAGGCAGTCACAGTATACCCAGAAGCTCAACCGGGAGTTGGATGCCATATTTGAGTCCTCTTTTGATGGCTTGTATGTTACGGATGGCCAGGCGATTACTTTACGTTTAAATAAGGGCTTCGAAAGAATTACCGGGGTTACCGCTGCCGAATGTGTGGGACGGCACATGGATGATCTGGTTAAAGAGGGTAAATTCTCTCGTTCCGGAACCCTGCTGGCTTTGGAAAAGAAGGAGCGGGTCACTATTTCTTTGGTATCTATGAACGATAACGAGCTGCTGGTAACCAGTAACCCGATATTTGATGAAGAGGGTAATATCATTCTGGTGGTAACCAATGTTCGTGACATAACGGAATTAAATGAACTGCAGAGGAAGTTGGAGCAGGTGGAAGGATTGACCCAGCTTTATCGCAGCCAACTGGAGCAGATCAAATTGCAGACCTCACGCCAACTGGTTTTTAACTCTACTAAAATGAAGGAATTATTGGATCTGGTTCTACGGGTTACCGGAGTTGATTCCACTGTTTTGATTCAGGGTGAGTCCGGGGTAGGTAAGGAATTAATTGCCGAAATTATTCATTCCAGCAGTAATCGCAAGGATGGCCCTTTGATCAAGGTAAACTGTGGTGCAATTCCGGAAAATCTCCTGGAATCAGAACTTTTTGGTTACGAGGCGGGGGCTTTTACCGGAGCCAGCAAGAGCGGTAAGGTAGGTCTCTTTGAACTGGCCCAGGGAGGAATTCTATTCCTGGATGAGATCGGTGAACTGCCGCTTAACCTGCAGGTTAAACTATTACGTTTTCTACAGGATAAAGAGATGCTTCGGGTAGGCGGAGAACAACCCATAACTGTGGATGTGAGGATTTTGGCCGGCACCAATCGCAATTTGGTAGAGATGATTGCCAATCACCAGTTCAGGTTGGATCTATATTACCGGTTGAATGTGATTCCCATTTTTGTACCCCCGCTACGCGAGAGGCCGGAAGATGTTCCGGTTTTAGCCAACTATTTTTTGAATGCTTTTAACGATAAATACCAGATGAACAAGCGCTTGCATAAATCAGTTATTGATGTATTGATGGAATACCATTGGCCGGGAAATGTAAGGGAATTGGAAAACCTCATGGAAAGAATGGTTGTCACCAGTATTAATAATATCATAAGCATGCAGGATCTGCCGGCCAGTTTTAAGGTGCCACGATTAAAATTGGACAATGAGCAGGATCTCTTACCTTTGCGGCAGGCGGTAGAAAATACGGAGCGCGAGCTTTTAGAGGCGGCCTTTGCCCGTTTTCGCTCCAGCTACCAGGTGGCCGCTGCCCTGCAGGTCAACCAGTCCACCGTAATCCGCAAGGCGGCGAAATACGGGATAAAGCGCCAGGACGGGCGCAGTTAGTATATCGGAAGACGGAAGGCGGAAGACGGAATGACCCGGGACTAAGGCAAAATTTCTACGTGTTAAAAGATGACTCTACTGCAAAAACCCCTTTTGTTGCATGAGGGTTGCATAAATATACAAAGCGAGCGTTGGCGAAGCATGGATGCAACACCCGGCGAAGGCGAGCAGGCGAAAGGGGGCGAGCGACAGGACGTCGCGAGAGCGCTATCACCCTGCGGGTACTCCTGGTGTTCCACCCTGCGGGTGTCACTATTAAGGTTGTGACCAGGATGGGAGATTAGCGGGCACCCCTTGAGCCACGAGACAAGCCGCAGGTGTTGCCCATGCGAAGACTGCGAGCGGTATATTTATGCAAGCCAATGCATATTTATAACTTTTTGCAGTGACATCAAAGATATAATTGACACTGAGTGCCGGGCGTAGATTCATGCTGATACTGTCTTATGAAATCTTTATAAATCAGCGTCAGAACACTTCACACTTGTTGCTACCCCTATTTCATCAGTATTTGTGACCCCGGGGTAGGGGAGTGAGGGGCTCCTTGTGCTTCAAGTCAAAAAAGATTCGGCGGCAGGTTCTGCCAAACCTGCCGCCGCAAGTAAATATACTTAATTAATACGGGACTCCATGGAGTTCCGTATTAATTTTTACTCTGGTCACGATGGCTTTCCAGCGCTAAAGAGATTACGTTTAGACCCAAATTACATGAATGCATCTTCAGGGCAATCAATGGCGCTGGTGTCGGCAGCCTTCATAGCTTCCTCAGTGCCGAAGATTTCAGGAACAACATTCATGATATAGAACTTGACGCTGGCGATTTTGCCTTTGTAGAAATTAGCATCGAAGTGGCTATCGCCCAGTTCTGCCAGCTTACTGGCTGCCAGGAGGCCCTGGTCAAGCATCAGCTTGCCACAGATGACCCTCGCAGCTGCATGCATGATCCGGGTGGCAAACAATTGTTTCAGCTGCTTGTTGGTGGTTGTCCAGGCAGCATTCATATCGACAATGGAGTTAAAAGAGGCGAAAGCTCTTTCCATCATGGCAAATTCAGCCGCGAATTCCGGAGTTTTCTTGTTAGCGATGAAGTCGCCGATTTCCGCCAGCCATTTCTTAAAGGGTTCGCCTTTCTTCATGGTGAACTTGCGGCCGGTGAAGTCTTGTGACTGGATGAAGTTGGTGCCTTCCCACAGGGAGTAAATCTTGCAGTCCCGGGCCAGGGAAGCCGGGGCATACTCTTCCATGAAACCGTAACCGCCGTGGACTTGGATCGCTTCCGCGCACATCTGCCATGCCATGTCGGATATATAGGCTTTGCCAAGTGGATTTTGAATCATGAAAAAGTCCTCAGCAAGTTCCCTCTCTTCTTCGGTGGCAGCTTCTTTGGACAAGTCAATATAGTAATAGGATGAGTAGAGCAAGGCCCGGCAGGCTTCCATCACGGATTTTTGCAGCAACAGCATGCGGCGGACGTCTTCGTGCTCGATGATCCGGACGCTGGGGCCCTTCGGATCGGTGGACTTTTTACTCTGCACGCGTGCCTTGGCATAATCCAGAGCTGCATAGTAGGCTGCACCAAAGGCGCCCAGGGAGAATATACCGGTGTTAATACGTTCTTCGTTCATCATCTGGAACATCTGCGCCATTCCTTTGCCACGGCCGTCTACTGGGCCGTCGCCGATCATCCAGCCATAGCAGTTGTCATTTTCGCCAAAAGCCAGGGAGCAGGTAGCGGAGCCGTGGATGCCCAGCTTGTGCTCGATGCCGGTAGTGGTTACATCATTCCATGCGCCCAGGGAACCATCCTCATTGACCCAGAACTTGGGAACAACCAGGCAGGAGATGCCGGCGGTGCCCGGCTTGGCATCGGGGTCCTTGGCCAGCACCAGGTGAATAATATTTTCCACTCCGTCCCAGTCGCCGGTGGTGATGAAGCACTTCTGGCCTTTTATTTTCCACAGGCCCGGGGTATCGGTGGGAAAACACCTGGTAGTAACTGCGCCGACTTCGGAGCCTGCGCCGGGTTCGGTCAGACACATGGAACCGCCCCATTCACCCGAGTACATCTTGGGCAGGAAGCGTTCCTGCAGCTCTTGGGAGAGATTGTACTGCAGTACGGTGGTAGCACCCTGGGTCAGACACCAAAGCATTACCATCGCCGGGGATGCACCGGTCTGCATTTCCAGAATCGGAGCGTACCAATAAAGGGGCATGCGGCCCTCTACCTGGCGGTCGCCGAACTGGGGACCCATACCGGCTTCGATAACCGTATTATAGACCGTCTTGAATACATCCGGGCTAATGACCGCTTTTTCGTTGCCGCCAACATGCTTCATCCCGATTTCATCGGAATCTTTGTTGGCCGGGCAGATAACATCACGGCAGATTTTGTAGTTTACGTCACAGATGGCATCAAAGTCATCGGCTCCATAGTAGTCCTTGTAAGCATCCAAAGACAATATTTTGTTAATGTCCAACCATTCTTTTATCTGGAATTTAATGTCACGGGTTTGATATAGATAATTATTATGTGGCAAAACAGTCTCCTCCTTAAATTTTTTTTACCGAACGACCCAATAATATTGCAACGGGTAAGGGGCAAATTGATAACTGTAAAGCAATTTACCCCTCACCACTGAGGTTTAACTAAGGTTTAGCTGTTGTTTAGCAATCGTTTAACTATTGTTCCACCATTGCTCAACTACTGTTCAACCATCGTTAAGCCACCGCTCCATCATTTAAATAGCTTCAACAATCAGGGCTGTACCTTGCCCGCCGCCGATACAGAGGGTAGCCAGGCCTTTCTTGGAACCGCGTTTTTGCATTTCATACAGGAGGGTAACCAGAATTCTGGCTCCCGAAGCTCCGATGGGATGGCCTAAAGCGATAGCTCCGCCGTTAACATTGACCTTTTCCATCTTGTCCGACCAGCCCAGATCACGACCCACGGCAATTGATTGGGCAGCAAAGGCTTCATTGGCTTCAATCAGGTCAATATCATCAACGGTCAAACCGGCTTTTTCCAGGGCTTTGCGGCTGGCCGGTATCGGTCCCAGTCCCATTACCGAGGGATCAACTCCGCCGGAGGCATAGCTAACAACTTTAGCCATGGGCTTGATGCCCAGCTCATCAGCTTTTTCCTTGGACATTACGATAACGGCAGCAGCGCCATCGTTAATTCCGGAAGCATTGCCGGCAGTTACGCTGCCGCCTTTCTTAAAGGCCGGAGCCAGCTTGGCCATGGCTTCGGGTGTGCTTTTGCGGGGATGTTCATCGGTATCAAATACGATATCACCCTTTTTACCCTTGATAACCACGGGAACAATTTCGTCTTTGAAACGCCCGGATTCAATGGCTTTTGCAGCCAATTCCTGACTGCGGAAACCGAAGGCATCCTGCTCTTCCCGGGTAATGCCATACATCTCGTTGACATTTTCGGCGGTTATTCCCATGTGATAGCCATTGAAGATATCAAACAAGCCACCAAATACCATTTCATCGACAAGGTCTCCCTTGGGCATACTCATCCGGTATCCCCAGCGGGCATTGGGCAGTAAAAAGGGAGCTTTGTCCATGTTTTCAGTGCCGCCGGCCATAATAATGTCGGCATCCCCGGCTTTAATAATCTGGGCCGCCAAACTGACGGCTCTCAAGCCTGAGCCGCAAACCTTATTGATGGTGAAAGCGGTTACTTCCTTGGGAATTCCGGCTTTGATCATGCACTGCCGGGCTACATTCTGTCCCAGTCCGGCCTGAAGAACACAGCCGAATATTACTTCATCAATCTGCTCAGCCTTGATTCCGGCTCTTTTTATAGTCTCTCCCATAACCAGGGCACCCAGGTCGGCAGATCCTACGTCTTTTATGGTGCCTCCGAATGTACCCACAGGGGTACGGCAGGCTCCAACCAGTACTACTTCTCTCGCCATCTTTAAACATATCTCCTTTCCAAACATTAAATTACCTGGCAATTAACAAGCAAGATAGGCCTGAATAATGATGTATAATAAAGGGAAAACATTTGGCAACTTCTGCTTAGATGCTGTTTAATTTATCTTGCTTTACGTTGAGCTTATCCCATCACTCTCCTTTCAAGTGCCAGCCAAGTTTAGCCGGCTTCGTTTTCAAAAAAAGATTTAGACCTGTTAATTGGCATAGTTAAAAAAAGGGGGGGAAGCTACTGCTCCGTGATGAATAACCCTCATAAAAGCCGAGCGTAAGCGTAAAAGAATAATGATATTGCATCACGGATCAGCAGCGATACACATGTTAATGATATAAGGGGGGAATCGAAACATGATAATAATTTCCCGTTCGCCCTAATCAATAGCAATAAACATGCCAGAAAAATCAAATAAAAACTTTTTAAAAAGCCTGAAAATACGGGGAAAGGCTGATTTTTCAAAAGCTCCGCAAAAGGGGCTCGTAAGCTATAATGCAAATAGGAATTCAAAATAATGCGAATGAACATCATTCTATGGTCTTTTTAAAGTGATATATAATGAAGGTTTTGCGGTTGGCAAATGGAGAAATACCATAAAATATAGGCTTTATTGGGGATTAAAGATACTTTTGCAGTGAATATTGCATTAATTTATTGGATAAATGCCTAAAAATAGGGAAACAGTTACTATATTAATGCACCTGTGCATTAATATAGGGGATGTAAGTTCTGCTACTCTGAATTTAATTAAGTTTTTAAGGAATTTACCGATATTATTATAACGAGGTGAAATATGCTCTTTAAGTGACCGGGTTCTATCCCCGCCTCGTTGCAGCGCTGTGTTGAAACTGCTTCCAGTGTCTTCCGATGCTTGGGCAAAATATGTTCCTCGCTTCTTTAAGCGGGCGGGTTCCGATGATAATGTTGGGAGATGAAGATTTGATATTCTTGGAGAGAGTGAAAGCTAATCTTAGAGGGCAAACTAACATCTGGATTCTGGTATGGGTTTTACTCTTATTAAACGTTTTTACTATCATTATTTTATTATGGACCTTTTCCCTGGTAATCTTATTTATCTTTTTATTGCTGGCATTGGTCGGGATAAAAGTTCTAAAATCATGGGCAAATGTGGAGGATATACAGCAGGAGCTAGTAGGCAGTAAAGAAGCCCAGGAATTAATGCAAGGAGTTAAGCACATTGGAGAAGAGATATTTGACCAGGAAGTCCAAAAATTTTCCCGGCCTTTGGTAAATTCAATTTATCAGGATTTTTCCCGGAGCTTGTCCTGGTTGTGGGAAGAAAAAGATGTCTTTATTGAAAGGACGGAAGGGATGATACTTGAACTAAAGTCTATTCCAGCTCTGATTGTTTCTCTCAATGAGGAAAAGGGCAAACTGATAAAGAATCTTTTGAATAATATAGAAATCATCTCATCTTTACTTAATGACCTTAAAATCACTCGTGGGATTAGTTTGAAGGAAATGGAGCAGTTCCTTAAGGAGAAACTTGAAGACCTGAGAAGCACCATGTTGAAGGAAAAGGATATTTTTTATGATTATGTTTATAAGCTATTGCTGGCTCAGATAAGAAACCGCGAGGAAATAGAGAACGAAGAAGAATTTAATCTGGAAGAGTATTTTAATGTAAATAAACTGGGTGAGCAGTTTGCCCTGAATTTGGAAAAATCTCTGGAAACTCGAACGATGGCTTTTCAAGATGGCATTATACGGGATATGGAGGATATTTCCGCTGATGTAGTAGGAAAAATGCAAAACTGCACCTTGCAATTAATGAACAGTTTTAGTGAAATCCATCAAATCCTGAGCCGGCTTCTGGATGAATCGGAAAATGAGGACCAGATGTTGCTGCAGCGTCTGAACCAGTGTTGCATAAAAATTGCAAAACTGAAGGATGAGGCCGAGGAAGTCATGCTTACACTGGCCTGGCAGGATATACTGGTGGAGAAACGTTGGGGAGAAATTGAGAATCAATTGCTGGCGATTAGAGAACAGGTTAATCAAAATGTGGAGGAAGATGTAATCGAATATATAAGGAGTTTTTTAGCAGAAGAAATCCCGTCATTTGGGGCGGAGATGCAAAACCGTGATAAGGCTGTTTTTGCGAAAGCACTTGTTGATGCTGAGTTAATCTATCAGCTCTATTCTGGGAATAAGCTTAGTGAAGTTATTCGTGATGGTTCTTATCCCTTGCTTATGTTTATTGAGCCGGTGGATTATCTGGTCAGGAGAAACATTAGAGTTACCCAGGAGGGGTTGAATAGGAGAAGGTCTATAGACCTGCGAAATGTTTCAGATGAATATGAAAAACTGTTTCAAAGAGTGATAGAGGCTCTGGAAAGCCAGAATAGGGAGTTGGTTCAATATATAAAGGATCTTTTCCCGCGTTCATTCTATAGCTATTGCAACAACCCTTACCTTAAACAAAGACCGGAGAACCTGAATCAGGCTGCCTGGGCTTTGTTTATTGATTTGCTTGATGATGAATATGATAATAGCGGATTCTATTTGGTAGGAATCTTGCTGGTTATTCACCAGATAAGGAATAAATATATTCATCCTTTTAAAGCTTTGCCCCGGGATTTGGAAAAAGAAACTGAGCTTGATTATATGCGAAATTGTGCTATTAAAGCTACGGATATCCTGCTTTCAAAACAGAATCAAGCGGTGAGCAAGGCAGACTCTGCTTAAAAAATACGGACTGAACTGCACGGAGGTTGCTAAATGATTCCACTCAGGGACAGTACTCCCAGTAACACTTTTCCATTAATAACGGTAACTATTATCGCTTTGAACCTGGCCATTTTTTTTTACGAGAGTTCCCTGGGCCTTGAAGGCATGGCAAAGCTGTTTTCCGTATTTGGGCTGACTCCGCTTAACTATAGTCAAGGCTATGTTCCATTTCTGGCTTATCTGCCTTTTTTGACTTCCATGTTTCTTCACGGCAGTTGGATGCATGTAATCGGTAATATGTGGATACTGTGGCTTTTTGGCGACAACCTGGAAGATAGAATGGGGAGAGGGCATTTTATTTTATTTTACTTGAGCTGCGGTATACTCGCCGCCTTAACCCACTACTTCGTTAATCCGCTTTCCAGCGTACCGGTGGTTGGAGCTTCCGGAGCCGTTGCCGGAGTGATGGGAGCGTATTTTTTGTTATTTAAGAAGGCCAGAGTTCTAACCTTTATACCGCCTTTCTTTCTCTTTAACCTGCCCGCCTGGATTTATCTGGGCTTCTGGGCTTTAACTCAAATCTGGTGTGGAACCGCCAGTATTTTCTTTTCCGATGCCTGCGGAGCCATAGCCTTCTGGGCGCATATCGGCGGCTTTCTGGCCGGAATGGTGCTTTACAAGTTATTCTTGAAAAAGGAACTCCCTCTATATACTGTTTGACAATGTTTGAAGATTGTATTTATAGCTTACCTTCTATGTCTTCAACCTTAATAGTGATACCTGAAAGGGTAGAGGACACAAGCACCAATGAAAAGTGACTTAGCAGGCACTTTTTAGACTCCGACCTTGGCCAAATCCCCCGTTTTCTCCTGAAAATGATTAAGAAACAGATTAATATGTTCATCGGCAAAATGGGTATCAGGATTGGCGCTTTGCAGAAAATGGATGGTGTTTTCTATCCTTTCCTGGCTGGCTTTAATTTCGGTCCAGTTTCTTTCTTCTTCAAAAATATTCATGCAATCCTGGAGTTCATTGGCCCGCCCGGTTTTCAAATAGTATTTAAATAACTCCAGGGTTCTGATATCCTGGTAAGCCGAGTGCACAATAGACTTTTGTATTACCTCACTGTACGTTTGGCGGTTTTGCCTGGCCGTATTAAGCTTTTCCTCAGCTTTCTTGATATCGTTCAGGCAATTATCCAGAAACAGCTGGTGGTATTCCGGCCAGTTTTCCAGAGCTTCCTTGTAGCGGTCACAAGCCTTTTCATACTCGCGATAACGAATGAAATAGACCTTTATTTCATGATTATAGTGGTTCAAATCCAAATTATGTTGTTTCTTTTGGCGCGATAGCAAACGACTGAAAGGCAAGACATTGTCGGAAACTTCTATTTCCGCCGGCTTTTCCGGTTTTTGAGGTAGACTATCCGGTTCTGCAGGAAATAAATCTTCTCTTTCCCGGAGAAAATAACGCTGTTCCAGTATCTTTTCCCAGTAATTGATCTGTTTGTTAAGCCGTTCGATTTCTCGCAAGGAAGTAAGGCAAAGGTTAATATCTTTGAGAAGTTCATCCTTGCTTTTAGTTGCTTTTCGCTTAGCCTTTTTTATTTTGCAGTTAGCTTGGATTTCGTTGTTCAAAGGGAGAATAGTTGCCAGGGCCGCTAAGCTGGCCAGGTTTTCGCTGCTGACCATATCGACCGGATTCCGAAAGTTTTTATCGAAATAAAAACGGGTATTGCCAGGCAAGTAATAATAAGGACCGATAGAATCAATGAATTCGTTGTCATTTAAACTACTAAGGTCAGCGTCAGCGTTTAACTCCTGCTCGAAGAGTTCCAACCACTCTTTAATGGGGTTTGCGGCTTTCCCGGAAGCAGCAGCCAACTCTTTGATTTTCCAGTAGCCTTCCCAGGGTATTCTAATTGCGGAATCATAATAATAATATAGCACTTCCCGGGGGGAATATTTGATTAGTGCGGAAATATCCAGGCTGTCCGCTTTTTCTTTATTTAGAAAGGTAAAAAACATCCGATATCCTCCTTTGATTGTTCTCTCAGTAATCTTTCTATATATTACCAAAAAGTCCTTCTTTTGTAACTAAAAATTTCAAAGGTGTCAAGGGGACGGTCCTTTTGACACCCTAACCCCTTACTGCTTACCCCTCACTTTATTTCAAAACCCCCCTGATAATCCCTGGTTTTGCCCGGGCTGCTGACGGAGAGAATGACAGTATGTTAAAATAAATAATAGAAGTAAAAAATACCAGGAGGAGGGAGTTTAGTATGGCCACTGCTCTACCATGGTTTGTAGAACAGTATAAAGAGAAAGACCCGGAGTATTTTGCCTTGCTGGAAGGGAGCCTTAGCGGAGCAGTAAATACGCAGCGGTTGGATGCCAGGACCCGGTATCTGATACTTCTGGCTCTGGATGTATTAAAAGGAACTGCCGAAGGGGTTAAGGTATTATCCAGGCAGGCGCGGGAAGCCGGCGCTTCGGAAGAAGAAATCCGGGAAGCCATTCGGCTGGCTTACTTTGTAAATAGTATGGATCTTATAAAAACGGCAGTTAATGCTTTTTAAGTAGAAGTAATTGCCTTGAATTTTAGATTCTTGGGAAGGAGGCAAAGCCGGGACTGTGTTTAAGGCAGTTTTGTTTGATTTGGATGGGACTTTGCTAAATATTGATATGGATTTTTTCCTGCAGAAGTATTTTGCCCGTATGCAAAAAATGGCGCTGGAAGCAGGTTATAGCGACAGCAAAGGATTGGTGGAACAGGTTTTTAAATCCACCGGGGTAATGATTTCCGATCGTAACCCCGAATGTAGTAATGAAGAAATCTTCATGCGGGATTTCTTTTCGAATTGGAGATACCCGGAGAAGGATTTCCGGGAGTTTTTCGAGTGCTTTTATGAACGGGAATTTCCTCTTTTGGAGCCTTACTGTAAGCCCTTTGCCGGGGTTCCGGAAATGATGGAGAAATTATTTGACCAGGATTTGAAGGTAGTAGTTGCCACCAATGCCGTGTTTCCCTTGACTGCTCTGCAACAACGCCTCAATTGGGCCGGGGTGGGCCATTTTGATTATGATTTGATTACCTCCTACGAAATCATGCATTTTTGCAAGCCCCATCAGGAGTATTACCAGGAAGTTGCTGAGGTGATCGGGGTAAAGCCTGAAGAATGCCTGATGATCGGCAATGATGTGGGAGAAGACCTGCCCGCCGGCAAGATTGGCATGAAAACATTCCTGGTGGAAGATATGCTGATTGACCGGGGGGTTGGATTAAGCCCGGATTGGCGGGGAAAACTCAGTGATTTGTTCTCTTTCATGGAGAAAATCTGAGTATTCCAAACCCCGACAGGTAATAATAGAGTAAGTTCCGGATCCAGACCATTCTAAAGCAAGCGTTGGTAAAGCGGGATGCAACACCCGGAAAGGCGAACAATTAGATAATACATGAAAGTGCAGGTGTTAAACCATTTCCACTAAGAAGAAGAAAAAGAAAAAGGTCTTGAGTGAGAAGGATCTGTTAAAAATAGAGATTGCCAAAGAACTGGGGATATGGGAGCAGGTAGAGAAAGAAGGCTGGGATTCCTTGAGCAATGCCACCTGCGGTCGGGTAGGGGGGCTTATGAGCAAAAGACTGCGGGATAGTGGAGCAGGAGATAAAAAAAAGCTGCTGTAGGGTGTTGGTTGGGGCCGGAAAAAGGCGGTTAGCGACTTTTCAGGGTGGAAATGCCACCCTTTTTGCTTTTTTATGAAGGCAAAGTTCCAGCTTTTTTAAGGTATGACTCCACTGCAAAAACCCTTTTGTTGCATAAGGGTTGCATAAATATACAAAGCGAGCGTTGGCGAAGCATGGATGCAAAACCCGGCGAAGGCGAGCAGGCGAAAGGGGGCGAGCGACAGGAGGTCGCGAGAGCGCTTCACCCATGGACGGGAGATTAGCGCGGTACCCCTTGAGCCGTGAGACAAGCCGCAGGTGTTGCCCATGCGAAGACTGTGAGCGGTATATTTATACAAGCTAATGAATATTATAACTATTTGCATTATATTCAAGTATTCAAAGCAGAATAAAAGTAAAACCGTTTCACTATTGCTGAAGCGGTTTTTGCTGGAAGGTTAGGTTTTACCATGCCGGTTTATCCGCTTAACGAAATTAAGAAATATTTTGAATCCTCTGGGCCCATGGAGCAGTTACTTCCGGATTACAAGTTTCGCCAGGAGCAGGTAAATTTAACAGTTGCTGTTAGTGCGGCTTTATCTGACCAGGAATTTTTGTTGGCTGAGGCTGGAACCGGTGTTGGAAAGACTTTTGCTTACCTGCTTCCGGCTGTTTTATGGTCACTGCAGGAAAACGAGAAAGTGGTAATAGCTACCAGGACTAAAGCTTTGCAACAGCAGTTAATCGAGCGAGACCTGCCGGATGTTAAACGGGTTATCAAGGCTGATTTTACTTGTGCTGAAGCCAAGGGTCGGGAGAACTTTCTTTGTTGGAATAAGTATATTAATATTTTGGCCGGGAAGAAACGGCTGCAGGAAGGGGAATTTGAATTCCTGCAGTCAGTTTTGCCCTGGGCCGAACAAAGTGAAACCGGGGATAGAAAAGAACTCCGGCTCAAGAGTGCTTTAATGAAGCATTGGGATATATTGGCCGCTGATCGTAAGAGCTGTCGTAAAGATAAATGTCTTTATCATGAAAAATGTTTCCGCTTAAAAATGATAAAAAGGCTGGAGAAGTCCCAAATCATAGTTACCAATCATGCTCTTTTGCTTTCCGATGTGCAAGTTGATAACCGCCTATTGCCAGAATACCACTACCTGATAATTGATGAGGCTCACAGCCTGGATAGGGAGGCTTTTGATAAACTATCCATGCGATTTTCTTCTGGGGATAGCATGGATCTTTTGGAATACCTGCAAAAAGCTTATCTTCCGCATATTAAAGAACTGTCTTCCGTAGATAGAGAACTTCTTGGGGAATGCTTGACCCATATCAGCATGGCAGTAAAGTTGTTAAAAGAATATTTTTCTGCCTTGAATCGACCTCTTTCCTCCAAAAATGGCTATGAAGCAACGCTGGTGATTAAGGCAGCAGATTTGGAAAAAACCTGGTTTCTCGAAGCACTGGAGATTCACCAGGATTGGCAGGATAGTATTAATCTGCTTTTAAAAAATTTAAAGAAGCTGGAAGAGTGCATGGGTGGGGTAGAAGAAAGCGAAGAGCTTTCTCGTGTAATTATTTCTCTACAAGAGGAAGCTGACCATGCTTATCAGATCAATGAGGAACATTCTTTTCAAAGTGATATGTTGGTTTGGCTTGATTGTGAAAGGGGAAAGGTTAAGGCTGTATCATCATCACCTGTTTGTATAGCCAGTGAACTACAAAATCGTCTCTACCACAAGTTGGAGAGTTTGGTGATGGTTTCTGCCACCCTCGCTGTAGAAGAGCGCTTTGACTATTTTCTTAATAAGTTTGGTTTGAGTCAACTGCAGGAAGAAGAGCGACTAAAAACCCTTTTGGAAAAGTCGCCTTTTGATTATAAAAAGCAAGCTGGATATATTTTACTAGACGATATGCCTGCTCGTGATGAACCGGATTACCAGGAAAAATTGGCAGGAATACTGAGCCAAATAATAGATATAACTGGAGGCCGAACTCTGATTCTATTTACCTCCAGACAGCAACTCAAGGATATCGCTGGCATTATAAGACCTTATTGTGAACAGCGCCAGGTTAAATTACTGGTGCAGAACGAGGATGGGGGATTCGAGACCCTGAAAGAACAATACACCGCCCATCCAAGAAGCGTTATTATGGGGCTGGATACCTTCTGGGAAGGTATTGACTTAAAAGGGGATTTATTGAAATGTCTGGTGATTATCAAATTACCCTTTCGTTCACCTGATGAACCTTTTTGCCAGGCCTGGGAGAAGTATTATCAGCAATTAAATCAAAGCGGCTTCAGCCGTTTTTTACTCCCTGATGCCGTTATTCGCTTAAAACAGGGAGTAGGCAGACTGATACGCGGCGAAAATGACCGGGGAGCCATAGTTATACTGGATGCGAGGTTGGGAAAAAGCAGTTATAGTAAAGTATTTTTAAATAGCCTGCCTTTTAAGAATCCCCGCGTTTTGAGTTGTATGCAGTTTACGCAGGAGTTAAAAAAATGGGTTTAGCTGGGGAGTAACATTTCTCTTCATTCTTCATAGAATATAGCGAAATCTAATCTTCAGGCAAGGGGTGATTTTAGTGCGGGTTTATTACTTCCGAATTCCCGTTTTTCTTCGTAATCTATTAAAAAAGGTAATAAAGTAAGTAAAGGAGTAGCTTGTTCTACTCCTTCTCAATTTCCATTTAGCCCTATACCCAGTATTCCGCCCAACCCTCCAGCCATTAAACAAAGCAGGAGGGTGTAGACAAAGGTTTTAAGAGCTATTAGGGACGGGTTAAAAATAAAGGTAGCAATGAGCATTATAATGAAAAAAACCATTCCTATGCTTAAGCCGCGTATTAGTCCTTTACTGCCATAATGCTTGCTCACCTGGCAGGCAGCCAAAAAAATGCTCAAAATGAGTATACCTTTGCCCAGTGCTGGAAGTAATTCTTCACTCAAACTGCTGAAATAAATCACAAAAGCGGAAATAAGTCCAAGCACTAGAGAAAAGAGAACTGCTTTAGTAATAGCCCGCAATTCTACCGACAGAATTCTATTCATAAGTCAACACCTCCTATGCTTGAAAAATATGTAAGAGCCCTGGGAATTATGACAAGAAAAACTTACGTAAGCATGGGGACATTCTTTTTTGCTTCTTTACGCCTTACCCCACACTAACTTACTCTTCTAAATTACCTGGCATCTTTAATAAACATTAGCAATTAGGTCTTTTTAGGGGAAGTAAGCTACACAAATAAGCTGGCTCAGTTTAAATTTTTTATGGTTACATCTCCAAAAAATACTGAAACCTGGAGTAAACTTTAGTATAATAAAGATAAACCAATGTAATGGGAGATTACTCTGCGTATGTTGCTTATTTAATGGAAATGGATGGTTTATCGAAGTCAGGATGTAGAGATTATTGTTAATTCCCGTTATGAAGACGGGATGTTTTCTTCAATAAAAACCGGCTTAAAGCAAATCCGGGCTGAGCGTTTTTTCTTTCTGCCGGGGGACTGTCCGCTTATTTCCCCTTTCGTATACCAAAAAATGCTTGGGGTGGATTCCGAAATTGTGGTACCTACCTTTAACACCGGCCTGGGCATCCGATACTTTTTAAACATACGGTGATCGAAAAAATATTAATTAGAAATTTGTATCCTAATCTTCGAGAGTTCATTAGGGCCAATAATCCTAATAATATAGCGGTCGATTGTGCCGGCATCCGCGTGGACATTGACACCCTGGCAGACTACCAAAAAGCCCTCGAAAAGATTAGAGGCATACAAAAGAAAGGCGGGTTAAATGGGCAATATCAGTAACCCCGTAAAGCGGTTTGATTTTGATGAAAAAGTAGACGGTCGGGCCCAATACTGTGCGGATATTAAGCTTGAACAGATGCTTTACGCCAAAACACTGCGTTCGGAAAAAGCGCGGGCCAAGATCGCTTCCATAGAAATTCCTCATTTACCGCCGGGTTATTTTATTGTGGACCAAAACGATATTCCAGGGAAAAACATTGTCCCCATAGTTTACGAGGACCAGCCGTTCTTGGCCCCAAATAGGGTGAATTACATTGGGGAACCGATACTACTGGTAGTCGGCCCGGATAAGCCATCAATTTTAGATATCCTAAAAAAGATAAAGGTCAATTATGAAGAGCTAAAGCCGGTCTTAAGCATTGCCGAAGCCCAGGAACTGCAAGAAGAATATATTTTTGCAAACAAGCCCTGCTTTGTCGAATATGCATACTCTAAGGGCAATATTGCGGAAGCGATTAAAAATTCAAAGTTTTTTATTGAGGATGAATTTAGGACCGGGTATCAAGAACAGGCTTATCTGGAAACTCAATCGATGATCGGTGTCTATGAAGACAACCGCGTAACGGTTTATGGATCCATGCAGTGTCCTTATTATGTCAAAGAAGCCTTGATCCAGGCTCTGGGTTGGCCAGAAGACAGAATCCGCGTAATTCAACTGCCAACTGGAGGCGGATTTGGGGGCAAAGAGGATTATCCTTCGATTATAGGCGTCCATGCCGGCCTGGCGGCGATCAAGGCACAAAAACCCGTCCAGCTTGTCCTTGACCGCCAGGAAGATATCAGCTGTTCGACCAAGAGGCATCCAGCCATCATTAAGATAAGAAGCTATATTGATGATCAAGACCAGATAACGGCCCAAGAAATCGATATTAAGACTGATGCGGGGGCCTATGCCGGCCTTTCCAGTGTCGTACTGCAAAGGCTTATGTACTCAGCCAGCGGTGTCTATAATATTAAAAACCTTAAGGTCCAGGCCCGAGCCTATGCAACTAATCAGGTGGTAAGCGGCGCTTTTCGGGGTTTTGGAGGGCCGCAAGCTTTTTTTGCCATTGAAATGCACATGGAAAATATCGCTCAGCAGCTAAACCAGGATTCGCTGGAACTAAAAAGAGAGTACTTTTTCCAACAAGGAGATACTTCTTCCACCAGCGGGCTCTTTCAATACCCCATAAAACTGGATGAAATCGCCACGGAAATAGCTAAAATGTCCAGCTACCGCCGCAAACGCCAACTATATTCCAGCCAAAAGGAAAGATTACGGGGCATCGGTTGTTCTGTATTTTCCCACGGTTGTGGTTTTACCGGGGACAACGAAGAAAAACTCATAAAACCTAAAGTTCGACTAAAAAAATACTCGTACAACTGCGTGCAGATCTTTGTTTCTAGTACAGAAATTGGTCAGGGAGCTTTAACCACCCTCCGAAAAATCGTCGCCCAAGCTCTGGAAATACCCATTGAATGGGTAAAACACGAATATCCCGACACTGACTTTTGTCCGAATTCAGGACCCACAGTCGCTTCGCGAACCATAATGATAATCGGCAAACTTCTGTATGACTGTGCTCTGGAAATGAAAGACCGATGGAATGAAGAGGAATTTGATATTACGCACGAGTATGTATACCCTAAAAATCTAAAGTGGGATAACGAAAAATTTCAGGGCAATGCCTATCCGGAATATTCGTGGGGAGCAAATGTGGTTGAAGTGGAAATAGATCCGATAACTTATACCCTAAATATTCTAGGAATTTGGGCGGTCTACGACATCGGCACGCCTATTGACGAAAAGATAGTTAAAGGGCAAATAGAAGGAGGCATTGTTCAAGGACTGGGATTTGGTTGTATGGAAGTATTAAATAGCAAAAACGGCCAGCTTCTGCAAAGTAGTTTAACTGATTATCTAATCCCGACCGCTGTTGATTTTCCTGAAATAGAAAGTAAACTCATTCATAACCCTTACGAGAACGGCCCTTTCGGGGCCCGTGGACTGGGCGAGTTGTCGCTGGTTGGGGCTGCACCAGCCCTAGCTTTAGCTATACAAAATGCTATCGGTCAAAAAGTAACCCAAATTCCGGTAACCCCGGAATATATAATGGAGCTGATGCAAAATGCTAAATATGATTAATTTTAAGCTCAACGGTAAAAATATTAACTTAAAAATCCATCCGCTTAAGCGACTGGTAGATATACTCCGGGATGATTTACAGCTTACCGGGACAAAAGAAGGCTGCGGGGAGGGCGAGTGTGGGGCTTGTGCGGTGCTTTTGGACGACAAGCTGGTCAATTCCTGTCTGGTTCCGGCAGCGCTTCTTGAAGACAAAAGCGTTTTAACTATAGAAGGGTATCGAAACACTGAAAAATTCAAAGTCCTCAGTGCCTGCTTTGAAAAAGCCGGCAGTGTTCAATGCGGATTTTGTACACCTGGAATGATCTTGGCCGCTGAAGCACTTCTCCGGCAAAACCCCAAGCCCTTAGAAGGAGAAATTCGCGCCGCGCTGGCCGGCAATTTGTGCCGGTGTACCGGGTATAACCTGATCGTCGAGGCCATTTTACTGGCGGCCAAGGAAGGGGAGGGACTGTGGTCAAAGTCTATAGACCTTTAAATTTAATTGAAGCCCTGGATATTAGAAATAATGAAAATACCATAGTATTTGCCGGGGGCACTGACCTAATGGTCAAACATAGAGAGTGGAGCGGAGCAGTCCCTAAATTTTCGACTTCGTTATTATTTATCGGTCACTTAACAGAACTGCAAACAATAAATATTGATAATAATAGTTTGAAAATAGGCGCTGCCTGTACGCTGGCTCAAATATTAAACGATAAAAGAATACCGGATTACCTTAAACTGCCGATTGCTCAAATGGCCTCTCCTTCAATCCGCAATATGGGGACAATTGGCGGAAATATCGGTAACTCATCACCAGCAGGCGATACCCTGCCTATGCTTTATGCCCTTGATGCCCAACTTACGATTCAATCCAAAAGTAAAACCTATGCGGTTGGCATAGAAGATTTTATTACCGGTCCCGGCCAGAACCTACTAAAACCCGACGAAATATTGAGCGAAATTACTATTCCCCTAAGCAATTATCGACAATATTATTACCGAAAAGTGGGTTCGCGTAAGGCTAATTGTATTTCTAAAATATCATTTTTTGCTCTGGCTAACGGGGATGCTGCCCAAATACACGAAGTTAGAATAGCCTTTGGCGCTGTAGCGCCAACCGTGATAAGAAGCTTTGAGGCGGAAACCCTTTTAAAAGGGATCAACAAATCCCAAATTTCAGAGCGGCTGAATGACATTAAATCAAGCTATGCCAATTTGCTTAATCCGGTTGATGATCGTCGTTCCACTAAAATATATCGCCAGAAAGTTTCCCTGCAATTACTGGAAAATTTTCTTTTGAAGGAGCTTGTTTGGTAAATAGCACCTTTTATTTAGCTTATTTGAGGGCTCGCTAAGGGGTTTTACCAAAGTGACTGTCGGCGATGTTCTCCATTTGAACATTATTAATATACGAGAGAGGATAGCGGATGGAATTCGATCAAGCAAAAAAAATAGTCGTAGCGACTATCATAGATCAGCAGGGTCTGTCTGACCGCCTGGTAGGGTGTAAGGCGATTATTACCTCGACAGGCCGGTTGAGTTATTCGATACCCTTGGCTTGGGTTCGGGAGCGGTTGGAAGTACTGATACGCGAGAGCCTTTATAGAGGAAGTTTTGAGGTCATCAGTCTGGCTAATCCCAATGATACCAGGCAGAAAGCAACCCTGATGATCGATCCCTACCTTCCGCCCCAAGAGCTTATTATCCTGGGTGGCGGACATATCGCCCAGCCGCTGGCTAAGATTGGAAAACTATTGGGTTACCAGGTGGCCGTGCTGGATGACCGGCCCGAATTTGTTTCCAAAGACCGGTTTCCCGAAGCTGATAAAACAATTTGCTGTAGTTTCGACACAGTGGAAAATTCTTTTGATCTAGGACCCCAGAGCAATGTGGTGATTGTTACACGGGGTCATCAGCATGACCTGCTTTGTCTGCGGCAGATGCTAAAGTATCCCTTAGCTTATCTGGGAATGATTGGCAGCCGGCGCAAAGTTGCCATAATCCGGGAACGGCTGCTGGAAGAGGGGTTAGCGGTAAAAAAGCTAAATTCCGTGTATATGCCGATAGGTCTTGATATCGGGGCGCAAACCCCGGCAGAGATCGCCGTAAGCATAACCGCAGAATTGATTAAGGTACGCCGGGGTGGAAAAGCTGCTTCGATAAAAAATATCGACAAAAAAAATAACGACAACGAGGCTGGTGTTTTTAATTCAGGCGAACTGCCTTCGACTATAGACCAGGAGATACTGCAACTAACATTACAGGCAGCTATCAACCATGTCCCAGCCGCCCTGGCCACGGTGGTGAGCACCAAAGGTTCGACTCCCCGAAAGGCGGGTGCCCATATGCTGGTCTGGGCAGACGGACGCAGTCTAGGAACCGTAGGCGGTGGCCAAGGGGAAGCCAAGGTGCGTGCCGAAGCCTTTAAGATTATCAATACCAGCCAACCAATCCTTTATCGTATATCAATGGATGCGGCCAACGCGGCTATGGAGGGAATGATCTGCGGTGGTTCTATGGAAGTCTTTATTGAACCAGTAAATGGGTTCGCCCAGGTAAGCGGAGGAGGTGGAATCCTTTAATTGGAATAGAATATTGGCATTGACTTTCGACGTACAATTAATGATCTTAATTTTAGGCCCACTGCACTAAAGACAGTGGGCCTAGTGTTACCAGATTTCTTTTAACTCACTCTTCTAAATTACCTGGCATCTTTAATAAACATTAGCAATCAGGTTTTTTTAGGGGAAGGGTGATAGCCGTTAAAGCTCTCTACTTAATGAGTATTTTGGCTGGTGGTTGTACTTTGCTTGGCTCCATAGCTTTGTTTGCCAAAAGAAAGTGGAGCAATCGCAGCCTGGGGTTTTTTCTCGGTTTAGCAGCGGGTGTAATGATTGCGGTAGTGTTTATGGATATGCTGCCATCTGCTTTGCTGGCCAATGCAATAGAAGCTGGCCTGGGCTTCGTTGTAGGCCTGCTGGTTCTGGCTCTTCTACATATATTGCTGCTGTCCCGGCAGGCAGAGAATGAAGGTCTCTTAAGGCTAGGTTACTTAATAATGTTGGGCATTGCTCTCCACGATCTTCCAGAGGGAATGGCCATTGCTTTGGGAAGTGAAATGAAAGTTAGGACTGGAATGGTAATTGCTCTGGCCATAGGGATACACAATATTCCAGAAGGAATGGCTATTGCTGCTCCTTTGCTGATGGGGGGAATGAAACGATTAAAAATATTTCTTCGAGTTTTTCTGGTTTCACTGATTACTCCTTTAGGGACACTTACCGGTCAGGTTTTAGTAAAGATTGTTCCAGAAGTATTGGCTTTCCTCTTAGGCCTGGCTTCAGGGGTAATGGTTTTTTTGGTTCTTTTTTACCTTTGGCCGCAGGCCGGGAGCAAGGATAAAAAAAGCCGCGTCCAGGGATTTCTCCTCGGCTTGCTGATTATTGCTGCTGCTACTTTTTTCTAGGAATGTATCAGGTAAACTCACCCCCTTTCGCCTGCTTGCCTAACCGGTGCAACTTAATAGTGACATCCGAAGGATGGAACATCAGGAGTACCCGCAGGGTACTGGATCCATGCTTAGCCAACGCTCGCTTTGTATATTTATGCAACCTTATGCAACAAAAGGGTTTTTGCAGTGGAGTCATGGTTTAATAAGATTTAAGAACCCGGATAAAAGAATAAAAGGAGCTGCAAATAAGGATAATAAGGGAAAAAGCAGAGGAGACAAGGATTTGGCAAAGTGGTTATATCTTTCGTTGGCGGCTCTTTCTGGTGCAGCCATGGCCCTGCAGGGAACTTTTAATGCTGCCCTGGGCAAGGTAGTGGGTATCTGGGAATCAACTCTGATAGTTCACCTGGTAGGAACAATAACTGTTCTGCTGATAATGTTGAGTTTAAGTACTGGTTTTAGCAACCTGAGCAAGCTGAACAACGTTCCCTGGTATGCCTTTTTGGGTGGCTTTCTTAATGTATTGATAATCTACACTCTGGTGCGAGCTATCCCCCAGATTGGAGTAGGAAATGCCACGACCGCCATAATAATAACCCAGGTTTTAACAGCAGTGTGTATTGATAATCTGGGTGCTTTCGGTATGAAGAAGTATGAATTCCATTATCTCGATCTTCTCGGTGTGGCTTTACTGGCGGCCGGAGCCCGGATTCTACTCATGGAGTAAATTCATTTTATTAGAAAAGACCTCTAGAGAGATTGACTAATAGCACTACTAATCCTGCCAAGATTAGTAGAATACTCAGAAGAAGTGTCCAAAAAGGAAACGGCAAAAGGCGAAGGGCCAGTTCCAGGTAATAGCTTACCAGATCTTCTTTCTTTAAGGTTAATAAGCTGCTTTCAGCTCGTTTATATGAAATATAAGCCATGCCTCCTAAGAGCACGCCAATTAGCAACAACCATAGCCCTGTATTCAATAAAATACCTCCCCCCAGCTGTTTCTTACCCCTCATTTTTCTAATAACATTTCTAGCATATGCTTCTTCTATTATAATCTAAATGAGAATTGATATGTTTTTTACTAACCCCCCATGCCCCGGGACACAACCGCCGATGAGAAGTAATTTATAAGCGCATGTTATACAATAAGAAAGGGTAGGGAATATTTCTCTACCCCTTCTGATACTGATGAGCGATGACTGATGACTATCCCCTTCTCCCTTCTGACGACTGATGACTAATAAAGAGGATTTATGCTTAAAAGTGTGGAAGTTTCTTTCATACCTTTGGTGGGGAAGCAGCGGAAAAATTACAAGAGGTGGGCAAATGGCCATAAGATACATACTGGGAAGAGCAGGAAAAGGAAAAAGCCATTTAGTTTATCAGGAAATCGAGAAGGCTTTGCAAAGCGACAAGAAGCAGACTTTGATTTTGCTGGTTCCTGAACAATATACGCTGCAAGCCGAAAGGGATGTGATTAGTCAGCTTCGCTTGCCAGGCATTATGCGCCTGGAGGTTTTAAGTTTTACTCGCCTGGCTCAGAATGTCTTTAGCCGGGTAGGGGGCTGAACCCGGGTTTTTCTCAATGAACAGGGAAAGATTATGGTCTTAAGACGAATTGTCGATGAATGCGGCCCGGAATTGGGTTTGTATAAAAAGGCAATCCGTCAGGAGGGGTTTATAAAGCAGTTCAGCCAGCTAATGGCCGATTTTAAACAGCGCAATATCCGCCCCGAGGATTTGCAATTGGAGGCTGCTTTTGAAGAAATACCGGATCAGATTATTAAGCAGAAATTAAAGGATATAAGCATAATATACCAACGCTTTAATCAGTATATGGAAGGGCGATACATTGATAGTGAAGACTATATGGAACTTTTAATGGAAAAATTAGAACACTATACCTTGCTCAAAAACGCCCGAGTTTGGATTGATGGTTTTACTACCTTTGCCCCCCAAACCCTCAGAATTATAGAAAAGATTATGGTAATGGCCTATGATACTACTATTTGCTTTACTCTTGATCCGGATACAAAAAAAGCTGATCTGGATTTATTCCAACTACCAGCGCGCAGCTACAGGCAGATCCGTGATATGGTACGAAAAAACAACTTGCAGGAAGAATTAATCTGGGTAGATTCTCGTCCGGCTGAGATGTTGAAGAGTCCGGAGATAAACCACCTGGAGGCAGAGCTCTTTGCCTACCCGGGGAGAATATTTGCTAAAAAGCCGCAGAATATTGAATTATTCGCTGCTACTAATATAAATAGTGAAGTTGAGGCCCTGGCTGCGGAACTTTTGCTTTTAGCGCGCCAGGGCTACCGCTGGAAAGACATGGCGGTGGTCTGTCATGATATGGATCGCTATGGAAGCTTGATAAGAAGGACCTTTCGTGATTATGGCATACCCTGTTTCATGGACAGAAAACGGGATATCATGAGCCATCCCATTATTGAGTTGATTCTTGCTGCTCTGGAAATCCTCAGCCGAGGATACCGCTATGAAGATATTTTTACTTATCTCAAAAGCGGTTTCAGTGATTTAAGTGTAGATGAAGTGGAAATATTGGAAAACTATGCTGGGGAATACGGAATCAAAGGTGGTAAATGGAAGGAAGATTTCTCATATGGTGATGCAGAAAGCCTTATCGAATTAAACCAGAAGCGACTCCTGTTTATTAAACCGCTCGAAGACCTTGGCGTTATGCTGAAGGGAAATAACACAATAAGAGAAATGGCTCAGGCCCTCTTTGTATTTCTGGAGAGAGAAAACATTTACTCAAAATTAGAGAAATGGACCAATGATTTAATGGCCAGGGGGTTTCTCGAAGAAGCCAGTGAAAGCTCGCAGCTGTGGAATGCTATGATAGAAATCTTAAAGCAAATGGCGGAGATAATGGGCGAGCAAAAAGTAAATCTTAAGGAATTCAAGAGGATACTGGAAGCCGGCTTTTTATCTTTAGAAATTAAAATAATTCCCACCACAATTGATCAAGTTTTGCTTGGTGATATACAGCGTTCCAAAAGCCATGATATTAAATGTCTCTATGTAATTGGCGTCAATGATGGGATACTGCCTTCATTGGGACGTGAAGAAGGAATTTTAAGTGAAACAGAAAAGGAAGCATTGCAAGAAAAAGGACTGGATCTGGGCTATGAACGAGAAATGAACTGGGAAGAAGAGCGTTTTTTGATTTACACTGCGCTGGCCAAACCGGCTGAAAGAATCTACTTTAGCTATGCCCTGGCGGATGAAGAGGGGAGAGCATTACGTCCTTCACTTTTGATCGATCAGCTCAGAATGATCTTCCCCTCCTTATCATTAAAGACTAATCTCTTGGAGGATCGCCAGTGGCAACTGCAGATGATTGCTACTCCGGAAAGCAGCTTTAAACATATGGTGGAAAAGTTGCGTTTGGGTTTGGATGGGAAAGAATTGGAGGATATCTGGTGGGATGTTTACCGCTGGTATTTTGAGCAGGAAAGATGGCAAGGCTCGAGAGAACTGCTGCTCCAAGGGCTCTTCCATCATAATCAGCCTGAACCCCTCGAACCCCAATTATCACGGCGTCTTTTTGGCACACCGCTTCGCTCCAGTGTTTCTCGCTTGGAGCAGTTTGTAAGTTGTCCCTTTGCCCATTTCGTTCGCTACGGTCTACAGCCGCAGGAAAGAAAGAATTATGAACTCAATAGTCCGGACCTGGGGTTATTATTTCATGATAGTCTTTTACGCTTCAGTCATAAACTTCGGGAGAATAAGCAGAAATGGCCGGAACTGAGTAAAGAGGACTGCCATGCTATTATCGATGCGGTAGTGGATGAAATAGCCCCGAGCTTTGGCCAGGGGATATTTAACAGCCATCCGCGCTACCAGTATTTATTGAATAGATTGAAAAGAATAAGCCGGCGTGCTGTATGGATCTTGACGGAACATATTCAGCAAGGCGATTTTAAGCCCTGGGATTATGAGGTTGCTTTTGGCCGGGGAGGAATGCTTCCCGCGGTTGAAATAGATTTAGAAAACGGAGAAAAAATTATTTTGGAAGGAAGAATAGACCGGGTTGATTTGTTAGAATTAGAAGAGAGCTGTTATGTTAGAATTTTGGACTACAAGTCAGGCCAACAGGATTTTCATCTTTCCGAGGTTTTTTACGGCTTATCCTTGCAGTTAATGGTGTATTTAAAAGCGCTGTTGACAGCCTGGGAGCAAATGGAGAAGAAACAAGCCGTGCCTGCGGGGGTTTTCTACTTTAAGATAGATGACCCTATGATTAACAGTGAAGAAAAGATTGTGGAAGTAGTAGAAAAGGAGATTGCGAAAAAGCTAAAATTAAAAGGCCTGGTTCTGGCTGATGCTAAAATTGTTCGCCAGATGGATCGTGAAGTGAATGGTTACTCTACAGTCTTACCACTGGGATTAAGCGCCAAGGATGAATTTTACCGTTTTTCATCGGTGCTGCCCCTTAAGCAATTCTTGGCTTTGCTGAAACATGTAGAGCGATTGCTTAAGAGAATTGGACAAGAGATGGTTAATGGGCAGATAAGAATAGAACCAGTTTATACTCGTAGACGACTGGCTTGCACCTATTGTTCTTATCCCTCTATATGCCAGTTTGACCGGCTATTTTCGGACAACAATTGGAGATACCTTAAGCCTATGAGTCGGGAAGAAGTGTTAACATATCTTATGGAAGAAAACAACCAGGGATAGATGGGCAATAAAAAACACTTGTGATAGAATGTTTAAATATCAGAGGTGGAAATATCTAGCTATTAATCTTTCAATGGGGGAATGGAGATGAAGCCAGCAAAGCATGATAAAATTGTAAGTTTTAGTGGAATATCTGATAGTAGTTTTAAGGGATTCAAGGTCATTATTGATCTGTTTACTGATGAATTATATCTTAGAGCACCCGCAGCGAAACTTAGTGGTATAAGCTATAAGTTTGATAGTTTGACTATGCTGCGCTTGGATCGAAAGGAGAAAGGGCATCAGGATATTCTGGATATTAACATTGTTTATCCAGATGGCGAGCAAACGGAAACCGTTATTATCAACCGGGAAGATGCTTACCGGGTATTGATAAGGTACAAATTCTTCAAGGACGGGGCCAGTGAATTAAGGAAGAGGAAAACTGAATTTGAAGAAATAAGCGAATTAAAAAATGTGGCCCTGATCGAGTTTACCAGAAACAGAGATGTTAGGAACTATAACTATGGTACCCTGCTTCTAGCCCAGAAAGAAATGAATTTTATTTCCTACAATGGCAAGAATTTTATCCTGCATCTGGATGAACTAGATAGTGGCTATTATTATCATACCGTAGTTTTGCCCACGGATATTTTGGGTTATTCACGATGGATTTCTGTGCACCGGGTATCGGATTTGAAAAGAGAATCCTGGGAAATTGTTACTTTTATGAGTAATGAGGCCCAGGCGGGTCAGGTGGAAAAACTTTTTGAAGAGCATTACGCTAAATACCTGGAGAATAAGATGAAATCAGTTCAACAGCTCTGGCAGGTTTTTAACCAGCAAATTGAAGAACACTACCAGGCATTGAAAACTGATTCCGAGGTGAAGGAGTTAGCCGGTAAATTTATAAAAGAAAAAGGGGAGGCAGTTTTACTTAACCCTGACAGCTATTGGGATTTGGAATACTTGATGGAAAAAAAGAGAAGCAACGCCTATGTAAAAATTTTAGCTCCATATGAGGAAGAAATAGAGGTATCTCCTCAGGTTAAGACCTTTTTTGAAGATTCCTTCCTTCCATTTTATGAATCTTTGGTGCAGAAGCCGGAGATAAAAAATGAAGTGGCCTTCCTGGCGGTTTGGAAGTTGCTAAAGGCAAGCTCATTGGAGTGTTATGGAGATATGTTCAGCGCTCAGTTTCCTAATTTTTCGGAACAGGACAGTGACTGGCAGGCATGCGTGAATAATTTCTACTCACTATTTAAACCTGCCTCCCCAGCGGAGAAGGATCTGGCCCTGTTCAGCTATTTTATGATGGCAAATTATTGGAAAAATGAAGATAACTTCACTTATTACTACCAGATTATTAAGGAAAGCCAAAACAACGCTTGATTCCATTAAAAACCTTATTTTATGCATATAAATATACAAACCGCAGGTGTTGCCTAGCGCTCTGTGGGTACGCCTGATGCTCCACCCTGCGGCTGTCGCTATCGGGGTTGTTGCACCTGCTTCGGAACGACACGGTCGTTCCCTACATCCTTTGCTTGTCTTTGTAAATCTTTTAGCAGTGGAATAAATTTTAGATTGATTATGAATAAGTGGGAGGAACAGAAAAATTGAACCATAACGATTTTGAGGCTATGCATTTAAATATAATCGAGAGCTTGAAGAAACCGCAGGCATTATCCCTGGGTTGGCAATTGGAGAACTGGGCCGCCCAACAAGGCGAAAAAACTGCTCTGATCTATGGTGATCGCTATATCAGCTACGAACAGTTTAATCAGATGGCCAATCGTTATGCTCATTTCTTTCAGCAAGAGGGATTTAAAAAGGGTGATGTGGTTTCATTACTGATGGATAACCGGCCGGAGTATCTGATGGCGGCCAGTGGTTTAAATAAATTGGGTGTAATAGTTAATCTGGTAAATACGGTTATTCGCGGGGAACGGCTGGCTCATGCCATTAATGTCAGCGAGTCCCGAGCGCTTATCGTTGGCCATGAATTTCTGGAACTCTACCAGTCGGTGAGCAATGGAATCCGGCTGAGAACTCCGGGACGGATCCTGGTGGAAACCGGGGAGCAGAATATTACCTTGCCGCCTGCTGCTGAAGACTTGAATCAACTACTGTCCGGTTGCCCTGCCCATAATCCGGAAAGCACCGGAAAATCAAGCAGTGAAGATATAATAATATATATGGAGACTGCTGGGAGCAGTGGACTGCGCAAAACAGTGATGCTTTCACAAAAAAGATGGCTGCTTATGGGACAGCAGTTTACTATGCTGACTAATATGAATCAGAATTCTATTATTTATTTAGTCATTCCCTTCTTTTACAATATGGGATTTAATATCTGCTTTTCCAGTATGCTGGCAGCTGGTGCCAGTATGGTAATAAAGCCACGTTTCTCGTTGAGCAATTTCTGGCCGGATATTCGCCGCTATAAGGTTACGCATTTTATGGCGGTGGGGGAAATGTTGCGTTACCTTTGCAATCAGCCGGAAGAAGCCGATGATTTGGATAACCCTTTGGAATATATTGTAGGGGTCAATACCCGGGGCGATCTCCTGCAGCAACTGCAGCAGCGTTTTGGGATTAAGAAGATTGTTGAGGCTTATGGAACTTCTGAAGGCGTAGGAACCTACATCAATGAGGATGAGATCCCCGGTATGTGCGGCAATCTTAATCTGAGAGCTATGCGGCAGGGAGAAGTGGTAAAGTATGACTACGACAGTGAAAGGATAACTCGAGATGATAAAGGATTGGCAGTAATCTGTAAGCCGGGTGAGATTGGACTCGTTCTTTCGGAAATAAATGCCAATAACCCATTTGGGGGCTATGTTAATGATAGTGAGATGAGTGAAGCCAGAATTGTCCGCGATGTGCTGCAAATAGGGGATGAATACTTTAACACGGGTGATTTGGTAAAACTTCATGATGGAGATTATATATCCTTTGTTGATCGTTTGGGTGATACTTACCGTTGGAAAAGTAAAACCGTTTCGGCTAATCAGGTGGCAGATGTTATAAATAAATTCTTTGGTAGTATTGAAGAAGCCTTTGTTTATGGAGTAAAGGTTCCCGGCATGGAGGGAAACTGTGGGATGGCCGCTCTGCAATTGCTGGATGATGTACCTCTGGATTGGGATAATCTAGTGGATCATATCAATCGCAGAATGCCTGACCATGCCCGCCCAGTATTTATCCGTATTTGTGCTCATGTAGACCCCAGGTTGTTTCGGAAAAAAAGGCGGCAACTACAGGAGGAAGGCTTTAACCCAACGCTAGTCAGAGATCCTCTTTACTATTTCGATCTCAAGCGTAATGCTTATCTTACTTTAACTACAGAAAAATATCAGGATATTAAGGATGGCAAAATCCGCTTATAAGCTACGTTGAAACAACTATTATGGGGAGGGCGAAAAATGAATTGGATGGAAGAAATTGATCGTTACAGCCGCTATAATGTTTTCCTCAAAATACTTCAGAGCAAGGAGTATATATCTTTATTTGACCCCAGGTTAAAAAGATATATGGATATATTGATAGAGTTGGAAAAGCCTTTTACTAACTGGTCTACCCCTAACAATATCATATTAGTACATAATACCTTGTGCTTGCGGCATTTCCCCAACAAATATGAGAGTTCGGCTAAAAGGCCGGTATTGATTTTACCGCCTCAAGCTGGACACCATTCCAACCTGGCCGATTATTCCCCGGCCCAGAGTCTGGTTCGGGTATTTCACCGCTATGGCTATGATGTTTATGTTACCCAGTGGTTATCCGCTACTACTGAGTATAAAGATCTGGGAATTGAAGATTATATAAGGTTGACCGATGAAGCGGTGGAAGAAGTAAGAAAAAGAACCGGGGTTTACAAAATTCACCTGGTGGGGCAATGTCAAGGCGGTTGGCAGGCCAGTATTTATACATCTCTTTTTCCAGATAAGATTTCCACGCTGGTATCAGCGGCAGCTCCGATAGATGTTAATGCCAAATCCTCCCCTATAGTGGAATATGCCCAAAAGCTGTCCATTGATGTTTTTCGCTTTATGGTTAATTCCGGCGGTGGGGTAATGCAGGGTAAATATATTTTACAGGGTTTTAAGAGCATGCAGCCGGAAGAGCATTATGTGCGCAAGTATTTTCGTCTCTGGCAGATGATCAAAGAGGGCGATGAAGATGGAATTAAGCGTTTTATACACTTTGAAAACTGGTATCAGTATACGCAAAATCTTCCCGGACGTTTTTATCTGGAGATTGTAAAAAACATATTCAAAGAGAATAATCTCACCAAGCCAGACAGTTTTCAGCTTGATGGCCGTCCGGTGGATTTAAGAAATATCAGCTGCCCGGTAATCATAATGGCCGGGAAGAAAGACCATATTACTCCTCCTGAGCAGGCCTTTGCTCTTAAGAACTATATCTCTACCCCGGCTGCGGATGTAATCGAGATACTAACCGAGGGAGGACATATCGGGACTTTGATGGGTACCGAATCTCTGCGGGAGGACTGGACCGCGGTAAACGAAGTGCTTAAGCTGGCCATTTAGGGGTGAAAATATGGCCCATTGGACAATAGAACAGGAAGAAGCAATAAATGCGCGCAATAGCAATCTCCTGGTAGCAGCCGCCGCCGGTTCGGGAAAAACTACGGTTCTGGTGGAACGGATAATTCAACTTGTTCTTCGTGATCGAATTGATATCGATCGCATGCTTATAGTAACTTTTACCCAGGCGGCGGCCGGAGAGATGCGCGAAAGAATCAACGCCGCCTTTTTTAAAGAACTGGAGAAAGGAAGAGAAGACGGGCATCTCAGAAGGCAACTCTATTTATTAAATCGCTCCTCCATCAGTACCATTCATGCCTTCTGCAGCGATGTAGTACGGCAGCATTTTCACCTGGTTAATATTGACCCTCATTTCAGAATTGCCGATAGTACTGAGACTGAATTGATTAAGATGGAAGCCCTGGAAGAGCTTTTGGATGGGGAGTACGAAAAGGGGAATGATGGTTTTGGGGATCTGGTGGAGGTGTTCGGCGGCAATAAAGACGATAAACCGCTGGAAGCCCTTATATTACGCTTACACAGCTTTATTCAGAGTCATCCCCAGCCGTTCAGCTGGTTAGAGGAGAAAATTGATAATCTGGCTCTGGGTGAAGATAATTGGGCGGAAAATCCCTGGGCCAGTGAGCTTAGCCAACAAATAAAGATAGAACTATCTGCTGCCCAGGATATTTTAAATCAGGCCCTCAAGCTCTGCAATAAAGCCGATGGACCCTGGGGATATCTTGAAGCTGTTGAAAATGATCAGAAATGGGTGGCGCTTTTGCTAAAGGCAGCGGATCAGGGCCTGCCTGCCCTATATTCCTGCCTGCAGCAGCTCAGTTTTACCCGCCTGGGGAGGGTTTACCGGGATGTGGATGAAAACCTTAAGAATCAAGTAAAGATTCTCCGGGATGAAAGCAAAAAAATACTTAACGCTATAAATAGTTTGTTGGGCCGTGATCCGCTGGAATACCTGCAGGATTTAAATGAAATCTACCCCATAATGAAGTACCTGGGGGAGATCATACAAAGTTTTGCGGAAATTTACCAGGAAAAGAAAAGAGAGAAAGGAATAGTCGATTTTAATGACCTGGAGCATTTGGCTTTGCAGATCCTGAGTAACGAAGCAGTAGCTCGAGAATACCGGGATTATTATAGTTACATATTCATTGATGAATACCAGGATAGTAATCTGGTACAGGAGACTATTCTAAATTATATCAAAAAAGAAGATAACCTCTTTATGGTGGGGGATGTCAAGCAGAGCATCTATCGCTTTCGATTGGCTGATCCCTCTTTGTTTTTGGAGAAACAAAATTCTTACCCCTTGCAAGATGGCAGCGTGAACAGAAGGGTTGATCTTAACAAGAATTTTCGCAGTCATCCTGAAATACTAAACGCCGTCAATTATCTTTTCCGCCATTTAATGTCCCAAGAACTGGGGGAAATTGATTATGATGAAAAATCCTATCTCTATCCCGGGCTTAACACTAAGCTAAAATACGAAGAAATAGATGATCCATCCAGCCAGGAAGGAAAGGAGAAAGAGAATACAGCCAGTAGGGTGGAGATCTATATACTGGAAAACAACCCGGATCTTATTGCCAGGTTGGAGGAGAATGAAACAGAAGAACGAGAAATCCCGGGTGAAGCGGAAAATGAGTTTATTGAACGCATAATTGAAATGGATAATACGGAAATGGAAGCCCTCTTAATTGCCCAAAAGATCAGACAGCTCTTGGAGAAAGATATTTATGACCCTAAACTGCAATGCAGGAGAAAAATAGAATACCGGGATATGGTAATATTGCTGCGAGCTACTCGAAACTCTGCCGGGATATTCATGGAACAGTTAAGCTCGGAAGGCATACCGGTTTATGCTGATGCCAGTTCGGGTTATTTTGATACTATAGAGTTGAATTTGTTTATAAACCTTTTGCGCTTAATTGATAATAAAAGACAGGACATAGCTCTTCTGAGCGTGATGCGCTCACCCATAGGTGGATTCAGTATAGAAGATTTTATTAAAATCAGGACCAGGCTGATTCCCCGCCGTGAAAAACAATCCTGTTCTTTTTATGAGGCCATGGAAATCTATATGGAAGAGAATAATGATGACTTGAAGGATAGATTAGTATTCTTCATACAGCGCCTAAAGGAGTGGGAATTAGAGTCTCGCATCATGGCATTGGATGAATTTATGGGGAAGCTCTTAATGGATACCGCTTATTATTACTATGCCGGGGCTATGCCCGGGGGGGTGCAGCGCCAGGCCAACCTTAGAATTCTGCTGCACCGGGCGCGGGAATTCCAAAAGAGTTCTTTTAAAGGCTTGTTTAGTTTCATAAAGTACATAGAAAAAATCAAGTCCAGTGGGAGTGATATGGGGAATGCCTGCATTATTGGAGAGAACGATAATGTAGTACGCATTATGAGCATCCACAAGAGCAAGGGCTTGGAGTTCCCGGTGGTTATTCTGGGTGGATTGGGAAAAAATTTTAATATAAGGGATAGCAATGAAAATGTTCTGCTGCACCGGAAGCTGGGAATAGGCCCCCGTTATATCAATACCCAGCTTAGAACCTATCACGATACCATTGCCCGCCTGGCCATTAAGAACCGGATAAAATTGGAGAACCTGGCTGAGGAAATGAGGATACTCTATGTGGCTTGTACCCGACCTCAAGAAAAGTTAATTATGGTGGGAACTACCCGCCAGTTGGAAAGTGCCTGGCGAAGATGGAGCCAGGCAGTAAACTCCTATAACCAGTCCCGGGCCAGGAGTTTTCTGGATTGGCTTATCCCTATTATTATGCGGCATAAGGAAGAGGGGCAGTACCTGCGAGAAATAGCCGGAGGAGATTGGGATAGAGAAATACTATGGGAAGATGAATCCAGGTGGAAAGTTCAGCTTATCAGTCCCTGGCAGTTAAGCGCCGAGGAAAAAAGGAAAAAGGAAGAAAAGCATGAATGGGAGAGACTATTAGAACAAGGGGGCTATCCATGCCCTTCTGCCGAAAATGAAGAAATTAGAAAGCGCTTGAACTGGAAATATCCTTACCAGGAAGCAGAAAAGATTCCGGCCAAAATATCCGTAAGCCAGGTCAGCCAGATTAGCAGCGGCTATTTGGAGGATGGAGCAGATACTTTTCTAACCCGGGTTCCTGCTTTTCTAAGCGGAGAAGAAGGCCAGAAAACGAAGTTTAGCCCGGTTGATAAAGGCATCATTGTCCATTTGGTAATGCAAAATATTGATTACAGGCGAGTTAGCCGGGAGGATAGTATTAAACAACAATTGGGCGAGATGGTGGAAAGGGAAATCTTAACCCCGGAACAACTTGCCGTGGTTGAGGTTAATAAAATATGGCGATTCTTCCAAGCGAAGCTGGGACAAAGGGTATTACAAGCAAAACGGCTATTTCGGGAAGCGCCTTTCAATCTGCTTACTCCAGCCAACGAGGTTTTTCCTGCCACGGAAAGCCAGGAAGAACTTCTGATTCAGGGGATTATAGACCTGTATTTTTATGAGGGCGAAGATATTGTTTTGCTCGATTTTAAAAGTGATATCGTTCACCATAAAAGTGAGGAGGAAATCTTAGCTCCTTACCAGGTACAACTCAAGCTCTACAAGAAAGCGTTGGAGAGAATTACCGGTCATAGGGTCAAGGAGTCTTATCTCTACTTTTTTGACTTGAACCGTGCAATCAGAGTCTAGATGAATAACTGATGATTCCACTGCAAAAAGTAATAATTATGCATTAGTTTGCATAAATATTCCGCTCCAGCGTCCTTAATAGCGACCGCAGGGAGCATCAGTTGTGCCCGACAGGGCGCTACGCA
>ENA-UOUL01001179-UOUL01001179.1-bioreactor-metagenome-genome-assembly--contig:-NODE-1179-length-38843-cov-9.684130_pt1 | contig 38843 bp, 38 predicted proteins | sample MGYA00249838_ERZ747220 | MGnify/ENA primary metagenome ERZ747220 (study PRJEB28778, sample SAMN05720191) | bioreactor metagenome | isolation source: Anaerobic biogas reactor | place: USA:Washington... | reverse complement strand
GGCGACGACGGCTCAAATCTGCTGCCGCAGAAAAGTAGGATAACGGGCCGCGCCAGAACGATTAATGCTGCAGCAGCCGGAAAACTGACGAACGCAAGAACCCGGACCGACAGGTTCGCCAGCCTGCTGTACTCGGTGAAACGCTTCTGCTGAACATAGTACGACAGACGCGGCACGAGCACTACTCCCATACTTGTCACCAGTACGACGATTACCTTCACCAGCCGGTCGGCGGCGATCACGCGTTCCTGCGCATAAGCGCCGATCGGGCCGACATAGGCGACCCGGTCGCCGCGCTTCAGCCAGTTGACGCCCTCGCCTGTCTCCAGCACCGTGCCGGCCGCTTCATTGCCGGGGGTGAACGGCAGACCGGCCGGCGCGGGGTAGAGGCCGGAGCGGAAATAGCAGTCGATGAAGTTCAGTCCCACCGCGGTCTGGCGGATCAGGATTTCGCCCGGGCCGGGCGCGGGCATGTCGATCGCGACGCGGCGAAAGCCAGTCGCGGGGCCGGGTGTCTCGATGGCAATGGCATAGGGCATCTGGGGCAACCTTGTGCAGGGGGTCATGGTGACGGCCATCAACGCCGTGTCGACGCTGCTCCTGTACGGGGCGATGGGCACCTTCTACCTGGGCGTCGGCGGGGTGCCGGTGCCGTTCCTGTTAATCCTGTTCAGCTCCGTGCTGTTCGTGGGGCTCCCGCTGCTCATCGGGCAGCTCGCGCGCCACTACCTGACGCGCCTCAAGGGCGAGGCCTGGTTCGAGGGGCGCTTCCTCCACGTGATGGGCGATGTGAGCGCTGTAGCGCTGCTGGCCACGATGGTCATCATGTTCTCGTCGCAGGGAGGCGTGATCCTGGAGAATCCGGTGCTGGTGCTGCGCCTCATGGTGCCCAACCTGCTGCATTATCTCATCATGATCAGCCTGGCGGTGGGCGCATCGCGCCTGCTGAGGCTGAACTACCCGGATACGGCCATGACGGCCATGATCAGTTCCAGTTCGCAGTTCGAGGTGGCCATCGGCACAGCGATGGTGCTGTTTGGGGTGGGCTCCGGCGCCGCCCTGGCGACGGTCATTGGCCCACTGCTGGAGATTCCGCTGATGGTGACGGCGGCCAAGGTGTTGTGGAAAATGGCCCCGCGCTTCAAGGGGGGCGCAGACAAACCTGTCGGGCTCCGGCGGGGGGCGCATGGCGCTCCGTCCGCCGCGACGGTGGAGGCCGGGGAGTAGGGGCGTCGCTCTGGGCTTTGGGATTCTCCTTGCGATCGTTGATATGATCCTCCGGGCGAGGAGGACTAGATAGCGCCCTCGGTCTGACGACGGGTTGCGACGGCACAGGCGTACCGGCAGAAACAGTGTGGCGGTTGGCCAGAAGCCAGAGTGCTGGCGCAGCGTCCATAGGGCTATCCCCACCGGTGCGGCCGGGGCTCTGATATACGGTTTTATTTACTATAGTGAGTATTATGGCACTATTTTCGGCATCGCTTGAGCATGCTACGTTCATTTGTGTGCGCCGCGAACTCGTGCTAGAATAGATTCACAAGCGATCACGTACGATCCCGATAGGACTGCACCGCTTACCATGTGGCAGACTGTAGGACACGAGTGGGCCGTGGCGCTTCTCGCGCGCGCCCTTGCCACCGGACATCTTGCGCAGGCTTACCTCCTGACCGGCGCCCCCAACGTCGGCAAGACGCATCTCGCCCTGGGATTGGCCGCTGCCCTCAACTGCACCGGCGACCAGCCCCCGTGCGGCGCGTGCTGGTCGTGCCAGCACACTGCCCAGTCCGCGCACCCCGACGTGATGGTAGTGACGCCCGACGGCGCCCGCATCAAGATCGACCAGGTCCGCTCGCTGCAGCGCGACCTGTCCCTCTCGCCATACCGGGGCCGCTGGCGGGCCTGCATCATCACCGATTTTCACCTGGCGACCACCGAGGCCGCCAACGCGCTGCTCAAGACGTTGGAGGAACCCCCCGCGCACGCCATGCTCATCCTCACTGCCACCGACGCCAGCCTGCTCCTGCCGACCATCGTGTCGCGCTGCCAGGCCCTGGCGCTGCGCGCCGTGCCCATCGACCAGATCGAGCGGACACTGGTGGAGCGTTGGCAGGTGCGCGAGGATCGCGCCCAGCTGCTGGCGCGGCTGAGCGCCGGACGCGTGGGCTGGGCCATCCGCGCCGCCCAGGACCCGGCCATCCTGGCGGACCGCGAGCAGCACCTCGAGACGCTGCTCGGGCTCCTGCGCCAGGGACGCGCCGCCCGGATCGCGGCGGCCGAGCGCCTCGCCAAGCTGGAAGAACTACCCGACGTCATCCGCCTATGGCAGGCGTGGTGGCGCGATGTGCTCCTGGTGCGCAACGGATGCGAGGATCTGGTAGCCAATGTGGACGGTCTCGATGCTCTGCGCCAGTGGGCCGCGCGAGGCGATACACGTGACGCCGCGCTGGCCCTGCGCGAGGCGGAGGCGGCCCTCAATCGGTTGGAACAGAACGTAAACCCCCGCCTGGCCGTAGAAGTCATGCTGCTCGGGTGGGGCATCGCCGCGGCCGCTTAGGCCGATCGGAGAGAGGACGGCTCTATGCCGCTCGTTTGTGGCATCAAGTTCAGAGGAACGGGCAAGGTCTACTTTTTCGCCCCGGGTGACCTCACCGACCTGCGCATCGACGACCACGTCATCGTAGAGACGGCCCGCGGGAGGGAGATGGGGCAGGTCGCCGCCGAGATCCACGAGGTCGACGAGGCCGACATCGTCGGCCAGCTCAAGCCGATCGTGCGCCGGGCCACGACGTCCGACCTGCTGGACGGCCAGCGGTACCAGCGCCAGGAGGCGGAGGCGGTCGAAAAGTGCAAGGAGCAGGTGGAGCGCTTTGGCCTGCCCATGAAGGTGGTGAGCGCCGAGTATAGCTACGATGGCAGCCGCCTGACGTTCTTTTTCACCTCCGAGCAGCGCGTGGACTTTCGCGAGCTGGTGCGCGAATTGGCCCGCATCTTTCGCGTGCGCATCGAACTGCGCCAGATCGGCGTGCGCGACGAGGCCAAGTCGGTGGGCGGCATCGGCAAGTGCGGCCGGCCCATCTGCTGCGCCACCTGGCTCAACGACTTTTGCCCCGTTTCGATTCGCATGGCCAAGCAGCAAGACCTACCCCTCAGCCCCATGGAAATCTCGGGGCTCTGCGGGCGACTGCTCTGCTGCCTGGGCTACGAGAACGACTACTACCAGTCGGTGAAGGGGCGCTTCCCCAAGGTCGGCAAGGTGGTCGCCACCCCGTTGGGCCAGGCGAAGGTGATCGGCGTGAGTGCCCTGCGCGAGACGGTCAGGCTGCTGTTCGAGGACGGCTCGACCACCGAGCTGACCGCCGACGAGTTGGCGGGGCGCGTGCCGATCCGCCAGGGGGACGCCGCGGAACTGGACGACGCGCAGACTCAGGCCATGGAGGAGGCGTTCGGCGCCGATGCGGATGCCGGCAACGGCCATGGCCCGCGCCGCGCCGGAGAGCGCGTCACCACGCCGGCGTCGAGCGCCGCGCCGGCCCAGGGCGCCGAGGATGCGTCGACCGGTTCGCGGGGCCGAGGGCGGAGCGACCGGCCGTCCAGTGCCCAAGGCGCGGGGACCGGTGGGACGCAGTGTGGCGGCGACCAGGCGTCCGAGCAGGGCGCCGCCTCGACGGGTTCCACCTCCGGCCGTTCGCGCCGGCGGCGGCCGCGGCGGCCGCGAGGAGAGCGCGCCGCCCAGGGTCAGCAGGAGGCGAGCGCGGCGCCGGCACAGACGCCGAGTGAAGGCGAACCAAGCGCCCAGCCCTCCCGGCGGCGTCCCCGTCGGCGGCGGTCACGTAAGCCGAGCACCGGTCAGAGCGGGACGCCCTCCGAGGCCTGAGATCGGCCCGAGCGCTGGCGATGCCGTCGATATAGGGCGCGCAGGCACTCGCGCGGAATAGCGACGCCGCCGATAGGGTTGTTGGGCATCAGGCGCAGCCCGTGAAAGTCGCTGCCGCCGGTGCAGATGAGCCCCTGCTCCGCCGCCAGGGCGCGCAGGTAATGGACCACGTTGGGCGCGTACCCATCATAGTGCGCCTCCAGGCCGTCGAGCCCCTGCGCCGCCAGCGCGGCCACATGGTCGACCAGCGCCCATGGGTGCGCCAGCACGGCCAACCCGCCGGCGTCGTGGATGAGACCAATCGCCTCCTCCGGGGCGGCCTTGTCGCGGGGGACATACGCCGGCATCCCCGGCCTGAGATAGCGCTCGAACGCTTCACCCACCGAGGTGACGTACCCCGCCTCCACCAGCGCCCGGGCGATGTGCGGCCTGCCGGTGGAGCCTCGCTCGGCCAGCTCCTGCACGCGCTCCCACGCCAGCGGTATCCCCAGCACCTCGAGCCGCGCCAGCATCTCCCGGGCGCGTTGCAGCCGCGATGTGCGATAGCGCGCGAGGGTGGCCTGGAGTCGGGCGTCGCCATGCCGGATGAGGTACCCCAGAACGTGCAGCTCTACCTCGCCGGCATAGGCGCTGATCTCCACGCCGGGGATGACGGCCACACCCCACCGCGCGCCGGCCTCGATGGCCTCGTCGATCCCCTCCACGGCGTCGTGATCGGTGAGCGCGATGAGGCCAAGACCCCCCTCGTAAGCCAGGCGCACGACCTCCGTCGGCGCGTGCAGCCCATCTGAGACGGCACTGTGCACGTGAAGATCAAAGCGCCGGGCGGTTTTGGGAACCGCCCGGCGTGTTCGTTGTCGTGTATGTCTGATGTTCCGCACAGCGCCCTCGCGCTCGTGCGAGCTACTTGGCATACTCTGTGGCCCGTGTCTCGCGGATGACCGTCACCTTGATCTGGCCGGGGTACTGCAGGCTCTCCTCCACCTTGCGCGCGATGTCGCGCGAGAGGCGGATAGAGGCCAGGTCGTCGACCTCGTCGGGCTTGACGATGATGCGAATCTCGCGCCCCGCCTGGATGGCGTAGGAGGTATCGACCCCTTCAAAGGAGTTGGCCACCTGCTCCAGCGCCTTTATGCGCTTGATATAGTTCTCCAACGACTCGCGTCGCGCGCCGGGGCGCGCCCCCGAGATGGCATCCGCCGCCTGGACCAGCACCGCCTCCAGGGTGAGCTGCTCCATCTCGGCGTGGTGGGCGCCGATGGCGTTGACCACCAGTTCGGGGATGCCCAAGCGACGCGCGATCTCGGCGCCGATCACGGCGTGCGGGCCGTCCACCTCGTGGTCGACCGCCTTGCCGATGTCGTGCAACAGCCCGGCCATCTTGGCCAACTCTACGTCGCCGCCCAGCTCGGCCGACATCATAGCACAGAGCCGTGCCGCCTCGATCGAGTGCTGCAGGACGTTCTGGCCATAGCTCGTGCGATAGTGCAGGCGCCCCAGGAGCTTGACGATCTCTGGGTGCAGGCCGTGGACGCCCAGGGCGTAGGCCGCCTCCTCACCCTTCTCGCGGATGGTGGCGTCGACCTCTTCCTGAGCCTTCTCGACCACCTTTTCGATGCGCGCCGGGTGGATGCGCCCGTCCTGGATGAGTCGTGTGAGGGCGATGCGCGCCACTTCGCGGCGCACGGGGTCAAAGCTGGATAGGATGACTGCTTCGGGGGTGTCGTCGATCACCAGGTCGACCCCGGTGATGTTCTCGATGGTGCGGATATTGCGCCCGCCGCGACCGATGATGCGCCCCTTCATCTCGTCGCCGGGGAGTTCGACCGTCGATACCGTCGTCTCGGCCACTTGATCGGAGGCGATGCGCTGGATCGCCATGGTGATGATCTCGCGCGCCTTGCGCTCGGCCTCCTCGTGGGCCTTGGCCTCTGACTCGCGGATGATACGGGCGGCATCTATCCGCGCGTCGGCCTCCACCTGCTGCAGCAGCAGGTCCTTTGCCTCCTGCTGCGAGAGCCCAGAGATGCGCTCCATCTCGGCGACATGCTTCTCCCAGGCGCTGTCTAGCTCGGTTTGCCTCTTGTCGAGGCTCCGACGCCGATCCTCCAGCTTGCGCTCGCGCAACTCCAGGGCGTCCAGTCGGTGGTCCAGATTCTCGCGCCGCTGCTGCAAGCGGCTCTCCTGGCGGCTCAGCTCCTGCAGGCGGCGCTTGTTGTCCGCCTCCGCCTCCTGCAAGATCTCCAGCGCCTTGTTCCGTGCCTCGAGTTCAACTTCCATGGCCCGCGTACGGGCCTCGGCCACACGTTGTGTTACCTCCTCCTCCAACTGTGCAGTCCGCTTTCCGATGATCCTGGTCCGCATAAAGTAGCCCAAGGCAAAGGCTCCTCCAGCGGCCAGGATCAGTGCCACGATCCAGAGAATCGCCTGTCCAGGCCCCATGCTAGAATTTCCTTTCTTCGAATCTATGATGAATCGGCGAGGTCGCCTTCCGGGTCGGTGTGCTCCTCGGCCACCTGCTTCCACAGGCGATCGGTGATCCGCCGACAGACGTCATAGGAAAACCCGCGGCGCTGAAGATAGCCGTACATCCGCTGGTAGAAGCTTGGCCGGTCGAGGTGCGCCAGGCGCCTCACGCGGGCCTCAGCCACTGCCAGGGCTGCCGCATCTTCATCCACATCCGAAACCGCGGATTCGACGACTTCGGTGGCGATCCCCTTCTGGCGCAGTTCGGCGCGCAGGGCGCGACGGCCCCGCGGCCGATGTGCGGTCCGGTTCTCGACCCAGAACTGTGCGAACTCCCGATCATTCACCAGCCCGGCGCGGGTGAGCCGCTCCAGTACCATGGTCTGAGCCTCCTCGCCCAGGTCCCTCTTTTGCAGGTACCGGCGCACCTCCCACGTGCTGCGGGGGCGATAGGTGAGATAGTTCAGTACGCGATCGTATGCATCCTCGATGGCATCCTGCTGCCGCAGCGCGGCGATCTCTTGCGCATCGAGTTCCTGCCCCGAATGGAGGGTCGCTGCCAGGGTATCCTGCAGGCTAAAGGCGTACTCCCCATCCAGAAAGACGTTGACCCGGTTGCGCCTCCGACGCTGCGCGGTCAACGCCGTGATCTCGGGCATGCGCCCTCCGTTCGCAACGCAAAAAGGGCTGTGGCCGCAGCCACAGCCCTACAATGCGCACTCGCACTGCCCTCTCACACGAGCGCCAGTCTGTCAGTGTCGAACCGGGTTACCCCAGGTGCGTATATTCCTGTACCGGTTTCATCATCAGTAGAAACTGGTGACCACACAAGAACGGGTTCAGGCACCTTCCCAGATCAAACCCCCAACGGTTGGCGGCAGGTGTAAGAGCCAAACGGCACCGGTCGAACACCGGAGCAAGGCAGCGTTGTTGGCTGTGGTACGGCGTTAAGCCATTCGCAAGGGCGCGCCGCAGCGCGGCCGGCACCCTACAAGTCGCTGTCACTATCCGTGTCTTCGTCGTCGTTGAACGCATGGGCAGCCACCATGGCAACGCTGGCACGGACCTGCGTCTCGATCTCGTTGGTGATCTCGGGGTTCTCTTCCAGGAACTTTTTCACGTTCTCACGCCCCTGGCCGAGCCGCGTCTCACCGAACGAGTAGAACGAGCCACGTTTCTCTATAATACCCGATTCGACGCCCACGTCCAGTATGCTGCCTTCCTTCGAGATGCCGTGGTCGAACATGATGTCGAACTCGGCCATCTTGAAGGGCGGCGCTACCTTGTTTTTCTTGACGCGGACGCGGACGCGGTTCCCAATGACGTCGCCCCCCTGCTTGATCGCCTCCATGCGGCGCATATCCAGGCGGACGGCGGCATAGAACTTGAGCGCGTTGCCGCCACTGGTCGTCTCGGGGTTGCCAAACATGACGCCGATCTTCATGCGCAACTGGTTCGTAAAGATCACGGACGTGTTGCTGCGCTTGATGGCGCCCGTCAGCTTGCGCAGCGCCTGCGACATGAGCCGCGCCTGCAGGCCCATGTGCGAGTCGCCCATGTCGCCCTCGATCTCGGCCTGCGGCACGAGGGCCGCCACCGAGTCGATCACGACGACGTCCACGGCGCCGCTGCGCACCAGAGCCTCGGTGATCTCCAGCCCCTGCTCGCCGGTATCCGGCTGCGAGATGTAGAGATCAGCGATATTCACCCCGCACTTTTCCGCGTACGAGGGGTCGAGCGCATGCTCCACGTCCACAAAGGCCGCCACGCCGCCCATCTTTTGGCATTCGGCGATGATGTGCTGGCATAGCGTCGTCTTGCCCGACGATTCGGGGCCATAGATCTCGGTGATGCGCCCGCGCGGGATGCCACCGATGCCCAGGGCCATGTCGAGCGCCAGGCAACCCGTCGGGATCGCCTCGACGTTCAGCCCGGTCGAGTCGCCCAGCTTCATGATGGCGCCCTCGCCAAAGCGTCGCTTGATCTGCGCGACCGTCGTCTCTAGTGCTCTATCTCGTCCATCAGAAGTCATGGTTCCCTCTTCTGTTGCTCAACTCACCCGCCCAGTTTACAATAGAAACATGGAGAAAGCAAGTATCACCTCGCAAATAAGGCGGCAAGTCAGCGCGGCGCGCGCCGCCCCAATCCACCTACAGGGAGCCTCAGGATGACCGAACAGAGCACCAAGCTGCCCCTCGCCGTCCTCCCCACCCCGCTCCAGGAACTCGACCGCCTCGGCGAGGCCCTCGGCGGGCCGCGCCTGCTGGTCAAGCGTGACGATCTCACCGGTCTGGGGATGGGCGGCAACAAGGTGCGCAAGCTCGAATACCTGGTGGCCGACGCCCGCGCGCAGGGCGCCACCACCCTCATCACCGCCGGCGCCCCCCAGTCCAACCACGCCCGGCAGACAGCCGCCGCGGCGGCGCGGTGCGGCCTGCAGTGCGTGCTGGTGCTGGGGCCCACCGCCCCTTCCACCCTCAACGGCAACCTGCTCCTCGATCGCCTCTTTGGGGCGCGCATCCGCTGGGCGGGCGCGCGCGATCGCTTTGCCGTGATGGACGAGGTGGCCGCCGAGGAGCGCGCCGCCGGGCGAACCCCCTACATCATCCCCTACGGTGGATCGAACGCCATCGGCGCCGCGGGCTATCTCCACGCCATGGGCGAGCTGGCGCGCCAGGCCGAGGAACGGGGGCTGCCCATCGACCACATCGTCTTTCCGTCCAGTTCCGGCGGCACCCAGGCGGGAATGGTCGTGGGGGCCCAGGCGTACGGCATCTCCGCGCACATCCTGGGGATCAGCGTCGACAAGGACGCCCCCTCCCTGCGCCGCACCGTGTACGACCTGGCGCTCCTCACGGCGGCGCGCCACGGTGTGCCGTTCGAACTCGGCATCGACGACATCGCGGTGAACGCCGACTATACCGGGGGAGGCTATGCCATCATGGGCGCCCCGGAACGCGAGGCGATCCGCCTGGCGGCGGCGACGGAGGGGCTCGTGCTCGACCCCGTCTACACCGGACGGGCCATGGCGGGGTTGCTCGACATGATCCGCCGCGGCGTGTTCGCTCCCGACGAGACGGTCCTCTTTTGGCACACCGGCGGCGCCCCCGCCCTCTTTGCCTACGCTCAAGAGTTCATCTCGCCATAGCGCCAGCGCCCACCGCAGAGTGCGCCGAGACCGCAGAGCCCACAAGAACGAGATCGGGATTGGGTTTTGCCGGTTCTCCGCGATCTCGGCGCTCTCTGCGGTTTGGGGATACGCGCCGTGTTCCCGTTTGCCCGGCTCACCGGCATCATCTATACTGGCGCCCGAACACAGCCCCAACTGTAGGGGCGACCGGCCGGTCGCCCCTACATGACATCGGAGGACGCCCACGTGACCACCGACATCCAGCAACCCCAGTACTATGACGACGTCATCGACCTGCGCGCCTACATCCTCGTGCTGGTCAAGTTCTGGCCCGTCATCGTGGGCATGGTCCTGGTAGCCGTCCTGGCCGCCGCCGGCCTGACCCTCTCCCGCCCCACGGCGTACGAGGCCAGCGCCTCGGTAGTCATCACCGAATCGCGGGCGGAACTCTCCCTGGTGCCCGAGTTCAAGACGTCGTCCGAGGGCCTGCCCACCAACGCCGACGCCCGGCGCAATGCGCTCATCGGCCTGGTCAAGAACCCCACCATCGCCGCCGAGGCCATCGCCCGCCTCGGCGACACCCTGCCCATCGAGCTGCGCAACGTCGCCGATCTCGTCGAGGCGGTGGAGGGCACGGGCACCGGTGACCTCATCACTATCAGCGTGCGCGCCCAGGACCCCGCCGTAGCCATGGCCGTCGCCAACGCCTGGGGCGTCGAGTACGAGCGGCACATCAACCAACTCTACGGCGTTATCGTCGAATCGGCCGAGGCAGTGCGCCGCCAGTCCGAGCGCGCCAAGGCCGACTATGACGCCGCTCAGAGCGCCCTGGTGACCTTTGCCGGCGCCAACCGCATCGCCGAGCTAGAGATGGCCATCAAGGAGACGCAAGACATCATCACGGCCACCGCCAAGGTACAGGTCGAGGGGCGGTTGGCCGCCTTTGCCGAGGAGCACGCGGAACGCGTCGAGACCCTCGCCTCGCTGCACGATACGCGCCTACGTCTCGGCAGCCTCCTTGATGACGCCCGCGCCTTGGAGGCTCAGTTGGCCGGTGGAGGGGACGCCGACGCCGCCAGTAACGCCCTGGCCCTTACCCTTATCAAGGCGCAGGCCTATGCGTCCTCCGCAGACATGCCGGCCAATCTTCAGGTTCAGCTGAGCCCCTCCGACGCCTCGGCATCCGCCCAGGTCGCCGACGTGCGCGCGCTGATGGCCGCCATCGAAACGCGCATCGCCGACCTCGACGCCGCCATCGCCGCTTGGGAGCAGGGCCAGACAGAAGAGGTCACACTACAGGCCCTCACGGGTGAGGGCGCCCTCGACCCGATCATCGCGCCGCTGCATGACCGCCTGCGCGCACTCCAGGCGGACCTCGAGGCCGAACGCGCCACCCTGCAGGAACTCACCCAGACGCGCGACCTGGCGTGGGAGACGTATACCACCGTGGCCCGCAAGGTCGCCGAGATGAACGTGGGCGCCGCCGTGCAGGGTACCGTGGTGCGCCTCGCCGCCCCTGCCGCCCTGCCCACCGAGCCCGTCTCCCGCAAGCTCATGCAAACGGCGGCCCTGGCCGGCGCCGTAGCGTTCATGCTGGCCGTGGGCGTGGCCTTTGTCACCAACCTGCTGAACCCCGAGGTGAACCCCTCGGCGGCGGTCAGCGGCCGTCGTCCGGCCCCAGCGACACAATCGTAGAGTACGCGGGACATACGAGGGGCCGCGCGCCTTCCAGCGCGCGGCCCCTCGCCACGTTCCTCACCCTCCCGCCGCGCCACGTGCGCTCCGGCGAGAAGGATCGCCCGTCGCCCAGCGTGTCCTCATCGCCCGCAGCCCCGCGCGCCGTCGCGAACGCCGGGCGTCGCTCTATCGTCGCGCGATGGGCAGGTATGTAGGCCACCCGCCGCTACAGGGGGGATTGCACGGCACCAGCAGATTGGCCTGACCGGGGGTCGGCTGCCAGTTCGGCAGCCACGGTCCGCTGCACGGGTACCGGCGGCTATACGCCACGTCGTGCTCGCTCGCATAGTAGGTCGCCGCCTCCACCACCTCGCCTCCAGGTGCGAGCAGGCGTGCCGCATCCCCCTCGTTGTTCAGCGTCACGGACGTCGTGCGCCAGTAGAAAACATGGTACTGCCGCGCCCCAAGGATCGTCCCCTGGGGAAAGACGTACGGTCGAGCCCCGCTCCCCGCGGCATCGTCCAGCATCCACCCCGTCAGGTCCAGGTCTCGATCCAGGTTATTGTACAGCTCGATCCACTCGTCCAGATGGTCGGCATGCCCATCGCCGTCCCAGTCAACGCTCGACCCGGGTGCAGGCAGGAACTCGGAGAGGCAGACGCTGCGCGGGATCAGCGGCGTGGGCGTCGCCGTGGGCGTGCTCGTCGGGGTGGCGCTGGGTACGGCCGTCGCACTCGGCATGACCGACGGGGTGCGAGAAGCGGTGGGCGTGCGGGTAGGTTTCGGCGTGCTCGTTGATGTAGGCGTTCGCGTCGGCTTGGGCGTGCTCGTCGCCGTGGGCGTGCGCGACGGCGTGGGGCTGGGGGTAAGTGTGTCCGTGGGCGTGCTGCTGGCGGTAGGGCTCGGCGTGGCGGTGGCCAGCGCGTTCGGCCCTCCGGGCGATGGCGCCAGCCCGGCCTCATAGTTGGATGACCCATCGGGCAGCCTGCCGTACGATACCCCGCACGTCGCGAGCACGTAGGTGACGTTCTGAACCTCGTTCGAGTCCTCATCGTGCAGCGCCACCGTGGCAAGGTACGTATCCGGCAGCGCGAGACCCGTGTCGCCCTCCCACAGCACCAGAAAGCCACCCGCTTCCAGCGTGCTCGTCAGGGGCAGCGTGTAGCTCGCCAGTTTCGTGGATCCATTGAGAACTGTTACCGACCATCCGCCGATGGCCGCCGTCTCTCCCGTCGGGTTGTAGAGTTCGATGAACTCGGGGCCGTCGTCGCAAGGGTTGGGGAACATCTCGTTGAGACAGACGAGGCCCAGGGGCTCGGACGCCGGCGACGGGGGCGCGCCCGCCGTTGGGCTGTTCCGGAGAAGGAACAGCCCTGCGACCAAGGCGATTAGGCATGCTCGCACGCTCGACCATCCGCGTACCATGCCACCCACCGCGCTATGTGTGTATCCGGCTCAACGCATCGCGAGGCAGAGGATGTGCTCTAGCGGTCGCGTTCCCTCGAACCGACCACCTGAGCATAGACGTCGAGGATGCGGCGGCCCGCCGCCTCCCAGGAGAAGCACTCCTCGGCGCGGCGGCGCAGCGCGCCGGCCAGGGAGGCGCGTCGGGCGGGGTCGTCGGCCAGTTCCGCCAGGCAACGCGCCAGGTCATCGTCATCGCCGCGACGGGCGTACACGCCGTGCTCCGCCAGGTACTCGTGGCTCACCTCGGTGTCAAAGGCCACCGTGGGGAGCCCCATGGCCATATAGTTGAGCAGCTTGCCCGCCCCCTCGGTTTGCGAGAGCTTGGGCGAGACGGCGATATCGCCCAGCGCCAGCAGCCGCGGCGCCTCCTCGTAGCGCACCCGCCCGGTGAAGGTGACGCGGTCACACAGCCCGAGTTCGCGCGCCATGTGCTCGTAATGGTCGACAAAGGGGTAACCGCCGATGACAAAGTGCAGGTCCTCCCGGGTGCGACACAATGCGCCGGCTGCCCGCAGGAGGTGATCGGTGCCCTGGTAGGTTGCCAGCTTGCCCAGGTACACCACCACAGTGCGATCCCGAGGGATCCCCCAGGCGTGGCGCAGGCGCTGTACCTCGTTCGGGTCCTGGAGGGGGTGGAACACGTCGGTATCGACGAAATCGGGCACGCAGTCGATCTTGTGGGGGGGACAGCCGAACTCTTGCACCAGCAGTTCGGCCACGTGGGCGGAACTCGTCATGATGCGCGGCGCCAGCCGGTCGATGAGCCGCTCGAGGCGCCGCATGGGTTCATAGAACGGGCCGTCCGCCGAGAGAAAGTGGTGGTCGACCATCTCGCTGCTGGCGCTGCCCTGCAGGTCGAACACCATCGGCACGCCCCACAGGCGCGCCAGGGGATAGCCGATGAGGGCGCCCTCGTGGAGGTGTGCGTGGATGATGGTGGGCCGCACGCGCCACATGGCGGCAAAAGTGCGCAGCAGGAGGAGGGCATCGAAGGCGATCTTGTGGCGCGATGAGCCCACCTCATAGTGCTCCCGCCACGGGATGCTCATGGTGCGCAGCGTGTCGACGCCGGGGAGGTCGCGCCCGTTAAAGTAGGTGCAGATGGTCACGCGACACCCCAGACGCTCCAGGGCGCGCGTCTCCTCGAGGATGCGCACGTGGCAGCCATAGTCGGCAAAGAACGAGGTGGGCGCGATCATCAGCACGCGATGGTGCGCCGTGGCCTTGGGCTCTGAGGGGGATGGGGTGGTGTTCGCGTTATCCAAGGCGCCGGTCACCTCATTGGCCTGTCCACATCGCCCAGCGCAGCCGGAACAGCTCGCGGAAGGCGCGCAGGATCACGTCGGGACGCGAGCCAGACTGGCTCCCCGCCAGGCGCGGGTAATGGCTCACCGGCTCCTCGACGATGCGGAATCCCGCCAGCTTGGCGCGCACCAGGAACTCGGCGCTGAACATAGCGCCGCCCGAGGAGACGTGCACCGTCTCGATCACCGTCCGCCGAAAGAGCTTGAAGGCACAGTCCACGTCGCGCGCCACGTAGCCGAACAGGAGGTTGACGAGCCAGCTCCAGCCGTGCCCAAAGAGCCGCCGGTGCCAGGGGTCGCTGCGGGCGTAGCGATAGCCGATGACCATGTCGGCCCCATCGATGCGCGGCAGGAAGCGCTCGATCTCTCCCAGGTCGAACTGGCGGTCGGAGTCGGTGAAAAAGACCAGCTCCTTGCTGGCCGACCAGATGGCATCGCGCACGGCCGCCCCATAGCCAAGGTTCACGGGGTGCTCGATGAGACGGATGCGGGGGTCATCCTCGGCCATGGCGCGCACAATCGCCGCGGTATCGTCGCTGCTGCCGTCGTCCACCACGACGATCTCCAGATCATCGACCAGGGGCCCGACCTTGGTGCGGGCCATCTCGATCATCGGGCCGATGTTCTCGGCCTCGTTGTGCGCAGGAAAGCCTACCGTGAGGCTGGTCATTGCCCTTGCTCCTCCTGGTGAGACCGTATCGCGGGCCTCGGCGCGCATCATCCAGCGATACCGGATATCGGGATTCGGCGCGTGCGTCCCATCCACCGCCGACTCGTCCATGGCCGCTCCGGAGGGCGATCACCGATACGGTCGCAGCCTTAGCCCGAAGGTCGCCCCCTGCCGAGGCCGCCGAGAAATAGCTCACGCAGGCCCCCGACGCCCCGTCCCGGCGGCGGCTCGACGTCGCCGCCACCCTCGACCCAGCGTGTCGCGGCCTCCACCGCCCCGGCCAGCGCCTTGACCAGGGCCTCCTCGTCGCCCTCGGCCACGAGACGCCGCAGCCGCTGCAATTCTACCACGTACCGGTCGATCCAGTACAGCAGGTTGTCGCCGTTTCCCAAGAGCGCCGCCGGGTCCACGCCGTCCCCGAGGGCGAGGCGCAGGGCGGCCAAGGCGCTCCCCGACGAGCCCTGCCGCTCCTGCCCGCCAGCGTCGGTGGAGAGGGCGCCCACCACGCCCGCCGCCGCCATCACCGGCAGTTGGCACGTCGCCGCCGTGAGGCCGTCGTGCTCGGCCGCGTCGATGTAGCGCGGCTCCGCGCCCGCGGCGACGGCCAGGTTGCTGGCCACGTCCAGCGCCTCGGCGCTCGTGCCGGCCGAGGCCACGAGGTAAAAGGTCGCCCCGCGCACCTGCTCGGCCGACGGTTCGCCCGCGATGGGGGCGCGGGGTGCGCGCAGGAGGTGCCCGCCGACGAAGCGCTCGGGATGGGGCAGGGACGCCCGGACGTATTCCAGCACGGGGCGCTTAACCGGGGCGAGGTCGACGATCACGGTATCGGGCGCGGCGCTCTCGCCGATCGCTGCCAGGGTGCGGCGTAATTCGTTCAGCGGGAGGTCGAGCACGATGAGGCCGCTCTTTTCGCAGGCGGCCGGCAGGTTCCACGCGCTGCGGTCGATGGCGCCCAGGTGCTTGGCGTCCGCCGCGCGGTCGGGATCGGGATCGTGCCCGGTGATAGAGATCGCCTCGTGCGCCCCCTTGAGCGCCAGGGCGAGCGAGGTGCCGAGCATGGTCAGGCCGATGATGGTGATCTGCATGGGTCCCTCTCTGCCCGCGCCGCGCGGCGCGCCCTAGCTGGCGTCGTCGGCCGCCCGCAGCGCCATGAGGCTATCGGCGAGTTCCGGCGCGTCGTCCCAGACCTCGGCATCGTGAAGGCGCACGAGTCGCACCACCTCCGGCGAACACCCGGCCTCGGTGCAGAGATCGGCGCCCAGCGCGGCGTGATGCAACGCGACGTACAGGGGATAGTGCCAGGAGGCCGGGCGCGGGCTCGCCAGGCGCAACAGCACACGGCGCCCGCGGCGCCCCGCCAACACCACCACCGCCCTCCACAGCGGCGCCCTGCCCGCCAGCGACTTGCCCGCATCGTGGAGCAACGCCGCAGCGGCCAGGTCATCCCCCACCGACCCGTGGGCACGCAGCCGTGTCAGCACCTCCAGCGCGTGGCGCTGGTCGCCGGCGGGCATGCGCTGAAAGAGCGCCAACGCCCGCCCCGACAGCACTTGCCGGGCAGGGGCGAGGTCGAGGGCCGCCTCACGCGTCACGACGTGGCGCAGGAACTGGCCCACGCGGTACAGGCACCTCATGACACGCTCATGCGCCAACGTATGTACCGCAGAACCCTCGGAGAGCGCGGAGGATCCTGGAAACCCCTCATACTCCCCATGCCCCGATGTAGCCTCTTCCCCTTTGGCCACCTCTGCGCTCTCGGCGTTCTCGGCGGTGCATCCTAGATGCCGGCGATGATGCGAAAGAGCAGGCGCGTCGGCGGCCCAATCAGCCAGCCGATGAGGTTGAACCCGGCCAGCTGGGTCAGAATGATGACAAAGATGAGCACCATCGGCCCCTGGCGCTGCAGGGTCAGCATGAACTGGGACACCTGCCACGCGATGCGGCTCCGACTGAGGCTCAGCAGGCCCAGCAACACGCTGTGGCCGTCCAACGGTGGGATCGGCAGGAGGTTGAACATGGCGATGACGATGTTGGTGAACGCCACCGTCGCGAGCACGCCCCCTACGCCAAAGAGCGAGCCCGGCAACAGGCGCAACACGAGCCCCAGCGCCAGGGCCGTGAGCAGGTTCGCCGCCGGCCCGGCCAGGGCCACGATCCCGTTCCCGAGCCGAGGGCCGTAGCGCAATCGGTGCGGCGACACGGGCACCGGCTTGCCCCAGCCGATTCCCATCCCCATGACGGCCGTCACCGCCATCATCACCGTACCCATGGGATCCAGGTGCACCAGGGGGTTCAGCGAGACACGCCCCATGAGGCGCGCCGTGGGGTCGCCGAGCTGCTCGGCCGCCCAGGCGTGGGCGCACTCGTGCACCGTGATGGCCACCAGCAGGGCACCGACCGTGGTCAGCAGGCCGACCACGCCGAGACGAAAGATACCATATAGCAGAAAAAGGCCGCCGACGACGATCCAAAACGTCTTGTCGCGGCCCAGACGCATTCCTCGGAAGTAGGGTTGTCTCATCATACGCTGATTATAGCACAGCCCGCGCCGCGGACATAAGAGCGAATCTCGCGACGGGACTATCCAGCTTGGGAGATCCGGCGACGCTGTCGCGCTGATTGACAGGCCCGCCCTTGGCCACTATACTCTACTACCTACTACACAGTCGAGATAGAGAAGAGATGCAGGTATTCCCCTTTACGGCGATTGTCGGCCAGGAACGTATGATGCGGGCGTTGGTGCTCAACGCCATCAGTCCCCAGATCGGTGGGGTACTCATTCGCGGCGAGCGCGGCACGGCCAAGTCTACGGCCGCGCGGGCGTTGGCCGCCCTGTTACCCGACATCGAGGTGGTGAGCGATTGTCCCTTCCACTGCAACCCACACCGCCCCGACACATTTTGCGATAGCTGCCGCCAGCGCGCGGCCGCTGGCGAGACACTCCCTACCAGCGTACGGCAGACTCCCTTTGTGGACCTGCCGGTGAGCGCCACGGAGGACCGCGTGGTCGGCACGCTGGACCTGGAACGCGCCATCAAGATGGGCGAGCGCCGCTTCGAGCCAGGGGTGCTGGCCGCCGCCAACCGGGGCTTGCTCTACGTCGATGAGGTGAACCTGCTCGACGACCACGTCGTCGACCTCCTGCTCGACTCGGCCGCCATGGGGGTGAACGTCGTGGAGCGCGAGGGGATCTCATTCTCCCACCCCGCGCGCTTTATCCTCGTGGGTACCATGAACCCCGAGGAGGGGGAACTCAGACCCCAGCTCCTGGATCGCTTTGCCCTGTGCGTCGACATCCAGGGGATCATGGACAAGGACGCGCGCGTCGAGATCCTTCGGCGCCGCGTGCTCTACGAGCAGAACCCCGAGGCGTTCTGCGACGAGTGGTGCGACGCCGAGGCCGAGATGTCGCAGCGCATCGTCAGGGCACAGCTCCTGCTCCCCCAGGTGACCTATACGTCCGACGATATGTACACCATCGCGGAGCTGACCTCCGAGATGGAGGTCGACGGCCACCGCGCCGACATCGTCATCCTCAAGGCGGCTATCGCGCACGCTGCCTTTGAGGGACGCGACGCCGTCAACGAACTCGACATCCTTCTGGCCGCGGAACTCGCCCTGCCCCACCGGCTGCGGCGCAAGCCCTTCGAAGAGACCCAGGGTCAGATGCAAAAGCTGGAGCGGCGCCTGGAGCAGGCGCGCGCCGAGGTAAGCACGGCCCAAGAGAATGGTGAGGGTGAGGGCGAACAGGTTCTGGCTAAAAAAAAACGGACACCCTGATTCGCGAGCCGCTTCCTGACCCCAGCGGGGCGACGCAGGGCGTGCCGCTGCGCGGCCATCATGCCGACGCGCAGCCCCTCAACTACCTCCGCCAGGCTGATACCCCGGTATCGGTCGGCGATGCGTTCCGCCCGCGCAAGCTCGCCACCCCCATCGATCGCATTTCGCGCCGCACCGGCGGCAGGCGCAGCTACACGGTGACCAAGCGCAAGCGCGGGCGCTACAACCGCGCCCGCCTCGCGCCGGGTGACTATGACGACGTCGCCCTGGACGCCACCGTGCGACAGGCCGCGCCCAGCCAGCGACAGCGACACGCGGGAGGCGAGGGCGCCTCGCCGTCGAGCGGCCCAGCCATCGCCATCCGCGATGCGGACCTGCACCGCAAGGTGCGGGTGCGCAAGGCCGCCAACCTCATCGTCTTTGCCGTCGACGCCAGCTGGTCTATGGCGGCCGCCGAGCGCATGGAGGCCACCAAGGGCGCCATCATGTCTCTCCTGGTGGACGCCTACCAGAAGCGCGATCGCGTCTGCCTGGTGAGCTTTCAGAAGGATCGGGCCGACCTCGTGTTGCCGCCGACCTCCAGCGTCGAGATGGCCAAGGAGGCGCTGCGCGACATCCCCGTGGGCGGCAAGACGCCCCTCTCGGCGGGCCTGCTCCTGGCGCACCAGGTGGTGGAGCGTGAGCGCCGCCAGAACCCCGAGATCATGCCGCTCCTCATCCTGCTCACCGACGGCGCCGGCAACGTCTCCATCACCGGCATGCCGCCCCGCGACGAGGCGCTGCTGGTGGCCGACTTGATCGCCTCCAGCAAGACGCGCACCGTGGTGATCAACACCGAGCACGAATCCCTCGATCGCGGCCTGGCTCAGGAACTGGCCGACGCCCTCGACGGCAACTGCTACACGCTGGCCGAGCTGGGCGCCGAGAGCCTGTACCGCACGGTGCGTAGTGAACTCAAGGGATAGGATGAGCCGCATCGCCATGGATAGTACACCGATACCCGCCGCAGGATCGCGACCGCTGGGCCGATCGCGACAACTCGGCGCCGACGCCCTCCTGTTCCTCGTCACCATCGTCTGGGGCGGGACCTTTGTGATGGTCAAGGACGCCGTGTCGTCCTACCCCGTCTTTCCGTTCCTGACGCTGCGCTTTGGCATGGCCACGGCGGCGCTCCTCATCATCGGCGGCGGACGACTGCGGCGACTGGGGTGGCGCGGCGTGCGCGCCGGCATCCTCATCGGGCTGTGCCTCTTTGCGGGCTATGCCCTGCAGACCATCGGCCTGCAGTACACCAGCGCCTCGAAGGCGGGGTTCATCACCGGCCTGTGCGTCGCGTTGGTGCCCATCCTCTCGGCGCTCCTCCTGCGGCGCCTGCCGTCGCCGGCGGCCGTGATCGGGGTGTGCCTCGCTACCGTGGGCCTGGCGCTCCTCACCCTCAACCACGACCTGGGCATGGCCATGGGTGACGTCATCGTCCTGGGGTGCGCGGTGTCCTTTGCGCTGCACATCGTCGCCGTGAGCGCCTTTGCGCCCACCATGGACCCCCTCGGCCTGACTATCGTGCAGGTGGCCACCGTGGCGGTGCTGAGCGCCGGCATCAGCCTCCTGGCGCCGGAGCCGTTCCCGGTGCCCGGCCCGTCGGGGCTCTTTGCGGCGGGCTTTACCGGCATCCTGGCCACCGCGGCGGCCTTTGCCATCCAGACGTCGATGCAGCGGTTCACCACGCCCACGCATACGGCCCTCATTTTCGCCGGCGAGCCGGTGTTCGCGGCCGTCTTTGGCGTGCTCCTGGCGGGCGACGCCATGACAGCCGCCGCCATCACCGGCGGCGTGCTGATCGTCGTCGGCACGCTGGTAAGCGAGATTCGCTGGTCGCAGCGCACGGCCACCGTCGTGTCGCGCTTTCTCAGTCCGCAATACGTCGCCGTCCCCCTGTTGCTCATCCTCGGGTTCTACAACGTCAGCCCATGGTATCGGGGGTTGCTGTGGGTGGGCGCCATCGCGCTCGTATCGATCGCTGCGCCCATCCTGCTCCTGCGACGTGAGTTGCGCCGCGGCGCCATCAGCGACTGGCACATCTCGGACCGGCGCGAGCGCCTGCAGCCCGTGCCGGTGCTGGCCTCCCTGGCGGCCGCCATCCTGCCCCTCGGCCTGCTCCTCACGCTGGACGGCCCGCGGCTGTTGCTGGTCGCCTTTCAGAGCGCGCTCCTGCTGGTGCTCCTGAACCACGTCATCACCATCGGGTGGAAGATCAGCCAGCACGTGGCGAGCATCGCCGCCTCTACGACGCTCATCACCGCCACCCTCGGCATCGGCGCCGCGCCGCTGTTGCTCCTGGTGCCCCTGGTGGCTTGGGCGCGCGTCAAGGTAGGCGCTCATACGGTTGCCCAGACGGTGATGGGGGGCGTGGTGGGCGCAGGGATCCCCCTCGCGGTCCTGCGCCTCGCCGGCGTCGTCTAGGTCGCGCCGCGGCGGGCCGCACGGCGTGCGGCCCCTACACCCCGGAGGGCGCCGGCGCGCCACGCCTCTGTAGGACGTGCACGCCTTGCGCACCACTCCTACCCGCTCCGGTGGGCGGCCGCCACCCTATTGCACCTGCGCCGCGTCCCTCTGTAGGACGCGCACGCTGTGCGCGCCATCCCCGCCCCGGTGGGCGGCCCCTACACCCTATGGCACCTGCGCCACATCCCTCTGTACGGCGCGCACAGCGTGCGCGCCGTACCGTTGCCGCCGCCCCCTCACCGCGGTATAATGCGTGCAGTCAAGCCGCCCCGCTCGGGGAACCGCGCCGTTGCCTGCGGCGTCTCAATGACAGCACATGCCCACCGCGTCCCCCACCCTTTAGATAAGGAGAGCCGCCATGATGCGAAGGAGAGCCCGTTCCGTCGTCGCTATCGTGTTGTTGCTGGGCCTGACCCTCGTGATGACCACGTCGGGGCTAGCGCAGACGCGCACGCCGACGCCGACCCCGTTCGCCGACACCCCCACGCCGCCTCCCACCGCCGAACCAACGGAGGCCGCGCCCGACGAGGCCGCGCCCGACGAGACCCCGCCGGACGAGCCGGAGGTCGAGGCGCCGCCCGAGACGGCCGCCCAAGAGGTGCAGCCGGGGATCGAGTTGACCGTCTATAACCAGAACGTCGGCCTGGTCAAGGAGGTGCGCGCCCTGGACCTGGAGGCGGGCGACAACGTGGTGCGCTTTGCCGACGTGGCCGCCATGATCCAGCCCACCAGCGTCAACGTGGTGTCGCTCACCGACCCCGAGGGAATGGCGGTGCTCGAGCAGAATTACGAGTACGACCTGGTCAACAGCAGCCGCCTGCTGCAGCGCTACATCGACCAGGCGATCACCGTGCGCACCGCCGAGGGCACGACCATCAGCGGCACCCTCCTCTCGGGCGCCGACGACCTGATCCTCGCCACCGCCGACGGGGTGCGCGTCATCAAGCTCGGCCAGGTGCAAGAGTTCTCCTTCCCTGAGCTGCCCGAGGGGCTCATCACGCGGCCCACGCTGGTCTGGCTGCTGCGGGCGGCCGAGGCGGGCGAGCAGGATGTGCGCGTCACCTACCTGACCCAGGGGATCAACTGGCAGGCGGATTACGTCGCGCTGCTGAACGCCGACGACACCGCCCTGTCGCTCAACGGCTGGGTGACGCTGGACAACCGCAGCGGCGCCACCTACCGCGACGCGCGCCTCAAGCTCGTGGCGGGCGACATCAACCGCGTCGAGCCACAGGTGGAGGAGGTCCTCCAGATGGAAAAGGTGGCCGGCCGCGCCATGCCCGCTCCGCAGGTCGAGGAACGCGCCTTCTTTGAGTATCATCTGTATGAGGTTCAGCGTCCTGTTACTGTGCAGGATCGCCAGACGAAGCAGATCGAGTTCGCCTCGGCGCCCGAGGTGGAGGCGGAAAAGGTGTTCGTCTATGCCCCCTCGCCACAGTTCTTCCCGCGCTATGGCACCATCACCGATCCCAACTATGGCGTGCAGAGCGACACCAAGGTGCAGGTGCGCATCGAGTTCGTCAACGCCGAGGAGAGCGGCCTCGGCCTGCCGCTGCCGCGCGGCACGGTGCGCGTCTACAAGGAGGACATCGACGGCGGCGCCGAGCTGGTGGGCGAGGACCTGATCGACCACACCCCCAAAGACGAGGAACTCTCCCTCTACCTGGGCGACGCCTTTGACATCGTGGGCGAGCGGGTGCAGACCCGCTTCCGACAGATCGGCGAGCGCAGCATCGAGGAGAGCTACGAGATCACCATCCGCAACCACAAGGACGAGCAGGTGGTGGTGCGCGCCATCGAGCACCTCTTCCGAGCGCAGGATGCCGAGATCACCGACAGCTCCGCCGAGCCGCAGATGCTCGACGCCACCACGGCGCGTTGGGACCTGACCGTCCCGGCCGATGGTGAGGTCAAGCTTACCTATACCGTGTTGTACCGCTGGTAACCTGGAGGCCGACCCCTCGGCGTCGCGAACGCGTTCGCGACGCCGAGGGCGCCGATCGTCGCGTCCAGGCCGCCGCGTGAAGAGGAGATAGCCAAGTTTCGGCGGGGAGCCCCGCCAGGATAGCGCTCGATCCGATCACCCTCCCGCATCCGCCTCGCCTCATCCCGCGGTCAACCATCCTCAGCACGCCCTCGTGCGCGACGCCCCATCCCCCACAGCCATTACACCCTATGCCGCGCCGCGACTTCCGAACCAACCTCCACACCCATCTCCATCGTATGGCCGACCCTTAACGCCACCTTAACGCCGGCTTGACGCCCCCTTAAGGCATCATTCACGGCCTTTTAACTCCATCCCTGCGCCCACCTGCTATCCTGAACACAGATGGACGACCCCGCATGGGAGGGAGCGTGGTGGTGAGAGATATCGGGCGCTTGCGGCTGAGCCTGCTAGCGGTCATCGCGATTCAGATGATCGCCCTCCTGTTCGGTTTGGCCATGCCGCCGGCCGTCAGGGCGGAGGAACCCTATACCGACTATGCTCTCGGCCTCGTCCCCTCCGAGGTCGAGGTGCCCCTCCTCGATACGGCGCACCTCAGCGGCCTCTCGCTCCGCGCCCTGCCGCCGATGGTCGACCTGAGCGTGCACCTCCCGCCCGTCGGCAACCAGGGCGCCCAGGAAAGCTGTGTGGGTTGGGCGCTGGGCTATTATTACAAGAGCTTCCAGGAGAGCGTGGAACGCGGCTGGAGCCTGATGACGCCCGAGCACCAGTTCAGCCCGGCGTTCGTCTACAACCAGCGGCCCACGAGCAACTGCGGCCGCGACGCCGGCATGAGCTTTTACGGTGGTTTCGCCGTCCTGCGCGACAAGGGCGCCGCCCCGCTGGCGGCGTTCCCCTACGACGTGAGCGACACCTGCACCCAGCCATCGGCCGCCGTGCTGCAGGACGCCTGGGAGTACCGCCTGGAGGAATTCGCCCCCATCTACCAGCGCGAGGGGACGGCCGACATCAATACGCTGAAGGCACTGCTGGCCGAAGGCAAGCCCTTTGCCATCGCCGTGCCCGTCTATTCCAGCTTTTACCGCATCACGGCCAGCAATCCGGTGCTCCGCCGCCCGGGCGACGACGAGACGTTCTATGGCGGCCACGCCATGTTCGTGGTCGGGTACGACGATGCCATGGGCGGGTTCAAGACGGTCAACTCCTGGGGGCCTACCTGGGGCCGCGACGGCTACTGCTACCTGGCGTACGATTTCGTGCAGCACGATACGTGGGAGGCCTGGACGATGGTCGACCACGTGGAGGCGCCGGCGCCGATCACCCTCTCCGGCGCGGTGAGCGTCAATGGTGCCGCAGCCCCCGCCGGCACGATCGTGAGCGCCTGGATCGGCGGGGAGAGCGTGGCCTCGGCGACTACCATCCAGCAGGAGGGCGCCGCGCGCTACACCCTCTCCGTCTCTGCGGACGACCCCTCCACCCCCGAGCGGGAGGGCGGCGCCGTGGGCGAGAGCGTCTCCTTCACCGTGGGCGACCTGCCGGTGGCCCAGACGATCCCCTGGCAGCCCGGCGCCACCGTCGCGCTGGACCTCACCGCCACCAGCCCCGAGGCCGTCCCCGAGGATCCGGGCCCCATGCCGGAGGATCCGGAGCCGGCGCCCGATGCGCGCGCCGTGTGGCTGCCGATGGCGTGGCGCGAGACGTGGGCGGGGGTGATCGCTATAGCGACAGAAGGCCACGACCCCGAGCTTTGGGAGAGCTACGCAGATGATGCGTGTTTCGAGTGGTGCAATGGCGACATAGAGGACTTGTGCCGCGCCATCGCCGCCGCGCTCAAGGAGGGGAACACCGATGGCTGAGTACAAGCCGTACACGAAAGAGGAGCGGGAGCGCCTTGTCGCCTCTATGGAACGATGGAACATGCTCGGGCAAGACAGGGTGATTGAGGTTTTCGCTGGCGCCGTTGTAATAGAAGTGCGCCGCTACGAGGCCACCGTTGCCGCCCTGGAGGCCGAGGTCACTGAGGCCAAGGACAACTACCAGACGATGCTTGATACCGCCTGCCAGGAAGTCAAGAAACGCCAGGAACTTGAGGCCGAGCTTGCCCGCCTGCGCCCGCTGGCCGAGGTGGGCGAGGCGGTGGAGGGGATGGAGTTGGGTGACGGGCTTTTCCGCGAGGGTGAGCACGAATGGCGCGTACGCAGTGACCTGGAGTACGAGACGAGCAACTGGGAAATTGTGGACAATGCCCCGACACCCCTGGCGGCCTTCGAGGCGATGAAGCAAAAACGCGCCAAGTATGAAGCGGCTGTAGCGCGTGCCGACGACGCCGCCCTGCGCGCCGCGAAGGGGGAGGCCGATGCTCACTACCCCTGATCTCCTCGTTCGCGGCCTTGATCTACCGGCGCTGCCCAAGCCACCAGTCGAGGTGCCCGCCGGCACGCGCTGTGCCATGACAGGTGTTGAGATTGCGGTGGGATACCCCATCCTCGCGCTGGTCTCCGACGCCACGGCGGAGTACCTCGACACGTTTCGCGGCAACCCCGGCGGTTACCTGTGCGAGGCGGCGGCGCGCGCGTTCAAGGCGCAGCGCCAGACCTCGCGCAACGCCATGATCTTTGCCGACGGCACCTCGTATCAGCCGTTCATCGCCCGCGCCTCGGCGGACAAAGACCCCGACCGGCCCTGCTGGAGCGACCTCGTGCGCGAGGTGTGGCCGGAGCGCTCTGGCCAGGAGTGCTACATCATGCTCACCACCGACATGAAAAAGCGCCTCTGGCCGCGGGCGCGGGTGGGGGTGTTGGGCAGCGCCACGGCACTGTACCTCTACGACAGCGGCCTGGCGTCGGCGGGTGTGCGGCTCATCGATTGGCCGGCGCTGCTGGAATGCCTCGACCTCGTTGAGGCGGTGTATACGGCGGGGTTCGTCAAGGACCGCATTCGTATGGGGCTGTGGTCCTATCACAAGAAGGTCCAGGAGGTGGGGGTCGGGCAAACGCGGGAGTGGGAGGGGGCGCTGCGGGCGTGGCGCCAACGGGCGGAGTTTGACGTTGCCTTGCTCATCGCACAAAAACGGGAGGAACAATGATCGAGGTCTATCCGCACCGCGTGGACTATGAGTTGCTGCTGACGGCCCAAACGGCCGTATCGCACCACGACCCGGCGGTACAGGACGATTCCAACGTCCAATCGTTCAATCGCCAGAAGCAGATCGTCTGTCAGCCCGAGACGCTGGCAGCCGTGAATCAGGAGGTGATCGATCGGTGTGTCGCGGCACACCCCGTACCCATCGACATTGCCGACATCTGCCGCGACCTGACGTTCCCCGAGTTCGTCGGCGTGGTACTCGTGCGCACCTTTCTCGACGCCTACAACCGCGGTGAGGGGACGGGGGTCTTTGAGGGCATGGAGCGCTACTCGCGTCTCGAGGCCCGGCTGCGCCACGGGGCCATCGCCTCGGCGACGCTGCGCCGGTTGTGGGATCGGCTGTGCGACAGTCTCCAGGTGCCCATCCATGGCGGTGACGACGACCTGCCACTGCTGGACCTCCTCACTCTGCCGGCCATCGTGCAGCAGTCGGTGCTGCGCGCGCTCGTGCAGGACTATCGCTCGATTGTGGCCATTGCCCGGCTGTGGCACACGACGGCCAAACTGGAGAGTGAGGAGTATGCCCAGGCCGCCGGACGGATGGCGATGGTCCAGCCGAAGCAAACGCTGAGCTTTGCGCCCATGGACGCGCGCGAGGTCAGTGCGGTGATCGCCGAGGTGCCTACCGTGTCCACCAACAGCTTGCGCCACCAGATGGTACGCGAGCCGGGATGGCTGCGGCTGTTCGGCCTGTTGGGGCTGCGCGGGGCGGCGCCGGGTCAGGGGCCGGTGCCCGCCGGTGTCGAGGCGATGTTCTACAACGGCGGCAACATCGAGTCGGGCGCTAAGCAGCCATCGTCGACGTTCGGCCTGGCCCACGCCATTCGCCAGGCCTACCCGCTACTCGACCTGGTCGGCGGGGTGACGGACTCGTTTGACGTCGGCGAGAGCCGGCTACAGATGGCCGCCTGGCTGGTATGCCGAGAGAACGCGGCGGCGCTGGCCGGCACCCCGGCGGCGGACCTACCCGCGGCGCAGCTCTCCATCTATGACATGATGGACAGCGTTACCATGACGCGCCACGCCGGCCAGGTGGGCGAGGGGCAGATGATCCTCAGCTTTGAGACGCTGTGCGCCGGCGCGCAGGTGTTCGCGCGGCTCAGCCTGACGCCGCACACCGACCCGCGCACCCACGGGGCGCTCGTGGACGCCGTGGAGGCGTGGCGCAGCGATGACGGCACCATCGGCGGCGGCGCGGCGCGAGGGTTCGGTCACTGTGTGGCGGAGTGGCTGCGGCGTCACGATGAGGCGGACAGGTATCGCCAGGCGTATCTCGAGGATGTCGCGGCGCGGTCCGACGAGCTGCGCGAGGGGTTGGTGACGGGCACGCTCTGCAGCAAGAGCGTGGTGGTGACGTGAGGGCCATCGAGCGGGCGGGGTATCTGGCGCATAGCCAGACCCCCGCCTACCAACGCCGCCTCGACCGCGCGCGGGAGACGATTGCCGAGGGGTTGCGCGTCTGTCGGCGTCCGTTTGTTGGTTTCTCCGCCGGCAAGGACTCGGGCGTGCTGCTCGACCTGGTGCTAGAGCAGTGGTCAGACGCCGAGGCGCAGACGCTCACCGGCGGGGAGACACGCATCCTCTACCGCAATATCGATGAGGTGCTGTGTTGGTGGCGGGAGCGCTATCCTCGGCTGCGCCTCACTGAGGTGCATATCGACCGGGTGTTCACCGAGGCATGGAAGGACGCCACGTGGCAGGAGCAGTACGACACGTTTATCGATGAGTGGGAGCGGATGCTGTGGACGACGGCGGCGTGGGACGGGGTGTTCCTCGGGCTGCGCGCCGACGAGTCGAACAAGCGACGGCTCTCGCTGCGCCACCGTGACGGGTGCGGACTGGCGATCCATCGCTATGCGGCGGACCGGAATAGCGTGGCGGCCAACGGCTACCGCATCTGCCCGCTCGACCGCTGGAGCACCGAGGATGTGGCCGCCTACACCGTGCTCCACGATCTGCCGCTGCTGGAGCCCTACCAGGTCGGTGGCTTTGAGGAGCGCACGCACCTGCGCACGGGGCGCACGTCGCTGTGGATGGGGCAACTCGCCGAGCTACGCCGGCGCGATCCGGCGGGGTACAACCGGCTCGTCGCGCGATTCCCGGAGCTAAAACAATGGACGTGAACGTCGGTATCATCACGGTCGAGCCGCGGCGAGAAGAGTGTGCGCGCACGGTTGCCTCGTGGCAGACGGCTGGCGTCGAGCCGCGCGTGTTTGTCCAGCCAGCGGACTGGCCGCTGAACCAACGCTCGCATGGTCGGTGGTACCGCCGTGTGCTGGCGATGCTCATCCCCGGGCACCGCCACGTCGTAGTCTGTGAAGATGACGTGGATGTCGCGCCGCGTCTGCGCCGTTGGTGGCCGCGGGTGCTGCTGGCTAGGGGGATCGTCACGCTGTATCTGCCGGGCCGGAGCCACTACCCGGCGGCGGCATGGCGGGCCGATCTGCGCCGCGGGCCGGAGGTGTACCCCGTGATCGGCCAGCGCACCTGGTACGGCTCGCAGTGCATCGTCTATACCGCAGAGATTGCCGCGGAGCTATGCACCTTGCCGGAGCCTGACGGCCTTGATGGCGCGGGTTTCGATACCGTGTTGCGCACCTGGCTAACTGAGACGGGCAGGCAGCTATATACGGTGTTTCCTAACCTGGCCCAACACCGCGCGCCGCGTTCGGTAATCAGCGCGCGCTATCAGGCGCATCGCAGCATCTCGTTTGATTTGCTGAGGAGGGAACCATGATCGAGTATCCGGCCTTGGCACCTTACGTTGAACGCTACGCCAACCTGTCCATGGAGCCGCTGGTCATTCGGCTCTACCTGAAACAAGCCTCGCAGCTCGCGGGCTATGATCCTCTCATGCTCGACGGGCTCCTGGCGCGTTGTGTTGTCGACCAGGCGCTCGGCTGGGAGCGGTTGCCCGACCTCCACGACGACGGCTATGCGCTGCCCGTGCCGCTCAAGTGCCTATGGCGCGACGCGCGGGGCTATCCACTCTGGGCGGCGACGCCGTTCTATCCCGCCAATGGCGCCGAGGGCGACGTGCAGTACTGGCACAAACGCCAGCAGTCGGGGCGCTTCACGGGGACGAAACGCGGCACGTTCAACATCCTCTCAACCAAGGGGCGCTGGATGGAGCGGCGCGTGCCGACGCCGACCGTCGTGGCGGAGCACTGGACGGCGACGTGCATCGGCAACGCGCGCGAGATCGCCAACCTCCTGGAACCGTTGCGTTACGTGGGCAAGCGGCGGGGCGCGGGGTTCGGCGCCGTGCACCACTGGGAGATCGAGCCCGCCGAGGCGTTCGGCCTGGTGCGCGATGGGCGGCTCCTGCGCCCCATGCCGGCCATGGCCATCGAGCTGCTGAGCCCGCACATGCCCGAGGTCGCGCCGGCGCCGGTGGGTTGGACCCCGCCGCAATGGCATCCGCCGCTGTGGGCGCCGGGATGGTGGCCGGGGACGGCGGTCAGTACGGATTGGTTCGCCGCGGCGGGGACACTCCAAGATCCGTAACCTGACGCGACGCTAAACGTCGCGGTGCCATGCTAGGCTCCAGTTGGATGACTGGGGCCTTTTTCATTGTGGGGGAGATTCGTGGCGCTCACGCGCAGGCAAACGGCGTTTGTCGAGCACTACCTGCAGTGTCGCGTGGCATCGGAAGCGGCGCGACGTGCGGGGTATTCGGTGCGTTCGGCCAAGGAGCTGGGCCGGCGCCTGATGGCCAAGCCAGAGGTTACGGCCGAGATCGAGGCGCGCTTTGCCGAGACGACGCAAGCCACCACTGAGGAGGTGCTCCAACGGCTGGCGGCGCAAGCGCGGGGCGATATCGGCGTGTTCTTTGAGGTGGTCGAGTTCTGGACAACGGAAGAGCCGCTGCCCACCTATGAGATCGTGCGCACCAAGATTGCCCCAGACGAGGACGGCAACGCGGTTCCCCACTACCTCCTGCGCCGCGTTCAGCTCAACACCGCCAGACTCGCCGACCCCCAGTTCTCGCCCCTCATCAAAAAGTTCGTCGACAGCCCCAAGAACGGGCTTTCGTTGGAGCTGTACGACGCGCAGTCGGCGCTGCAGCTGCTGGGCAAGAGCCTCGGGCTGTTCAAGGACGGCGCCGGCGTCAACGTCGAGGTCAACTTTGACTTGGACAGCTGGAAACGCCAACGCGAAGAGCGGCGTCAGGAGCTGGCCGACGTCGAGGAACCGGACGACCTAGAGCCGGTCGAGGACGACGAATGTGCGCCTCCAGACGGCTAAGGCCGACTTTCTCGAATTCATCGACTTGGAGACGGCCAGCGGCATCCCCGGCGCACGATGGGAGCCGTTTCAGCTCCGGTACCTGAACAACCAAACGCGATGGGGCATCGACGTCAAGTCGCGGCAGATTGCCTGGTCATTCACCGCCGCGCTCGACGCGGTGATCGACGGCATCCTGGAGAAAGACACCGCGCACATCTTTGTCAGTATCAATCAGGACGAAGCGCGGGAAAAGATCCGCTACGCGCGGGCCATCATCGAGGCCATCGATCCGCCGGTGAGGCCGCGGCTGATCCGCGATAGCCAGACAGAGCTAGAGTTTGACAACGGCTCACGACTAATCAGCCACCCATGCCGGCCACCGCGCGGCAAGCCTCGGGCCAGGATCTACCTGGATGAGATGGCCCATTACCCGGAAGGGATGGACCGGGAGATCTACCGGGCGGCGCTGCCGGCCACCGTCAAGGGCGACGGCTATATCAGGATCGGCAGCAGTCCCCTTGGTGCCCGCGGGCTGTTCTGGGAGATCGTCACCGAGAGCCTTCGCAGGTATCCGGGGTACAGCGGCCACCGCCGCTACATCCCGTGGTGGCAGGTCCGGGCGCTGTGTAAGGACGTCAAGGCGGCGGCAAGCGTCGCCCCGGCGATGCCCACGGCGGAGCGCGTTTACCAACTCGGCACGCCGGCGCTGGTGGACATCTTTGAGAATATGTTTCTCGAAGATTTCCAACAGGAATACGAATGCGCCTGGGTCGATGAGGCGACGGCGTGGATCTCGTGGGAGCTGATACGCGCCAACCAGGACGGTGAGCACCGCTGGTGGCACATCACGAATCCGGGTGAGGCGGTGGCCTTGATTCCGGTGCTGCAGGAGGCGATACGGCGCGGCGACATCGAGCGGGTGCTGGCCGGCGGCATCGACGTGGGCCGGCACAGAGACCTTACCGAGTTCGCCATCGTCGGGCGGGCGCCGACGGGCCACATGCCGCTCAGGGTAATGGTGAGCCTGGACCGGGTGCCCTTCGATGACCAACGCGATTGCCTGGTGGCGATGATTCGCCAGTTACCGTTCACCAAGGTACTGATCGACCGCAACGGCATCGGCATGCAGCTGGCCGAGCAATTGGAGCGCAGCACGGGCAAAGCGCAGGGCGTTGACTTTACGAATCCGAGCAAGGAGCTGTGGGCCGTCGAGACGCGGCTGCAATTCGAGCGCCGCAAGGTGCCCCTCCCACTCGATAGGGATCTAAGTTATCAGATCCACGCCATCAAAAAGACGATCACGGCGGCGCGGCACAACGTGTTTGACGCCGAGCGCAACAAAGAGCACCACGCCGACAAATTCTGGGCCCTGGCCCTGGCCCTCTCGGCGAGCGGCGGGGGCTCATCCTGGAGCGTGCAAGAGTACTAATGACCATCAATTACACCGAGGTCGCGCGACTCGCCTACCTCACCTGGCTGGCGTCCGAGGATGCCGCCGAGGAGAGTTGGGTGCGCACGCTGCGCGACTATGCCGGCGGCGCCCATCCGGTGTACCTCACCGAGCGCCAGCAGCAGTTCATTGGGCTAAAGGGCAAGGACGCCGCCCATCTCTACGCCCACAACCTGTGCAGCCTGGTCATCGCCACGGTGGTCGAGCGGTTGGGGGTGACGGGCTTTGCGCCCAAGGGGGCCAGGCGCGGCGAGAGGATCGAATCGCCGTTCATCGAGGCGGTCGACGAGTGGTGGGAAGCCAACCGCATGGACGCCGGCGAGGACGAGCTATACGAGGCGGCGCTGCGCGACGGCGAGGCCTACATCATCGTCGACTGGCAGGATGGCCAACCGTACTGGGCCGTCAACTATCGTTTCGACGGCACGCAAGGTGTCAAGCTCCATGAGGATCCTTCGACAGGCAGGCCGGTGTTCGCCTCCAAGCGCTGGCAGACCTACGACCCGTTGGAGCCGCGCAACTCGGGCCTGACGCGCATGACGCTCTATTTCCCCGACCGCGTGGAAAAGTACATCCAGCGGCGCGAGGGCGACCCCATCGACAACAAGGTCGACGGCGAGCTGATGCGCCTCAACTGGCGGACATGGCGCGACCGCGATGACGAGCCCTGGCCGCTGCCGTGGGTGGACTCGGGCGGTGAGCCGCTGGGGCTGGCGGTGATCGCCTTCCGCAACCCGGGCGGGTCAGAGATCGGCGACGTCGTCGCGCTGCAAGACGCGCTGAATAAATCGGATCTCGACCTGGTCGCCGCGCAGGACGCCGCGGGGTTCCGCATCCTCTACGTGAGCGGGGTAGAGGCGGACTTTGACAAGGACGGCAACGAAAAGGTGCTCACCGTCGAGCCCTCGCGGTTGGTGCGCCTCACCGACGCCCAGGCGCGTCTCGGCGCCATCGATCCCGCCGACCTGACGCGCATGATCGCCACCTGCACCTATTGGATCGAATCGATTGGGGCGCAGAGCCGCACGCCGCACTACCTGTTGCACGCCCAGACCGGCGACCAGCCGAGCGGCGAGAGCCTCAAGCAGCAAGAGACGGGGCTGGTCGACAAGTCGCGGCGCAAGCAAAAGATCTTTGGCAACGCCTGGGAGGATGTGCTCTACCTCTCGCGCAAGCTGCACGACCTGTACGGCGATGGCGAGCTGCCCGAGGAACGCATTCAAACGCAGTGGCGGTCGGTGCGCAGCCGGGACGAACGCGAGGTGTGGGACGTGGCGCAGGCCAAGCAGGCCGCCGGCGTGGACCAGGAGACGACCTGGATCGAGGCGGGGTACGACGCCGACCAGGTGCAGCTCATCAAGGACCGCAAAGAGGCCGAGCGGCAAGCGCAGGGCAACCTTGGTGAGCTGCTGTTGCGCGGGTTTGAGCAAGGTCAGATGTAACGGGAGAGACTAGATGAAACCGATCATCGACTTTTTCGCGGCACTGCTGGCCGCGCATGGCGGCCTCAAGGTCGAGGGCGTGGCGGGGGGCGTGGCCGTGCCGGTGAAAACATCGGCGGTCGACCTCGTCACGGCCACGGTAACCATTGATGCCGGCGAAGCGCTGTCCAGCGCCGCGAATCTCTCGGCCCTCGGCACGCCGGTGGCCATCATCACTGACGATGCCTGGGATACGCAGTCCATGACGTTTCAGGGCAGCGTCGACGGGGAGACATACGCCGACCTGCGCAGTACGGGCACCGAGGTGACCATCGCCGGCGTCGTGGCAGAGAGTATGGAGCCGCTGGACCCGCTTCAGTTCCTGGCGTGTCGCTATCTCAAAGTGCGCAGCGGCACAGCGGCCTCGGCGGCGAATCAGGTGGATGCCACGACGGTGACCGTTGTGTGTAGGCCGATGTAGCGATGGTCCCGCCGATCATCGCCATCACGGAAGCGCTACGCAACGAGCACCTGCGGCAGGTCGACCAGGTGGTCAAGCGCCTTATCGAGGCCTACGGCATGCTCTACCGCAAGCTCGGCGCGCAGCAAGCAGCGCTTGTGGCAGAGCTAGAGACGTTGGCCGAGGGGGGCGCCGGCAAACGCGCCTACCTGCGCCGGGTCGAGGCGCTACTGCAGCAGATCGAGGCTGAGGTAGGGCGCTACGCCATCTACGCCGACCAGGAGATCCAGCGGGCGGCGCGCGAGGCCATCGACCTGGGGCTCAAGCACGCGGCGCGCGAGGTACAGCTGTCGTTTCCGCAGTGGGCGCAGGCGCGGATTATGGGCGCCTTCAACCGGCTCCCGGTGGCCGCCATCGAGGCGATGCTAGGATTCCTCGGCGACCAGTCGCCGCTCCATACGAGCCTCGTGGACCAGTTCGGGCGCGAGGTGGCCAAAAGGATCGGTGACAAGCTCGTCGAGGGCATCGCCCTCGGCTACAACCCGCGCAAGGTGGCCTACGCGCTCGTACGCGAGGGGTTGGGCGAGGGGTTGACCTGGTCGATGACGACGGCGCGCACGGCGCAGCTGTGGGCCTACCGCGAGGCGCAGCGGGCCTCGGACGTGGCCAACAGCCACATCGTCCAGGGCTGGGTGTGGGTGGCGGCCAAGGACTCACGAGTATGTCTCTCGTGCTTGGCGATGGACGGCACGGAGCACCGGCCCGAGGAGGTGCTCAATGACCACCACAACGGCAGGTGTGCGCGAGTGGTAAAGACGATCACTTTGCCAGGCGCGGCGCCGCTGCAGTACCCGACGGGATACGAGTGGTTTACAGGGCTACCCGAGGCGCGGCAGCGGGCACAGATGGGCAGCGCCATGTACGACGCCTGGAAGGCGGGCAAGTTCCAGTTCAAGGACCTGTCGGTGCCGTATGAGGACAAGGTATACGGCGAGATGTTGCGCGCGGCGTCGCTCAAGGACCTGTTGGGGGACGCGGCGAAGGAATACTACCGGAAGGCAGCATAGTAGTAGGGATTACACCACGCCCGACGGGGCGGCAAAAACGCGGGAGGCGGCATGTTGACGTGGGCAGATCGGTGGATGTTGGGCAGGTTCTTCTTTGCGCCGGACGATGGCAACGGCGGCGACGGCGGGGGCGATACGGGCGACGGCACCGGGGGCGACGCCAGCGATGGCGGGAGCCCGAACGCCGGCATCACGTTCACGCCGGAACAGCAGGCGCACATCGACAAGATCGTCGGTGAGGCGCGCAAGGCCGGTCGCAGCAAGGCGCAGCAGGAGGCGGATGCCGAGAAAAAGCGGCTCGCCGACGAGGCGGAGCGCAAGCGCCTCGAGGATGAGAAGCAGTTCAAGGAGCTGGCCGATCAGCGCCAGAAAGAGCTGGACGCGGCCAAAGCGGAGCTGGAGGCGGAGCGCGGCAAGGTACGGCGGTTCACTCTCGAGGGGGCGTTCCGGCGCGAGACGGCGGCGCAAAAGCTCCAGTTTGCCAACGAGCAAGCGGCGGCGGACGCCTTTGCACTGTTGGACCTCAGCGAGGTCGAGGTGGGCGATGACGGTCAGGTGGCGGCCATGGCGGGGCTGGTCAAGGGGCTGGCCAAGACGCGGCCCTACCTGTTCGGCCAGGCCAAGCCGGCCAGCGGCGGCACCAACGCCGACGATGGGCGTGGGGACGGCCCTCCGCCCAACGATGAGGCGCGGAAAGAGGAAATCAAGCGGCGGTACCGCATCTCGTAGCGGAACCGACTTAGGCCCGAACAGGGCACAGGAGTAACGGATCATGGCAGACGTGACGATCAGCGCGGCGGACATCCGCCCGCTTCCCGGGTGCATCATCCGGCGTTTTACGGCCGGCGGCGTGATTGGCGTGGGGCAGCCGGTGTATGTGAGCGCCAACGACACGGTCAAGGCCACGGACGGCAGCGCAGTAGCTACCGCGGCCTGCATCGGCGTGCTGGTGGCCGTGGGCGGCGCTTCGCCGGCGTCGCGCATCGCGGCGGCCTCGGGCGACCCGGTCGACGTGGTGCTGTTCGGCCCGGTGGCGGGGTACTCGACGAATATGGCGGCAGGCGCCTATTTCTACGTCGACGACGACGAGGGAGTCATCTCGACGGCTGCGGGCACCAAGTCCACCATCATCGGCGTTGGCCTGTCGGGCAGCGTGATGCTGGTGCGCGTGACGCCGGTGGGTCTGGCCTAATCGATCCAAGCCAACGCTTGGTCAGTAACTAGCGCGCTCTAGCCGGAACACTCCGGGGAGCCGCGGGGAGAAACGAATCATGGCAACGCTGGGCATCAACGATCTGAAGCAGTACGCCCTCCCCACCTACTGGGACGCCGGCGCAATCTCTTTGGTCAAGCTGGCGTCGGGGGAGACGTACGAGCAGTTTATCAGTGACGTGGCGCAGGCGCTGGCGATGCAGAACGCCGCGTTGCTGCAGGACCCGCTCATGGGCATCCTCATTGGCACGACCGATGAGATGGCCATTGAGTACCGCGTCGGTGTATCCAACGGGTTCCAGGACCACACCGAATACGGCCGGCCTGACCAGAAGCGCGCCGGCACGACCGGCCACATGCTGGCCATCGAGGAACGCGACCGCGGCCTCGGCTGGACGTGGGATTTCCTGCGCAAGGCGCGCCGCATCCAGCTCGACGCCGACATCGCCGACGCCATGAAGGATGTGCGTGACGACTGGCGCCGGCGCATCCTGCAGCGGCTGTTCAAGAGCTCCTACACCGCGGTGGGCAGTGGGCGCTCGATGCCACTGGCCGATGGCGGCGCGGCGGACGCCAGCTTTATCCCGGTGAACATGCCGGATAGGGCGTCGGCCTTCGACGCGACGCATACGCACCTGCTGTGTCTCAACGGCATTACCCAGGCCAACCTGGAGACGGCGGTCGGGCACCTCTGGGAGCACGGCCACGACGCGCCGTACGATCTGGTAGTGGCGCAGCTTGACATCGGTTCCTGGACCGACGCTACGGCGCTTCCCGGCTATGTGCCGCGGCCCGATCCGCTGATCCGCTACGGCACGACCCAGGACCTGGCCAACGTCGGCCCCGACGTCATCGGCGTCATCGAAACCGACTATGGCTCGGTGCGGTTGCACGCCAATGCGCGCATCCCCACCACCTACTGGACGGTGTTCAAGAGCTACGGCGCCATGGATCAGCGCAACCCGATGATCGTGCGCTACGATCCGGCGTTTGGCGTTGGCGCGGTGCTGCTGGCCGGCGACCACATCCGCGAGTACCCCCTGGAAAACGCCATGCTGTTCAGCGCGTGGGGGGCGAACATTGCGGACAGGACGGCGGCTGTGGTGGTCGAGAACGACAACGACAGTACGTACGGCGACCCGACCATCGCCTAGACGATGCGCCGAGCATAGCGGGGGAGGCGGGCTAACCCCCGTCTCCCCTCGGGAGAACACAGATGAAAGACACGAATCGCGGTTGGGCGCGCACGGCGATAGTGCTGGTCACGGTGCTGGCGGGCTTGCTGCTGGCGACGGCGCCCATCGTTGCGGCGAGTCCATGGATGGAGGTGCGCTTCCTGCGGGTGCTGGTCAACGGCATTTTCGACGGCGACTTGACGGTCGGCGACGACCTGACGGTGACCGACGACGCCACGATCACCGGCGACGCCGCGGTGGGCGGCACGCTCGGGGTGACCGGCGCCAGCACGTTGTCGAGCACGCTGGAGGTGACCGGCGTCTCGACGTTGGGCGTCATCTCGCAGGCGGTAAACACCGAGAACGTCATGCTGCCGAGCGTCGTGGCGGCCTCGGTGGACATCGACAACGACTCCTCGCCGGCAACGCTGTTTACCATCGGCGACGGCGAGGTGTGGGCGGTGACGGCGTGTTTCGCCAACGTGCTGGAGGACTTTGGCACCGGCGTAAGCGATGACGCGGTGTTCACCGTCGGCGACGGCACGACGGCGAACCTGTTCCTCGACCTGGTAGACGCCGAGCTACAAGCGGCGGACGATGACGGCGGCGCCGCGGGATGGCAGGGCCTCACCGAGAGCACCCAGGGCGCGGGGCTCGACGTGGCCTCCGGCTCGCCGCTGGTCATCATGGCGCCGGACGGCGATGACCTGAACCTCGTGGCCACCTTTTCCGGCACGGAGCTGGTCGGTGACGGCACCGAGGCGGCGGACATCACCGTGTACATGGTCTACTGGAGGCTGCAGTAATGGCCGGGCCGCGCACGCAAGAGGCGGCCTATCTGCGCATGATCCTCGAGGAGCTGCAGGCCATCCGCAAGCTCCTCGAGGGCCAAGGCACGCCCGCCAGCAAGGCGCCGGTCAATCGCGCGCCGCGACGGCGCAAGGCGGCCCAGGAGTAGACCATGACCTACAGCTACGACCTCAGCTCTGACGACGCGGCGACGGTGCGCATCAGCAAAGTGCGGCTGCTGATTCCCGACAACGTCGAGGCGACGGCGGCGCTGCAGGACGATGAGATCGGCTACTTTCTCGCCGAGCGCGGCAACGTCATCAAGGCTGCCGCGGCCGACTGCTGCATGTGGTTGGCGCGCAAGTACGCACAGCAGGCGAGTTTCCAGGCCGACGGGCTGCGGGTCGAATACGGCCAGCGGGCGCAGACCTACGCCGAGCGGGCCAGGGAGCTGAGGGCACAGCTCGACGGCGGCATAGGCAGCGTAGCGATGGAGCGCGCCGACGGCTTTGCGGATGAGGCGAGTGACGGCGAGTACGACAGCCGCACCGTGTACCTAAAGGTGTAGTCATGTCACTGCTATCTGACGCCACGCTTGCCCAGATGCGCGCCGCCCAAGCGCTCGCCTTACCCGACACGGCGACGCGCACGCGCAAAACGTACGTCTCTGACGGCATGGGCGGGCAGACCATGTCAGAGAGCACCGCGACCTATGCGGTGCGCGATTCGCCGACTACCGGGCGCGAGTTGGAGATTGCCGGGCGCATCACGAGCGCCGTGACGCGGACGCTCACGTTTCCACATGACGCGGATGTGGTGGCCGACGATGAAGTGACAATCAATGGCCGGGGGCGGCAGGTTATCGCGGTGCTACAGGGCGGCGCCTGGCAGACGGCGCTGCGGGTGCTGGCGGTGGAAGCGTAACACAGGAGGGGAGAGGGATGAATCGTCGCGGGTTCTTGCGGGGGGTGCTCAGTGTGGTGGCGGCGTCAGTGGCGGCAAAGGTGGCGCCGAAGCGGCCAGTCGCCGAGCCGGTCATGGGCGTTGGGCGGGGTTCGTTGCTTGTGATGGATAACTTGG
>ENA-UOUL01001177-UOUL01001177.1-bioreactor-metagenome-genome-assembly--contig:-NODE-1177-length-38993-cov-5.660140_pt1 | contig 38993 bp, 22 predicted proteins | sample MGYA00249838_ERZ747220 | MGnify/ENA primary metagenome ERZ747220 (study PRJEB28778, sample SAMN05720191) | bioreactor metagenome | isolation source: Anaerobic biogas reactor | place: USA:Washington... | reverse complement strand
GAGCAGTGGAAGGCCGAGACGCTGGAGCGCATTGCCAGCGGCACCACCACCTTCCGCGGGGAGGAAAAGTACCGCGTGCACTGGAAGAGCATGACCCGCGGCCCGCCACCGGAAGGAAGACACGGGGTGTCAACCCTACAGTTTGGGTATGGGGTGCGCAATAACGGGGCCACCGGTTTTTTTGCCGGCGGCCCCGTTATCAGTTCCCTCTGCTATGGTCCAGCGCACTTATTCAGGTTGGCCAAACCTCCTGGGCGCGTCATAGCCCACCTCCGCGGCAAACTCGTAAAATTCGGTGAAAATCTTTTTGCCGGGCAGGCCCGCCGCCTCCAGCTCTTCAATGGCCGTCACGGCGGGGTCGTCAATCAGGTTTACCCATTTTTCACGCTCCTCGTCGGTGATTTGGGTGATGGTGGTGCCGTTTTCTTCCATCATTTCAAACGCCAGCTTTTCTTCCTCTTGTGCGCGCGCCACGCAGGCGGGGCCATACACCTCAAAGCCCACGTCCAGCATCACCTGCTGCAGGTCTTCCGGCAGCGTGTTCCATTTGTCCATGTTCATAATCATGGCCGTGGCCGCCGTGCAGCCAAAGTCGGCCTTCAGGTAGTAGGGCGCCACTTCATACAGCTTATACCCGGCGGCCCCGTTGGCGTAGATTATCCACGACTCGTACACGCCGGTTTGCAGGCTGGTGTAGGCCTCGTTCAGGTTGGACTGCACCCCCACGCCGCCCGTGTTGGACAGCAGGCCCAGGTTTGCACCCGCGGCGGCTATCTTGTGGCCTTTCAGGTCGTCCACGCCCTTAATCTCCCACTGGGAGATGATGTGGTAACTGGCAGAGGCGCCGCCCAGGCCCAGAATCTTAACATTAAATCCTTCAAAGTGGTTGTCGATGGCTTCCTGGTTGGCCTGGTAAACTTTTTTGGCTACCTGGTAGGTTTTGTCAATCTCTGGTATGCCGAAGGGCATGTAGTTGGTGTAGTTCAGCACCTGTGCCTTCACCGGCTCGAACACGGCGGCCATCAGCCCGATGGAGCAGATGTTGATGGCGTCGAGAAAGGCCGCGGCCCAGGGGGAGCGACGAAAACGCGGGAGGATGCGGCTGAGCGCCGCGACGAACACAAAGGACGGCAAAAAGACGGCGATGGTGGCCAGGGCGGCCCCCGGCAGGCCGCGCAAGAGGTAGCCGACAAAGGTGGCCGTGGAGAGCAAGGGGCCGGGCGTGAGCTGGCCCGCGGCGATGGCGTCCAGCAGTTGCTGCTGGGAGAGCCAGCCCAGCTCCTCCACCAGCCCGCCCTGCAGAAACGCCACCAGCACATAGCCGCTGCCGTACATCACCGAGCCAATCTTGAGGAAAAAGAGCCACAGGTCCCAGAGCGAGACCTCGGCGCTGGCAGCGACAGCGGGCCAGGCCACCTGGGCGAGCGGCCACAGCGGCGCCGCCAGTCCCAGTAGCCCCATCCCCGGCGGGCGGCGGAGGAGCGCCCGAAGGCGGTCGGCTTGGAGCCAGAACATGCCGAGGATTCCCCCGGCAAAGAGCGCGAGGATCTCGTTGACCCCCGCCAGCGACGCCACGGCCACCGCCGCGCCGAGGGCGACCAGCTTCCAGCTCTTGGCCGCGGCCTTGCCCATCCGCCAAAGGGCGGCGACGATCACGGCCAGCACGGCGGGCTTGATGCCCTGCAAGAAGGGGGCCAACTGGGGCAGGGCGCCGTAACGGGCGTAGGCCCAGGCGATGGCCCCGGTGATCAGCGCCGCCGGGACGATGAAACCGATGCCGCTCAGCAGCAGTCCCGGCCAACCGGCCCGCAGGTAGCCAACGTGGATGGCGATCTCGGTGGCGTTGGGGCCGGGGATCAGGTTGGTGGTGCCGACGAGATCCAGGAACTGCTCTTGGCTGAGCCACTTGCGCCGGACGACCACCTCATCTTGCATCATGGCGATGGTGACGGCGGGGCCGCCAAAGCCGATGGCGCCAAGCTTGGCGAAGAGAAGCACCACCTGGACGAGGCGGCTCTTGAACGACGCGGGAACTGGGTCGGGCGAGATGGACATGGCTCCTCCGGCATGGGCGGCTGTACCAGCCCATGATAGGTGGCCTGGATAGAGCTGTCAAATGGCGGTGCTGCCCAGGATTTCGTGTGCTGCTGGGCTTGACAAAGCGGCCAAACGGTGGCATAATATCGTCCAAAGACGATGATGGAAACGAGTAGGCGGCTGCCGTTGCTCAGAGAGCCTGGGAAAGGTGCGAACCGGGCGCAGCGAATCCGCCGAAAATCCTTCCGGAGTTGCCAACCCAAAAGGGTGTTCCCCCAGTAGGCTTGGCCGGCGTCGTGGGCCGTTATCCCCCACGGAGGTATGAGTGCGTACCTCATGAGCGGGCGCTATGCGCCAATTTGGGTGGTACCACGGGAGTTGTATGTCAGGCTCTCGTCCCAGGGTGGACGAGGGCTTTTTTGTTTCCAGGAGAGGCGCCGTGACCGACCTACTATACATGACCGATAGCTATCTGCGCGAGTTTCCCGCGACGGTGACCGCCGTGCAGGGACAGATGGCGGCGCTGGACCGCACCGCCTTCTATTCGGGCGGCGGCGGCCAGCCCTGCGACGCGGGGACGCTGCGCGCGGCGGCAGGCGGGGCCACCTGGCGTGTGGTCAAGACCGCTCGCCAGGGCGGCGAGGTCTGGCACGAGCTGGAGGGCGGCCAGTTGCCCGCCGTCGGCGACCAGGTTACCGGCGCGCTGGACTGGGCGCGGCGCTACCAGCACATGCGCACCCACACGGCGCTGCATATCCTCTGCGGCGTCATCTGGCGGGATTTCGGCGCGCAGGTCACCGGCGGCAACATGGAGCCGCTGGCGGCGCGCATGGATTTCGAGCTGGAGCAGATGAGCGCCGATTTCGCCGAGCGGGTGGAGGCGCTGGTGAACGCGGAGGTGCAGGCGGCGCGGCCCATCCGCGTCGGCATCCTCCCGCGCGAGGAGGCGTTTCAGATCCCGGACCTGATCCGCACCAAAATCAACCTGTTGCCGGAAGGGATTCGCGAGGTTCGTATCGTCGAGATCAAGGGATTGGATCTCCAGGCCGATGGCGGCACGCATGTGGCCAACACCCGCGAGGTCGGGCATATCCGCGTGGTGGGCCACGAAAGCAAGGGACGCATCAACAAGCGGCTGCGTATCGTGATCGAGGGCTGAGAACGCGCATCGTTCAAGCCCACGCGTCAGGAGAGTGATCCCATGATCTATACCGTGGAGCAGATTGTCCAAGCGGTCGGTACCCTGGACAAGGCGGAAAAGGAGCGGCTGATGCGCGCCCTGGCCAAGCTGGACCAGGGCCCGGAGGCCGCCCGCGAGGCGATGCGCCCCAGCCCCGCCGTCGAGCCCGATTGCGTCCTGACCTACCATAGCGACGCCGAGAGCGGCCTCGCCCGCTTTTCCCTGTGGGCCCGGGCCGACCCTGCGCCGCGGCTTCATCGGCTGCCGCTGGCGGGCGCGGCGAGCCACAGCGAGGGCGAATACGATGCGCTGCTGGCCGGGTTGGAGCGGCTGGCCGCCGACGCCGCCGCCCGCGGCGAGGCGCTCGGCCAGCTCTCCGTCGAGATTCGCGGCGCCTCCCGGCTGGTGGTCCAGCAGGTGATGGGGCTGTGGAAGTCCAGCAACGCCCGGCTGCAGGGCCGCCGCGACCAGGCCCTGGCGCTGCTGCGCCAGTTTGGCGCCTTTCGCTTCCGGGAGCTGTCCAGCTCGGAAGTGGTCGCGATGTTAGGGGATTGATGGGTATCCACCACGAAAGCACGGAAGGTGAGCTGGCCTTTCCTTGGTCGCGTGGTTCGTGTGTTTCGTGGTTCCGGTATGAGATGAGCCCAGAGGGGGAACGAGATGGCTTTTCACGAGGTCAATAGCAAGGTCAACTTTACCAAGCTGGAAGAGCGCGTGCTCCAGTTCTGGCAGGACCAGGAGATCTTTCGCAAGAGCCTGGCCCAGCGCCAGGACGCGCCGCGCTATGTCTTTTACGAGGGGCCGCCCACCGCCAACGGCCTCCCCGGCGTCCACCACGTCCTGGGACGGGTCTACAAGGACACCCTGCCGCGCTACCACACCATGAAGGGCAAGCTGGTGCTGCGCAAGGGCGGCTGGGACTGCCACGGCCTGCCGGTCGAGATCGAGGTGGAAAAGGAGCTGGGCTTTACCGGCAAGGGCAAGCAGGCCATCGAGGATTACGGCATCGCCGCCTTTAACGCCCTCTGCCGTGAGAGCGTGCTCCGCTACGTCCGCGAGTGGCAGCGGCTCAGCGACCGCATCGGCTTCTGGATCGACATGGACGATCCGTACATGACCATGACCAACGGCTATATCGAGTCGGTCTGGTGGATCCTGAAGCAGATCTGGGAGAAGGACCTGATCTACCAGGGCTACAAGGTGGTGCCGTATTGCGCGCGCTGCGGCACGCCCCTCTCCAGCCACGAGGTGGCGCAGGGCTATGACGACGTGACCGAGCCGTCCATCTATGTCAAGTTCCCGCTGCGCGACCAGCCGGGGACCTATTTCCTGGCCTGGACCACCACGCCCTGGACGCTGCCCGGCAACGTGGCGCTGGCCGTGAACCCGCAGGTGACCTACGCCCTGGTGCAACAGGGCGAGGACAAGCTGATCCTCGCCAAGGACCTGCTGCCGCATGCGCTGCACGGCGAATACACCGTGCTGAAAGAGCTGCGCGCCAAGGACTTGGTGGGCACCCACTATCACCCGCTCTATACCTTCCTGCCGGCGGAGCAAGACCACGCTTACGTGGTGGCCGCCGATTACGTCACCACCGCCGATGGCACCGGCATCGTCCACATCGCCCCCGCCTTTGGCGCGGACGATATGGAGGTGGGCAAGGAGAACGACCTGCCCGTGCTGCAGACGGTGGACCTGCAAGGCCGCTTCATCGAGGCGGTCACGCCCTGGCGCGAGATGTGGGTCAAGGACGCCGATCCGCTCATCACCGAGGATCTGGAGGGGCGCGGCCTGCTCTACCGGGTGGCGACGCACACGCACTCGTACCCGTTCTGCTGGCGCTGCAACACGCCGCTCCTGTATTACGCCCGGGCCACCTGGTACATCGAGACTTCCAAGGTGAAGCAGGACCTGCTCGCCAACAACGAAAAGATCGAATGGTACCCGGCGCACATCAAGGACGGGCGCTTTGGCGACTGGCTCGCCAACAACGTGGACTGGGCGCTGGGCCGCGACCGCTACTGGGGCACGCCCCTGCCGGTCTGGCGCTGCGAGGGGTGCGGGCACATGGAGTGCCTGGGCAGCGTCGCCGAGCTGATGGAAAAGGCCGGGCCGGACAAGCTGCCCGACCCGCTGGACCTGCACCGTCCCTACATCGACGACGTGACCTATCCCTGTCCCGAGTGCGGCGAGACCATGCAGCGCGTGCCGGAGGTGATCGACTGCTGGTTCGATAGCGGCTCCATGCCGGTGGCGCAGTGGCACTATCCCTTCGAGGGGGAGGAGCGCTTCCGCGACCAGTTCCCCGCCGAGTTCATCTGCGAGGGGATCGACCAGACCCGCGGCTGGTTCTATTCGCTGCACGCCATCTCGACGCTGCTCTTTAACGAGCCGTGCTACTTGAACTGCATCGGCTTTGGCCACGTGCTGGATGGCGAAGGGCAAAAGATGAGCAAGTCCAAGGGCAACATCGTCCGTCCTTGGGACGTCATCAACGCCCATGGCGCCGACGCCATGCGCTGGTATTTCTACACCGCCTCCTCGCCCGACCTGCCGCGGCGCTTTTCGACCGAGCTGGTGGGCGAATCGGTGCGCCAGTTCATGCTGACCCTGTGGAACACCTATGCCTTCTTCGTCACCTATGCCAATATCGATCACTTCAACCCGTTGGAGCACGATCTGCCGGCGGCGGAGCGCTCCGCGCTGGACCGCTGGGCGCTGGCCGAGCTGAACAGCACCGTGGCCGAGGTGGACGAGGGGCTCGCCGGATACGACATGACCGGGCCCGCGCGGCGCATCCAGCAACTGGTGGACGACCTGAGCAACTGGTACGTGCGCCGGTCGCGGCGCCGCTTCTGGAAGAGCGAGGAGGACGCCGACAAGGTGGCCGCCTACCTGACGCTCTACGAGTGCCTGGTGACCATCGCCAAGCTGCTGGCGCCCTTCACGCCCTTCCTGGCGGAGGAGCTCTACCAAAACCTGGTGCGCCAGGCCAACCCAAAGGCGCCCGAGAGCGTGCACCTCTGCGACTTTCCGGTCGCGGACCCGGCGTTGGTGGATCAGAAGCTCATGGCCGACACACGGCTGGTGATGCACCTGGTGAGCCTGGGGCACAGCGCCCGCAGCCAGGCCGCCATCAAGGTGCGGCAGCCGCTGGCCGAGGCGCTGGTGGTGACCCGCACCGCCGAGGAGCGAGCCAGCCTGCAAGGGCTGGTGGATCAGATCACCGGCGAGCTGAATGTGAAGGCGCTGGGCTTTGCCGGTGCGGAGCAAGAGCTGGTCAACTATGAGGTGAGCCCCAAGCCGCGCGAGGTGGGCCGCAAGTACAAGGCGCTCTATCCCAAGATAAAGGCCGCCGTCGCGGCCATGGACGCCAGGGCGCTGGCGGCGCGCTTCCACGCGGGGGAGAGCCTCACCCTGACCGTGGAGGGAGAGGCCGTGACGCTGGCGCCGGAAGAGGTGGACGTCTGGAGCCGGCCCAAGGAGGGCTATGCCGTCGCCGAGGAGGGCGGCTACACCGTGGCCATCTCGACCGCGCTGACCGACGAGCTGGTGCAGGAGGGGTTCGCCCGCGAGGTGGTGCGGCGGATCCAGACCATGCGCAAGGACGCCGGTTTCCGTATCGAGGACACCATCACGGTGTGGTATGACGCCGATCGGGAGCTGGCCCGCGTCTTTGCGAGCTGGGGCGAGGTGATTCGCCAGGAGACGCTGGCGACCCGGCTGGTGGAGGGCCCCACGCCGGAGGGGGCCTTTGCCCAGGCGCAGGACATCGACGAGTTCAAGCTCGCGCTGGGTGTCGCGAGGAATTGATCAACGAACAAGCCCCCGAGGTCCACTAGACCTCGGGGGCTTGGCTTTTCACTCTCCTTCCGCCCGCTCGGCGCGCAACTCCTCGACCGTCACCAGCCAATCGCGGGCCCGACCCCGCTCCTGCGCGGCGCGGATGGCCTCCGGCGGCAGGTTCGCCGCGGCCTGGGCGATCCGCTGGCCGAAGACCTCCTCGTGCCAGCGCGACCGGGCGACGCAGGGGCTCGTGCGCGCCAGGGCATATAGCTCGACCGCGCGCTCCGCCTGTCCCTGCGCCGCCAGATACAGCGCCGCCAGCGGCAGCGCCTCCATGGGCGAGCGATGGGCCAGGGCCTCGCTGACGGCGCGCCGCGCCTCCTCCCACTGCCCCGCCGCGATGGCCACCGGCGCGCGGAGGAAGCAGGCCAGATGCTGCGGATCGGGCTCTCCGCGCAACCGCTCCAGCCAGCGCCCGGCTTGGGCCCCGTCGCCCTCCCCCAGGGCCAGCAGGCCCAAGTTGCACCAGCAAGAGGGAAGCAGGTCGCCATTGCCGCTCTCCTGGACGAGCCGCAGCGCCTCCTCGAAGCGGGTTCTCGCGTCCGCGTAGCGCCCTGTCATCAGTCCGGCCAGCCCCAGCGAGAGCAGAACCCCGGCCAGCACCCCTCGAAGCCCTCGCTCGCGAAAGAAGGCGGCCTGGTCTCCCCAGAGCCGCTCCGCGAGCTCGAAGCGTCCCTGGAGATAGGCCGCGCCCGCCAGGTCCCGCCGGGCCATCGGCGAGAGGGTTTCCAGCGAGTCGCGTTGCGCCAGCGCGATCGCCTCCTCGATCCAGCGATCCGCCTCCCCGAAGCGCCCCTGTTGGGCGGCCACCCAGACCAGGCTCTGATAGTTCTCCAGGAGCGCGGTGACGCTGCCTAGCGGGAGCCGCAGCGCCAGCGTCTCGCGCAGCCAGCGCTCCGCCTCCTCGAAGCGGCCCAGGGTGATGAGCGCGCGGCCGCCCACGTGGAGCGCGCCCCCCAGGAGGTAGCCATCCCCGGTGGCCCGGGCCAACTCGGCGGCCTGGGCGCAGCAGCGGGCGCTCTCCTCGGCCTCCTCATCGTTGAACAACCTGGCGCCCAGCCGTCGCAGGGTGTTGCTCCGCTCCCAGAGGGACACGGGCTCCCCAGCCCGCTCCGCCTGCTCCAGCAGCGCCAGGCTCTCGCGCAGCGCCTCCACCTGGGCTTGGTGGCCCGGGACCAGGCCCAGAAAGCCCTGCCCTGACCGGATCCTGCCCAGCGCCAGCAGGGCCGCCACCCGCTCGGTGGCTGGGTCGCGCAGCGCCTCGCGCAGCCGCGCCTCCGCGGCGGCAAAGAGCGGCTGCACGGCCTGGTACTGCGATCCGTACCAGGCATAGCCGGAGACTGCCCTGTCGAATGCGTTCAGCCACCTCCAGCGCGCGCCCTCGACCGCCCAGCCCCAGGCCTGACAGACGTTCGCCCACTCGGCCTCCATCTCGGCCAGCGCCTGCTTCTCGCGCCCAAGGCGGGTGATCTCGGTCTCCCAGCCGGCCGTCGCCCGCCGGTAGTGGTCGGCATGTCGCTCTCGCGCCCCCGCCCCGCCATCGGGCGCCGCCGCCAGCTTGACCGCGGCGTATTCGCGCAGCAGGTCGTGGAGGTCGTAGCGCCCCGAGGCCCGCCGCAGCACCAGCGAGTGGTCCACCAGCCGCGCCAGGTCTCGTAGTGTCGCGCCGGTCACCGCCTCCGCCGCCGCCGCCGTGAACCCGCCGCGAAAGACGGCCAGCCCGGCGAGGATGCCTCGCTCCCGCTCCGAGAGCAGCTCCCACGAGCCGTCCAGCGTCGCGCGCATGCTGCGCTCGCGCTCGGGCACCCCCTGCCAATCGGCGGCGAGAAAGTCGATGCCCCGCCCCGAGTCCGGCTCCAGTTGCGCGGCGATCTCGCCCGGCTCCAGCACCGGCATCCACGACGCCGCCAGCAGGATCGCCAGCGGCAGCCCCTCCACCCGCTGGCAGATCGCTGCCACCGCCGGGGCGTCCGCCGCGCTCACCGCATACCCGGGCCTCGCCCGTTGCGCCGCGGCCTGAAACAGCTCGCCCGCCGGGCATTCCGTCGAGGCGACAGGCTCGCACGGCAGCCCCGCCAGTGGGAGGAGTTGCTCCCCGGCCACATTAAGCCGCGCCCGCGAGGTTGCCAGCACCTTGACTCCCGGCGCCGCCGCGAGAATCTCGGCGGCCAGCGCCGCGCTCTCCGGCAGGTGCTCGCAACTATCCAGCACCAGCAGCAGCTGCCTTTCGCGCAGGTAACCCAACAATTGCTCCTTGGGCGGCACCCCGGCGCCGGGGTAGAAGGCCAGCCCCAGCGCCTGCCCGATGGCGGGGGCCAGCCCCTCCGCCGCGGCCACCGATGCCAGCGGGGCGAAACAGACCCCTTCCTCGAAGGCGTCGCTCAGGGCCTGGGCTGCCTCGGCGGCCAGCCGCGTCTTGCCCACGCCGCCCGGCCCCACCACCGTGAGCAGCCGGCAGCCAGGATCGCGCAGGCAGGCCGCCAGTCGGGCCAGCTCGTCCGCGCGTCCCACGAAGGGAAAGAGCGAGATCGGCAGGTTCTGCGGGCGTCGCGGCGCGAGCAGCTCGCCGCGGCGAATCCGCTCTGCCAGCGCCGCGGTGGCCTCCTCCGGCTCCACGCCCAACTCGTCCCGCAGCGCCTGGCGGCAGGCCTCGTATTGCGCCAGCGCCGCCGCTCGCTGCCCGTTCCGCGCCAGCAGCCGCATCAGCGCGCGCTGCGCCTCCTCGTCCAACGGGGCCAGCTCAGCCCAGCGCCGCGCCCGCTCCGTGGCCAGCTCCAGGTCGCCGGCCTGCTCGTGCAGCGCCGCCGCTCGCCCCAGCGCCCGCAGCAGCCGTTCGCGCAGCCGCTCGCGCGCCAAGATCAGCCAATCCTCAAAGGCCGGGCTATCCCGCACCCCCAGCCCCTCCAGCAGGTCGCCCCGGTACAGCGCCAGCGCTTCCTCCAACTCGGGCAGAGAGACTCCCTCGGAGGCGCGCCAGAACGACGCTACGTCCAGCTCGTGGTCGCTGGCGCGGTTGAACTGGAGCGAATCACGATCGATCAGCAGGAAGGGGGGCTCGGCGGCTTGGTCCGCGATGGCCGCGCGGAGGTTAGAGAGGGAATTGCGGAGGTTGGCCCGCGCCGCGGCGTCGGGAGCATCCGGCCACAGCAGCGCCGCCAGCGCGTCGCGGGAATGGGCGCGGTCGGATTCCACGGCCAGATAGGCCAGGAGCGCCCGCACCTTGTCCGAGGCGAGGTCCGTCACGAGGGCCTCGTCCAGAAAAGCCTGGAATGGCCCCAACAGGGCCAACCGCAGCCGCGCCATCGGTCTCCTCCTCCGGGCCTGGCCCGCGTCGTGGGAACCGCCAGTTCGTCGCCTCGCGAAGGGGTGTGATGGGAGATGTGCTCAGCCCTATTATACCGCATTTTCGCCCACTGCGCACATGGTGCGTTCTCTGTGCGCGGGGTCGCTATAGTGGCGCCGGCTTGCGCCCGCGCGACGCGCGAGCTGACCGTGGAGGAGTGGGCGCGCTACGTGGGCGATGAGACGCCTTATCGCGCTACGTGCCCTCGCTGAACCGCGCACCAATCGACCCGGCCAGTCCGCTCTGGGCCGAAACTGGCCTCCAGTTTACGTTTTCCTTGCGATTCTGCTACGCTCGCTGCATAGAATGGACACTAGGGGCAGGGCGCCTCGCTCGGATCGGTGGGGGGGACGGTGCAGTGGTGCGGCCTATCCGCGGGGGCCCTGAGGAACTGCCCCCTGGTCTATGGGGGCTAGCGGCGCCATGAAGGCGCTCAGGAGGTTACCATGTACGGGGCACTGGTTCGGAAGAGCTTTCTGGTGTTGGCGATCCTGGCCTTGCTGGCCGGCAGCCTGACCGGCGCGGCTGCGGGCGCACAATCGGTCCAGCTTGCCAACGAGAGGGAGGTGCGCGGCACCTTGCAGGGCGATCCGGGCGGGGCGTTTGCCCTCTATGACATCGCCTATCCGGGAGGCGACGCCAAGTTAGAGGTCGAACTCTGGTTCAGGCCCGGCGATGCCCTCGTCGCCACGGCGTTCGGCTTTAGCGTCTATGGCACGGATGGCTTCCAGGGCAAAGGCGAGCCCAATGCCGATGGGCTGCCCCAGCTCGAGTTCAGCTATGCCGCCGCCGACCCGGGTGCGCTCACGGTGCAGGTGTACAACTATAACGAGACCGTCAACGTCTCCTACGGTCTGACCGCCAGGGGGATCGCGGCGGCTCCGGCCGCTTCTGCCGCCCCGGCGGTGCCTGCCGTCGCCCCGGCTGCCCCTGCCGCTGCGGTCGAGACGAGCGGCCCCGCTCCCTTCCCGGGGACGGTCTCGGGGGCGCTGGTGGGCAACGCCGGCGGCGGGATCAGCTTGCACGCGGTGGACTATACGGGGGATGGCTTTGACACCACGGTCAAGCTGACCTACTGGCCGGCGGATCCCTCCATCGGGGACGCGGTGGGCATGAACATCTATAGCCCCTCAGGCGCGCTGGTGGCGGTCGGTCAGCCCACCGAGAACGCTGGCGAGCGCGCGGCAGCCTTTAGCTCGAATCAGGCCGGGCGCTATGTGGTGCAGGTTTATAACTATATCGAGGGGATGGAGGTCGGCTACACCCTGCGCCAGGGACACTGGGTGGACATCGGCGGGCGCAAGCTGCACGCTGTGATCGCTGGCCAGGGCGGCCCCACCATCGTGCTGGAGGCAGGGCTGGGCCAGCCCTACGAGACCTGGGCCGCCGTCTCTCCCGAGATCATCAAGATGGGGCGCACCGTGATGTACGACCGTGCCTATCTGGGCCTCTCCGACCCCGGCCCCGAGCCGCGTAACGTGGGCCAGGTCGCCGAGGAGCTGCACGCCATGCTGGTCAAGGCCAAGATCGCCCCGCCCTATGTCCTGGTCGGCCACTCCATGGGCGGCATGACCATCCGCCTGTTCGCTGCCCTCTGGCCGGACGAGGTTGCTGGACTGGTCTTTGTGGATGGCAGCCACGAAGAGATGAACGCCAGGGTCAATGCCCTGCTAACGCCTGAGGAGGTGGCGCAGAGTGACGCCGAGACCGCCGCCTTCATCGCCACCACGCCCAAGGGCATCCAGCTCGAGTTCGGGGTCTGGGGCCAGAACGAGGCGATGATGCGCAACGTCGGCTTCCCGACGAACGTGCCGGTCGTTTCGCTGGTGCAGAATGGTCCCATCCCAGAGACAGCTCCCAAGGTGGAAAAGCTCGGGCGCACGGTCTGGCTTGAGTTGCACGCCGATTGGCTCAAGCTGATGCCGCAGGCCAAGCAGGTGCTGGCCAACAAGAGCGGCCACTTTATCCAGTTCGACGAGCCGCAACTGGTCATCGACGCCGTGCGCGAGGTCGTGAGCGCCGCCCGCGCCAAGTAGCCGCCGAGATCGTCCAATACCAAGAACCGCCGAGGCCTCCCGAGACCTCGGCGGTTTCTTGCTCGCCCACAGGGAGGATGCGCGGCGCTCTCGCGAGGCAGGCTATCTCGCCCGGTTCTTCAGGACCAGCGGCAAGCTGGAAATCCGCACCGCGGCCCCGCCGTAGGCTCCCGGAGGCCCGCCAGCGCTCCGCGGCGCGCCGTCGCGATCGCGCAGCACGGCGTTGCCCAGCGCGCCCGCGGGAACCGGCGGCGGCGTGGGGGCATCGCTCCAGGTGAAAGCGGGAATCGAGACGGCGGCAACGGCGAACAGATTGCCGCCCGCCGTCGGCCGGAAATCGCCGTGCGCGGGGTCGCGCAACTGCGGCTGGAGGGTATTGATCCGGTTCTGCGCGCGCAACTGCGTCGGATTGCAGGCGGGGTTGCTGGCGAGGCAGCCGATGTTGCCCGAACCGTTGTTGTCGCCCACCAATTCGCTGCCTTCCAGCGTCCGGTTCCAGATCACATTCCCCCGGATCACCAGGTTATCATCGGTGCGGCTGGGGCTGGGCAGGTTGCGCGCCTGCGCGGGCGGGGTGATGGAGCCGTTGACGACGAACTGGACATAATGCGTCCCGGTTCCCGCCGGGTTGAAAAAGACATTGTTATAGATATAGATGTTGCGATTGGGGATCCAGTCGCCCCCGTTGTCATCGCCCAGGGCGGAGGTTCCCCACCCTCCCTGGTTCAGCAGCGAGGCGCAGCGAGCCCGGGTGCCGTCGTCGCCGCCGTACTCGTCGGCAGGCACGCAGCCGCGCCAGCCGTGCACGCATTGCGCCAGCGACCAGTTGCGCCCGCCGGGGTCGTCCAGCCCGACGCGATAGAGGGTGTTGTAGGCCATCAGGATGTTATAGCCCCCGGAAACGCTCAGCCCCGCGCCATAGATATCGTGAACGACGTTGTTGACCACCTTGATGTCATAGGCCTCATAGTGCAGCCATGGCGGGCGCATGAAAGCCAGGTTCGAGCCCTCTCCGGCCTGGAAGCCCGCTTCGCCGCAGTGATCGAGCTCATTTCCCGCCACCAGGAAATAGGCCGAGCCGCCCTTGAGGTAGGCGCAGCGCCCCCCACCATGGTGGATCTGGTTGTCCAGGAGATGCCCATGCTGGACGGAAAAGAAATCGAGGACGCTCTGGTAGGTGCCGGCCAGGTCGCTCTGCTCCACGTACACGTGGCGCGACTGGTTGACCTTGAGCACCTCCTGCATGTCGTTGCAGCTATCATCGAGGCAGCTCAGCGGCCCCCGCAGGGTCAGCCGCCGGAGCAAGATGTGGTCGCCCCCTTCGATATGCAACACATTGTTGCCAAAGGCCGCGCCCGCTTCCTGGCCTGCCCAGAGCTTGAGGTCCATCAGGTAGAGGTAGCTGACGTTGTTGAGGTTGAGGCCGCCCAGCAGCGTGACCGTGCCGGGACCATCGGCGGCGCGCAGGATGATGGGGCAGTTCCAGGTCCCGGCCCGGTCGGCGAAATAGTTGAGGCAGTCGCCTTCGCAGGGATAGACGCCGGGCAGCAGGTTGATGCGGTAGCCCGAGCCGGTGAGCGGCCCGGTCGGGATGCGCTCCCAGGCGGCGCCGATGGTGCGCAGCGGGGCGGAGCGGCTGGACCCGCTGGCGCCGTCGTTCCCGGTCGGCGACACATAGACTTCGATGAGGCTGGGGTTCCCGATGCCATAGTAGGGATAGCTTCCGGCGGCTTGGGCCGGGGAGGGGGAAAGCGCCAACAGCAGGGCGCAGATGAGGAGCAACCACCTGGATAGCCGACGCGCGAGAGGCAAGACCGGATAGAGAACCATAGAGCTCTCCTTTCCGCAACGCACTCGGTCTCTTCACAGGATATCACGATCTTGGCAGGAACGCAACTGCCGCGCGCCGCCTAAGGCGACGCGCACACACCCAGCTCCAGCGCGTCCGCGCCGTCGGGGGTTCGCAGCCGCTCGCCAGTGTCCGGATCGTACATTCCGACCACCAGCCGCAGCCGCGCGGGGGAGTCGGCGGGGAGGAAAAGGGCGTGCCGGTCGGCCACCTTCTGGCCGGGCTCCCAGCGGCTGGTCGGCCCGCCGGGGAGGTCGTCGTGCTGCGCCACCAGCCGACCCGCCTCGTCCAGCGCTTGCACCGTCACCTTGTAGTCGCGCTGTAGCCGCGATTGGGTCGCCCAGGTCAGCGACGCCGCGCAGAGGTCGCCTTGCGCCTGGACGGTCCATGCCGCCGCCGCCAGGCAGAGGCCGTTGCTGAAGAAAGCCTCCCCCTCGCGGGCGGCCCAGCCCGCCGCGGCAGGCGCGCCATAGGCCAGGTAGAGGTTCTCCCCCTGCCATTCGCCCCAGGCCGGGTAGAGGTGAGCGTCCAGCCAGTCCTTCAGGTCGGCGTTGGACCCCAGCGTGCCGTGATAGAGGACGAACCAGAGCCGGTTGTGTTGCTCAGCGCTGGCGGTGATCCGCGCGGCGATCTGGTCCATCGGCTCGATGATGGGGTCCCAGCGCATGGCATAGGACCAGGCCGGGTCGCCGGGGCCGCGCAGGTTCTCGTACCACCCCGCCTTGGCGAGCATGTTAAAGTAGACCAGGTCGCCCGGCGCGGCGCGCCCGCTCAGGTAGCGATGCTCGGCGGCGGGATCGAAGGGGTCCACCACCTCCAGCATCTTTTGGTACACCATGTCGGCGCTAATGGGCCAATAGGCGAAGGCCAGCGCCGCCAGAAAGACGACCAGCCGGGCCGGCCAGCGCCGGGTGGCCCGGTCCAGCGCCCAGCCCAGCAGCAGGCAGAGGAAGGCGCTGGCGGGGACGATGTGCCGCGCGGCGAACCAACGCGACGACTGCGCCCCCAGGGCGATCCCCGCCACGCTGATTCCGACCACGGCCAGCGGCAAGGCCAGCTTGGCCCATTCGCCCCGGCGCGGCGGCCGCAGGACGAGGCCGGCTAACAAGACACCCCCCAGCGCCCCCGCCACCAACCGCTCCCGCCCATAGGCGAAGGCGAGCCCCACCAGCGTCGGCCGAACGTAGTCCAGCGCGCCGCGGACCATCTCCCAGCCGAGCTCGCCACTGTTAGCGAAGCGGTAGGCCAGGCTCCCGCGCGCCGCCCAGAGCCACGGAGCAAAGCCTGCCCCCAGCGCCAGCCCCGCCGCGAGCAGCCGCGGCCACCGCCGCGGGCCGATCACGAGCGCGGCATAGAGCCAGATGCCCAAGAGGGCCCACAGGGAGTAGTAAAAGGTGTAGAGGGCGACCAGCGAGCTGAGGAGCAGGCCCCAGAGGGCGCGGGGCTGGCGGCGCAGTCGCAGGGCGAACCAGGCGGCCAGCAACACGGGGAGCACGGCCAAGGCGTACATGCGCGTCACCTGGCCGTAATAGACCAGGAGCGGCCAAAAGGCGGCCAACCCTGCCGCCAGCGCTCCGGCCCTTCTGCGGCCAGACCAGGCCCGCCCGACCGCATAGCTCAGCGGGACGGCCAGCGCGCCCAAGAGGGCCGAGAGGTAGCGGATGCCGAAAACCGTCTTGCCCGTGACCAGCCAGAGCTTGAGCAGGGCCACGTAGAGCGGCGGATGCCACTCCTCCGTGGCCACCTGCCACAGCTCGTTCCAGGGCAGGCTGGCATGTGCCAGGCTCCAGCCCTCATCCCAACGCAGCACCGGCACGTCCAGCGTATAGAGGCGGGCCGCCAGCGCTGCCAAGGTGATGGCGGCCACGGCCCAGAGCGTCGCCCCGGACCTCGCGGTGGTCCGGCGGGCCGGCCTGCGCTTCACTTTAGCCCTTCCGCCGCAGGCGCACCGCCTGGCCCAGCGCAAACGCGGCGACTAGTACTGCCCCCAGAGCGACCCACAGTCCCACTCCGCCGGCAGCCAGCGCCTGCTTCACCGCCGCCATCGGCTCCGGCGTCGGCGTGCGCGTGGGCAGCGGCGTCCAGGTCGGGATAGGCGTGTTGGTGGAGGTGGGCGTGTGGGTGACGGTCGGCGTATAGGTCGAGGTCGGCGTGTCCGTCGGGATGGGGGTGTTGGTGTTCGTCGGCGTGTTTGTTGGCAACGGCGTACTGGTGGCGACGGGGGTGTTCGTCGGCGTATCCGTGGGGACCACCGTCGGTGTGTCGGTCGGCGCAGGCGTGTCGGTCGGCGCGGGGGTGTTCGTCGGCGCGGGCGTATTGGTCGGGCGCGGCGTGTTGGTTGGCGGCGGCGCCACGATCACCAGGCTGGCGTCGTCCAAATAGATGTTGTTGTCCTGGCTGCGGTACTCGGGATAGGAATAGACGATCACCGACACCGTGCCGGACTTGGCCACGGCCTCCACGGCGAAGGGGGTCCAGACGTCGTAGGCGTTTTGCTCCGCCGACCAGACGATGGCCGGATCGTGGGGGTCCACGCCGCCGGTGGGGTGGATGCCGATGCGAAAACGCATGGGCGAGGGGTCGCCGGAGGTGGCGCCGCCGCAGTTGCCCTTGGACTCGTTGTCGCAGGACCAGGACATGCCCCAGAGCTCGAAGCGCAGCTTGGCGCCTACGGGGATGCCTCCCACCTGCTGCCAGACGCCGGCCTCAAAGTTGCCAAAGCTGTGGAACCACTGCTGGGACAGGTCGCCGGAGCGCACGCGGTTGCCCGGGTAATCGCCCCGGTTGGCGAGCTTGAACTCGGGGGCCAGCTTGTACCCCTGGCTGGTCTCCCACTCGGAGCCTTGGATCCACCAGGCGGTCCAGGGCGCCGCCACCAGGCAGTTCTCCTTGCCGGGGATGGCCGCCCACGGCGGCTCGAACCCGCCATTTTGCAGCAGGTTGCCCTGCGCTATCGCCGCGCCTCGCCCTGCCGTCAGAAGCAGCGCCGCGAAAGCGACCACACTTACGATGCGACCAGACCATCTCATCTTGCCCACAGCAACTCCTTCTTCTTCCAGCCTCGCACGAATGGCGAAGATTATATACGAAACCAAACGGCGTGGCAAATGCGCGCACCACAGGCGGCGCACAAAAGCGCGCCCCGTGCGCATCGCATGGGGCGCGCCAGCTCGTGTTGCGACAGGGACGCCTACTTTTTCAGCGCCAGCTCGCGCAGCATCTCGACCTGGCCGACGTGGAAGCACTCATGCCCGAACATGACCAGGACCATGTTGCCCACCGTGGTGTCGCCGAGAAAGCTCTTGGTCGCCTTGTCCAGGTCGGCCTGGGTGGCGCGCTGCAGCGCCGCGGCCAGCCGCTCCTGCGAGCGCTCCAACAGCGCCATCGCCGCGTCGAGCGTGAGCAGATCGGGCCCGTCCTCACAGACGGGGGCGGAGCCGTAGCCATAGCGCTTGGCGTGCTCGGAGCTCATCAGTGGCTTTTCCCCCAAGAGCGCCAGCACCCCATCGCGGCTGCCGACAATGTGCCCCAACACCCAGTTCATGCAGTTCGCGTTGAAAGGCGGCTGCACGATCGTCTCGTTGTGCGAGAGCCCCTTGACCAGCGCCTTGAGCGAGGCCACGTTGCGCCCATAGTCGTTGGCGAAATCCTGTTGCATAGACATAATATTCACCCTCCCTTGGTCTGCTTCTGTCGTGACACGCGCTCATTATGCGGCGTGAGGAGGGGTTTGTCAAATCGGGGCGGCGGCGCGCACTTGCCGAGCGGGCCATCGCCTGCTATACTGAGGCCCTGCCGCGAGCCCGAAAACGAAAGTGAGGGAGCATGGAACGCCAAGAGGTAGCTTACACCTACGAACTAGAGCGGACGCTGAGCATGTTGCGGTCGGGGGGCATCTTGCTGGCGGCCACGAAACCCAGCGGCGCTTCGAACGTGATGACCATCGGCTGGGGCACGGTGGGCATCATCTGGGGCAGGCCGATCTTTGTGGTGATGGTGCGGCCTTCACGGCACACCTATGGGTTCATGGAGGAGACAGGCGCGTTCACCGTGAATGTGCCCACGCCCGAGCTGCGCGCCTGGACCAGTTTTTGCGGCACCAAGAGCGGGCGCGATGTGGACAAGTTCGCCGCGCTGGGGATGGCCACCTCGCCGGCGCAAAAGGTCCGCGGCGTGACCATCGACGCCTGCCCGCTGGTGTACGAGTGCAAGGTGGTCCACCACAACGATGTGATCCCGCCCCACCTGGCGCCCGAGATCGTCTCGGGAAGCTATCCCCAGGGCGACTTTCACCGCATCTATTTCGGCGAGATCCTGGGCACGTACGCGAGCAAGTAAGGCCAAGGCTCCAAAGGTCTTGGGGCATCCCATGCGCCAAGACCTTTGGAGGTTCTGTTTACGGCTGCTCGGCGGTGGACGGTATCTCCGCCGTCGCGACGGGCTCCACCGGCTCGATGGGCTCGGCCAGGGCCGCCTTCTCCTCGTTCCATCCCAAGTACGCCAGGGTCCAGGTGGTGGAGGTGAAGGTCTGGAGCACCATGTTGATGGCCAGCGCGAGCAACCCGCCCAAGAGCCCCAAGCAGCACAGGGGGATCAGGGCAGCCCGCGAGCTCCTGGTCGCCTCGATGAACCCGGCGGGCATGATCACCGCGGCCAGCCCGCTGCCAATGAACCCGCCGATGACCATCTGGATGGCAAAGAGGAGCACCCCGATCAGCAGCGTGGGACCCAGCTTTTCCTTCAGTACCTGCCAGCCTTTGGCGATGGACGCCAAGACGCCGAGCCCGTCCAGCACGCAGGCGCGGCTGGCATACGTGGCGATCAGGCTGATGGCGATGCTGAGGGGGACCAGCGGCACGCAGCAGAGGGCCGTACCGCAGATGGCCGCAAAGACCCCGCCCTCGCCGGCGCCCACGCCGCGGCTCACCGGCAGCACGGCCAAGAGCACCATGGCGATCAGGGGGATGATCAGGATCAGGACCACCACGAACATGAGCGCGCCTATGCCCAACAAGGGCCAGAAGCGCACCGTCCCCCAGCGCCAGGCTTCGCTGCCTTTGACCTCGTCCTTTTCGCGAGCCTGGCGCGCGCCGTCGATCAGCGCGCCCTGGGCAATCGTTGCTAGCACGATGAGGGCCACCAGCACCAGGAGAGCCAGGATGATGAGCAGCGCCAGGACCGCGCCGTGGGGCATGCGGACCTCGCTGCCATCCAGGCTATAGCCGCTGCCGCTCCCGCCTCCGGCCCCGGAGGCGAGGGCGATGAGCAGCCCAAAGACCCAGAGGATCTTGTGCTTCCAGGTGATCTCCCAGGCGCGCCGGAAAAGTTGGCCGATATCCATGTGTTGCCTCCTCTCAACTCGTCACTTGGCTGATACGCTCAGTTTATAGCTTTCTGGGATTCTCGGCAAAACCAGGATGGAGAGCAGAAAACAAGCCGCGGCGATGCCAAAGACGGCCAGGTAGCCCGCATCCGCCCGCTGGGCATTCAGCAGGTCGGCCAGGGGCCCGCCGATGCCTGCCGCCACCGATCCCGCGCCTGCGCCGGCCAGGTTAGAGACGCCGAGAAAGCGGCCGGACTCGGCGACGGGGACCAGGTCGGTGCCCAGGGCCCAGTTGGTGGCCATGAACGTCCCCGCGCCCAGCCCTACCACGCTGCTTGACAGATAGACCATCGGCAAGGTGCTGGAGGCCAGCAGCGCGACCGTCCCCAGGGCGGCCAGCGCCCCGGCGGCGGCCAGCAGCGCCTTGCGCCCCAGCAGGTCGGCCAGGGGCCCGCTCACCACGGCCGAGACGACGGTGCAGAGCCCCACCATGGTCATGAGTTGGCCGGTGACGCTGGCGGCGTTGGGCGCCTCCAGCACGTCCTGGACATAATAGAGGGAGAAGCCCTGGATGATGCCGATGGCGGCCAGGAAGAGCAGCCGGTTCACCACCCACCAGGTGAAGGCGGGCCGCTTCCTGATCGCTGGACCGATGCCCATGCGGACACTGTACCATACCCCCAAGACGATGGCCCCGACTGTGGCCAGCAGTCCCGCGCCGCCCATCGCCAGGACCACCACGTCCGGATCGCCCGCCACCTGGCTCCCGAGCCAAAGCAAAGCCGCGCGAAAGCCCCTGACGATGAGCAGAAAGGCGATGGCCAACGCGCCTACACGGAGGACCGATTCCTTGATGGGGAGGTTCGGCGGCGCGGGCAGCGGCTCCTCGCGGGTGGTGGCTACCATCACCAAGACGGCGCTCAGCAGGGCGCCGCCGATGACCAGCAGCGCCGTCCACAGCCTGCCAGTGTCCAGCAGCCTGGCGACGGTGAGCGCGATGACCACCAGGGGGAGCACCTCCATCAGCGCCTTGATGCCGGAGGCGGTGCCGCGCCATTGGTGGGGCACCAGATCGGGGATGACACCCTGCAGGGCGCCATGGGTGACGTTGGCGGCCGCCTGGAGCAGCAGCGAGAGGGCAAAGAGCGGCCAATACCCGGCGGCCAGCCCGATCCCGCCCAGGAGCAGGGCGGCCAGCAGCGCGCCGACCAGGATGAAGGGCCGGCGCCGGCCCCAGCGAGATGTGGAGCGATCGGAGAGCAAGCCCGCCACGGGCTGCACCAGGAGGGCGACCATCAAGCCGTAGAAGCGAAGATCGCCATAGAAGCTATTCTTGGACGCGGCAGGCACGAACTGCTGCACGAGAAAGGGGAGGATCAGGGGGGTCATGCTGCCGGAGACCATGGTCAGCCCGAACCAGGGGAGGTTGAGGGTGATATAGTGATACCAGCGCGTTCTTCTCACGGCCCTCTCCTTGGTCGTTGTGGCAGGCTGAGGTGACTCTGGGCATTGTACAACGAATGGGCCGCCCGCGCTATCCGCCCGTGGCCCAAGACGCGGCACAAGCCTCCGGCTCGTGTCCTCGGGGCTCGCCAGTCAGCCGTGCCGGAGGTGGCACAAGCCGGAGACTTGTGGCCTTGGGGCTCGCAACCCAGAGGGTTGCGCCACGCCTTATCCCGCCAGGGGAATGGTGACGCGAATCCGGGTGCCCTGGCCGGGCTGGGAATTCAGCTCCATGGAGCCGTTCAGGAGCCGGGCGCGCTCGGCGATGCCTTTCAGGCCCAGGCCGCGCCGCGGGGCCTGCAGGTCAAAGCCGATGCCGTCATCCACCACCTCCAGGGTCACGAGCGCCCCGTCGCGGGCCAGGTTGAGCCGGACCGATTGCGCCTTGGCGTGCTTGAGCGTGTTGTTGAGCGTCTCCTGGGCGATCCGGTATAGCTCGGTTTGCAGCGGCATGGGGAGCGCCAGGTCGCCGCTGGCATCCATCTGGATGTGCAGCCCCGCGCGCCCCTCCACCGCTTCCAGCCGGGCGCGCAGCGCCGCCGCCAGCCCCTCTTGCTCCAGGGCAACGGGGCGCAGCTCAAAGATGAGCAGCCGCATCTCGCGCAGGGCCTCCTGGGCGGTGTCTCGCATCACGGTCAGATGCTCCGCAGCGCGTTGGTGGTCGCCAGAGGCCAGCGTGCGACCGGCGGCCTCGCCATAGAGGGTGAGTGCGTATAGCGACTGGGTCACCGAGTCGTGAAGCTCGCGGGCCAGCCGTTGCCGCTCCTCCAGCGTGGCAACCTGTTGGGCTTGCTCGTAGAGCCGCGCGTTCTCGATGGCGATGGCGGCCTGTTGGGCCAGCGACTGCAGCACCGTGAGGTCGCTCGCGTCAAAGGCTTCGAGGCGGTCGCTCTGGGCGTGGAGCACGCCGATGACGGCATCCTTGACCTTGAGGGGCACGGCGATCTCGGACCGTATCTCGCTGCTAAGGGTCAGCCCATAGTAGCGAGGCTCCTGGCTGATATCGGGGACAAGCAGCGGGTCGCCGGTGGCCGCTACCCAGCCGGTGATGCCTTCCTTGCCGACCTGCAGGCGCGGCGGGTCAAACGTGGGGTCCTCCCATACTGCGCCCGCCCCTGCCCGAAAGGCCAGCTCGTCGCCCTCGATCAGGGCGATCCCCACCAGGTAATAATGCAAGGTCTCCTTGATCACGCGGGAGACTTGCCAGAGTAGCTCATCCACGCTGAGGATCGTGGTGATGCGCTGCCCGACCTCCGAGATGACGCGGAACTGCTCCACGCGGCGCTCCTCCGCCTCGAAGAGCCGCGCGTTCTCGATGGCTACGGCGACTTGGTTGGCAAAGGCCATGGCGATCTCGGCATGGCGCTGGGTGTAGTAAGCCGCCTCGCTGTGGTCCAGGGTCAGCATGCCGATCACCCGGTCCTTGACCACCAGCGGGGCTCCGATCCAGGAGCGAATATAGGCATACGTGGTGAACAACTCGTCGCCCGCCGACTCGCGAAAGAGCGCCGCGTCACGATCCAGCCCCTGGGTATCGGCGATGACCACCGGGGCCTTGCGGCGGATGACCTCATGGTTGACCTGGAACTGGGTCAGGGAGAAGCGCAGTTGCAGCGCCTGCTGCTGGGTGAGCGGGCCGCGATAGGCCGCCATCTTGAGCTGGCTTTCCTCCAGAGTCATGATGGACGCGCCACTGAACGGGATGACCTCCCGCAGGCTATCCAGGACGAGCCCCAGTAGGGGGTCCAGCTTGAGCATGGAAGCGACATTGTTCGAGACCTCCAGCAATGTGGAAAGCTCGTGGGTGCGCTCGTCCACGCGTCGCTCCAGCATCTGATAGGCGCTCCGCAGCGCCTCCCCGGCGCGCTTGTGCTCCAGGGCGTTGACAAAGATCTCGCCAACGATGCTGAACAGGGCGATGGTCTGCTGAGACCAGGCGCGCTCGGACCTGGTGGCCGATAAGCCCAAGAACCCCGCGGCCTGGCCGCGATAGGCCATGGGGATGCCGATCATCGAGTTCACCCCTTGTCGGTCAAAGAGGTCTCGCTCGGCCACCGCCTCTGGCGGCAAATCGTCCATGCGAGGGATGTGGATGACCTCCAGATTCTCGATCTTTTTGACCAGCCAGGGCAGGCTGGAAAGGGGCAGCGCCTGCAACCGCGCGATGCGTGGCGCCACCCCAGGCGCGCACCATTCGTGCGAGCAGCTCATGCGCGTCATGTTGTCCGTGTACATAAAGACGCAGGTGTGGTCCACGTCGGCGAACTCGCCCATGGCGCGCAGTGCGCGCTGGATGCCGTTGTCTATCTCTTCCGGGGCCAGGTTGACGAACTGGGTCGAGATGCTGGCGATGATCCGCTCAAAGTCAAGCCGCTCTTGCAGGGCCTGATCGGCCTTCTTGCGCTCGGTGATATCGGTATGGGAGCCGACCAGCCGATAGGGGCGGCCCCCAGCGTCACGGAGGGCGACGCCTCGCGATAGGATCCAACGATAGCTCCCATCCTTGTGCAAAAGGCGGTGCTCGATGCGGTATTCGGGCTCCTGGCCCTGTATGTAAGCGGCCACCGTGGCCTCGGCGTGGGCTACGTCGTCGGGGTGCATCAGCCGGCGCCATTCGCCCACGCGATTTGGGATTTCGTCATCGGCATACCCCAACATGCTCTTCCAACGCTGAGAAAAGTAGCACTCGTCGGTGCGCAGATTCCAGTCCCAGATGCCATCGTTGGTGGCGCGCAGCACCAGCTCCAGCCGCTCCTCGCGCTCGCGCAGGGCCGTATAGGATTCTCGCAACTCGGTGGACATCAGGTTGAACTGGGTGACCAGCTCCTCCACCTCATCGCCGGTGTTGGCGTCGACGGTGTGGCCCAGGTTGCCCGCGGCTACGTGCCGGGCGGCGAGGATGAGGTCGCTGATGGGCTGCGTGATGCGCCGGACGCCGACGGCCACTACCAGCGCGGGCAGGATCACGCCGAGGGCGAGCAAGGCCAGCAGAAAGCGGCTATAGCGGCGGCTGGGGCGGAGCAACGTCTCCCAACCGGTCTCGCTGACGAGCGCCCAGGTGGTTCCGGGCACCGGCGCAAAGGAGGCGACGATCTGCGAGCCGGCGGCGCTGCGCGTGCGGAACGCCTCCACCTGTCCCCGCAGGGCTCGAGTGACGATGGGATCGGCCGCCACGTTCTCCCCGATGCGGCGGGTGTCGGTGTGGTAGATCAGGTTGCCGAGGCTGTCCACCAGATAGGCGTTGCCATCGCCGCCAAGGCGCAGCTTGACGATGCTGCCATAGAAAGAACTGACGGCGGATGCGCCCAGGCGAAACATACCGGCGACGGCGCCCAGGGTTTCACCCTCCCCGCCGGTGATCGGGACCGCCATCAGAATGACGGGGGCGCCGCGGGGTCCATCGGTCAGAACGTCGGAGAGGACCGAGTCGGGCGCCCGCACCATCTGGCGGAAATAGGCGCGATCCGACCAATCCTGCCCCACGGCGTCTGGGCGCTCGGGCACGGCGGCGACCACGAGGCCGTGCTCGTCCAGAATCAGCAGGCCGCCGTCATAAACGGCGAGCAGGTTCTCGGCCTGAGCCAAGGCGGCGCCTTGGGTCGCGGGGTCATGACTGGCCAGGTCGGCGGTGCGCGCCAGGGCCGAAAGGGAGCGGGAGTACTCGTCTAGCTCGGTGGCCAGTTGGCTGGCGGTGAGGCGGGCCAGCTCGCGGTTCCGCTGGATGACCAGGTCCTCGGTCACCTGTTGATAGGCGTAAAAGGCGACAAGCGCCACAGTGGACAGAACGATCGTCGCGGGGATAAAGGACCAAGCGACGATCTTGGTACGCAGGCTGTGCCAGCGGATCCGTGGCAGCACGTGGTCTCTCCTATCCCTGGGGCTGAGCCTGTTCGATCTGCTGGCTGACCGTCTCGATCAGCGCCGTGGGGGCCTGGCCCAAAAAAAAAAAAAAAAAAAAAAAAGCATCGGCTAGCTCCTGCGCCTCGTCCATATTGGCAAAAGTCTCCGAGATGACGGAATAGTCCTGGAGGTGCCCATGCGCAAAGGCGGCCAGGTCGAGCCCCTCCGTTTGGGCCGGGAACTCGCTGCGGACAAAGCCGGCCCAGTCTTCGAGCAGGGAGGCCCGGGCGGGCTGCAGAAAGTGGGCCTGCGCCATCAAGCTGCCGGCGTAAGGGGAAACCAAGAACTTGAGCAGGCGCCAGGCGGCGTCGGGGTACCTGGTTCCGGCATAGATGCCGAAACCGTCGGTGGTGGCCAGGGTAGCGCGACGGGCCGGACCCCGCGGCAGGGGAGCCAGGCCGAGGCGGAACGTGGCGCTGTCCAGGATGCTCCGCAGCGACCAGGAACCATCCTCCACCATGGCGAGCCGCCCGGCGGTGAAGGCCTGGGTGATGGTCATGTTCCGCACGTCGAGCGCGCAGGCCATGGTGTGGTCATCCCAGATGCGGGCGCGAATCCACTCCACCGCCTCCAGCGCCGCGGGCTCGGCCATCAGCGAGCGGGCCGAGTTCTGCGGATCCACCAGGTGGCCGCCCCAGGCGTTGACGTGCACCTGAATGCGGTCCCAGGAGATGTCCATCATGCTGCCCCACAGGTCGAGCTTGCCGTCGCCATCTAGGTCATGGGTCAGGCGCTTCATGGCGGCGGCATAGTCGTCATAATCCCAGCTCTGATCGGGATAGTCCACCTTGAAGCGGTCAAAGTGATCCTTGTTATAGAAGAGAGCCAGGGCGCCATGGTACTTGGGCAGGCCGTATTGCCGCCCGTCAGCGGCGAAGAAGGCGTTATATTGCGCGGGATCCCAATCGCGGATCGTCTCGCGGTCCAGGTCGGCGGCGACGTAGGGGCGCAAGTCGAGGGTATAGCCCTTTTGCGCCCAGACGGGAAAGAAGGTGCAGCACCCCTGAAAGACATCGGAGGCGGTGCCCGCCTGCATGTCGCTGAGCATCTTGTCTTCCAGGTTCTCGGGGTCAGGTGTGTAAAAGACGCGGATATCGGGGTTCAGCTCGTGGAACTTGGCGAGAAGCTTTTGCGCCAGGGGCGGAAACCACTCGGTGCGCCAGTCCTGGTAGACGAGCTGGGCTTGCTCAGCAGTGCCGGACTTGGCCGGGGCGCCGAGGTGGCCGCAGCTCGCCGCGCCCAGGCCCAGCGCAGCCAGGCCGGCCATTCGCAAGAAATCCCGTCTCGAGAGGGTGATATCTACCATGTCGGTCCCCTTGCGCAAGTAGCGCGCACCCGAACAGACCTCGCACAGGATAATTGTACACCAATTGCGCGCATTTGGGAAGGGGGCAAAGAAAAATCCAGGGCTTGTGCCAAGTCCTTGAAGGCTACCGAAATGACGCTCGGACTCGTGGAGGTCGAGGCTCAAGCCGGGTCAGTTGCGCCGATATCCGGCTGAAGCCTCGACCTCCAGGAGTCGCGGAGTGACTCTGCACAAGCCCTGAAAAGAGCCCGTCAGGCCCCCCTCGCCCCAAGGGCTAGAGCCGATGCGCGGCCTGGATGGCGAGGCCGATCTTGTTGACGTTGATGTCGCTGGGCAGGGTACACCCCGCCCCGAGGATGAACCGCCGGCGTCCCACCTCGGCGACGGCGGCCGCGGCCTCGGCGGCGATCTGCGCGGCTGTGCCATCCACCAGCGGCCCGCGTTGGTCCATCCCGCCCACCAGGGCCATATCGAAGAGCTTCCAGCCCTCCGAGAGCGAGAGGTTTTCCCACTGGGTGCTCCAGTTGACGGCGTGCGCGGGATAGCTGGAGTATTCCTCCAGGCGGACGCCGTGGGCGCAGATGTGCAAGAGGTTGAACTCGGCCCGGTCGCGCACCGCTTGCAGAACCTGGACGTCGCTGGCCTTGATGTGGCGCCGGAAGAGCTCCAGGCTAAAGCGATCGGCCTCGCCGCCCTGGGCGCTGAAATAGATGCCGTCGGCGCCGGCCTCGAGGCAGGCCAGGGCGAAGCGCGCTTGCCCCTGGGCGATGACGGCCAAGCCGGCGCCGACCGAGTCGGGATCCAGCGCCATGTGGGCCGTGAGCTGCCGGTCGCTCAGGTTGCTGCCCACCGAGTAGGGGTTAAAGATGGTGGTGATGATGAGGGTCTCCCCTCCCACGGCATCGATGATGCGCTTGAGGCCATCGAGCTGGCGCTGGAACGCCGGGGCGCTCGGCGCCGGGAGCCGCAGCTTGCGCCAGTCGGCGGGAGTCGCGAGCGTTCCGCCCTCCGGCGGGGGATAGCCGTTGTCATTCATCACTTTGAGGAAATCGGGATCGGCCTGTCGGTAATACGCCAGGTGGGCCTCGGCCATGGCCGCGCCGCTGGCCCGTTCGGGGGGAAAGTGGAACCAAAAGCTCGCCGGGATCTGGTCCACCGGTTCGCCGCGCAGGGCGGCTCGCACGCGCTGCTTCTTGTCCATGTGATCTCCTCCTTGCAAGGTGAAACGCCGAGGCCGGGCTAAGGCCGGCCAATCATCGCCATGCCTCTACTGGCTCGTTCAGGAGGATTGTACTCGGATCGCGTGGAGGGGGCGAATGGGGCAGCGGCGTGGCGCAAGCCTCCGGCTTGCGTGCCAAGAGGAAACAAGCCAGAGGCTTGTGCCACACAGGACACAAGCCTCTGGTCTATGCTGGATGCAAGGCGGCCTAGCTCTTGGAGCGCTTTTTGACGAGCTCGAGCGCCGTGGCCTCGGGGACCTTGGCGTAGTGGTCGAACTCCATGGCCGAGGTGCCGCGGCCCTGGGTGCGCGAGCGCAGCTCGGTGGTAAAGCCGAACATGCGGGCCAGCGGGACCTCCGCCGTGATGCGCTGGGTGCTGCTATTGAGGAGCTCCATGCTGCCGATGCTGCCAGCGCGCCCGCTCAGCTCGCCGATCACATCGCCGGTGAAAGTGTCGGGGGTCATGACCTCCACGCGCATGATCGGCTCCAGGATGATGGGGGCGGCCTTGGCGGCGCCGTCGCGCAGGCCCATGGAAGCGGCGGTGCGAAAGGCCATTTCGGACGAGTCCACCTCGTGATAGGAGCCGTCCACCAGGGTGACCTTCAGGTCCACCAGGGGCTCCTCGATCACCACGCCCTTCTGGGCGCCGTCGCGCAGGCCCGCCTCGATGGCCGAGACGAACTGGCGGGGAATGGACCCGCCGCGCAGCTTGTCCTCAAAGACAAAGCCCGAGCCTGCCGGCAGCGGTTCCAACTCGAGCACGACATGTGCGAACTGCCCGTGGCCGCCGGTCTGGCGCACCAAGCGCCCCTCGCAGCGTACGGGGCGAGTGATGGTTTCATAGTAGGCCACCTGGGGCTCGCCAACCTGGGCGTGGACGCGGAACTCGCGCAGCAAGCGGTCCACCGCCACGTCCAGGTGCAGTTCGCCCATGCCCGAGATGACCGTCTCTTCCGTGCGGTCGTTCCAACGCACCACCAGGGTGGGGTCTTCCTCCGATAGCCGCTGCAGGCCCTCGGACATCTTGTCCTGATCGGCCTTGGAGATAGGGTGGATGGACATGGACATCACCGGCGCCGGGAAGGAGATTTTCTCCAGGATGATGGGATGCTCCGGGTCGCAGATGGTGTCGCCGGTGGAAGTGTTCCTGGGCCCCAAGACCGCGCCGATGTCGCCGGCAAAGATCTCTTCCACGTCCTCGCGCCGGTCGGCATACATGCGCACCAGGCGTCCCACGCGCTCGCGCTTGCCGGTGGTGGGGTTGTAGACGGTATCGCTGCGGCGGATCGCGCCCGAGTAGACCCGGAGATAGGCCAGCCGACCGACGTAAGGGTCGGTGGTGATCTTGAAAACCAGTGCGGCGAGGGGGTCCGACTTGACCGGGGCGCAAAGCCGCTGCTCGCCGGTATCGGCGTCATGGCCGGGCATGGCTGGGACGTCCAGCGGCGAGGGGAGACAGTCCACGATGGCGTCCAGCAGCGGCTCGAGGCACTTGTCGCGCAAGGCCACGCCGCAGAGACAGGCGACGCCGCTGCGCCGCAGGGTCATGGCGCGGAGCGCCGAGCGCAGTTGGGCATCCGAGACCGGCTCGCCTTCCAGGTAGAGCATGGCGATCTCGTCGTCCAGGTCAGCCATCTGCTCGACGAGCTGCTCGCGCGCCTGCTCGGCCTCGGCGCGGAGCGCGGCGGGGATCTCGCCGCCGATGATGGGCTGGCCGTCGGCCGGATAGAGGAAGGCGGTCATGCTCACCAGGTCGATGACCCCATCAAAACGGTCGGGCCCGGCGACGGGCAGCTGGATCGCCACCGGCTTGGCGCCCAGGCGGTCGGCGATGGTGCGCATGGCCTGCGGATAGGAGGCGCCGGGGCGATCCATCTTGTTGATGAAACAGATGCGCGGGACCTCGTAGCGGTCGGCCTGGTGCCAGACCGTCTCGGATTGCGGCTCCACGCCGGCGACACCGTCAAAGACGACCACGCCGCCATCGAGCACGCGCAGCGAGCGCTGCACCTCGGCGGTAAAGTCGATGTGGCCGGGGGTGTCGATGAGGTTGATCTGATGGTCACGCCAGGAGGAAGTCACGGCGGCGGACTGGATCGTGATGCCCCGCTCGCGCTCCTGCGGCATAAAGTCGGTGACGGTGCTCCCGTCATCGACATTGCCCAGCCGATTGATATGCCCCGTGTGATAGAGGATTCGTTCCGTCACGGTCGTCTTGCCCGCGTCGATATGGGCGATGACGCCGATATTGCGCAGTGTCGTCAGCGGGTCCGCCGCTGTTCCTTGTGCCCGGCCCTTGGCCGAACCCATTGCCTCGGTAGCCATTGTTGCCGCTCCTTGTCCTGAGCCTAACTGATCTTGCAGAAAAAAAGCCTGCACTCCTCGTGCCGTCCTGGCCAGAGTGCAGGCAACTGTGCTGCATCACTGTTGTGCAGTGCGCCGTAATGGGCACGCAAACGCTGATTATACGCATTTTGGCTTGCGCTGTCAAAAAAGAGGATGCGCCACCGAGGCGCAGAGGACGCGGAGAGAGGAAAGGATAGAAGAGGAAGGTCCCACGCGAAAAGGCGTGGGGCGCAGGCGAACGCAGAGCTACAGGATCAGGCTTGGCGATCTGTGTCCCATTTCCTCCGCGTCCAGGTCCAGCAGGACGGGGACGGGGCGCGCGAGGGTGATGTGTGGGGGTGCGATCTGGCAGGTGTAGGCGTAGAGCTCGACGCCCTCGGCGGCAGCCCGCCGCAGCGCGGCGCCAAAGGCGGGATCGCGCTGGGGATGCGGCGAGAACGAGATGGCGTCGGGGCGCTGGATGACAAAGAGCGCCACGGCGCGCGCCCCAGCGCGAGCCAACTCGGCCAGCTCGCCCATGTGCCGCGCGCCTCGCGCGGTGGGGGCATCGGGAAAGAGCGCGCGCCCCTCCTCCACCAGGCTGGCCCCCTTGACCTCCACCCAACAGGTGGGGCGATCGGCGCCGCCGAGCCGAAAGTCGAAGCGGCTCGCGCCATGCGCCCGCTCGCGCTCCACCTGGGGATAGCCCAGCAACGGGGCGACCTGGCCTTGCTCCAGCGCCTCGGCGACCAGGCGATTGGGCACTTGGGAATTGATGGAGACCCAAAGCTCGTGGAAGCGCACCAGGGCGACGGTATAGGCCGTGGCGCGGCGCGAGCCGCCCACGCGAGCAGGGGCCAAGAGCAGCTCGACGCCGGGCGTCAGCAACTCCTGCAGGCGGCCGGGGTCGGCCAGGTGGGCGGCGGTCTCGCGACCGTCCAGGCGGACGTCCACACGGAAGCGGTTGGGCCGCCGCAAAAAGGCGGCGGGGACGAGCTCGTCGGCGATGCGCATGGGAAGCCTCTCGTGCGGTGCGGTAGGCTGCGCCCAGTATGCGCCCGATCGGGCGGGGCGTCAAGCGGGCGCGCTGTAAGGGAGCTGATGGGTGCTACGCTCAGTGATAGTGGGTTGGTTCCCAGCGACCAAGAGCCGCCTGATCGTGGCGCGAGGGGGCCCGGTTTGACAGTTTCGACCATTTGTGATATCCTCTGTCCGATTGCATTCAAGCGCTCGAGGTGAGTTCGGATGGCGGAAAACGCATTTCTAACGGCAAAGGAAATGGCTCAGGAGCTGGTCCGCCAGCGGGTGGAACCCGATGAGGTGGGCAACCTGCTGAGCTATTTGCGCGACAACAGCGAGGCCGGGGGCGAAGCCTTTTTGGCCTATCTCGCTGAACCCAACGCGGAGGGGGGGTCGCGGGTTTCGGAGGCGCTCAAACAGGCCTGCGAGACGCACCTCCGAGGTCTGACGGGCGATATGGACGCCATGAAGGATGTGCTCGGCTGGGGGGCCGGATTCATGCGCTACTATCGCGGCGAGGGCAACCGTCCCGAGCCTAACCGCAGGCCATCGCAGCCCCGTCGGCGTTCCGCGCCGCCTGCTGGTGGGCCAGGGGCCGGGTCAGCCGGTCCGCGCCGCCCCAGGGAGGCCGTGGAGGTGACCGCGCCGATGGAATCGCTGCAGCTTGGGCAGATGCTGCAAGGCACGGTGCGGCGGGTGATGCCGTACGGCGTCTTTGTGGCGGTCGGCTCCGAGCGCGACGGGTTGGTCCACGTTTCCGAGCTGCGGGATGGCTTTGTGGGCGATCCCTCCCAGGTGGTGAACGTGAACGACACCGTCGAAGTCTGGGTCAAGAGCATCGACCTGGAACAAAAGCGGATCAGCCTGACCATGAAGGGCGCCGAGGCGGCCATGGGCCGGCAACAAGAGCGCTCCTCCTATCAGTCAGAGCGCCCCTCCTATCAGTCAGAGCGACCGTCGTACCAGCAGGACCGCCAGGGCGATCGGCAGTCCTACGGGCAGCGCCAGCAGCAGCCTCGCCGCGAGCGACGCGACGATCGCGAGGGCTCCTCGCCGCGCAGCTCGGGGTCCTTCAGCAGCGATGGCGCTCCTCGCCGCCGGTCAGCCGGCCCGCGACGCTCTCCTGGCGCCCGGCTCTTTGAGGACGAGATGCCCAAGGAGATGACCGCCATGGCCGAGGCCCTGCGCCGCGCCATGGCCGAGTCCGAGGAAGCCGCCCCGGAGACGACCGAAGCGACGGCCGCCGCCGAGCACAGCCACCCGACTGGAGACCTCGCCGAGGCGCACCGCCGCACGATGTACGGATAGGCCGCCTCAGCGCTCAACAGTGATAAGACAGCGCGCCCCCCAGAAGGGGGCGCGCTGTTTTTTTGTCTCACGGCCTGGCGCGGGTCAGGAAGCCCAGATGATATAGCCGGGAAGGTAGCTGACCTGCCCGGAGGCGTCTTGCGGCAGGATGCGCAGGGTATAGCCGTAGCGGCCGCTGGCGTGGCAGGGGACGACGCCGGTGAACTCGTAGCTGCCGTCGCCGGACGTCCCGGCGGACTGCATGGGCGCCACCTGGCCCTCCACGATGTCGCCGTCGTTGCTCAGCTTGCCATAGTAGAGCTGAACGGCCACCTCCGGCGGGGTGAGCCCGCCGAGGTTGACCCGGGCCCGCACCTCCAGCTCGCGGCCCACGCGGTACTCGGCGGTCTCGGTGGATTGGACTTCCGAGACGCGGATGGCGGGCCAGGATTGGGCCAGTTGGGCCTTCCAGCGGGCCGACTCGCGGGCCTGGCGCAGGTCGTCAGCCTGCAACGTCTGGTAGCGCGCGGCGGCGGGCAGGTATTCTTGCTCCAGGTAGTCGATGAGCATCCGCTGCCCGTTAAAGACGGGGCAGAGCGTGGCGAGGGAGCTCTTCATGCGCTGGATCCAGCCGCGGGGCAGGCCGTCATCGCCGCGCTGGTAAAAGAGGGGCACGACCTCTTTTTCCAGGATGTCATAGAGCGCGTTGGATTCGACCTCGTCCTGATAGTTCTGGTCCTGATAGTCCTCGCCGCGGCCGATGGCCCAGCCGGCGGTGATGTCATAGGCCTCGGCCCACCAGCCATCGAGGACGCTCAGGTTGAGCGCGCCGTTGGCGGCGGCCTTCATGCCGCTGGTGCCGCTGGCCTCGTTGGGCCGCCGCGGGGTGTTCAGCCAGATGTCCACGCCCTGCACCAGGTAGCGGGCGGTGTTGGTGTCGTAATTCTCCACAAAGACGATGCGCCGGCGGAACTCTTCGCGGCGGGCCAGGTGCACGATCTGGCGGATGAACTCTTTGCCGGTGTTGTCGGCGGGGTGCGATTTCCCCGCAAAGATGATCTGCACCGGCCGGTCCTTGTTGTTCAGGATGCGGGCGAGCCGATCGGGGTCGCGCAGGATGAGGTTGGCGCGCTTGTAGGTGGCAAAGCGCCGCGCAAAGCCGATGGTCAGCGCCTCGGGGTCCAGCACCTCGCCGGCCTGCCTGATCTCGGTGGGCGGCCCGCCGCGGTGGGCCAGTTGCTCGCCGAGCCGGCGCCGGGCAAAGGCCACCAGCCGCTCGCGACGGCGCTCGTGGGTGCGCCAGAGCTCCTCGTCGGGGATGGCGGCGGCGTGCTCCCAGATCCTGGCGTCCATGGGGCTATCGCCCCAGCGGGGGCCCAGGTAGCGGTCGTAGAGGCCGCTCATGTCGCTCGAGATGAACGACTTGAAGTGCACGGCGTTGGTGACGTGGGTGATGGGCACCTCGTTCACCGGCAGCCCCGGCCAGATGCTCTGCCACATCCGCCGCGCCACCTCGCCGTGCAGCTTGCTGACGCCGTTGGCGTGGCCGCTCAGGCGCAGCGCCAGGATCGCCATGCTGAACGGCTCGTTGGGGTTGTTGCGGTTCTCCCGGCCCAGGGCCAGGAAATCGTCGCGGGAGAGCCCCAGGCTGGGCCAATACTCGCCAAAGTAGCGGTCCATCAGATAGGGCGGGAAGAGGTCGATCCCCGCCGGGACGGGCGTATGCGTGGTAAAGACGTTGCCCGCGGCGGTGACCTCCCGCGCCACGGCAAAGGGCACGCTGGTGGCGGCCATGACGTCGCGGATGCGCTCCAGCCCCAAAAAGGCGGAATGACCCTCGTTCATGTGGCAGACGGTGGGCTCGATCTTGAGGGCGTGCAGCGCCCGCATGCCGCCGATGCCCAGCATGATCTCCTGGCGGATGCGCATCTCGGTATCGCCGCCATAGAGCTGGCCGGTGATCCAGCGGTCGTCGGCGCTGTTCTGCGGCACGTTGGTGTCCAGCAGGTAGAGGGGCACGCGCCCCACCTGCACGCGCCAGATCTGCGCCCGCACGACGCGCCCCGGATAGGCCACCTCGACCATGAGCGGGGTATTGTCCTCGCGGCGTTGCAGCCAGATGGGCATGTTGTAGAAATCGTTGCGGGGATAGGATTCCTGCTGCCAGCCATCGGCGTTCAGGTATTGCACGGCATAGCCGACCTGATAGAGCAGCCCGACGGCCGCCAGGGGCAGCCCCAGGTCGCTGGAGGTCTTGAGGTGGTCGCCGGAGAGGACGCCCAGGCCGCCGCTATAGATGGGCAGGCACTCGGTGAGCCCGTATTCGGAGGAAAAGTAGGCGATGCGCCCGACCCCGGAATCGGGATGGTTGCGCTGGAACCAGAAGGACTGGCTCAGGTAGCCATCAAAGCTGCGCCCGACGCGCTCCAGGTGGGCGATATAGCCCTCGTCTTGGGCGGCCTCTTGCAGCTTGTCCTGCGAGACGGCGCCGAGCATGAGCACGGGGTTGTGGCCGCTGGTCTCCCACAGCTCGCGGTCCAGGCGGCGGAAGAGCTCGACGGCGTCGAGGTTCCAGCTCCACCAGATGTTATAGGCGAGCTCTTGGAGGCGCTGCAACTTGGGGGGCAGCGAGGGCAGCACGTGAAATTGGTGAACGGGCTTGACCATGACATCGTGTCCTTTCCCAGTCGTGTTCCCCGAATGGGGTCACTTTAGCACGGAATGGGCAGGAGGTCAAGGCCGTGATCACCTGCTAAAGGGGCGCAGTCCGGGGGCGATCCAGGGGATGACGCGCCCCAGCATCTCCAAGAGGCTGGGGGCCCGGTCCGGCGGGCGCTCCAGCCGCGCCAGCGCCGCCACCAGGCTGCCGATGTCCAGGTCGCCGCGATCCCAGCGCGTGGCGTCGCCCAGCTCGCGCAGGCGCTGCACCATGCCGGCGAGCTCGTAATAGCGCCGGCAGAAAGGGGCGTCACACCCGGGGCAGAATCCGGTCAGCGAGTGTCCCATCCACCGCTCCTTTGCTCACTTCCAGGGACGATCCACGCATGTTCCGCATCTCTAGTATAGCGCGGGAGAGGGGGCGTTGTCAATGGTTGGGCGGGACGATTCAGCGTCGCCAGGGACCGGATGTCCCTGGCTAAAGCTTGCAAATCCCTGAGGGGATTTGCTGATCTGAGCCGTCGAATGGAATCCGCCGGCGATATGGAAATGCCGAGTCGCGCACAGATGGGCAGGGAGCAGTGGTCTGCCCGGTGCTGACCCCTACTCATTGACATCGACATGAGAGACTCGCTCACTTCAGCACCAGTGGCAGCCAGGCGCCTGTCATCGCAGCTGTAGCGGTCCGAGTTGGCGTCGCGGTCGGGATGGTTGTCGACGTAGCGGTGTGTGTGTTCGTTCGCGTGGGCTGACTAGTAGGCGACGAAGTCGCTGTGACCGTCCAGGTTGGTGTGTGGGTTGCGGTTGGTGCGATGGTTGGTGTGCCAGGCAGCGAGTAGCGAATCACCAGCTTGGGGTGGTGGTCGATGCCGCCATGCTCGTTGGCAACAAACTTGCGGTGGCCGGTTGCGCTGCCGAAAGCCTTTAAGACTAGCCCTTGGTTGCTATCTTCATCGGCCCACCAGCCCCGCACCATGTTCGCAACATCCCATTCGTACCAGCGGTTCACCACGCCAACTAACGTTTCGCTCTCGGCCGTCGCCGCGCGGTCGTTAGTCGTGTGGTTGCACCCGGCCATGGACCACAGGCTGTCTGCCTTCGCGCGGTTCCATGTGGCCTCCCCTGCGACCCAGACGCGGTTCACCCGATACGCTCCCACGGAGATTGGTGGGGTTAAGGTTGCGCTTTCAACTGCATAGAGCATCAGCCGAGCCTGGCTGATCTGCGCGCCGGTGGGCAACGCTCCCGCTAGCTCGAAGCGGACGAGTACCGCCAACTGGTCAACGGCGCGGATCTCAAATGTGTCGTTCAGGCCGCCTTCCCAGTTGACATCAGGATACCAGGAGAGGATACCTACGTCGCGTGCGCCCGTGTATCCGCCCACGTTCTGCTGCAACACCTTCTCATAGATCACTGGCGCGACGGTGCTGGTTGGGGTGACCTCCGCCGTCGCAGTTCGGGTCGCCGACGCTGCTGCCGTTGCCGTCCTGGTCGCACTTGCTACCGGCGTCGACGTCGGCTCGATCGATTCGCCCGCGCCGAGATAGACCCCCGCCCAGCCCTCGCCGGCATGGGGATTGAAGTAGCCTGGCGCACCCACCAGCAGATCAGCGAAACCATCGCCGTTCACGTCTCCCGCCGCAGCTACCGTATAGCCGAGTTGGACGTCGGGCAGACCCCCGGCGACGGTCCACTCGGCCTCCTGGTTCGGCCCTGCGGCAGAGCCAAGGTAGAGCGAGGCGTGTCCCTGGTTCCTCGGGCCCGAGGTGTCGAGCTCGCCGCCGGCGAGTACGTCATCGTAGCCGTCGCCGTTAGCGTCGCCAATTCCGGCGACACTGATGGTAGATGTACTGAGTGTCTCTGGCGCGGCAGGGAGCGCCCAACCCGCCGTAACGCCAGGGCCACTCGCCGAGCCATAGTAGAGGTATGCCAGTGCTGGGGCTGCTTGCTGGGTCCAGACGGACCAGTGAATTCCCACGATGATGTCACTGTAGCCATCGTCGTCTACGTCGCCCGCCGACGCCACCGACGAGCCGAACCCGCTCCAGATCAGGCCTTCACCACTCCAACAGGGGGTGCTGCCCAGCCCGTCAGCGGAGCCGCGAAAGACGCCGGCCCACCCGGAGCGCGAGCCAGCCGCGCCCGAAGAGCCGATGATCACGTCGCCATAGCCGTCGCCGTTCACGTCTCCGGCCGCAGCAACTGCAAGAGGACGGCCCACTGAGTCCACATGCCAGGCGGGCACCGCTGCCAGGCCGTCTGCCCCGCCGTGATAGACTGTCACACGACCCTTGCCCCATTCGGCGACCGGGTAGGCTGGTGCGCTGATGATGATGTCATCGTAGCCATCGCCGTTCACGTCGCCAGCGCCGCTGACGGCACTGCCGAGTCGCGCGTCAGCGCGGTCAGACTCGACGACCCAGGCAGGCGCGGCGGACAACCCCGTGGCCGAGCCGAGGTAGAGGTAAGCTCGGCCCTCGTCTCCCTGGTCGTGGTCGTAATCCGGTGCGCCGATGATCAGGTCGTCGTAGCCATCGCCGTTCACGTCGCCGGCGCCGCGCACCGAGTAACCGAAACGCGCCCCTGCCTGGTCACCCGCTAGCGTCAGGCCTGGCGTGGCCGATAGCCCCGCCGCCGAGCCATAGTAGATTGTAACACGCCCGGCGTCTCCAAGGCCACCCATGTCATAGTCCGGCGCGCCGAGGGCGACATCCGCATAGCCATCGCTGTTGACGTCTCCCACGCCATCCAGCGACTGTCCGAGGTGGGCTCCTTCCTGGTCGCTCTCTACCGTCCAAGCTGCTATGGGTAGGATCTCAGATACCTCTCCAGCGTCCGAGCCCGCGGCTGCCTCCAGGATGCCGTCCCAGAGCGATGCGCCCAGGCAGATGATCAGGAACCCTACCCCAACCCAGCTTCGATAGCCCGTAGTGCGCCGTCTGCTCATGTCGCCTCCTTGGCCGATTGCTGCTAGAACAGCTTCTCTGCTCTACTTCTGCGCTGAGTGCTAGTTTTGCTGACTCTGCGGGTCTTTTACGTATAATAACTCAGATATTCAGCGGCGTCAAAGAGGCCCGGGAAGTCGGTTCGCAAAGGGCGGCCACCGACTGGTAGCCCTGCTTGGCGCCCCTGTCACGGAGGTATCTCCGAGGCCGCCTGGCTCGGCCATCTTTTGCTATTTCCCCAGCGCGAGGGTATAATGGGTTCGATTCTGCCGATATGACGGAGGGTGGTGTATGCTCAAGACGCACAACTGCGGCGAGTTACGGGCCGAACAGGCGGGCCAGCAGGTGACCCTGGCCGGTTGGGTGAACCGGCGGCGCGACCACGGCAACGTGGTCTTTATGGACCTGCGCGACCGCTTTGGGATCACGCAGGTGGTCTTTGGCCCCGAGGCCGCCGCCGACGTGCAACAGGTGGCGCGGCAGGCCCGCCCCGAGTACGTGCTGCAGATCACCGGCGAGGTCCGGCCGCGCCCGGAGGGGCTGCACAACCCCGACCTGGCCACGGGCGATATCGAGGTGGTGGCCCAGCGCGCCCAGGTGCTCAACGAGGCCAAGACGCCGCCCTTCTATATCAGCGAGGAGCCGCAGGTGGACGAGACGCTACGGCTGCGCTATCGCTACCTCGACCTGCGGCGGCAGCGGCTGCAAAAGAACCTCATCCTCTACCACCGCGTCGCCAAGTGGATCCGCGACTATATGGACGAGCACCAGTTCCTGGAGATCGAGACCCCCATCATGATCAAGAGCACGCCGGAGGGCGCGCGGGATTACGTGGTGCCCAGCCGCATCCACCCCGGCAAGTTCTACGCCCTGCCGCAGTCGCCCCAGCAGCTCAAGCAACTGCTCATGGTGGCGGGGTTCGAGCGCTACTTCCAGATCGCCCGCTGCTTCCGCGACGAGGATCAGCGCGGCGACCGCCAGCCGGAGTTCACGCAGCTCGACCTGGAGATGAGCTTCGTCGAGCGCGACGACGTTATGGGTCTGATCGAAGAGATGATGACGCTCATCATCGAGAGCTGCTCCCAGCGGCGCTTGCTCGCCAAGCCTTTCCCGCGCCTGCGCTATCAGGACGCAATGGCCCGCTACGGCAGCGACCGCCCCGACCTGCGCTTCAGCCTGGAGTTGGTGGATGTATCTGACCTGGTAGCGGGC
>ENA-UOUL01001175-UOUL01001175.1-bioreactor-metagenome-genome-assembly--contig:-NODE-1175-length-39045-cov-4.819185_pt1 | contig 39045 bp, 27 predicted proteins | sample MGYA00249838_ERZ747220 | MGnify/ENA primary metagenome ERZ747220 (study PRJEB28778, sample SAMN05720191) | bioreactor metagenome | isolation source: Anaerobic biogas reactor | place: USA:Washington... | reverse complement strand
TAGACTCCGGGGGCTGGCCCTTCACGTCTAAGCTGTTAATCACTAATGCTTTATGGCAGATTTTTGTCCCTTTCCATTTTATCGATATTTTATATTGACCATCGATTATTCATTTTTTATGCTGTAGTCAGACGCGAGAAGCGGGAGATGCGATGCGCGTGATTCAGAGCCAGAGCGGTGTGTGCAAGCAGGTGATCCGTCATCGGATACGCGAGCGGCTGCAGGATTCGATCCTGAGCGGGGCGCGTCCGGCGGGTTCGAAGCTGGTGCAAATGCAGTTGGCGGAGGAGTTTGGGGTGGCCCAGGGGGTGGTTCGGGAGGCGTTGCTGGAGCTACAATCGTGCGGGCTGGTCGAGACGATCGACAATCGGGGGGTTTTCGTGGCGGAGTTGAGCGCCGAGCGTCTGATCGAGGCGTATCACGTGCGGGAGATGCACGAGGGACTGGCGGCGCGGCTGTGCTGCGACCGGGTGACGCGCGGTCAGGTGCGGGAGCTGCTGGCGTTGGCGGTCGCGGCGTGCGAGTTGGGGCGTTCGGGGCGGCTGGACGAGATGGGTCTGGCGGACCGACAGTTGCACAGCCGTCTGATCCAGCTATCGGGCAACAGCATGCTGATGCGGTTGGCTGAGAACTATTGGGTATTGGGCAAGGTGGTGCGGGCGAGCCGCGATCCGGAGGCGGTGTTCGAGGAGCACGCGGCGATTTTGAAGGCGATCGAGGACGGCCGGGCGGAGGATGCGGAGCGGTTGACGCGTGAGCACGTGCGTGCCGGGCGCGAGGCGATCGCGCGGCAGATTGCGGAGGGGCGGTTCAGGCCGCTGTGGGTTCGCGGCGGTGAGGACCAGAAGTCGGACGAGAACGGCTGACCTCGTGAAGGAGACGATCGTGACGGCGGCGAGTCGATTGCAGAAGACGTACCTGTTCACGGACGTGCGGCACATCTGCTGCGGCGATCTGAGCTGGCATTCGCCGGAGGGGCAGGCGATTCGGTTGATCGATCCGCCCGGGCCGATGGTGGAGGCGCAGGCCCGTTTGAACAACGTGCCGCGCGGCGTGCGTCTGACGGCGCAGCGTGGCAGCAAAAGCGAGCCGCTGGCGGCGGGCACGGCGCTTGGCCGGGTGATCCATGAGGGCGGGGTGTATCGGTCGTGGGTGATCCGGCCGCGGTATCCGGAGGGTCGGAATTTCGGCTGTTACTCGGACGATCCGGCGCTGTCGCTGGCGATCGTGCATCTGCAATCGGATGACGGGTATGCGTGGCAAGAGACGGGTTGTTCGTCGATCGATCCGGACGGCTGCAGCGGGTTTGACGGGTTTACGGTGTTCGTCGATCCGTCGGCGGCGGCGGATGAGCGGTATAAGGCGGTATTTCTGGCGGTTCCGCCGAAGGAGCGGTGGGCGGCGCATTGGGCTGAGTATCGCAAGATTCATCCCTACCATCGGGACGAGCGGCTGGGTGAGCATGAGATCGACGTGATGATGGGCGCGGTGTCGGCGGACGGGCTTTCGTGGCGGCTGATCGATCGGCCGTTGATGGTGCACAAGAGTGACACCGACACCACGGTCTACTATGACGAGTCTCGCGGTCGGTACGTGATGTACACGCGGATGTACCGTCAGCAGCGGCGGACGATCGCGGTGGCGGAGGCGGAGGATTTTCGCGCGTGGGGACCGGTGCGGCCGCTGATCGCGCCGAGTCTGGACGGGCCGCTTTCGGATGACCTGTATACCAACTGCCGGACGAGCTATCCGGGCGAGCCGTCGTACCACCTGATGTTTCCGATGGTGTACCATCGGTATTCGCAGCGGTCGGAGGTGCGGCTGTACTCCAGCGAGGAAGGGCTGCATTGGCGCGAGGTTCCGGGCGGGGCGGTGATCGAGCCGGGCGGGCCGGGCGAGTGGGACGGCGGGTTTGTCAGCGCGGGCAACGATCTGGTGCCGATGGGCGACCGGGTGGCGTTGCGCTATCATGCGACGTCGTATCCGCACAAGTATCCGCGGTGGCGTGAGGTGTTGGCGGCTGGGCGGGTCGGCTGGGTGACGTGGCCGAAGGGCCGGCTTTGCGCGGTGCGGGCGGACCAGGAAGGGGAGTTTGTGGCGATGGGCGTGTGTGTGGCGGGCCGGGAGCTTCGGGTGAACGTGCGGACGCCGCGGGCGGGCTATGTGAAGGTGGGTATTGTGAACGTGGAAGGCCGGTCGGCGGAGGAGTGCGATCCGATCGTTGGCGATCATCCGGCCGCGAGCGTGAGGTGGAAGGGTCGGTCGGACGTTGGCGTGGCGGAGGGTCAGGGCGTTTTGGTTCAGTTCAAGATGCGGCTGGCGGATGTGTTTGGATTTGAGTGGGTTTGACGACGGGAATGGTGCTGCATGAGTGCGACGACGTGGTTGACGGGTGAACCTTACCGGCTGGCCGGAACGCGGATGGCGTTTGCGAGTTGGTACTACGTTCGTCCGGCGGGTTTCGGCTGGTATGACGAACAGGGCAGGAACGTAGCGGTCGGCGGCGATCAGGGTCCGGATGGGGCGAGGTTTGGTCGGACGGACGATCCGGTGGGCGTGCGGCTGGCGGTTCGGCCGGCGAGCAAGACCGGCGAGTTGCTTTCACCTGAGCGGCCGTGGGAAGCGGGCGGGGTGGATATCGGCACGGTGATGCGGGACGGGTCGTTGTACCGGGCGTGGGGGACGACGGGATGGGGCGACTTGAAGGAGGGCGGCGAGAATTACTTTGTGTACTTTGAGTCGGATGACGCGGTGCACTGGCGGCGGCCGGATTGCGGGTTAGTCGAAGTCGCGGGGGATAAGCGCAACAACGTGCTCGGACGATTTGGCGGATCGGTTTTTGTCGATCCGTCGTGTCCGCCGGCTGAGCGGTACAAGTGGATTTCCGAGGCGCATTTTCCGAAGGAGGTGTACGAGGCGTACGTTCGGCGGCGGCCGGAGGCGGTCGATCCGCGGAGTCATCGGGTGGATGCCGATCTGTACATCGGCGTGCGCGGCGCGGTGTCGCCGGACGGGGTGCGGTGGTCGGTGATCGATCAGCCGCTGGTGATGCGCCACAGCGACACGCAGAACATCTGCTATTACGATCCGGTGCTTGGGAAGTACGTGGCGTACATGCGGGAGTTCGCGGCGGGTCCGCGGGCGGAGTCGGGCACGCGCGATCTGACGCCGCAGCGGTGGCTGTCGGTCGGTCGGCGGGCGATCGCGCGGGCGGAGACGGATGACTTTCGCCACTTCCCGCTGGGCGAGACGCTTCTGGAGCCGGCGCCGTGGATGAGTTTCAGCGAGACGCTGTACACGAACTGTCGGACGACGATCCCGCGGGCGCCGGAGGTGCCGGTGATGTTTCCGACGGTGTGGGACCAGGCGACGGATTCGACGTGGGTGGCGATGGCGACGGGTCATGACGGGAGGGCGTGGCAGTTTATCCCGCACGCGCGGATGTTCGAGACCGGATCGTTCGGCGGATTCGACGGCGGCAGCGTGTTCGCCCATCCGGAGTTGCTCGAGATGCCCAATGGGGACTTTGCGCTGCCGTACAGCGGCTACGACGTGCCGCACAAGTATCCACGTCGGCGGGCGCGGCGCGGGTTCGGGTATGCGGTGTGGCCGCGCGGTCGGCTGATCGGGATCGAGGCGTCGGAGCGCGGGGCGTTCAGCACGGTGGGCGTGATCGCGTCCGGCGGGCGGATTCGCATCAACGCGGAGACGAGGCGGGCGGGATGCGTTTTGGTGGAGGCGGCCGGGCTGGACGGCAAGGCGATCGGCGGGCGGGAGTTTGAGAACTGCGTGCCGCTGTTCGGCGATTGTTTTGGCTCGCCGGTGCGGTGGAAGGGGCACGACGATCTGGGAGTCGCAGCGGGTGAACCCGTAATCCTGCGGTTCCGGATGGAGGCGGGCAGCGTGTATTGCGTGGACTTCGAATAGGCCGGAGGAGATCGGATGGGCGGAGATGTTTTTGTCGATGCGGGCGGACGGCCGCGGGTACTTCGCGGGGCGACGATCTACAGCGGTTCGACCTCGGTGGCTGAGGTGGCCGGACAGGTGGGGTTCGAGACGGTGTGGATTGAGATGGAGCACGGGCCGGCGGGTTTCGAGAAGGTCGAGGCGCTGTGCCTGGCGGCGGAGGCGGGCGGCGCGGTTCCGACGGTGCGGGTATGCGACGGGCAGCGGTGCCACGTGCTGCGGGCGTTGGAGGTCGGCGCGAGGATCGTGATGGTGCCGATGGTCAACACAGCGGATCAGGCGCGGCAGGTGGTGGAGTACGGCAAGTTTCCGCCGCTGGGCCGGCGCGGGTACAACACGCGGTCGCGCGGCGTTCAGTTCGGTCTACGCGGCGCGAAGGTCGATTTCGCTGAGGCCAACGAGCGGACGCATCTGTTCGCGCAGATCGAGACGCAGGAGGCGTTGGACAGTTTTGAGGCGATCTGCGGGGTGGAGGGGCTTTCGGGCATTTTCATCGGTCCGGGCGATTTGTCGGCCAGCCTTGGCTGCACGGGCGATCTGAACAGTCCACGGATGGTGGAGATCGTGACCGGCTGTGTTCGTCGGGCGCGGGCGATGGGCAAGCACGCGGGGATTTTGGTGGCGCCGGGCGTGCTGCTGGAGGCGGCGCTGGCAGCTGGTTGCGATCTGGCGTTTTTTTGCGGCGATATCATGGATCTGGCGTGGGCGTGGCCGCAGCGTTTGGCGCAGGTGCAGGTGAAGGCGAACAGTTGACGGGAGGTTCGGTATGCGGACGATTGAGGAGATGGTGGCGTTGGCCCGCGAGGCGCAGCGGCGATGGGCCGACGCCGATCAGGCGCGGGTGGACGCGGCGGTCAAGGCGATGGCCAGAGCTGTGTTCGATAACGCGGAGAAGCTGGCGCGGATCGCGGTGGACGAGACGGGCATGGGCGTCTACGAGGACAAGGTCGCCAAGAACCGCAACAAGGCCCGCATCCTATGGGCGAGCGTGCGCGGCAAGAAGACGGTGGGCGTGATCGCGCGGGACGAGGAGTCGGGGATCGTGCAGATCGCCAAGCCGATGGGCGTGGTGGCGGCGGTGGCGCCGTGCACCAATCCGATCGTCACGCCGATGTGCAACGGGATGTTCGCGGTGAAGGGGCGCAACGCGGTGATTTTTGCGCCGCATCCGCGGGCTATCCGGTCGATGGCGGCGTTCGTGGAGGTCGTGCTGGAGGCGTGGCGAGAGCTCGTTATGCCCGAGAGCCTGATCCAGTACGCGGCGGCACCGTCGGTTGAGACGACGCGGGCGCTGATGGCGGCGGTGGATATCATTGTGGCGACGGGCGGCATGGGCATGGTCAGAAGCGCGTACGGCAGCGGCAAGCCGGCGTATGGGGTGGGCGCGGGCAACGTCCAGTGCATCGTGGATCGCGGCGTCGATCTGGACGCGGCGGCGGCGAAGATCATCGAGGGCCGGCGGTTCGACAACGGGATCATCTGTTCGGGCGAGCAGTCGGTGATCGTGCCGAAGGAGCTGCGCGGGGCGATGGCGGCGGCGCTGGCGCGGCATGGCGCGGCGGTAATTGGCGAGCCGGCTGGGCGGGAGAAGCTGCTGGCGGCGCTGTTTGTGGACGGGCAGATCAATCGCGCGACGGTCGGCGTGACGGCTGAGCGGGTGGCCGAGTTGGCCGGCGTGGCGATACCCAAGTGCACGAAGGTAATTGTCGTCGATGGCGACGGGTCAGCGGCCACGAGCCTGCTGCGGCGGGAGAAGATGTGCCCGGTGATGGCGATGTTCACGTATGGCACGATTGAAGAGGCGATCGCGATTGCGCGGATGAACCTGAACCTGGAGGGCAAGGGCCACAGCGTGAGCATCCACTCGGAGAACATCGAGAACATTGAGAAGGTTGGGCTGGCGTTGCCGGTTTCGCGGGTGGTGGTGAATCAGCCGTGCTCGACGTCGTCGGGCGGGAGCTTTTATAATGGGTTTGCGCCGACGACGACGCTCGGCTGCGGGACGTGGGGGAATAACATCATCTCGGAGAATTTGGATTACAAGCATCTAATCAACATCACGCGGATTGGTCTGCGTCCGAAGGATCCGCGGGTGCCAAGTGATGAGGAACTGTGGGACTGAAAGGACGATAGCACGTGTTGTTGATGGAGTACATTGGGCGGGCGTTGCTGGCGGAGAAGGGGATCGCGGTGCCGCGCGCGATGGTCGTGGATCGGGTCGAGGAACTCGCTGCGGTCGATCTGGCGTATCCGGTGGTGGTCAAGGCGCAGGTTGCGGTGGGCGGGCGCGGGAAGGCGGGCGGTGTGCGGGCGGCCGGCGATGCGGCCGAGATGCGGCGGGCGGTCAGCGAGATTCTCGGGATGGACATCCGCGGGCATCGGGTTGAGCGGGTGTTGATCGTCGAGAAGGTTGAGGCGGTGCGTGAGCTTTTTGTTTCGATCATTCTCGACCGGGAAAAGAAGGTTCCGGTGGTCGTGTTCAGCACGCGCGGCGGCGTCGATATCGAGGAGGTGGCGAAGGACGATCCGGAGGCGGTGGCGCGGGCGGCGATCAGTCCGATGGTCGGCGTCAGGGAGCACGTGACGCGCTACCTGATCGATCGCAGTCGTCTGGAGCCTTCGTGCTTCGAGGCGTTGCACGATGTGCTTGTTCGGCTCTATGCGGTGTGGTGGGATTTCGACTGCCTGCTGGCGGAGATCAATCCGCTGATGCTCGACGGCGACGGCCGGTTGGTCGCGGCGGACGCGCGGATCAACATCGACGACAGCGCCTTGCCCGTCCGCCAGACGAAGATTCTGGGGTTTCGCGATTCGCTGGAGCGGGAGGCGAAGGCGTTGGAGGCCCGCCAATACGGGTTTCTTTTTATTCCGGTTCGGGCGGACGGGGCGATTGCGATCATGAGCAACGGGTCGGGCATGCTGATGGCGAGTTTGGATACGCTGCAGCGGCGCGGGATGTGGGCGCGGTCGGTACTGGACCTGGGCGGCGGCGCGACGGCTGAGCGGATCGCGGAGGGCATTCGGCTGGTGATGGATCAGCCGGGCGTGCAGGGCCTGTTCGCCAACATTTTCGGCGGGATCACGCGATGTGACGAGATCGCCGCCGGCGTGCGGACGGCGGCTGAGCGGTTGAGCGACGGGCAGTTCATCGTCATTCGGATGGAAGGGACCAACAAGGCGAAGGGGCGAGAGATTCTGGCGGCGTCGGCGTCGGATCGCGTGTTGACGGTGGAGCGGCTGAGCGAGGCGGCGGCGGTGATGGCGGAGAGGATGGGTCGGGCATGAGCATTCTGGTGGACAAGGAGACGCGGCTGATCGTCCAGGGCATTACCGGCCGCGAGGGTACGTTCCACACCGAGCAGATGCTGGCGTACGGGACGAACGTGGTGGCGGGCGTCACACCGGGCAAGGGCGGTGAGGCGGTGCACGGCGTGCCGGTGTACAATACCGTCCGCGAGGCGGCGGAGCGCGGGCGTGCGAATGCCGCCATTCTGTTCGTTCCGGCGAAGTTCACGTACGCCGGGGCGTGTGAGGCGATTGAGGCGGGCGTGCCGCTGGTGATTACGATCGCCGAGCACGTGCCGGTGCGGGACATGCTGGAGCTGTATCATCTGGCCCGGGCCCGCGGCGTGCGGCTGATCGGGCCGAACTCGTTCGGCGTGATCTCGCCTGGCAAAGCGAAGGCCGGGTTTATGGCGCATCACATTTTCAGCGAAGGGCCGGTGGCGTATCTGTCGCGCAGCGCGACGAACTGCTACGAGACGGTGTTCCTCTCGACGGACGTTGGCATCGGCCAATCGACGGCGATCGGGGTGGGCGGCGATATGATCCCCGGTTCGACGTTCGTCGACCTGCTGCCGCTGCTGGAGGCAGATGAGCAGACGCGGGCGATCGTGCTGATCGGTGAGATCGGCGGCGTGGAGGAGGAACTGGCGGCGGCGTACATCGCCGACCGCGTGAACAAGCCGGTGGTCGCGATGATCGCCGGCCGCGACGCCCCGCCGGACCGGACGATGGGCCACGCCGGGGCGATTGTGGCCGCCGACGGGACCGGCAGCGCGGCCAACAAGGAAAAGGCCCTGCGCGAGGCGGGTGTGCGCATCGCCGAGAGCACGGAGCATATCGTGGACATTCTGAAGTCGTTACTATAAACGCACTGCAAAGGAGAAGATCTCTCATGGCGAACGAGATGATAAAGGTGGCGGGGAAGGACGTGCAACTCCGGCCGTTCGAGGGCATGGCCCGGTGGGCGGGAACGCGGATCGTGGAAATCTTCGACACCTCCGGTAAGACGCGGATGGGCTGCGGAATTCACGAGATCTTCAAATCGGAGACGACGGAACCGGACCGGACGGTGGACGACATTCTCTACATCCTTGAGGGCGAGGTGGAGATTCGCTTCGGCGACCGCTCGGAGACGTTTCGCTCCGGCGATTTCGCGTACCTTTCCGCGGGGATCACGGTGACGTACGTGGTTCCCGAGCGGGTGAAGCTGATGTACGTCGTGTACCCGGCGAATTGGAAGAGCGCGTGATGAAGACGCACCGGATTGCCCTTTATCCCGGCGACGGGATCGGGATTGACGTGGTGGATCAGACGGTGCGGGTGCTGGATCGCGCCGCGGAGTTGGACGGCGGGTTTACGCTGCGGTACGCGCGGTTCGATTGGGGCTGCGAGTATTATGCGCGGCACGGCGTGGTCGCGCCGGAGGATTACCTCGATCAGCTTCGGCCGTTCGACGCGATTCCTGGGCGCGCTGGGTTGGCCGCAGCGGCTTGCCGATCATATCACGCTGGCCCCTCTGGTGCGGATGCGGCAGGAGTTTGATCAGTACGCGTGCGTTCGACCGGCGAGGCTGTTGCCGGGCGTGCGGTCGCCGCTGGCGACTCCCGGCACGATCGACATGGTGGTGATCCGTGAGAACTCCGAGGGCGAGTACGTCACGTGCGGCGGACGCTTCAAACAGGGTCAGCCGGACGAGTTCGCGGTCCAGACTTCGCTGCACAGCCGCAAGGGCGTCGAACGGGTGTTGCGGTTCGGCTTCGATCTGGCCCGAACGCGTCGAAAGAAGCTGACCATGATTACCAAATCGAACGCATTGAAGTTCGGCATGGTGATGTGGGACGAGGTGCTGGAGGCGGTGCGCGGCGACTACGGCGACGTCGAGGCGGAGCGGATGCACGTGGACGCAGCGGCGATGGATTTCGTCCGGCGGCCGGCGCGGTTCGACGTGGTGGTGGCGTCGAACCTGTTCGGTGATATCCTGACCGACCTGGCCGGTGCGATCATCGGCGGCTTGGGTCTGGCGCCCAGCGCGAACATTAATCCGGCGCGGCAATACCCTTCGATGTTCGAGCCGGTGCACGGATCGGCGCCGGACATCGTCGGCAAAGGCATCGCCAATCCGGTGGCGGCGATCGTCAGCGGCGCGATGATGCTGGAGTGGCTGGGCGAGACCGATACGGCGGCGCCGATTTTCGCCGCGGTCGAGACGGCGCTTCGCGACGGCTGCGCGACCGCCGATCTGGGCGGCCGGTTGGGCACAGCGGCGATGACCGACGCCGTTCTGGAGCGAATGGACCATGGCCGTTCGTAACGAGAACATTCGCAAACGGAGAGTATTACAGCGATGAGCAGACCCACGATTGTGATCCTGAACGGCACGTGTCTCGACGTGGTCGACCGAAACCGCGAGTGGCTGGGACGGTTCGACGCTCACTTCGTGATCGACCAGGACGCGCGGCGGCTTGGGCCGGCGCAGGTGGATGAGTATCTGCGGGACGCCGACGCGCTGATCCTGCCGGCGGCGATTCGGACGCTGCCGCATCGCGAGCACATGGAGCGGTACGGGCGGATGCGGGTGCTGTCGATCGCAGCCAGCGGGTACGATTGGCTTGACGTGGCGGCGGCGACGGAACTTGGCATCGTGGTGACATACTCACCGGTCCGCGAAGGGGCGGAGGTGGTGGCGGACATGGCGTGGGGGTTGATGCTGGCGGCAGCCAGGCAAATCCCGCATCACGACCGGCTGATGCAGATGGGCGATTCCACGCGCGGGATGGGCACGTGTCTGTGGCGAAAGACGCTGGGGATTGTCGGGTTGGGCAACATCGGGCGGGCGGTGGCGCGTCGGGCGGCGGGATTCGAGATGAAGGTTGTGGCGGTCGAGCCGCAGCCGGACATGGCGTTCGTCCGCGAGCATGGCATCGAGCTGATTTCGTTGGAGGAGTTGCTGCGGCAGAGCGATGTCGTGACGCTGCACGTGCGGCTCGACGAACGGACGGCGGGCATGATCGGTCCGCGGCAGCTTGCGATGATGAAGCCGACGGCGATCCTGGTCAATACGGCCCGCGATAAGCTGATCGACGAGCCGGCGTTGACGGAGGCAATTCTCAACGACCGGCTGGGCGGAGCGGGGCTGGACGATCCGCCGGCCGATCCGCACAGCCCGCTGTTGGGTCTTGCCAATGTGGTTTTCACGCCGCACCTGGGCAACCGGGCGATTGAGGGCGTCGAAGCGGTCTTCCGCTCAGCGATCGAAAACGCGGCGGCGGCCCTTGGCGGACAGCGCGTGCCTTTGACCGTCAACCCGCAGGTCTACAGCGGTCTGGCGTATGCCCGGCGATTTGATCCTTCGGTTGAGAACGACGAAAGGAGTCATCGATGATTTCACCGTTTCACGGCAATCGGCCGCCCTTCCGGCTGGCCTCGAACATCGTTTACTTTCACGACTGGCGTTACGTGCATACCGGCGGATACGCGTGGGTCGGCCAGGGCGGCGAGAGCGTGCCGATGTGGATGCTCGACCCGATCCCGCCGATGAAGTACGAGTGGCATGAGATGCCGGTGGGGATTCACCTGGAGGCGGTGCGGGCGGCCAAGAGCGAGCCGGTGCTGCTTCCGGACCAGATCAACGAGCTGGCCCTTTTCGGCGGGACGCTGATCCACGAGGACGGGCGGTACCGGCTGTGGTACGAGGCATGGCCGCTCGAGGACTTCGACAAGGGCAACCAGATGGGCCTGTTCAACTTCCTGAAGTACGCCGAGTCGGAGGACGGCGTGGATTGGAGGCTGCCGTCGCTTGGGCTGTTGGAGCGCGACGGTTCGACGGCGAACAACATCGTATACGGCCGGGCGCTGTCGCCGGTGCACGGTTTTCACGGCGGCTGCGTGTTCAAGGACGTCGACGCCCCTCCGGCTGAGCGGTACAAGATGTTCCATCTCGGCCGGGTCGCGCCGGAAGAGACGGAGGCCTTCCGTCGGAATAGGCCGGACGCGATCGACCCGTTCCACGGGGCGGATTCCGGGTTGTTTGGAGGAGTCTCGCCGGACGGGTTGGCGTGGACGCCGATCGCCGAGCCGCTGGTGATCCAGACCAGCGACACGCACAACGTCTGCGAGTACGATCCGGTGCTCAGGAAGTACGTGGCGTACTGCCGGTCGTGGTTCTTCATGCGGCGGACGATCGGGCGGATGGAGACGGAGGATTTTCGGCGGTTCCCGCTGCCCGAGGAGCTTTTCTGGCCTGGTCCTCGAATGGCCCCTTACGAGACGTGGTACGCCAACGGCAAGACGCGGATGCCAGGCACGGTTGACTATCACGTGATGTTCCCGATGCGGTGGAGCCTGACGGAGGACAAGTTCGACTTCCATCTGGCGGTCAGTCCGGACAACGTGGTGTGGAACCTGGCGCCGGGCGGGCCGGTGTGCGAGCCGGGCGATCCGGGCCGGTGGGACGGCGGGCTGGTGGCGCCGGGGTTGGGCATGGTCGAGCTGCCGGGTGAGCGGATGGGGATTCTGGTGGCCGGGTCGGCGGTGCCGCACAAGCATCCGCGTCGGCCGCCGCTGGGGGCGCTGGCGTGGGCGAGTTGGCCGAAGGGCCGGCTGGTGGCGCTCAAGGCCCCGGTCGAGGGATCGTTCGCGTTGTTCCCGCTGACGTTCGCGGGGCGGACGATGCATCTGAATTTCAAGACGGGTCTGACGGGGTTTGTGAAGGTGGAGGTGATCGGAGCGGACGGCCAGCCGGCTGAGGGCCGCGGGTTTGACCAGTGCGATTACCTGTGCGGCGATCACCTTTCGAAGATCGTCACGTGGAAGGGCGAGTCGGATATCGGGCATCGCGACGGCGACGGCGTCAGCTTCCGGTTTCGGCTGCGCGGCGCCGAGTTGTACAGCGTCGAGTTCAAGTAGTGGAGCGGACCGTTCATGAAGATCACCAACATCGAATGCATTCCCGTTCAGGCCCCCGGGCGGACGTTAGTACCGGTACTTGTGGAGACGGACGCGGGTCTGGTCGGCGTGGGCGAGGCGGGTTTGCAGCGGCGGTGGCACGCGGTGGACGGGGCGATTCGCCACATGAAGCAGTGGCTGATCGGCCAGGACCCGATGCGGATCGAGTACCTGTGGCAGCGGCTGTTTCGCGGCGGGTTCTACCCAGCCGACCGCCTGATCGGCTCGGCGATCGCGGGTATCGACATCGCGATGTGGGACATCAAGGGCCAGGTGCTCGGCGTGCCGGTCTATCAACTGCTGGGCGGGCGGTGCCGCGACTACGTGGAATGCTTCACTCAGCCGAATTACCTGGTCCGCGACTACTGCGCCGATGCCGGCGATCTGCTCAAGGCGCTGGACGATCCGGACGCCGACCCGGCTGCGGCGGCGGAGCTGGCCCGCGAATGCCGAAGCCGCGGGCACAGGTACTTTCGCATCGGGCTGACGCCGGACGGCGAGCGGTTCGACTCGCGGGCTGCGGTGCGCAAGCTCGTGGCCCAGCTTCGCGCGGTGCGCGACGCGCTGGGCGACTCGATGGAACTGATGGTCGATCTGCACACACGGCTCTCGCCGGATGAGGCGATCTGGTTCTGCCGCGAGATCGAGCCGCTGAACCTCTTCGCGGTCGAGGACCCGATCCGTTCCGAGCATATCAGCGGCTATCGGCACATTCGCGAGCATACCGGCGTGCCGCTGGCCGCGGGCGAGCAGTGGGCCAACAAGTGGGAATTCCGTGCGGTGATCGAGGAGGAGCTGGTGGATTACGTGCGGATCGACATCTGCATCGCCGGCGGGTTGACCGAGGCGAAGAAGATCGCGGCGATGGCCGAGGCCCATCTGATCAGGACGCTGCCGCACAACCCGCTGGGTCCGGTGTGCACCGCAGCGTCGCTGCATCTGGACCTGGCGTGCGACAACGCCGGCCCGCAGGAGGTGATTTTCCCGCCGCAGACCACGCTGCCCGATGTGTTCGAGTGCGCGTTCGCGATGGACGGCGTGCGCCTGACGGTCCCGGAGGCGCCGGGCATCGGCGTGAGGTTCAACCGCCAAGCGGCCAAGGCCCATCCGGCACAAATGACCGAACCGCCGCACTTTTCCCGCGAGGACGGTTCGTTTACGAACTACTGACGGCTGGGATGTATCCCTCGGCTGAGATTTCAATGGCAAAGTCCGTGCCGAACCACCCGCCTCGACTTTCGGATTCGGGCAGAATGAATCGGCCGGCGAGGTCCGTCCTGGTTTCGGAGCGCACGTGGTCGTGCCCGGAACCGTCCGGCAGCGGGTTGTCGTGCCGCCACCCGTCGGCGCAGACCCGTGCGTCGGCGATCGGCGTTCCGCTGTCGGCGTCGACGACCGTTCCGGCATAAGGGCCGGCAAAGGGCAGCGGCGGAAAGAGGAAGCGAACGGCAAGCGTGGCCGCCGCTGCGATTCCGACCAGCAGGAGCAGGATCAGAACATTCCGAGATGTCCTTGACTCACCGCCCATCGTCTGCAAGTATATTCACAATGGCCGCGGCTGCAATGCCAATCCGTCTCGTGGGTTTTCGGCCATTCCTCAACTGCGACAAGAAGTGACGACCATGACCACTGGGTGCGAGCGACACCACCGGCCAAACGTCGAACACGTCCTTGACGACCTCTGGCCGCGCGGACGGAGGCGGAGGCGATGAAGGTCATCGTGGTTACCGGCGCACCGGGAGCGGGTAAAACGACGTTGCTGCCGCAGCTCATGGAGGTTTTGCCTTCGGCGGCGGCGTTTCTCGATGGCGACGACGTTGGCCGAACCCGGCCGGCCAATCTGACAGCCGAACGGCTGAACCTGATCCAGGACAACATGCTCGCCTGCGCCCGCAACTTCGCCGGCTGGGGGGCTGCGTATCTGGTCGCGTGCTTCTGTTTGCCCAGCCAGGAACGGCTCGACCGTCTCCGGACTCTCCTGCGGGCGGAAGGTTTTCCCGTATTGGCGGTAGGACTGATCCTTGACGACGAGGTTCTGGCCGGGCGGCACGAAGGAAGCGAGTACATAGCCGAGGCCCTGCGCTGCAACGCCGGAGTCAAGGCGCTGTCCGGCGTGATGACCATCGACACCACGGCGTTGTCTCCCGAACAAACCGCCCGCGCGATCGCCGAGGCGGCCGGCCATGACGCCTTCTTCTCCTGATGTTTCCCGTAGCGTCCACTCGCCGGTTGGCTACAATGGTGCGTTGCCAATCGCGATTTGCTGGAGATGACGATGTCGAAGATGTTCCCGATCAACGGCGTGATGATTGACATGGTGCGGCTGACCGAGCGGCTGGAGTATTACCAGCGGCTGATCGACCAGTGCGCCGATTGGGGTCTTAACGCGATTTTGCTGCACTTCACCGACGACCAGGGGTGCGCGATGAAATTCGAGTCGCATCCGAAGCTGGCGTCGCGCTACGCCCTGAGCAAGAAGCAGATGGCGGAGCTGGTGGCGCGGGCGGACCGGCGGGGCGTGACGCTGATCCCCGAGATCGAGTCGTTCGGGCATACGTCGTACATCACCGAGCGTGCCGGGTATCGGCATCTGGCCGACGGGCCCGGCGGGCGGTTCGGGTTTACCGCGATCTGTCCGCTGCACCGCGAGACGCTGGCGCTGTTCGGCGACCTGTATCGCGAAGCGGCGGAAGTGTTCGCGACCTCACCGTACATCCACATCGGCTGCGACGAGGTGAACTTCGGGCATTCGGCCCACAGCCGCAAGCTGCTGGATCGGACGCCGAAGCACGCGGTCTTCGGCCAATACGTGGCGGCCCTGGTCAAGCTGGTGCGCAAGACGGGGAAGGAGGCGATCATCTGGGGCGATCATCTGCTGCACGACGAGCGGATCGCCGAGTACATCGACCGGAAGGTGATCGTGCACGACTGGCGCTACGACCCGCCGCTGCCGCCGGGACAGGTGACCGCCGTCGCCAAGATGGGCTATCGGGTGATCGGCGGGCCGGGCCTGATGTGGTACAACTATCGCCTACGCTGCCCGACGGCGGCATGGGAGGTGCTGGACGAGTATATCAAGCGGCTCGGTCGGTTGGCGGCGGATCAGCGGCTTGGCATGATCAACACGGTCTGGGTGCCCACGCGTTACACCAGCGGCGCGATGTGGCCGGCGCTGGCGGTTCACGCCAAGCGGATGGCGGGCAAGACGCGAGGCAAGGCGCTGCGGGAGTTCGTCGCGGAGTTCTGGGGCGTTCGGTCGGCTGAGTTGGCGGAGGCGGTTGATCGGGCCGATCGCTTGGCCCCGAGTTGTTCGTTCATGAAGCTGCTGTGGACCAATCCGAGCGAGCTGGCTGAGGCGATCTGGAACTTCGAGCCGTACAGCCGTCAGGCCGAACCGATCGAGGCCCTCCTGAAGGTCTTCAAAAGCCACCGGCCGCGGGTGCGGTCGAACCGCGACGATTACGACAGCTATGTGCTGACGTTGGAGATTCAGGCCCACGGCATCCGTCGCACCGCCGATGTCATCGCCGCCCTCTCAGCGTCGGCGCGGCGGGCCGAGACGATCCTGCAGCGGATCGCCGACTCCGATCGCAGGCTGCTCGATCGGGTCTACGACGATTGGGCGGCAGCGCGTCATCCGGACGATCCGCGCAAGACGGCTGAGGACGCCAAGCTGGAGATCGATCAGATGATCGCCCCGACGATGACCGAGGCGGCGAAGTTCTCGAAGCGTCTGCCCGCCCTCTGGCCGAAGCTCAAGGACGACCTCAAGACCCGCGCATAGGCAACGCGCTCAGCGGAACCAGCAATAGGCTCGTTGCGAATCAGTCAACCAGCACGATGCCGAAGAAGTGGTAGTAGTTGCCGGTCAGTTCCTGGTGGCTGGCCCAGCCGACGTGCCAGTCGGCGTAGAGGACGTTGGCCCCGTCCATGTGGCGGTTGCCCGGCTGGGCGGTCGGCCACCACGTGCCGTGGATCAGGCCGTCGAACGAACCGTCGCCGTTGGAGTCGCAGATGACGCCCGCCGACGAAGGATACACGATCTGCGATAGCCGCGTCTTGCGCACGGCGTCATGGTTGCCCAGAGACGCGTAGTTGTATCCGTAAGAGAGATTATGGAAGGCCCAGCCGGTGATCGTCGGGTCGGCTGAGGGACAGAGGAACTCTCCCGGTCCGCCGGCGGTTTGCGAGGCCGTCGGGCCCGGCAGGTCGTTGTTGGCCAGCATCGCCACCTCAGGCGAGTCTGACGCATAGCCGATCCCCGTCGCCACCGCGCCCGACCACATCGGATGCCACCAGCCGTAGGGGAAGTATCCCGGCCCCAACGTGTAGTAGCCGGCCGTCGGCGGCGGACCGTCCTCGATCATCCGCTCAAAACCCACGCCCAACTGCTTCTGGTTCGCCATGCACAACGCCCGCCGCGCCTGGTCCCGCGCCGCGCCCAGCGCCGGCAGCAGGAGCGAGACCAGCACGGCGATAATCGCCACCACCACGAGCAGCTCGATCAATGTGAATCCGGTTGGCCTATTGCGCATCATCGGTCACCTCGTTTTCACTGTCCGTGAGCAAGTAAATCGGATCGCCGTTTTCGGGCAATTCGATCGGTTCGTTCGGCCGAACGGTCATCGGCGACTCGTCGCCCAACACGTTGATCCTGGTCATTATCGTTTCCGACTCGACCGGCAGCGTCAGCTTGCGCTGTCTGGCCTCTTCGGTCGCCCACGCCGCGTAGATCGTTTGGCCGTTCTTTTCGAACGCATACAGCCTCACCCGCTCGGGATGGTCGTGGATTCGTTGCGTCGGCGTGCTGCCGGCCAACACGGCGGCCGCGGTGGCGAACGCGCCGACCACCGGCCGGAAGCGGTGCTCGCCCGGCTGGACGTCGCGAGCCGGACGAAAGATGACGTAGCTCGTGCTGCCGGTGAACGCGAAGATGCAGTCGGCCACGGTGCGGGTGATCAGGCGGTATGCGTTCATGACAATCAGATGCCGCGCCGTCCAGCGAGCGTGCTGGTCGGCGGTAACGTATTGCGTGTCCCAACCGAACTCGGTCCAGAACAGCGGCTGATCCGCTGCGCCGTGTTCGTCCATCTCGCGCCGAGCCCGCAAGATATCCGGAACCAGCGTCGGCTCCGGCGGGCGTTTGTGCTGATAGTTCTCGTCCTTGAACGCCTCGCAGTACGGATGGGCCGACATCGCGTCCTGGAATTCGAGCATGGAGTCCGGTTCGCTGAGCCATCTGACGAACCAGCCCGCGGGCGCGCCGGCGAACCTCGCTCCGATCAGTTTGGCCCGCGGATTGCCCTCGCGCAGGCCAAGGCACTGATGTCGCTGCACCGCTTTGGCCTTGGCGATCCGCGCGTCGCCGTCCTGGCCCCACGGATACTCCATGCCGCCGCCGTTCGGCTCGTTCCAGCTTTCGAACCACGTCACCTGCCCTTGCGTCGCCGCGGCCACCGCGCGGTTGTACGCCGCCCAATGAGCATAGAACGCATCGTCCGGCGGCGCGGTCGCGCCCTTGCCGCCGTTGGCCCAGCCGGGCGCGGTGTCGATGCCGACGATCGGCTCGATGCCGAACTCGCGATATCGTCCGAACGTCTCGGCCGTCGGCACGACGATCGGCGCGTCCGGCGACGCCTGATGCCACGCCCACTGCCACGCCGTCGCGTCCCACTTAACGCCCATTCGCTTGGCCAGATCAAAGTCGCCGCCCATGCCGTGGCTGCCGAAGATGCTCTGCTGCGGCGTGACGTTGGGGTCTTGCCCGCGAAGGATCACCAGTTCCTGCCGGTCGAGCGGCTGATCCGACTTTTCATCGCGGACGGTCAGGCCGTGGAAGCCGGCGTCCGCGTCGCTGACGTCGATCGCGGCCCAGCCGTCGGTGATCGGCGATTCGCCATCGCGCACCGCGCCGTCGCAGCGGGTCAGTTGCCATCGGCACACCCGCGGCTGCGGATCGCCGGTCGCACTGACGCGAAACACGATCGGCTCGCCCTTCGACCACAGCGGCTCGTCGCGGTCGAACCGGATGGTCAGCCCGTAGTTGTTCTCCAGTTCTGCCTCGACGCCCACTTCCAGGACGTCCACCGCTCTATAGCCGTGCGTGCCGCGCGTCATGTCCGGCCGCGTGACCGCGACGAAGAGCCGTTCGACGCCCGCTTGGATCGGCAGATCGAGCACCTGCGGTTCGTCCACCACCGCCTTGTCCGCCGCCGCCCGCGCGAAGTCCTCGGCGTTGTATCCGTCGAACCCCTGCCAGTAGCCGCCGCCGCCCGAAAGCGCCAGTTCCGAGCCGGCCGCCAGAAACGCATCGGGAACCCGATCGCCGGATCGCAGCCGCACTTTGGCCCAGACCTTTCCACCGGCAAAGCGATTGCCCGCCGGCGGCTCGAACTTCCAGATCGCCGAGGCGTGCTCGAAGCATCGGCCTTCGCCCAGTTCAAGGCGGCCGCGATCGGCGCGGGCGCAGGTGCGGGTGTTGTCCGCCCACTGGCCGACGATCGCGTAGACGTCACGCGGCCATTCGTCGCCGAAGTTCGTTTGCCAGCGCGGCTGGTCCAATTCGATCACGTTCGTCTGCAGAGACGAGTCGTGCATGCCGTCCGGCCATGTGCCCTTGGTCCGCGAGAGCCGCGGCGGCGATGCGGCGGCGACCGCCGTCGCGTCGCCCCAGAGGTACGGGTTGATGTAGTTCTGGCCGGTGCCCGACCAGGTCTCCTGCCATCGGCGGCCGTCGGCGGCCTCGGTGCCGATGCCGAGTTGGATGTCGAATCCGAACCGATCGCCTACCGCCGCCGGCTGTGTTCCGAAGAACGCCAGCGGGATCTTCGCCTCCAGGTCGTAGCCCCCTTCCGCGTGCGTGGCGTAGCGGCACTCGGCCCCGGCGATCGTCGGATCGGTCCCGGCCAGGATGTTGGCCACCTGGCCCGTCGACCCGTCGATGCCCGGCGCGATGCCGACGTGGAAATCGCACTCGCGGTAGAAGCCGATCGGCCGCCCGTCCGGCTCCGGCGTGAAGTACAGCTCGATGCAGTCGCCCGCCCACATGTTGGCGCCGCCCTGGCGGTTCATGCCCGGCACGCTGCCGCGGACTTCGGCCATGACGTAGAGGAACTCGCCGGCGAAGGCGGCGCGGACGTCGGCTTCGAACCCCTGCGAGGGGTTGGCCATCCGGATCGCCTCGCCCTGCCACTCGTCGATCCGCCCGTCCACTTGCGGTGCCTCATCGAGCACCGCGATCGGGTAGTGCTTGCGCTGGATCGCCGCGTCGAAGACCTCGCCGGTGAGGCCCGCGAGGAACGGCAGTTCCTGTTTGGCGGTGAAGGCCGCGAATCCGACCGGGACCTTTACGTATTGCACCGAGCCGTCCGCCGTTAGTTCGTGACGTCCCTGTTCGATCGGCGTCGGCGCGCCGAACACATCCAACAGCGTCGCATCGGACGGCAGCACCACGGTCAGCTTCCGCTGGTCCTCCGTCGTCCAGAACGCCAGCGTCGTCTCGTTCTCGTCGCCGAACACCAGCGCCGCCAGATTGCGGCCCGCGTCAAGCCGACCGCGATACGGCAGGTCGTTGACCGCCTCAGCCGTCGTGCAGTACGCGGCAAAGCTCGGCTTGGGCGTATAGCTGCCGCGCATCAGGCCGAACCGTCCGTCCACCTGTCCCCAGAACCACACGTCGTCCAAACGGAACACGCTGATCCGCGACAGGCCGCCCGCCAATTGCAGCAGAGCCGCCCGCACGATCATCTGCGCCTGCTGCAACTCGCTGCAGCCGGAGATCGTCGCGCCGGTGGTGTAGCCGAACTCGGTGCTCCAGATTGCCTTGTCCTTCCCGCCGTTGGCGTCGAGCCACTGCCGCGCCGAGAGGCAGTGCTCCAGCAGCATGCCCTCTTCCGGCGTGTTCCACCGCTTGCCGACCGACCACGGATACGGGTGCAGGATCAGGAACTCATACGACTCGCTTCCGCCGCAGCGGTTGACGCCCGCCACCAGTTCCAGGTTGCTGCCGACGCCCACCTTCGCGTTGGGATTGGCCCGCTTGATGCCGCGGTGCGCCGCGATCAGCGAGTTGGTGAAGTTCTCGATCGTCCAGTGCGGCGTCGCGCCGAGCCGGCCTTCCGGCTCGTTCCAGAACTCAAAATGCTCGACGAAGTTATCGCCCAGGCCGGCCACCGTCTCGAACGCCCGCTCGAACGCCTCGAGGTCCACCGGCAGGTCGTCGTTCGTGCCCGGCGGCGCGGCGTTGGTCTTGTACGTGACGTTGTACACGTAGCCCAGCGGCATGATCCCGTTGGACGCGTACCGGTCCACCTGCCCGGCAATGGCGTTGGGATCGATCTCCGAGACGTCGCTGCGGCAGTTGAACGGACTGCCCCGCGTCCAGGTCAGTCCCATCACCTTACCCAGCTCCGGCGGGCAACTGCCGGCGGCGAAGGGACTGCCGCCAAATGACCGCTCCGACGGCACGGTCATCACCGCGGCCCCTTGCAGATCGTGCAGCACGTTCGAAGCGTCGGTCTTCGAGACGCTGCGGATCACCAGTTCGTAGTAGCCGCACGTTTCGGCTTGGTATTCGACCGTCGCCCCAAACGCCGCTTCGCCGGTGGTCACCGTTCGCGCGTAGCCGTCGATGATCTTCCACTCGAATCGCTCGAACGAACCGTCCTGCGGCTGGCCGACTGTCCAGACGATCGGCTCGCCCGGCCGGTACACGCCCCACTGGTTGCCCGGCTGGATCAGCGTCCGGTGCTCGCTGCGTTTGCTGTTCTGGTAATATTCCAGCGAGTCGGCCGCCGGCACGTAGACCGCCGGCGTCTGCTCGCCTTCGACCAGTTGTACGTCGGCGATGAATAACAATCCGCCGCCCTCGCCGCGCAATCGCGGGCGAACCGCCGTCACACCGTCCGGCGCGTCGAAGCCGGCGGTCAGCGTGGTCCATCCGGTCGGATCGAATCGCACCGCGGCCAGGACCTTCTCACCCGCCATCACCTCCAGCCGGGCCACTCCCGCGCCGGTCAGGTCCACGTCCTGCTCGGGCTTGTTCTCCGGCCGGAAGTTGGCGATGTCCGGCGTGTAGCCGCGCTCGGCCTTGGCCGCCGACGCCACCGACGCACTGAGCGTGTAGCGCCGCTTCGGCTGAACCGCCGTCTCGCCGAACCGCAGCTCCCACCGCCCCTTTTCCGCCAGCTCGACCTTCAGGCACGGGCCGTATTCGCGCAGAACGCGGATTACGCCCGCCTCCGGCGAGCCGATCACGAACTCCACGTTCTCGGGAACCCGCCCGGACGTGAGGGCATCGGTATCCAGGGAACCAGCCGACACCGGTGGCGTCAGGGCGCAGAGCAACACGCCCATCAGTCTCAGATGCATCATCCTGCTTACTCCTGTTACGGAAGGTCGTGTCGCGGAGGGAACATGGCGCGGGTCGTCTCTTTCAGTTGCACTACCCGCACATGCCCGTCGAGGAACAGGCAATTCGAGCCGCCGGAATGGCGCGTCGAGAAGAACTCATTGAGGCTGCCCTTGCTATCTTCGTAGAACACCGCTCCCCAGATCGCTCCCACGGTGCCCAGATTCGACCCGCTCCCGACGGCCAGGTTCGTGCTGTCGTAAGCCGACACCGTATTGGCCAGATCGGTGAACATCGACAAGCGCGAAAAGGGCGGGTAGGGGTAGTAGAACGCGCCCATCACCCCGTGCGGCGTGCCGTAGGCATTGACGTACCAGCCGAGACTGACTTCCCCAGCCCCGATCGATGGGCAGTGGAAGATGGTCGACGCCTCTCCCGGAACGGCGGGGCGGATACCCTTGAACAGCGACGTCGGATCGCCTGAACTCAACCCCCACCCGTTATACACGGTTCCGATCGCCGAATCGACCAGCCCCGCCTGGATCAGCTTGAACGACCAATGGTATATATACCCGTTCAGGTCGCAGTTGGGCAGCGTGTCGTTGAACATGTCCAGATAGTAGCCGATCGCCATACCCGTCTGCCGCAGGTTCGCTCCGCAGTAGACCGTCCGGGCTGCCGCTCGCGCCGACTGCAGCGCCGGCAGCAGGATCGACACCAGCACCGCGATGATCGCCACGACCACCAGCAGCTCGATCAGCGTAAACGCCGGTTTGGCCGGTCGCCGCGCCGAGGTCCTGGTCCCGTTCCGCATTTCGTGTGGTTCGTTTCGCATGGTCGTTACCTCTTTGCCTGTTGGCCGTCGCCGGCGAACGCCCGCGAGTACCGTCCCGCATGGGCTTCAATCGATGCGCCGGATACGTACACCGGCGCGCCGGTCACTTCAATAGTCACCGTACCGCTTTCGTCCGGCGATACGTTCGTCTGGCGACCGATGCAGTCGGTGATGGTCACCGGGCCCGACGCGCTCAACTCGACCGGCGTGCGGATCGTCCAATACTCCTCCCATGCCGGCCGGTGCGTCGTCCGCACGTGGGCCGGTTCGTGACGCAGGTAGCCTTCCTCGCGGCTCCAGAGCAACGCGAACCGCCCGCGGCGGCCCTCGAACACCAAGCCGCGCAGGTGCTCGTTGTCGAGCTTGGCGTCGCCGACGAATTTGGCCCCGTCGAGCATCCACGCCGCGGTCTGATGGGCCCAGAGGATCGCCTTGGGCGTCCAGTCGCGGCGGATCAAGCCGAAGTAGAACTCCCGCTCCCACGGCTCACCCGTCTCGGCGACCGTCTTGATCTCCTCGTGCCGGTCGAAATCGTCGAGGCAGTAGTACATGAGCCCGCGCACGTCCGCCGCCACCGCCAACCCGCACATCAGGGTGATGTCCTCGGCGCCCACCCGCTCGTTGTTCGAGCAACTGCTGTTCGGCGCAGCCGGGGCGTAGTACTCGCTCATCCACAGTTCCTTATCGCCGTATCGCCGCAGCGCCTCGTGAATCCGCTGCAGCGTCACCACGTAGCTCCAGAAGGTCTGGCCGTCGTCGAAGTCGGGCGAACGCGGGCAGCCGGCGGCGTGAAACACCAATCGCTCGAAGGAGTCCCATCCGCCCGCCGCGTGGACCTTGCCCATGTACGTCAGGTCGCCGTTGGCGACCACGCAGCCGCCCAGCGGCATGCCCGGCGCCATCTCGTCGCGAAGGCGGCTCAACGGGATCAGCCAGTCCTTGGTGTACTTTTCCGCCAGGACGCCTTTCTCCTCGCCGCCGTGGAGGTTCAGCTCGTTGGAAAACTCGAACGACTCGTCGTGCTGATTCAGCGTCACCTGCAGGTTGCCCCGCAGCCAGGTCTCACGGTTGGCCGCCTCGTGCATCCACGACGGCCGATCGGCGAAGTATTCTTCCGCCTCCGGACCGTAAACGCTGTTGTGGTACCAGGTGTGAAACCCCATCTGGTGGGCCAACTCGCGGTCCTCGCCCATCCGCAGCCAGCGCACGCCGATCCGCGCCATCAGCTCCAGGAGCTGCTTCTGGCTGCGGAACGAGGTGTGCGCTCCGACGTGGCCGCGGTACGCGGCGATGCCGAACCGCGACTCCTTGCCGTCGAGGAACTCCCGCTCGGGCATCACGCCCAGGCAGATCCGCTCGTACGCCGTCGCGCGGTTGTGCCGCGCGGTGACGTCCAGATAGACCGGGCCGGCCTGTTCGCATTGGACGGTCAGCGGAAACCGCCACGGCTCGCACGGGCCAAGCATGCGGCTCTCACGGCCCTGCGCGACCGTCGTGCCGTCAAAGTCGCGGGCAACAAACTCCACGTCGACCCGCAGCGGACGGTCGAAGAGGTTGACCGCGCAAACGTCGAGGGTCATCGGCTCGCCAACCGTCTTCCACAGGTAGAACGGTTCGGGACTGCTCACGTCGAGCATGATCCGGTCGCCGCCCGCCGCCGCCACGCCCAGCGGCATGGCCGATGGCGAATCGGAGACGACCAGCGCAGCGTACGCTTGAAACTGGTCGGTCATCCACGGCCGCTGGACCTTGCGGACGTGCAGGTTGAGCTTCCCGTCGTGGACCAGCGCGTCGAACCCGCGGTCGCTGGCGGCCACCAGCGTCGAGTCGCCGACCCGGTAACTCTGGGCCATGCCCGCCGTCAGTTGGTACGGATCGCCGCCGTAAGGATGGTGGAGCCAGCGCGCCGGTTTGATCACGTCGGCCGCTTCGCCGCCCTCTGCCAACGCGAACTCCAGCGTGGCCGGCCCTTCGGCGAGCGTTACGCCGTCGGCGGCATCGATCTCGAACGACACGCGAACCGCCTCGGGCATCAGCACCCAGACCGACTGGACGTTCGCCGCCCCTTCGTACCGCACGCGGACCGTCGGCCAGCCCGGATGGGCGGAATCGATGGACGTGGCCACGTTGGCCACGTGAACCTTCCGCTCGTCCGGGATCAACTGCGGACCGGTCTCGATCGTCACCGGTCCCGCCGTCGTCAGATTCGCCTGCGGAAACTCAAACCGGCCGAGCGTGCACAGCAGCGTCTCGCCCCCGCCCTTCCGCGAAAACAGCTCGACCTTGCCGTCCTGATGGATCGCCAAAGAGTAGCCGGAGGTCTCGAACCGCTGCGCCTCCTGCGCAACGGCAGTCAGACTACTCAGGATGATCGTAAGAATCACTGCGTGTGCTCTCATCATTCACCTTTTGTAGGCGTCGTCAGATACCCGTCAGCGGGTTGGTTGCCGGCCATGTCTCATTGACCAGATAGTATCGTGCGTGCCCGTCCGGCAGCAGGATGTTCCATCCATCGCCGTGATGCTCGTACTTCTCGCAGGACATCATCCAGGTATTGGAGATATCGAGTACACCCGACGGCGTCTTCGCCAATTCCGGAATGAGTTCATTGAAGATATAGGAGAAACCAAGCTGCTCTGGGCGATACTCCGGACAATCCCAGACACTGCGGTATTTCGGCTGGCTCGGGATCCTCGCCAGCGTCCACCAGTCGCCTATGTCCTCCGTGTAACGGGCGACCTTGCCCAGGTACGGCCAGTACCAGACAAAGGCCTGCATGTGAGTCTTCCACGCGATAAACTGCAACCACCGGCTGTCATCGTTGTACGGATAGAGGCTGCCTAAGTAAGCGGGAAAAAGCATGTCAACCGAAAACAACGGGTACTGCCGAATCCCCGGCTGAGGGAACATGCCGAGATAGTCGGTCTGGTAGTTGACGTCGGCCACCCCGATCTGCCGAAGCTGAGCGGCGCACACCATCTTCCTGGCGCCCGCGCGGGCGCGGGTCAGAGCCGGCAGCAGCATCGCCACCAGCACCGCAATGATCGCCACCACCACCAGAAGCTCGATCAACGTAAAGCCCTTCGACTTCAAGCCCGCCGTCTTCATAGCTCCTGCCTCCTCGCCTGCGTGCAGCTATCGCGCCAGACCAGCCGGCCGGGAACCCGCTCCTGGACCGGCGCGTCGCTGTGCCCTTCGATCTGTTCCTGGAGCAGTTCAACCCCCATTTTGGTCAGCTCCTCGACGCCGCCGTCCACACTCGTCAGGGCCGGCTCCAACTCGTCGCACAGGCTGACATTGTCATGGCCCACCAGGCTCATGTCTTCCGGAACCCGATACCCCTGCCGCATCAACTCGTTCATCCCGCCGATGGCCATCCAGTCGTTGGTGAACACGATCGCAGTCGGCGGCGGCTCGCGTCGCAGCAACTCCCTGACCCCCTCGCGCCCAGCGGCGACTCCGCCGCCGAACCCCTCGACCACCAGCGTGTCCTCCGCGTCCAGCCCGCAATCGGCCAGCACCCGCTGATACGCCTCCAACCGAAGCCCGACGCTCGGGTACTCGCGCCGACTCGCGACAAAACCGATCGACCAGTGCCCCAACTCCACAAGCCGGCAGACCGCCTCGGATGTTCCCGGCACAAAATCCGTAATCACCGACGTGCATCCGGTCCGGCGCACCGTATCGTTAAGCACCACCACCGGAATCCCCTCCTCGCGCACCCGCTGGCACAACTCCACCGATGGATGACCCGCCAAAATCACCCCGTCCACCCGATTCTCCCGCAGCACCGATGGGTACGCCGCTGCGCCGTGCCGCAAAACGAACTCGACGTGAACGTGGTTCTGAAATTCGCTGGACGCCTGCTCGACGTGCAGGGTCACAAGCTGCTGGTACAGGTCATCGGCGACGCCTTCTTTCTGCGAGGCGATTATAAGTGCTATTGCATTTGCACGTCTGCGACGCAAGGGACGTGGCCGGTAGCCAAGCCGGTCGGCCAGATCGCGGATCTCCGCCGCCCGTTCGGAACTGATCCGCGGATCGCCGGCCAGGGCTCGTGAAACGGTGCTGACCGCGACGTTCATCCGCCGGGCCATGGTCCGGAGGCTGACCTGCTGAGTGCCGCTGAATTCATCCATTTTACTGGTCCACCGGCTTTGCGATTGGAGAGGCGATTTGTGCAACTGTTGCACTGGCCCCCATCGTAATGCAACAGTTGCACAAAGTCAAGCCCCTTGTCGGGCGGGGGCAGGGCATGGTCCGGAATGGTCAGGATCCGACCTTAACCGCCAGTTCGGCCCGGCCGGTGTCCAAGCCGGTCAAGCCGATCGAGAGGATCCGGCCGCCGTGTTCGACGGTGCGGGTTTCACCTTTGCGGATGCCCAGACCATCGGCGATCAGGCGGCCGTGACGGTAGACCGACAGTTGGACGGTAAAGGTGCCGAAGGCTTCGATTCGGGTGGGAATGATGGTGTAGGGGCCAAAGGGCAGTTCCTCATCGAGGGCGACCCAGCGGGATGTGTGGGTCCTGGCGGCGCTGATGCCGATCAGCAGCGGTATTGGACGTTCATTTAAGCTTATGAAGTCGATGGTCTGGATCGGTTGGTCGGGACGGGGGTTTTCCCAATTGAAGACGTAAGCCCCAATGCTCGAACACGATTCGTTGCCTCCGGTCCAGCCGATGCGGGCTTCGGGCACTTCCTGTGGCTTCCACCAGTCGGCGACGTTGCGTCCGGTGACCAAGTCGATGGATTCGGTTTGGCCGTCGGCGTAGTGAACGATCAGGCGGGCGTAATTGACGCCGACGTCACCCCAGGCGGTGGCATGGAGGATGTGGAGCATCTGGGCTTTGCATTCGACTGCAATACCTTCGACTTTTTCGGGATAGAGGTCGTAGTGTCGGCTGGCGGGAGGAACGGCTTGGCTTTTCAGGCCGATGCATCCGCGGCCGTCGTTGGCGTTCGGGTCGGTGACGGCGAAGGGGATTCCGGCGAAGAAGTTGGTTCCGACGGGGAACTGCTCGGCGTCGTTGATGGGGCCCTGGTCGGACCAGCCGCCGGTTTCGTCGGTGTACTTAAAGCCCAGGTTCGCATAGGGCGCGAGGTCCACGAGGTGGAAGTCTTCGATTTGGGCGCGGGTTTCGACCTGGCGATCGGTCAGGGCGACGCCGGCGTCGGTCAGCAGCGAAGCGAGGAGTCGTGCGACTTGGGGCGAGCGCGCGGCTTCGGCGTCGAGGGGAAGCTGGATCACGATGTATCGTCCGCGGCCGCTGCTTTTTTGCAGGACGGCGGCGGCGATGGTCTTGTGGTGTTGGCGTGCGAAGTGGTCGTCCTGCTCGGCTTGGAACATCCGTTGGCCGGCTTGGACTGCCTGCGGGTCGGCATCGTCGCGCCAGATGGGAGCGTAGTGGGAGACGAAGGAGAAGGCGGTGAAGCGTTCCTGGAGGAGGACGAGGGGTTTCCAGTCGGCGGACCATTGGCCAACGAGGGTCGTGCAGAGCCAGTCGGTCCAGCCGAGGAAGTCGAGGGGATTGAAGCCCCAGACCGCTTGGTCGTCGGTTTCCATGAAGACCATGGCACGCCGGCCTTCGAGCAGGGGCATGGTGGCGATGGTCAGGTCGTGGCCGAAGAGCGGTTCGAACGACGGCTGGGGAAAGACAAGGACCTGGCCGCCCTGGGCGACGAAGCGGTCGATCGCGTCCCTGCAGCGGGCGAAGTCGGGCCGCTGCATCGCGTTGGCGCCGATCACGAGAACGCGATCGGCGGGAATATCGTCGCCGGGCTGATATTCGCCGAATTTGGCTCCGAAGTGGGCGAGGATATTCTCGGTGGCGCCGCTGCCCTTGACCAGCAGGACGTTGTTGGTCGGGTGACGCTGCGGCGGTGAGGCGATGGCGTTGAGGAGGTTGTGGATCAGTCGCGTGGCGGTTGGGTCGTCGCCGTATCGTTTGGAGCAGCGGAGTTGGCATCGGATGAGGGAGCCTCGGCCGATGAACTGCCGGAGGAGCGGCGTGCGTTTGACGTCGCAGTCGGCGAGGATGAGGAAGTTTCCGCTGGTGGGTTTGGCGAACGCGCCGTCGGTGACGTAGTTGTCGTCACCCTGCCAGCCGGTGAGTTCGGGACCGTCGATGCCGTCGAAGATCGGGTGGCCGGGCGCCTGGACGTAGGCCTGGGTGTCGGAGCTGCCTTGATTGTCCTGTTCGAAGACGAGGGCGTGTCCGCCGGCGCGGCAGAATTCGGTCAGCAGCGGCTGTGCGGCGGCGTCGAGGCTGCGATAGCCGACGACCAGCGGGCGGTTGGAGTCGAGCTTCGCAGGGTCACTGCATTCGTCGAACTGCACGCCCGCCTTTTTGAGGATCGCCGTTGTGACGCCGTTGCGGTCGTAGAGTTGGAAGGGTGCGTCGAAAACCGGCGGTTTGAAGTATGAATCGGGGTAGAGCGTCACGTCCTGATCGCGGCGGGCGATGGTTTCCTTCCCTTCGGTCAGGGCGAGGCGGAAGATCACGTCGGTGTTGGCCTCGACGGTCGGTGCGGCCAGTTTCACGGTGAACGTCGCCACATCGGTTTTGGGGATTGTGACGGGGATTTCGGCATGGGCCAGTTCGCGGTCGCCGGCGAGGAAGGCGGCGCGGAGGCGTGCTATGATTTCGCGCGGGTGGTCGTTGATGACGACGATTGTTTTGTCGATGGATTGGCCGCTTCGATAGGCCTTGGCGGCGTCCGGGGCCCAGACGGCGAGGGGAGCGAAGGCGCGGGTGAAGGCATCGAAGACGGGCGTGGGCGACCAGGGCGGGGCGTCGGGGTCCCAGCCGGGATTGACTCGCGGGCGCATGGCGTAAGTGGGTTTGACGTATGGTCCTTCCCAACTCTCGTGCTCGATCCGCGGGGTGGCGGTGCGGGTGGCGTGGGAGGCGAGGGGCATGTTGAACGTGATGTAGTTGGCGAATCCGAGCATTCCGGCGATCTTGTCTCGTCGCCAGCCGAGGGAGAGTTGTTCGTTGTAGTCGGCACCGGCGCGGAGGGCGGATTTCGGATCGCGGAAGGCGGCTTCGCCGCAGTATTTTTCGAAGAACTCCTGGAGGCAGGGGACGAACCAGTATTCGCCGACGAGGATGGGCTTGTCGCGTTCGAAGACGGCGGGCCAGGAGCGGCGGAGGTTGCGGAAGAAGTCGCGTCCGGTGGGCAGGTCGACCACGTAGACGGGGTAGTGGACGTTCATGATTTCGGAATGGCCGAAGAGGTCGTAGCTGCCGTGGAAGGTGACGGGGCGGGTGGGGTCGGAGTCCTTGATGCATCGGTCGAGCTGCGTGAACATGTCGAACCACTGGCGCGGCTGCGGGTCGGCGGGCGGCTGGCGGAGGGTTCCTTCCCAGTAGATATAGCTGAACCGCTCGTTGTTGGCGTTCCAGATCACGATCGACGGATGGTTGCGGTCTCGGAGCATGGCCTCTCGGAAGAAGGTCTCGGTCCGCTGAAGAGTCTGTTCCGTGGGGTCGCCGGCGATGCTGTCGCTGTCGAGGCCGGCGATGACGAGAAAGCCCATTTCGTCGCAGAGGCGGTAGAGCAGGGGGATGGGTATGCCCTTGACGCCGTGCCAGCGGATGGTATTGGCGTTCATGGCCTTGAGGGCCTGGAGTTGGAGTCGGGCGTGTTGGGGGGTCAGTTGCTCGGGATGGATGTTGTCGACGGGATTGTCCCAACAGCCCAGCAGCGTGACCTTCTCGCCGTTGAGGATGAAGCGGTCGCGTTCGATTCGGAATTCGCGGAAGCCGAAGCGGGTGCGTTTTTCGTCGACGGGCCGGCCGTCCCGTTGGATCACGGTATGCAAGGTGTAGAGATGCGGCGACTCGGGCGTCCAGAGTTTGGGGTCCGGCCACTGGTCGCCGGCGGCGAGCGTGGCGGCGGCGTGCGGTTCGAGGCGTGCGGTTCCGCCGTCGAATTCCTTGACGACGGCGCCGTCGGGATCGGTCACGCGGTGGACCACCCGCACGTCGGCTGCGAGGTCGGAGGCGTTGGTCGCGCACAGGTCGACGTCGATGCGTTTGGTGCTGACGGACGTGCGGACGAAGAGGTTTTTCGAATGGACTTGCGGGACGGCGAAGAGGTAGACGTCCTGCCAGATTCCTCGCAGGGGATGTATGGACTCGGGGGCGTTGACGTCTCGGCCGTAGCGTGTGGCGTCCTGGACGGCGACGGCCAGGACATTGGTCTGGCCGAAATGCACGTGGTCGGTCACGTCGAGGGTGATGGGCAGGAAGGCGAATGTTTCGGGCGTATCGAGGGCGTCGCCGTTGACGTAGACGCGGCACCAGTAGGCGACGGCGCCGAGGTGGAGGAAGACACGTTTGTCCTTCCACTCCGCCGGTACGGTGAAGTCGCGTCGGAACCAGGCCTTGTGAGCGGCGGCCCATTCGGGCGGGAATTCGAAGTAGGCGGTTTTTTCCCAGAAGCTGGGGACCTTGATGGTCTGCCAGGGCTCGTCAGGGACGGCTCTGAAATCGGCGTCGTCGGGCAATGGAGCAAAGTCCCAGAGGCCGTTGAGGCAGATTCGCGGTCGGAAGGAGGCGTCGTCGGCGGTTTCGGGGTCGAAGTGCATGTAGCGGTCGTCCGGGTCGGCGGCTGCGAGCGAACCCAGTACCACGATTGTCAGGGAAGCGCACCATCCAACTTGGTTCATGGGATGTCCTTGTGAAGAGGCTATCGGGTCTATCGCCAGTACGAATCCGGGTCGTTTACGCCGTAGAAGAACTCATTTTCGTGTGGGGGATAGTACAGGTGCCGTTCGAGTTGCTCGATCCAGCGGGCGTTTCCGTCGACGAAGAGCCAGTTGGCACCGCCGTTGTGGCGGTTCATTTCCGTCCTGACACTAAGGGAGTCCAGAACGATCCACGCATTGCAGGCGTAGGATGCGCCGTCGAAGAACAGGGGTGTTTTGTCGGGCCCGCCGACCCTATCGAGTTTCGCCGCCCGTTCGCCGCTCCAGTGCAGGTCCATGTTGTAGGCGTAACTGCGGGCGTAACCGTACATATCGACGTCCGGCCGCAAGGGGCACCTGAAGATGAGCGGATCCTGGCGACCGCTGCCGTAGTAGAACTGAGCCGCGTCGCCGCCGCTGACATAGGGTCGCAGGGCATCGTTCCATCGCGGATGCACCTCGACCCAGGCTCGCGTGACGCCGGAAGGGGGCAAGCAGTCGCCGTAGTCCTGGACGTAGCCCCAGACGGCCATGTGGAGTTGCTTAAGATTGGACGCGCAGATGGTCAGTTTGGCCTGGTCGCGGGCGGCGTTGAGGGCGGGCAGGAGGATGCTGACGAGGACGGCGATGATGGCGACCACGACGAGGAGTTCGATGAGGGTAAAGGCTTGGGGCCGATTTGCGATCCGCCATTTGTGACGTGACGTTTTCATGGTTTATCCCGTTTCACCTTCGATGACACGGCCGTAGGTTTCGTGGTATTCGATGGGTCCGGTATCGCCTTCGAGCCGGCGTTTGAGGAGTTCGGCGGCCGTTTTGGCGCGGAAGTGGTAGAGGGTGTCGACGGTGGTCAGTCGTGGGGCGGCGGCGATCAGTCCCGTGCTGCCGGTTCCCTCAGCGGAGATGACCGCCACGTCGTGGGGGACGCGGAGGGCGGCCTGGTCGAGGGCGCGGAGGACGCCGAGGGCGATCCAGTCGTGTCCGGCGAGGATGGCCCGCGGGCGTTCGGTTTTCAGGAGGTGGCGGGTGAACTGCCAGGGGTCGATGATGGGATCGGGTTTGGGGCCGTAGCTGTGGGTGTCCTGGTAGCGTCGGACGCTGCGGCCGTCGAACGAGACGCCGTGTCGAGCGAGGGTCTTGCTGAGGGCGACGAGGGTTTGCGATTCGGGCACCTCTCCCTCTTTGGACGAGGTGACGTAGAGCACGTCGCGGTAGCCCTTGGCCAGCAGGTACTCGGCGAGTTCGACGCCCTCCTGGTAGGCGTTGGTCCGGACGGTGTCGTATCGCCGGCCGGGGATTTCGTGGCCCATGATGACGACGTGCGTGTTCGGATGAGGCAGCAACTCGGGGCGGTAGGTAAAGAGCTGCGACGGCACCGTGGCAACGATCAGGCCGGCGGGCGGATGGCGGTGGGCGTCGTCAAGGAACTGGCGATACCATTCGAGGTTGCCGTGGCCGCACTGGGTGTTGACCGACCAGGACGAGGAGGCGAAGACCTCCTGGACGGCGTAGGCGAATATCTGATGGATGAAGGGATGGCCGGCGGTGATGAAAGTCACGGTCTTGCGGAGGGCGGCTGATCGTTCGGGGGTGTCATCGGCGACGATGGTGCCGAGTCCCCGGTAGCTGCGGACGAGGCCTTCGCGTTTGAGGCGGTTGATGGCTTTGGTGACGGTGGCGATCGAGACCTGGTAGTGGTCGGAGATTTGCCGATGGGCGGGGAGTTTGGCGCCGGGCTTGAGGTCGCCGGCTATGATTTGTTTTCTGGTTTCGGTGTAGATGTCGATATATGAGGCCACTGGCCCGCTCCCGGGTTGTACTGCAGTATACTGTAATATATAGCAGTATTGACGGAATACCGCAAGAGGTTTGTTTTATTGGCTGTTTAAATATTAATGAAGCGACAGTGCTATTTGGTAGCTATACCGCGGCATGGACGCACCAAGAAGGACGCGGATGGAAAAGTAGAATGTCCCCTTTTCAGGTTCGTTCAGGACGTGTGGTCCGCAGGAGAAAGGGGTTGACAGGGGAAGGCGGGTTCGGGTACACTTACACGTGTAAGCTTGATGATAGAGAGGATAGCATGGTCAGAACAAGTCACGTGGACCGCCGTTTGTGGTGCTGGCGTGTGGGCATGTTGTCCGGGGAGGTTGGCCGGGCGTCCCATCGTATTGGGCATGGTTTTACCCTTATCGAACTCCTCGTGGTGGTGGCGATCATCGCGGTGCTGGTGTCCATGTTGTTGCCGGCGTTGGGTGAGGCGCGTCGGACGGCTCGGCAGACGGCATGTTTGAGTAATCTCCGGCAGCTTGGGGCGTATGGGGTGATCTATCAGAACAACTACAACGATCACATCGTGGCGGGTGTCAACAATCCGCCGGGGTGGCAGGGGTTGATGGGGATTCCGGGGTTCCAGTTGGATGAGTGGGGGGTTCAGATCGGGACGGTGGCGGACGTGCTGCAGTGCCCGGCTACGGAAAAGCAATTTTACAGCGGGACGTACGGGTACAACAGCCGCTGCGGCGGCGAGTGGGTCTATCGAGGCGAGGATTACGACAAGATTTACCGGATCACGGAGATTTCGCGGCCGTCGGAGCGGATCATCATCGCGGACTTTAACGCGCAGTGGCCGATCATGCTGTCTTTTATGGTCTGGCCGGAGGATCCGGGCGGTTACGTGGATTGGGACCGCCACGGAGCCCGCGACGGTATTGGGCTGCTGAGCGTGCTGTGGCTTGACGGGCGGGCGACGGCGGAGACCGGCGGGCAGTTCACCAGCCGCGGAACCGTGCCGATGTACACGTACATCGAGCCGTTCTATTACTACTGGTGGTTCTCGAAAGACAATCTCTGATCCGCGTCGGCAGATCTCCAAGGCATTTGTGTTGCGCAGACTCCGCCACATCGCTTACCGTATGGACTTCGGCGAAGCGGATGGCGGCTGGGCTTTTGTAGAGGAGCAAATTATGCACGTCAGGTTGGCGCTGGTTGTCGCGGTCGCTTTCACGTGTCTGACGCTGCCGGTCGAGGCGGCGCGGTGGCGGATGGGGCCGGAGAATCTGGTTGAGCCGCGGGAGTATGGCGAGAGCGGGACGGTGACGATCGGCGACGGGAAGGATACGACGTGGTTCTGGTCGACGGGCTGGGGAATCACATTTCGGCCGGACGCGAACATGGCGGACGACCAGTCGTCGGATGTGCTTTCGGTGGGCAAGACGGCGGGCGGGACGTGTTACTGGACGATGACGTTCCGATTCGCCAAGCCGGTTTCGCGGTTCCGGTTCACCACGCCGCGGTGCAGCAGTCTGGAACTGAGCGAAGGGGATCTGGTGCTGTACGGCACGGTCGACGACGGGGAGCGGCGGGAGTTGTGGCGGTACGGCAAGGATTCGCCGGGCTATCGGCCGGGCAGCGACGCGACGATCGAGCCGGCGGCGCTGGACTGGATCGAGCCGGCTGAGCCGGCGACGACGGTGACGCTGTACTTTGAGTACGTCGGGTTTGTGGGCGACGTGAGTTTCCACGCCGATTCGGACGACGGCGGGGTGCTGGAGTACGTTGCGGCGCTGCTGCCACCGGAGCAGATGGTGTCGCTGACGCTGGTTCCGGACGCAAAGAAGATTTCCAACGTGTACCGGACGGATCAGCCGGTGCGGGTGCTGCTGGACATCGGTCCGACGCCGGTGTCGAGTCCGCCGGAACTCGTGCTATTCGATCTCATGCGCGAGGGTCAGACGGCGGCTGGAACGTTTGAACCTATCGGGCGCGACGACTGGCAGATCGATCTGCCGGAGGCTCAGGCGGGCGTTTATCAGCTTCGCGTGGTGTTGCCGATCGGCGGCGAGGGCAAGACGGTTGAGAAGGATCGCATCGTTCTGGTCCATCCGCCGCGGAAGCTCTCGCGGGCGCAGGAGCTTCGGTCGCCGTTTGGGATCATCGGGATCGACGGCGAAGGGGCGTGGCAGGGCTCGGCGTACGTCAGCGGACAGGATTTGGCCCGATTGATCGGCGTGCATCAGCTTCGCGGCGGCACCATGACCTGGTGCGTGGGCAATCCGGCGAAGGACGTGTATAACCTCGGGGGCGACCCGCGCGAGATGGTGGAGCACGATATGCAGTACGGTCTGGTGCGTCGGCACAGCCTGGCTTTCTCGCCCGGCTGGACGGTCGATCCGAACCGCGCGACGGAGGGTTGGGCCGGAGTGTGGCCGCCGAAACCCGAGCATCTGGCTGACTATGCGGAGTATTGCCGGCGGCTGGCGACGATGACGAAAGGGTATTACGTGCCGGAGTTCGAGATCTGGAACGAGCCGAACTCCGAGCCGTACGGGAGCTTCAAGGGGACGTTCGATGAGTTTGTGGCGATCTGCCGGACGGCGGCGGACGCGATTCTGGCGGTCAATCCGGAGGCCCGGATGATCCTTGGCAGCACCGGCGGGGCCGACGTCGGGTACATCGTGCGGCTGCTGGAGGCTGGGCTATCGGAGAAGTACCGGCTGGTGGACATTCATCCGTATCGCTCCACCAAGCAGGGACCGGAGGACGGGTTGCTGGTGGACATTCGGCGGTTGCGCAAGGCAATCGCGGATCACGGCGACGGGCAGGGGATCATCTTTTCCGAGATCGGCTGGCCGACACACATCGGCGATAAGCCCAGCTACGAGGCGGTCACGCAATTCCAGCAGGCGTGTTTTTTCTCGCGGACGATGCTGATCAGCATCGCGGCGGGCGTCGAGCGGTTCCACTTCCACATGCTTCGCGACTGGGGCGGGAATCTGGAGGAGCCGGAGCACAACTTCGGCATCATCACGTGCGCGGGGGAGGCGAAGCTCGCGGTTCCGGCGATGGCGACGACGTCACGGCATCTGGAGGACGCGGCGTTTCTGGGGCGGGTCGGCGAGGCGCCGGAGTTTCATCATGTCTGGTACTGGCGGACTCCGTGGATGGAGGGCGCGGTGCTGGCGGCGATCTGGTGCGATACGGTGATGGTCGAGGGCGAGCCGCAGTGGATCGATCTGCCGGCTGAGCCGTTGGCGGCGGAGGACCTCTGGGGCGGCCGGCCGGGCGAGGAGCGGTTGCGGCAGGCGGACGGGCGATGGCAGGTTCGTCCGGACGAGGATCCGGTTTTCGTCTATCTGCCGGAGAGCGCGCTGCCGAAGGGTTTGGCTGAGCTGCCGACGGCGATGCGGCCGTGGCATCTGCGGCGTCTGGAGGCGATGAACGTTGAGGGGCGTGCGATCGTTGTGGACGGCGAGTTGGCTGAGTGGCCGGAACTGCCGGCTGGCATCTCGCTGGACGCGGCGGCCAGCGGCGGCACGATGGGCTATGCCGGTGTTGAGGAGCCGCAAGAAGGCAAAGATGCGGCCAAGAGCGTGGCGCGGTTCGGCGTCGCGTACAACGGCGACGGTTTGTACGTGGCGGCGGACGTGATCGACCCGGACGGGATGCACAACGATCGAAGCCACTGGTGGGTATGGGCGGGCGACTGTGTGCGGGTTTACCTGAGCACGGTCGACAGCGAGGAGTTTCCCTATTTCACCGACGATCATTTTCAGGCGATTTTCGCCCCGGTGACCAAGGACAACGGCCCGCCGCAGGCTGTGCATATCAGCGCCAGGACGCCCCGCGGGGTCGAGTCGGGCGATCTGATTCCGGATGCGTTGGTGGCGGCCAAGCCGACAGAGACAGGATGGGCGCTTGAAGGTTTTTTGCCGTGGTCGTATTTCGGCAAGACGCCGCAGGCTGGGCAGGTGTGGGGTTTTGATCTTCAGGCGGCCGGCCGATCGTGGAACGGCGGCGCGGACAACTGGTGCACTCCGCTGCGATGGGGTAAGCTTGTTTTTGTCGAGTAGCGGCGGACGCTAAGCGAAGGAGATGCGCAGGCGATGGCGGCCGGGCGGAAGCACGGCCATGAGCCAATGGCCGCCGAATTCGTGGCGGGTTTCGTATTCGGCTGGGTAGTTGCCGTCGATTTTGACGGTTTCGAGCGGGCGGGTCAGGAGCATCTTGAAGACCATCCCGCCGTGGTATTGGCCGTCGCAGTCGAACTCGACGGAGTCGGGTTTGGCGTCGACGAGGCGGATGGCGGAGCGCGAGCGGGCATCCCACCAGCGCCAGACCTCGTCGTTGCCGACGTGGTGGACGTTGGCGTTGCGATGTTCGATGTAGCGGAGGATTTCCTCGATGGCCTGTCGGCAGCGCGGGTATCGGGCGACGTAGGCTGGGTGATAGAACATGTTCATGACCAGATGCCATCGGATGGCCATTTCGACCGGCAGGTGGACTTCGTGGGAGGCGTCGGTTTCGTTGTCGAGGGTCGCGCCGCGATGGCCGACCTCGTAGCAGGCGATCGGCTGTTCGAGGAAGTCGATCCGGCGGTTGCCGTGGCGGTGGTCGTCGTAGAAGTGGAAGGGGTAGGAAGTGCCGAAGCCGAAGCTGAAGTTGGACGTGTTGGCCAGCGGGTGGGTCCAGGCGAGGTTGTAGCCGTTGAAGGAGTTGTCGGACTTGCCGCCGGCGGCGAGCATCCACTTGGCGGGTTCGGTCCAGCCGGTCCAGCCGAGCCACTTGTTGACGGTGGTGATCGGGCCGAAGCCGAATCGCTGTTGGAACTGCTCGCTCTGCTCCAGGTAGCGCTGCGGGAACATGCGGTAGCCGTCGTGTTCGCAGAGGCCGTAGTAGATGGAGACTTCGTGGCGGTTGTCTTCGCGGATGTGGCGCATCTGTTCGGCGGTGATCGGATGGACGGGCAGCATGTTGATGTGGTAGCCGAGACCCTTTTCACGCATCCAGTCGGAGGCGTCGAGGCTCAGTTCGGTCGGGCCCTGGTATTCGTCACCGCCGTAGGAGAGCATGGCGTCGGCCACGCGGCCGTCTTTGGGCGGGATCTGATGGATGAACGGCACGCCGGCGCGGGCGATCAGGTTCTGGATGAGGAAGACGATTTGGTCGGCGTAGCGGACTTTGCGGGAGTGGTCGCCGAGGAGTTGGAGGTCACAGGCCCTTGGCCAGACGCCGTCGGTGACGCGGTCGTTCTGCACCGGCCGGCCCTGGTGGAGGAGCCAGACGGTTTTGGCGGCGTCGAAGGCGAAGCACGCGGCGGCGCCGCGGCCGAAACGGTTCCACGTGACGGCGGGCCGGTTCAGGTCGCGGGCCTCGGGGTCGAAGAGGCGGGCGAGTTCCTCGGCTGAGGTCGGCTCGATCGCGTCGAGGTCGGAGAGGATGATTAGTTTTTGTTCGAGGAAGATCGTCCAGTGCAGTTCGCGGGTGAGTGGATGGTTGCGGTAGTCGAAGTATCCGCTGATGGCGTAGTCGTCGGGGGTTTGGGCGACGGGTTGGCCGCGGCGGACGCCGAAGACGTCGTCGAGGCCGTGCGTGCCGAAGCCGATCAGGATGCCGCCGTCGCGGACCCAGTTGCGGATCGCGTCGAGGACCGGCGCGTCGAGGCGGCGGCCGGTGTGCCAGCCGACGATCAGGGCTCGGACCTCCGTCAGTGACTTGCCGTTCGCCAAATCGTGCGGCGAGAGCACGTCGGCGCGGACTCCGAGCAGATCGGCGATCTCTTCGAGGTAGACGTCCCAGTAGTTTTGTCCGGAGGCGTTCAGTTCGTCCCGCAACGTTTCATCCAGCACGAAAGCCAGCATCGCGTCGTTCCTTTATGTCGCCTGTGATTGGCGGTCACTCGTCATATTTCACGAGATGCACGCAGATATCTGGAAAAAGTAGAATGTCCCCTTTTTCTGTTTATCGTCCTTGTTTGAGTTCTTCGACGGAGTCAATGACGGCGTCGGCCATGTATTTGAGCTGGTCGTCGGTCAGTTCGTAGAGGGGCAGGTGGGTGAAGCGGTGGCGGAAGGCCTCCTCGGCGACCGGGCAGGTTTGTTCGATGGCGGCGGTGTCGTAGCCGAGCTGTTTCATGACGCTGAACTTGTACAACGGCGCGAAGTGGGGGATTTGCACGATCCCGCGCGCGTCG
>ENA-UOUL01001174-UOUL01001174.1-bioreactor-metagenome-genome-assembly--contig:-NODE-1174-length-39054-cov-5.430305_pt1 | contig 39054 bp, 35 predicted proteins | sample MGYA00249838_ERZ747220 | MGnify/ENA primary metagenome ERZ747220 (study PRJEB28778, sample SAMN05720191) | bioreactor metagenome | isolation source: Anaerobic biogas reactor | place: USA:Washington... | reverse complement strand
GAACGTAACCCTTGAACAATGGCTGACAGACTACGTCGGTGGCAGCGCACCGGACAAAGGCAGCCTCAGCATCATCGACCTGTCCTTCGTCCCCTCCGAGATCGTTCACATCGTCACGGCAGTGACGGCGCGCATGGTTTTTGAGGCTCTTCAACGCTTCCGCAAGGTTACGGGCAACACGCTGCCAACCGTGCTCGTCATGGAAGAGGCCCACACCTTCATCAAACGTTACGAAAGCAGCCTTGAAGATCAGGACGCGGCCAGTGTGTGTTGTCAAGTCTTCGAGCGTATCGCCCGCGAAGGCCGAAAGTTCGGGCTGGGCTTAGTCCTCTCGTCCCAGCGACCGTACGAGCTCTCCCCCACAGTTCTCGCTCAGTGCAATACGTTCTTGCTGCACAGAATTGTCAATGACCGAGACCAGGAACTCGTGCAGAAATTGGTGCCGGACAATCTTGGCGGGCTGCTGAAGGAACTTCCCACGTTGCCGACTCGGCAGGTTATTCTGCTGGGCTGGGCTACGCCTGTGCCAGTCCTTGTGGAAATTCGCGAGCTGCGGGACTGGCAGCGACCCGATTCCGAGGACCCGAAATTCTGGGAGAACTGGTGTGCTGGGGGGGACACCGAATTCACATGGAAGCCGGTGGTTGAAGCGTGGCAGAAGCAGAACCGGACGGAGGACGGAGCTAGTTGAACGTACGCGCGGACGTGCAGCCGGAACGCAAGCGTGCGCCCGACCGCAGGCCAATCGAATCTGCGAAAATCTGCGAAATCTGGAGACAAAAAGGCGCGCAAGCGTTCACAATGTGCCATTCTGGCTGATGGCTGATAAGCTGCGGTGGGGGTGCGGGAAAGGATTCCCGCCGGAGCGCGTGCGAGAGGGATTCTCGCCCGAGCGGCGCCTTAATGCCTGATTGCCCAACAGTCTGATTACCTGATTCGCCTAATTCCCTTCCTCCAGCAACTGCTCGATGAGCTCCCGGCTCGGCTCTTCGCCTATACATGACCAACGGACGTTTCCGCGCCGATCAATCAGCAGGTAACTCGGAAACGCCTGCACCCCGTACCGCTGCTCCTCTTTCTCACACAATACACCGACCGCATGCGTCAGCTTGTCCTGTTCGACGAGGCGAAAAATGCCGCGCGCTCCCCACGACGTCGCGACTGAGACTACGTCCAGGCCGCGCTCGCGGTACTCCGCGTCGAGCTTGCTCAACCTCGGCAGCGCCGCCCGACACGGGGCGCACCCCACGAACATAAAGTCCACCAGCAGCACGCGTCCCTGGCGTGCCGCCAGCATACCCCCTTCCCCCAGCTCCAACCGCTCCTTCCCCTGCACCCAGGATGACGTCTTCAGACCGCTGAACGGCTTACCCACCAGCCCGGTTGATCTGAATAGCTGCCCCGCCGCGCTCGTCACCCATTGCTCAACCTGCGCGAGCATTCCGCGCACACCGCGCCCGCCCTGCTCTTCACCCGCTGAACCAGCACGCCGCGCCGCCCACAACGCTTGATTGAACCCCGCGCGCAGCGCCCTTGTGGCCGGCGAAAAGTCGGCCACGTCGGCGTCGTCCTCTTCGGGCGACTCGTTACGCGGCAGAAAGGCCACGTTCTCGGTCCAGGCGCGCGTCAGCGCCGGGAATTCGTGCACGTTTGGCCACTCGCCCTCTGACATGGTCACCTTGATCGTGCTATGAACCGTATAGTCGCCCCAGCCGGCGTTCACCGTCTCGAATTTGTCGTTCGACAGGTACGCCTCCGACACTCCCCGCAGCAGCGCCACCTGGCTCAACTCGCCCACCCGCGACCCGTTCCAGCGCGCTTCAAGCGTGCATTGCAGTTCAACGGACATGCGTAAGTCGGACGCATTACCCAGGCTTAAAGCGGTCCCGAGTTGCCAGTGATTCACCGATGCGAAACCGTCCGCCCGGCTATCCAGCAGCCGCCGCGCCCAGGCGCAGCGCTCCGCGCCGAATCGTTCGGCCGCGGCCTCCGCCAGGCGCCGCGCGATCGAGAAGTTGGACCCGTTTTCGCAGTACCCGCGCACGGCCGCGAGCGCCGCGTCGGGGTCAATGGCCGCCATCTGGGCCACGATCGCCGCAGCGTCCAGGCGTCGCACCAGGCGCATGCGCGGCAGTCGCGCGGCGTCCGGGTCCGGCGGAAGAAGCGGCACCGCCTCCACGGCCTTCGAAATCGCCGCCATCTTTTCATCTGCATCCGCCATCCCGGTATCAGCCGCGCCCGTTTGATCCAGCGTGCGTTCGATACGCGTCAGTTCCTCGCTGAAAGGCCCGATCAGGATTTCGCGCCCGATGATCGTCCCGTCGGCGGCTACGAGAATCGCGTGCGTTGGTGACGGGTTTCCCAACTCCTTGTGGAATAGCCCGCTCCGATCAGTCAATGAAAGGAAATCCGGCAAGCCCCTAAGCCCCAGCTTCAATAGGCTGCGCTGTTCAAGGGCAGATTCCACCACGTTTCGATCTTTAGCCCGATCGCCGACGAACACCACCGCCAAACGCAGGCGGTCGCCAAATCTCTCGACCATTCGCAACCCGCGAATCAACTCCATCGGGACCAGCGTCTTGGCGGGATCTACGAGCACCACAATCGTCGGACGCCCGTCGAGCGGCAACATGTAGTCTTTGTGGTCCCCCCAATACACGCTCTGCAGCGCCACGGCCGGTACGCTGCCACGTTCGCCACTGCTCATGAGCAGCGATGCCGCGCGCGTATTATTGGTGTCTACCGGCGCAGCATCCTGCGCCACAACGGGCGCCGGGTCGAGGTCTTTAACCCACCACCCGCCCGCCAGTGCCACGAAGCATGCCACGGCACCCACCGCGGCGCAGCTCTGGGACCGCCGTCGACTGGACATTTTCACTCTCCTGCGTTGAGTGACCGCAGCGCTACCCGAGGCCGCCCACTTGCCGCGAAGGCAGTCTGCGGTCCGCGTGATACAACCGTGCTGCAACCCACGGCAGTCTGCCCAAAGACTACTACGAAATTCAGTTCCACTCACCGCAACGGCACCTGGGCGGGATTTTTGGATTTCAGATCTCGGATTGCGCCGCATTGGCAGAACGGGGAAGAGCTACTGGCAGAACGCCTGGTAGAACGGGGACGGTAGCTGCTCTGTAGAAAACGCGACGTCCTCGCCCGGAGGGCGAACGATTGTTGCCGGGGTAAGCGTTCGGCGAACCCCATCTTCAATTTCGCGAGCCGTTCGGGCACGATGTGGCCTGCACTCGATGGAGGCAGGTATGGCGCGTGTGCCACGGGATCGGCAAAAAGAAGTGTTCTGGCGGCGAATGCTGCGCGAACAGGAGCGCAGCGGGCTTACAGCGCGAGCCTGGTGTCAGCGGCGCGGGCTGCGTGAATGCAACCTGTATTGGTGGCGGCGCGAGTTGAAGCGTCGCGATGCCGCGGGGCGCACGTTCGCGCCAGTGCGGGTGATTGCCGACACAGGCGCGGAGGCGACTGACTACGCGCCGGATGCCGTGGCGACCAGCGCAGGGCGGATCGAGATCTGGTTACCGGGCGCGCGGCGCATCCGTTCACCGCTTTTGTCTACACCCCCAACCGCAGTCGCGATGGACCGATGCAGTTCTTGAAGGGCTGGGGCAAAGACCGACCGGTGTTTCTGCAGGCGGACGCGTTTGGCGGCTATGACGGCATTTATGCCGGCCAGGCCGGCGGGCAGGTCACGGAGGTAGCCTGCTGGGCGCATGCGCGCCGCAAGTTCTACGAGGCCCGCCATACTGATATCCAGGTCAGCACTCAGGCGCTGGCGTACATCCGGCTGCTGTACGACGTGGAAGATCAGGCGCGGGCCGAGTTCGAAGAGCAACTGGCGGGCAGTGCTCCAGCCGGCGCGGCGGCGGCCCAGCCGCGCCGCGCACGGCCCGCGATTCGCCGGGCCTTGCGGCAGGAACTGGCCGTGCCGCGGCTGGCGGAGTTCCGCGCCTGGCTGCAGTCGCAACAGGCCCAGAACGGTGGTCCGGTGTTGCCCAAGAGTCCGCTGGGCGAGGCGATCACGTACGCCTTCAATCAGTGGGAAGCGCTGCAGGTCTATACCACGGACGGCGACCTGGCGATTGACAATAACGCCAGCGAGAACGCCTTGCGGCGTGTGGCGTTGGGGCGGAAGAACTGGCTCTTCTGCGGCTCGGACCAGGGCGGCCACACGGCCGCGGTGCTGTTCAGCCTGATCGCGACTTGCCAGCGACACAAAGTCGAACCATTCAGTTACCTGCGTGACGTGCTGACCCGCATTGCGGCTCACCCCGCCAGCCGCCTGCCCGAGCTGCTCCCCACGGCCTATCGGCCGAACACCTGACACACACGCCCGCCGAACTTTCGGCCCGCCGGGCTGGCACCGTGCACAGCCGACTGCGGTTGGCCGTACGCTTACTGAATTTTGGTCAGTGGCAATAAACGAGTGGCAATAAACGATCAGTCGCAACGAATTCGATCAGTGGCAATGAACTTTTGGTCAGTCGCGATGAGTTTTTATCAGTACCCGCGGCGGCCTGGATAGAGGTTCAGAGCCGCGTGTGCGGCGGGGTGGCAGCAAAGGTTCGGCAAAAGGCCGGCAAAAGCTCGGCAGAAACCCAGGCAAAAGCCCGATAGAGGCCGGGCAAAGGCTCGACAAAGGCCCGGCAGAGGCTCGACAGGGGCCGGGCGAAGGGGCGGCGACGGCCCGGCTCAATGGCGCAGCGCCTTGACGCCGTCAGCCAACCCGAACTCATACTCGCCGTGCTGCCGCAACAACCCCAGCGAATGCAGCGTGGCGATTTCCTGGCGGAACGTGGCCGGTCGCGTGTCGATGCCGAAGACGTCCTCATGCCGGCGGTGCAGCTCCCACCAGGGCAAGTGCTTCCCGGGTGGCAGCAGTTCCAGGATCTGCAGCATTTCAACAGGAAGGGAACTTGTCATTTGGTTGGGGTTCATGTCTACCCTCGCAAAACGGGTTTCGTTTCTCCTGGTATCTTTCGTCATTGAAGATCGGCGAGAGCCCGGCGGCCTCTAAGTGGGCCGCGGAGCATCCACCTCCCGAACTTCGTAACGGTGTTTCTCCAGTTGGGCCTTAACCCCGGGAGCAAGTTTAGTCGTCACAATTCGATAAATGCGGTTTTCGTGGTTTTGGTTGCGCGGGTCATGAATCAGGCGCCCGCCCGCCTGCCCGATTTTGTTGGGCAGAAGAGGGATGATCACTTCGCGCACATCCAGATCGAGCAACACCTCTTCCTTGGTTTTTGGCAGGCGGAAACTGTAAAGCTGGCCAGTCTCGGGGTTGATTCCGGTCACCGAAATCACGGCTTTGGAACACTTCCAGCGTTTGAACTCCTTAAATTCAGACTCACTTTCGATGTCGGGCGGATTGAAAGAGAGCCGCCCGCCGATCAGGTGAAGCAGCAGCTTGTTCTCGCGCAGTCGCCTATCGGTCATCGAGCGCTGACAACACAGCTCAACGATGGCCGCATTGTCGGTCAGAATCATTGAGACGTTTTCGCGCTCGCTGTTCAGCAAGGCCAGTGCGACCTGGTACACCGTAGTGCCGGTGCTCAGGTAAAGCACCTCGACGTCTGCATTGAGCAGTTCACTTACGACAAGCTCCCCAATGCGCTGCTTGTCTTCTGTTTCGGCCGCGAGCTTGGGAGGCGCCGAAGCGGCCGAGCAGTAGCCCAACTCTGCGAAGGCTGACTCGCCGGCCGGCACCCACCTGAGCATTGCGGCGCCATCGCGTGTGACGCGGAAGGGCTGCCCATTTCCCAAGAGCGCCTCGATCCGGCGAAAGTCTTCTTCAAGCGTGGTCGCGCCGCGATGACGAAAGGCGCGCGTGAACTTGCGGTTTCGCTCGAGCTCGCGGATTGTGATTCGTCCAGATTCGTGGTTTTCGAAAAGCGTTTTGATGATGCGGTAGCGACGGCGATCGGACTCGCGGCCGGCTTCATCTTCGAGTGTTTGTTGTTGTTGGGCTGGAATTACTTGATCGACCACCCCGTCCCCGTTGCAGCCTTCAAACGCGTTCCGGTTCCGCGTCATTTCAGCCAATCCTTCGCGAGGTGGCAGCGTCCGCGCAGGACACTGCTCAAATGTCATAATAACATCATCGTGCCAATTTTGCTAGCCCTGTAACCAAATTTTTGTCCGACGTTTCTAGTCTAAAGCCAAATTCGGTAGAGCCATAGCCATAATCTCGGCACATTCCGCCATTTACCTGAGCATCGACTGTCGCCAGAACAGCAGACTAAGGCCAAGATCGGTCGCTCAGGGCGCGTTTGCCGGGAAACTTCCTGCCCAAACCAGGTGAAACACGGCGCGATCGCGCGCCATGCCGCGTCCGGCGCGGCCGCCCAGCGCGCGGCTGGTGACGCCCGGCAGTCTCCGCTAAAATGGCTGTTTCCGATGGTAAATGTTGCGCCCAACAGAAAGAATTCGGCAACCGGTGAGCGCGGCGGCGGGCGTGGAGCTGCCGATCCTGCGAAACGCAGCGAAACGCGCTCCCGAGCCCTTCCCGATCGCAATCTCCGCCGCAAGCCGGCCGACGGGCCTCCCGCGAGTTGTGGGCCGGAGTTGGAATTGGTTGCGGCGGCCGCCCCGCTGTGGCTGCGGTTGATCCTGCCGCTGGTCGTCCTGGGCGTCACGTTCGCCGCCTTTGCCCCGGCGCTGAACAACGAGTTCCTGAACTGGGACGACGACAAGGTTTTGCTCAATAACGACCGCTTTCGCGGACTGGGGTCTGAGCAGCTAAAGTGGGCTTTTGACGCCTACTTTATGGGGCACTATCACCCCCTCACGTGGATCAGCTACGGGATCGATTACAAGATTTGGGGCATAGATAACGCCTTTGGTTACCACCTGACGAATCTTGTGTTGCACGCGCTGAACGCCGTGCTCTTCTATTTGCTGGCGGCGCGGCTCTTGAGCCTGACACGGGGGATTACCGGACGCCCACCGCCGGCTGCGCTGGCGGTGGCCGCGGTGGCTGCGCTGCTCTTTGCCGTGCACCCGCTGCGGGTCGAGTCCGTGGCTTGGGCGACGGAGCGGCGCGACGTACTGTCGGTCTTCTTTTTGCTGGCGTGCGTGATCTGTTACGTGCGTTATGCCGCCGGCGGCGCGGGCAGTTGGCGCTGGTATGTCGCGTCGTTGCTGCTGCTGCTGGCATCGTTGCTGTCCAAGGCTTGGGGCATGACGCTGCCGGTCATTCTGCTGCTGCTCGACTTTTATCCGTTGCGGCGCGTCAGCCTTTCGATTGAGTCGCTGTCGCGGCCTGGCGCGGTCCGCGTGCTGCTGGACAAAATCCCCTTCGTCCCGCTGGCGGCATGGGCGGCGGTCATGGCCGCTCGGGCGCAGGCGGCCGCTCCGGATACGATGAAGACGCTGGCCGAGCATGGCGTGCTGCAACGAATCGCGCAGGCCTTCTATGGGCTGGGCTTCTACGTCTGGAAAACGCTGGTTCCGATCGGGCTGGGGCCGCTGTACGAAATTCCGCCGCAGATGAGCCCGTTCGAGCCGCGATTCATTCTGGCGGCGCTGTTGGTGGTGCCGGGCATCGTGCTACTGCTGGCGGCGCGGCGCTGCCGTCCGGCCGGGCCCGTGGTCCTAGCGATATACGTGATCACGTTGATGCCGGTGCTCGGGTTCGCGCAGAGCGGACCGCAGCTAGTTGCCGACCGCTATTCGTACGTCGCCTGTATGCCGCTGGCGCTTTTGGCGGGCAGTGGGCTGTGGTGGGCGGCGCGCTATCTGTCGCAGCGCTGGTCGCGCGTGCCGGCGCTGGTCCTGTCTGGCGCGGTCTCGGTGGCAGTGATTGTTGGCCTCGCAGTTCTGACCTGGCGGCAGACGTTCGTGTGGCATGATTCACGGACGCTTTGGGAACACAACCTGACGATCTGCCCCGGCAGCCCCAATTCGCATCACAATCTGGGCGTGTGTCTTGCGAACGAGCAGCTCTATGAACAGGCTATTGAGGAGTTCAAGCAGACGGTGAGTTTGACCCCCCGCCACGCCACCGCCCTCTATAGTCTTGGGCGAGCCTTGCACCTGCTGGGGCGGACCGACGAATCCATCCAGTACTTCAATGCCGCATTGGCCATGAAGCCCAACGAGGCCAAGGCGCACCTGTGGCTGGCCGACGCCCTGCGCGACCTGGGCCGGCTTGATGAGGCCGCCCAGCACTCCAGCATTGCCGCGCGGCTCAATCCGACCGGGGCCGCCATAGCTGACGCCAGTCCGGAGGCGGCGGCGGCGCGGCTGGCGGCGGTGGTGCAGGCGAACCCCAACGATGCCAACGCGAGGTACGAGCTGGGGATGGTGCTCGGGCGAATGCAGCGCGTGGCGGAAGCGGCGCAGCAACTATCGGAGTGTGTGCGGCTGGCGCCGGACCATTTCGAGGCCCGCTGTGCGCTGGCGGCATCGCTGGCTACCCTCGGTAATGTGCAGGCCGCGGCTGCTGAATATCAGCAGGCGCTGGCGCAGCGTCCGGATTCGGCCGAGGCGCATGGCCGCCTGGGCGATCTGCTGGCGATGGCGGGCGACGAGGCGGTAGCGGTCAGCCATTACCGTGCCGCACTGCGACTGGCGCCCGACCGCTGGGGTTCGGTCAACAACTTAGCAGGATTGCTGGCAACGAGTAGAAACCCGGCGATCCGGGACCCGCAGGAAGCGGTTCGCCTGGCGGAACAGGCGTGTGTGGGCACCAAATTCAGTCAGCCGGGTTTCCTGACGACGCTGGCAATCGCGTGCGTCGAGGCCGGGCAGATTGAGCAGGTTCTGCAGCGGCTGCCGAACCAGGCAGTTGCGGCGGATCTGCAGCAGCGAATCGCGGTGTACCAGCAACAGCGCGCGGCGGCCGCCCAGTCTAACCCTTGATGACTCCGATCGGCTTGAGGCGTGCCACCTTTTTGGCCAAGCCGGCCTTGTGGACGACGTCGACCACGTCGCTGACGTCCTTGTAGGCCGCGGGTTGCTCCTCGGCGAGGCCGGTGCGGCCACGAGCGCGGGCGATGACGCCTGCTTCGAGCAATTCCTTTTCGATCGAGCGGCCCTTGGCGGCCCGGATTGCGGCGCTGCGTGACAGGAGGCGCCCGGCGCCGTGGCAGGTGCTGCCGAAGGTTTCTTCCATGGCGCGCGGCGCGCCGACCAGCACCCAGCTTGAGCGTCCCATGTCGCCCGGTACCAACACAGGCTGGCCGACTTCGCGATAGACGGCCGGCACCTCGGGGTGGCCGGGCGGAAAGGCGCGCGTGGCGCCCTTGCGATGGACGCAAAGCATGCGTGTTTCGCCGTTGATCTTGTAGGGCTCCATCTTCGCGATGTTGTGGGCCACATCGTAAACCAGGCGCATGCCCAGCTTCTGCGACGGCAGCTCGAAAACTTTCATGAACGCCTGCCGCGCCAGGTGCAGCAGGAGCTGGCGATTGGCCCAGGCATAGTTCGCGGCCGCACGCATGGCGCCCAGATACCGTTGGCCTTCGTCGGAGTGCACCGGCGCGCAGACGAGTTGGCGGTCGGGCAGCTCGATGCCGTACTTGGCCGGCGCATGGCGCAAGTCTTTGAGCGCGTCTTCGCAAATCTGGTAGCCGAAGCCGCGCGAGCCGGAGTGAATAAGGACCGTTATGGCGCCCAGCTTCAGCCCGAGCACCTCGGCCGCGTGCGGATCCACGATTTCGTCGACTATCTGTACCTCGAGAAAATGATTGCCGCTGCCGAGCGTGCCGACCTGGTCGTGGCCGCGTTCATAGGCGTGGTCGGAGACGAAATCGGGCCGCGCGCCTTCCAGTTGGCCGCCGGCTTCGGTGCGCTCGATGTCCTCGTCGGTGCCGTAGCCGCGTTTCACCACGTATGGCGCGCCTTCGACGACCAGCTCTATCATTTCGCTGCGTGTGAACTTTATCTTGCCGGTGCCGCCCACGCCGCAGGGCACGGTGGAAAAGAGCGTGTCGACCAGCTTTTTCAGGCGCGGCCGGCAGTCTTCGGCGGGGATGTCGGTGCGCACCAGGCGCACGCCGCAATTGATGTCGTACCCCACGCCGCCGGGGCTGATTACGCCGCCTTCCTGCGGGTCGGTGGCCGCGACGCCGCCAATGCAGAAGCCGTAGCCCCAGTGGATATCCGGCATGGCGAGCGAGGCGCGGACGATGCCCGGCAGCGTGGCGACGTTGGCGACTTGCTCGGGTGATTTGTCCTGGCGAATGGACTGCATGAGCGTGTCGTCGGCGTAGATGATGCCGTCGACGCGCATGCCGGCTTTGGCGGTGCGCGGAATGCGCCAGCGGCATTCGTCGATGCGTTCGAGCGGTCCGGTGTATGCGTCAGACATTTTGAACCTCAGGGCAAATCAGGCCAGATACTGCTATTCATATATCGACGATATACGTGGCTTCGAATCCGTCCGGCGACGAGCGTATTCCCAACTCGTGGTAAGTCACCGCTTTGACCTCGTTGGCGTATTTACTGCGATGCGGATCAACTGGCCGCATTTTCACGGATACGGCCAGCCGGTCCTCAGTAAACTGCTCGACTTCGACTTCGGTCGCGAGCTGATGGCACGTTTCGAAGCGCCGCAGAACCTCGGCCAGATAATCCCGCAGCATTACGGCGGGCTCATCACCGCTGAACTCAAGCCGCACCTGCTCGGCGGGCGCGCCGGTTTTGCCCGCAAGCTCACCGATGACTTCGTACAAACCGCGCGTGGCCGGCTCTATAAGGCCGGCCAGCGTCGGCGCGTACACGCGCACACCAACGTCGGCCGTGTGATCGAATAGCTCGTAACGCGCTTGCATCGTACACCCTGCGGGACCGGTTTTGGCGAGCTTGCATGGTGGACCTGTCAGCCGGTTCCCTGGCGGCTCGGCATGCAGGACCGGTCTGCGGCCGGTCCTGCACGGTTTGCTCATAAAGCCTGGTCGAGCTACGCCATCCGGCTGAGTTGGTCGCGGATGACGGCTTCGAAGCCGCCTTTTACCACCAGCTCCTGCGCCACCGGACCCAGAGCCGGGAATGAGTATATCCGCTCGGGCCCGCCGGCGCTTTGCACTCGAATTTGCGAGCGCGTGAAGTCGATGGTGGTCTGCCAGCCGGTGCGGATGGTGCGCGGCGCGGCTTGGCCGTCCTTGCAGCCCGCAGTGAACGCAGCCCGCAAATCATTTTCCAGCGCCGGGCACTCTATGCAGATGTAGCCGTTGTTATACGCGTTACGGCTGTACGTCTGCGAGAAGGACCCGGCCACGACAAGCTGCAAGCCGCGGAACTTCAGCGAGGTCGCGGCCTGCTCGCGCGAAGAGCCGCTGCCGAAGTTGTAGCCGCCGACCAGGATGTCGCCCTGCCGAGCGATCTTCTGGAACTCGGGGTCGTAGTTGGCCATCGCGACTTTGCCCATTTCTTCCGGCGGCAGCGTCTTGTAGGTGTATTCCTTGCCGTAAATGCCGTCGGTGTTCATGTTGTCCTTGGGCACAAACAGCAATTCGCCCGCAACCTGCTGCGGGAAGCCGGGCAGAATTTCGACCTTGGCCGCACCGGCCGCCGGGCGCGGGTTCGCCTTAACCGCGCCGGTTGGCTTGGGCGTCGTGGCGGCGGCCGCCTTTGGCGCGGCAATCTTGCCCGCGACGGCCGAAGCCGCCACGACGGCAGGACTGGCCAGGTAGACCTGCGATTTGCGCGAACCCATGCGGCCGTCGAAGTTGCGATTCGTGGCGGATATGCCGACCTCGCCGTCGGTCAGCACGCCCTCGCCGAGGCCGATGCACGCCCCGCAACCAGCCGGCAGGAAAGTGGCGCCGGCGTCCGCCAGGGCGCTCCAATAGCCGCGCTCTTTGGCTTGCGCCTCGACCTCACTCGAAGCGGCCGCAACGTAGAGCTTCACGTGCGGCGCGATCTTCTGTCCGCGGAGGACTTCGGCCGCGGCGGCGAAGTCCTGGAGCCGTCCGTTGACACAGCTCATCAGGAAGGCCTTATCGATGCGGACGTTCTTCGCTTCCAGCTCGCGCGCCGCGGCGATGGCCTTCACCTCGTTCGGGCCGGCCAGGTATGGCGAAACGGTTCCGAGGTCGAATTCGATTTCTTTGGCGTAGAAAGCCCCGGGATCGGCCGTGGGCAGTTCGCTTTCGAGCTGGCGTATTTTTTCCGGCGTGAGGCGGGGCTCGCGGTCGCCGCGCCGCCGCATGACGTCGGCCCGCTCAAGCAAGTACTGCCGCGTGACGTCGTCATAGGGAAAAATGGCCGCCAGCGCTCCCCATTCGGTCGTCATGTTCGAGATCGCAAACCGCTCCTCCATCGTCAGCGTTGCCACGCCCGGGCCGGCGAATTCGAGGCAGCAATTAAGCACGTCATCGTTCTTGAATGTGCCGATGAGCGAGATGATGACGTCCTTGCCGCTGGCGCCGTTGGTCAGACGCCCGGTCAACGTCACCTTCACAATTTCGGGCACCTGCCACCAGGTGCGGCCGGTGGCCCAGATGGCCGCGGCGTCAGTGCGCACGACCGGCGTTCCGAGCGCGCCGAGGCCGCCGTAGATGTTTGAGTGCGAATCGGAGGCGACGACGAAGGCGCCGGGCAACGCGTAGCCCTCTTCGAGCATAATCTGATGCCCGATCCCACGCCCGGCGGGGTAGAAGTCGATCCCATGTTCGCGCGCGAAGGCTTCGATCTTGGCGTACTTGGCCAGGTTCTCAGCCGACTTGTTCTGGATATCGTGATCCAGTGCAAACACCGGCTGCCGCGGGTTATGAACTTTCTTGGCGCCGATCGACTTGAACTTCGGTATGACCGCATCAGTGTTATCGTGCGTCATGCAGTGCAGGGGCGAGATTGAGAGGAAATCGCCAGCGTGCACTTCGTGGCCGGCGGGCAATCCAACGGCGTATTTCTGGGCGATCTTCTCGACGAGTGTTTGGGGCATGGTGGTGGTTCCTTGGTTTCATGATTGCGGGCTACGGTTTCGGTCGTTAGTTGGCGGTAAAGTTCAGTTATTAGTTTATTAGTTATTAGTTATTAGTTGTTAGTATTGGTGATATTGCGCGTGTTGGTGGTTCGGACACGCTTTATGAGTGCTGTGAGCATGCGTCTCACTTCTGCGAGCTCTGACCAGAGGAGGCGCAGCGCATCTCGCTTAATATAGCCCAAATCGCGGGCCAGCAGCAGATGATTCGCCAGTTCGCTTGCCGAGCCTGCTGCGATTTGAAGGAATCGCGCAAAGTCGGCATGCGTGTCGCGCCCGCAGCCTTCCGCAATGTTGGCGCCAATAGAGGAAGTTGCGCGTCGCACCTGCCGCGCTAAGCCGAACCGTTCGACGTCGGGAAACTCGGACGTCGTTCGATAAACCGCCAAGGTGAGCTTGTGAGCCCTCTGCCAGACATCCAATCGCTGGAAGTCCTGCATTGGAAAAGCACCTCTCAGCAGCCGCAGCAGTCAACCGCAACCGCAAACAACCAACAGGCGACAAACGCGTCAACACCTAACTACCAACACCGACAGCGCGCCAATACTAACTACTAATTACTAATTACTCATTTCAGCTTCGCAATAATCGCATCCGTCATCTGCTTCGTGCTGGCGGCGCCTTTCTTGAATACGTCCGGCCCGCCCGGCAGGCGCAGCATGTCGTACGTGCGGACGCGGCCCTCGGCCACCACTTCGGCAATCGCGCCCTTGATCTTGTCCGACTTGGCCGTCTCGCCGATGTGATCCAGCATCATGCAGGCCGACAGGATCATCGCAATCGGGTTCACGATCGGGGGATCGAGCTTCTCATACTTGGGCGCGCTGCCGTGCGTCGGCTCAAATACCGCGACCTCCCCGCCGATGTTGGCCGAGCAGGCGAAACCGAGCCCGCCGACCAGGCCGGCGAACGCGTCCGACGCGATGTCGCCGAACATGTTGCTGCACACGATCACCCCGTAATCTTCCGGGTTCTTGGTCAACCACATCATCTGGGCATCGATGTTGGTTTCCCACAACGCGATCCCGCTATAGTCCTGCGCGACGCGCTTGGCTTCCTGCGTGAACATGCCGCTGGTTTCGCGCAGCACGTTCGGCTTCTCGCATATCGTGACCGATCGGTAACCGAACTTCCGGGCGTACTCAAACGCGGCCCGGCAGATACGCCGCGTAGCCTTACGCGTGATGACGCGCAGCGAAACGGACAGGTCCGCGCCCGGCGTCTCGGCAAACGCGCGCCACTTCTTGTTCGTCGCAAAGGCCGCACGCAAGTTGTCGGGCGGATTGGTCCATTCCACGCCCGCGTACAACCCCTCCGTGTTCTGCCGGAAAATCACCGCGTTCACCGGCGGCTCCTCGAACCCGCCATCCGGCTTGCGCCGAATGAAATTCAGCGGATTGCCCGCGAACGACCGGCACGGCCGGATGCAGATGTCAAGCTTAAAGTGCTGCCGCATGGTGACGATCGGGCTGAAATACGTGAGGCCCTTGCCACGCAGCGCCGGCGTTAGCTCCAGGTCGGCCTTGTCCTTGGGCTTCGAGGTGATCGCGCCGAAAAGCCCGATTTTGTGCTTTTCCAGCGCCGCGATGGTGCGTTCCGGCAGCGCGTTGCCCTCCGTGATCCAGAAATCCCAGCCGATGTCGGCATTAACGTAATCTGCCTTGAATCCCGCGGCGTCCAGCACTCGCAATGCCTCAGGCAGTACCACTTTACCGATCCCGTCGCCGGGCATCGTCACGATTGTCCGCGTCACGTAAGTCACCTCCAGGAACAAGACTCGCCGCGCTCGCCGAGCCCTGCCAGCGGACTCGGGCGGCAGCGGCGCTGGGTGCGAACCCGTAACTATACCGCGCCGAGCATAACAGCGTCCTGCCTTGGCGAGAACGAACGGGCGAACAACGCCAAGGGTGGCCCGAGTACGTCTGATAAAACCGTCACACAGAAAGGCAGACGTTGAGAGCGCATACCCGGATTTCTGGGCCCCCCAGAAACGGCTACCGATGGCCGTGCCCTCCGGGTGGTCCCGCCGTGACCACGCGGCAGACCGCCTGCGCCAGCATCGCCGGATCAACAGGCTTGGCGACGTGAATCTGGTAACCCGCCGCGAGGGTTCGCTCCCGATCCTCCGGACGCGCTAACGCCGTCAACGCGATAGCGGGGATTTTCGCAATACGCTCCGACTTGTGCTGCCGAATCTTCCGCACCAGCGTGTACCCGTCCTCGTGAGGCATGCCGATGTCACTTATCAATACGTCCGGCGGGTCGGCTTCCAGTTCGGCCAGTGCGGCCGCAACCGAGCCGGCGGTTCGCACCTTCGTGCCGTACTCGCGCAGAATACGGGCGACGACATCCCGTGTATCGGGCTCGTCCTCGACCCATAGCACGCGCAGACCGGCTAGCACACTTACGTCGCAAGCCGCCGCGTTCAGCTCGCCGGGTGCGTGCGGCAACCCGGAAAAGCCGCCCGGTCCCAGCGCCGCGATGGGCAGTTCCAACGTGAACGTCGCGCCCCGGCCAACGCCCGGGCTCTCCGCACGCACCGAACCGCCGTGCATATCGCACAGCTCCTTCACGATCGCCAGGCCCAGCCCCAACCCACCACGATCGGCCGGCGCCGCCTGGTGAAAGCGCTCAAACAGGCGTCCCAGTTGCTCGCCGGCAATGCCGATACCGTTATCCGCGACGACCACCACGACGCGATCAGGTTCGCGCCGCGCAGTTAATCGCACCCACCCGCCCGATTTGGTGAACTTGACGGCGTTAGAGAGCAGGTTCCAAATCACCTGCTGCAAGCGCGTCCGGTCGCCAAGTACCGGACCGAGGTCGCCCTTGATGTTTCGCTCCAGCGCCACCCCGGCCGCTTCAGCCATGGGGCTGATCGAAGCGGCTGCGGCTTCCACCACCTCGCCCAAATCCAGTGGCTCGACATTCAAGCGCAACTTGCCCGACGTAATTCGGCTGATGTCAAGCAGATCCTCAATCAGCCGCTTCTGGATATAGACGCTGCTCTCGATGCTTTTGATGGCTTCGCCCATCTCGGCCGACCCCAGTTTGCCGCGTCGCAGCATCTGGGCCCAGCCGAGCATCGTGGTCAGCGGCGCGCGCAACTCGTGTGATAGGCGGGCGAGAAACTCGTCCTTGAGCCGCACCTGACGTTCGGCCTCATGACGAGCGGCGCGCTCCGCCGCGAGCAGCGCGTCTCGCTCGGATTCGTGACGCCGGCGCTCGCTCACATCCAGCACCACCCCCGCCATGTGCTCCGGGAAGCCTTGCGGTCCGCGAGCCACACTGCCAATGAAACCGATCCAGCGCTCGCTTTTGTCCGGCAAGACTATCCGAAACTCGAGGTCGCATTCGCCGGCGGCGGACAGCGCTTCATCGAGAGCCGCGATCGTCAACTCGCGGTCATCGGGGTGAATACGCTCGCGCAGGTCGGCGAAGCTGATGGGCTGATCGGCGGGGAGTCCCAGCAGCCGATTGGCCATGGGGGTGGAGGCGATGCGGTTCTCCTGGATGTGCCAATGGAACAACCCGACGGCGCCCTTGCCTGAACGGTCGTGGCGTGAGCGCTGCCCCGGACGCATGGCCCATTCTGCGCCGCGTCCGCTTCCGCCCACGTCTGGCAAGGGTTGAACCACAGTTCCCCAACCTTGCTTCGTCTCGAATAGAAAATTCTCGTCGCCGAGCCCAGTGCGCTCGCAACTACGATCACACCCCACAAGCACTTAGTCAAGTGAATTCTGCAAAATGCGAATTGCCACTTTGCGCAATCGCAAATCCAACGCGGCTCCAGTCCGCGCGCAACATTGAATTTCTCAAACGCTGCAAGTCGGAGAACTGCGCTCTAGGGCAAGCAAACCGCTGGCCGTTCGTGAGTAACGGTCGTCGGGTCAGACAAAGGCGGCAACCCCGATTCGGCCCGCAGCGCGTTCTGCTCCGTCAATGCCGCCGCCAGACCGCCCGGGTCGATACGGGTTATGCTTCCATCCGCATGGCCGGCGAACAGGGCCTGGCTGGCCGGGTCGGCCAACGCGTCGGGGGCTGCGACTACAACCCATATTCCGCCGGCAGCCGCCGAAATGTCTGCGCCATGATAGACAAAGACGAAATCTCCAACCCGATGCGCTACGGTTCCCTCGGGCAGTGCCGCGGCAGCCGCGGCCACGACCGCCTGCGCCTCCTCGTACGGAAGCGCTTCCAGGGCATCCAGCGTTGTTCCAGTGACCGGCACAGCCGCCGTGCTGGTGGCGCTTTTCGATAGAGCAAAATGGCCGGCCGGAAGACGACCCGAGGCCACTAGTTCTGATGCGTGCAGCGGCCCCTGCCCGGTGTGCCGAGCTGCGTAGTCCAACACTGCATGCAGCACCGTCGCAGTTTGAACTTGGCGCGCGACGAAGATTGGGCTGGCGGCGGTTGATGGCGCCCGTAACACAGCCACGAACAGGTAGACGTACCCCCCTACCAGACCGCTTAACGCGAGCAGCGGAGGCAGCACGACCGCCAAGGCCGCCCGCCCGCCATGTACCCGCTGAGCCTCACGCACCATCAGCACCGCGCTTACCATCCACCAGATCCACCCCAGGTAGACCCCCAGGCACGGTATGGCCGTCAAAATGTTTGCCCCCGTGCTGTAGTAGATCGCCTGCATGGTCCGGCCGGAATTGCCGGCCGTTCTGCCGGTGAGGCGCAGCAGACCGTGTGTAACCAGCCCCCACACCAGTGTCGTCAGACTTAGCAATCCGAATGCGATCAGAAGCGCGATGACCGTTCCCAACAAGATTTGCACTGCACCGGAGCGCGGCGACACAACCAGTGGGAAAATCATGAACGGCCCCACAGCGACGGTCGCGGTCACAAAGAGCGTGAGCAGCGCGAAGCCACGCGCCGGCCACATCGGGGCGTCCGCGGGCAGTAAGCGCATCAGCCGCCCGGGCGTTGTCAGCGCTGCCCCAACGGTCGCCAGCCAAGCCCTGACCAACCCGCGGTTTCTCCAATCCAACCACGGCATGCGCGATACTCTGGTCTGCTCTTCGTGCAAGCCGGTGGCGGGCAGGAGAATCATCTCGTCCATTTGAATAGCCGCGCCGCAGCGCCCGCAGGTGAACGCCGGCGGGACGAGGTGCCCCTTCGCGTCCGTGCCGTAGTACGCCTGGCCGCAGTGCGGGCAGCAGAACTGCACGCTGTTGGGGACGAATTCGAACTCGCTGGGCAGAAAGGGCGTCCCGCACTCCGGGCAGCGCCGGGCGGTGAGATTCCATAAGCGGTAATCACATTGCTTGCAGCGCATTGCAGTTTCTCAGTTATCAGTCATTAGTGGTCAGTCAGCGCCATTGCGCCATCTGCGCTTTGATGGACCGGCGCGAGAACCAAATAAGCAGAAACACCGGTAGCGCCCAGCCCCACAGGATCGTGAGGGCCATACCGAGAACCGCGACGGCCTCCACTGTGGTGGCGCCCGGACCGCCCGGCGCGAAGCCGGGCCCCATCATACGCGATTGCTCCTGCAGCGCATGCTGCTGCACGGCCCAGACCACCAACCCGTTTGCCACTGCGAGTATGATCTTAAGCAAGGCCCAGCATATCAGCGCCGCGCGGCTCCAATGCCGGCGCCGCACCAGCCCGACGCCGCCCGCCAGCAGCAGTAGGCCCAGTACGGCCGCCACTGCCGAAAGTGAAATAGTCCATGCAGCCCATGCACGCGTTGTTTCCGTGACATGCACGTTCCCGGGCATGACCTGGTCAAAATACTGCATCAGCAGTGGACTCAGTATGCCCCAAATGCCGCCGAACGTGCCTAGGACTCCAAGTACAATCGCCACGACCCCGATCACGGTCGCCCAGGTCGCGGACGTTTCTGGCGGCGGCAGGGGGCCGGCGGTCGTCGGGGGTGCCGATGGCCGGTCTGCCGCAGCTCCGGTTTGATTCGCGTTCATGATAAAACCTCCGCAAGAGGCGGGTGCTAGTTGCGGACCGTCATTGAACTCGCGCTGGCACACGTCATGATGCGAAGGCCGCGGCGATCTGGCAACTGGTCCGGCACAAGCAGCCTGGGAATCCCGGCGCGCTGAGATCGCCCCGAATAGCCGCCGGGCGAGCGAGGCTTATGGCGGCGCCTGCGAGCGCGCCCGATGTTCTGCGGAGGGGAACCCGACCTCAGCTAAGCCCTGCCGCGAGCGGCGTTCTCCGCGAGGCGCAACTTCACAATCTTGCGCACCAGTGCCGCGGGCAGGGGCTTTTCGGGTTGAAAGCGGATCGTACCCTTGCTCGTCTCGTAGGCCTTGAGCTCGTCTTTGAGGTCCTCGACCGTGGAAGAACTCATGGGATAAAAGGCGCAGTGTTTGGCGGCCGCGCCGAAGGCCACCAGCATGCCGTTGCAGCGGTATGCCGGAAGCTGGTAGCTGATGCACTCTTCTGCCTGCGGAGCCGCGGCGCGAATGATCTTGCGCAGCCGCTCCAATGCGGCACGCTGGTCAGCATTCAAAGCGGCGAGGTATTCGTCGATCGTTTTCGCTTTGACTCTGTTCTTACCGGACACAGTCGCGAACTCCGTAACGTGATCTCTGTCTTTGTTTTCAAACAGACCGTTTATCAAAGAAGGCTTTCAGGCCTGATAGGCCGCGGCGACCCGATGACATTGAGTGCGATGCGATTCCATACGTCAAGCCAGCGGGACGCTTGGCTATTGCCAACGTTCGCCCAAATCCCCAGCGTGTACGTCCCGGGCTTAAGTTCCACCACCTGGATTGTCAGAATCAGGCAGGAACGCCGTGGCTAATTGGACTGCTTACAGCGCGCAGAGCCCCTGCCGCCGTGCCAGAGCCTGCCCTGTTTGCTCCCGGGGCGCCGTCTGCTTGCGGCGCTTCGGCGGTGCGAAGGGGGGGATGGTGGTGTGAAACGGGGAGCTGCGCGCCAGGCGTGCGACGTCGGCCACGGGGGGCCGACGCTACGGGTCGGCTGCCCTCGCTGGCGCTTCGGGCTCGGATCAGGTCCCGCCGACTCGGGTCGGACTCGCATCGTGGGATGCCAGAGTTGGATGGACGGCTGCGCGGATGCGAGGTTCTGGGCGGTATTCCGGGGCGGCACGCCCCCGGCTCTGCCCGCACAAAGGCGAATTGGGACGCGTTGGCATCATTCCGGGGCGGCACGCCCCGGCTCTGCTCAACTACACCGCTGCGCATGCCCACTCTTGAGCCTTACGCCCAATCGCGGTACGTTACTCGGATGCGGGTGTGTCGAAATCGCGCCCGTATGGTCAACGACGGCGGCCTCTGGCAGGCGTCGGCCGCTGTCCCCCGTAGGGGTTCTTGCTGGACGCTCCCCGACCGGATACGTGAGTACGCTCCATGAATTCCGCCAAACGGAAACTTATCATCCTGGGCGCCGCTGGGCGCGATTTCCACGACTTCAACACCTACTGGCGCGACAACCCAGACGTCGAGGTCGTCGCCTTCACCGCTACGCAGATTCCCGACATCCACGGCCGGACCTATCCAGCCATCCTGGCCGGTCCCAAGTACCCCAAGGGCATCCCGATCTACGCCGAAGAGGAGCTGCCGGAGCTGATCCGCCGCCACGGCGTCGACCTGTGCACCATCGCCTACTCGGACCTTCCGCACGAAGTGGTCATGCACAAGGCCGCCCTGGTTAACGCCGCCGGCGCCGACTTCATCATCCTGGGCCACAAGCACACCATGCTGAAGTCGCGTCTGCCCGTGATCGCGGTCTGCGCGGTCCGCACCGGCGCGGGAAAAAGCCAGACCTCACGCGCCGTGGTCCGCGTGCTGAAGAAGCTGGGCAAGAAAGTGGCCGCGGTCCGGCATCCCATGCCCTACGGCGACCTGAGCAAGCAGATTTGCCAGCGCTACGCCACGTACGAGGACCTCGATCGCTACGAGTGCACCATCGAGGAACGCGAGGAATACGAGCCGCACATCGACGCGGGCAACATCATTTACGCCGGCGTCGATTATGCCCGCATCCTGGCCGAGGCCGAGAAAGAGGCCGAAGTCATTCTCTGGGACGGCGGCAACAACGACATGTCGTTCTACAAGCCCGATTTGTACATCACCGTGCTGGATCCGCACCGGCCCGGTCACGAGCGCCGCTATTACCCGGGCGAGACGAACCTCTACATGGCCGACGTGATCGTGCTGAACAAGATGAACACCGCACGGCCCGAAGATATCGACACCGTGCTGAAGAGCATCCAGGAAGTGAACCCGCGCGCCACGGTCGTGCGGGCCAACTCGCCCGTGACGGTCGATGATCCGGCGGCCATTCGCGGCAAGCGCGTCCTGGTCGTGGAGGACGGCCCGACCCTCACGCACGGCGAGATGAAGTACGGTGCGGCGCACGTCGCGGCGCGACAGAACGGCGCGGCGGCCATCGTCGACCCGCGCCCGCACGCGGTCGGCTCAATCAAGGGCACGTTCGAGAAATATCGGCACCTGACGGACATTCTGCCGGCCATGGGCTACGGGCACAAGCAGATCCAGGAGTTGGAGCAGACGATCAATGCGGTCGATTGCGACGTTGTCCTGATCGGTACGCCGATCGACTTGCGGCGCGTGCTGAAAATCAACAAGCCGACGGTGCGTGTCAGCTACGAGCTGGAGGAAATCGAGCCCGGGCAGCTTGAAGCTGCGATTCGGAAGGTGATTCGGTAGTCAGCAGCGCGTCCATCGCGCGGGCTGCCGAAAAACTCCAGATAGCGTTGCGTGGGAGGGCGAAGCCGGTGCGGATCAGCCGGGCTTCGTCCTCCCGCCGCTTTTATGGACGTCAGTACTGGGGGTACTTCAGCCCCGAATCAACCAGCCTACGGCCGGTAACCCTGCTTGCGCAGTTCGCCGATTATGTCGGGCGGAGTGAAATCGGGCCCTTTGAGGATCTTGCCGCCGGCGTCTTTACCGCCGTTCTTGGACATGTTGGAACGATGCACCTCGGCAAAGACCGGCTCGAGGTCAACTCCCAGCTCAAGCGCCGCGCCGTACACTACCACCAGTAGATCCGCGAGCGCGTCCACCATTTCCGGCAAATCTTCCTTGTCTGCCGCCTCAATGAACTCGGCCGCCTCAGTGAAGATCAGCCGGGCGCGCCGCAGGCGGTCCTTGGGGCTGATCAGCGTGGGCGTGCTTCGCACCGGGGCGCTGTACTTCTCGTGAAACTCCCGCACCATCCGTTGTTCCGGACTCATTAGCCTTCCTCACTCGCCCCCCCCCGCGCCTCGCTCAATCCCCCTCGTGCTCAGTTCGCTCACCGTCATCCCCGCCTCCCTCCTTCCGGCGGCGCAGCCAGCGGGCGAAACGACTCGGACGATGCGGCAGATATTCGCTCCACTCGCTGCGCAAGATGGGTACCAGGCAGGCGTAAGTTTCGTCTTCGGCGATCGGCGGTTTGACCGCATCCCAGTCGAACGGAGTCCCGGGCGCAGTGGCGGCGTGCTCAGCCTCCAACTCCCGCCGATAACGCTGGCGCTGCTTCTCCACCCGCTGCATGGCCAACGCCATCGGTCGACGCTTGAGAATCAACCACGCGGCGAACCTTTGTTGCTCCGGCCCAGGTATCTCGGGTTGCGCCGGACGGACGCCGGTAATCTGCTCCCACGCGTCCGCGACGTACGAGATCACATCGTCCTGGAACCGTACCAGGCGATCGAAATCCGCGTTGACGAACTCTTCAGTAAACGGCAGCCAGCGCCGCGCCAGACGCACCATCCGCAAAACCTGCCCGTGCGTCGCGCCGGCGGGCAAATTCACCCCCAGCCGATAAGCCTCGCAAATCAACTCATCACTGGGCGGCGCGTCCGGATTCCGCTCCTTCGGCGTGCGCAGCCGGCGCAGGCAGGTACGGCAAAGCTGCTGCCCGCTTTCAATACGCGTCACTACCCGCGGCTGCTTGCCGCACGAATCGCAGCGACCACGGTCTCGACGAAATGTTCTTACCATCCCTACCCATATCCTTGGGGAGCCTTGGAGCGAGGTCAAGGTGGGAGTATCACCACGGCTGGCGCGATACTTCCAGCCGGCATTTCGGCAGGCTCTCCAGGAAACGCCGGCCATAGGGCTTGGATACGACGCGCGGGTCGAGAATCACCACGATGCCCCGGTCCGTCCTGCTGCGGATGAGCCGGCCGAAGCCTTGGCGAAATTTCAGAATGGCTTCGGGTATCTGATAATCGTTGAAGGGCTGCCCGCCACGGCGGCGGATCAGGTCGATGCGCGCCTCCGTCATGGGCCGGTCGGGAACCGCGAAGGGCAACTTCACAATCGTGACGTTCGAGAGCGCCTCGCCCACTACGTCCACCCCCTGCCAGAAACTATCGGTACCGAAAACCACGGCCCGCGGCCGCGCCCGGAATTGTTCCAGCATTTGTGTCCGCGGCAGCGATTCGCCCTGCACCAGGATGGTAAAGCCGTCGGCCTGCAGATCGGCCCGCACGCTCTCGGCCACCTGATTCAGCATCTGATAACTGGTGAACAGCACGAACGCACGTCCCTCCGTCATGCGCAGATAGTGAACCACGGCACGCGCCGCCGCCTCCGTGAAAGTCGCGCTGTCGGACGGATCCGGCATGCCAGCCTCGACGTGAATCGTCACCTGCCGCTCGAAGTCGAACGGTGAACCGAGCTGAAGCGTGTCGGCCGGCGGCGAACCCAGGCGGCTTAGCAGGTAATCGAAGCTCCCCTGGCCGTCGCTGCCTGCCGCGGGCGGCGTCGCCAGGGTAGCGCTGGTCAGAACCACGCTCTGCACGCGATCGAAGACCATTTCACGCAAGAACGGCCCCGGGTCGAGCGGCGCCGCGCACAGTGATGTCCGCGGCGAACGCCCCATCTGGTGCTCGAGCCAGTACACATGCCCGTCGTGGGTCTGTTCGAGCAGTGCAGCCACGGATTCGGCCGTCGACGCCGCCCGGTCAAGGGACATGCCCAACTCGTACTGATCTTCTTCGCGCGGCAACGCTTTCTTGAGCGGCTTGAGCGTCTCGATCAGCTCGTTCAGCGCCGGCGTCAGCGCGTTCTTGACTCGCGGCGGTTCCAGCAGGCGGCCGTTCGAACGCGCGTAACGCCGCTGCCAATCACGCAGGTTCTCGAAGAACTCGGCACAGGCGGATTGAGCCCGGATAACGGCCGTCTTCTGGGCATCTTCCCCGGTATTGGCAAGATAGCCCTTGCCCGTCCGTTCGTTGAACAACCCGCTGAGCAGATATTGCACCTGCGTGCTGGAGACGTTGATGCCCAGGTGGTCGGTGGCCACGTTTTCTAGCGTGTGCGCTTCATCGATGACGGCCAGCGTATATTCCGGCAGCACGCTGGCCCCTTCGCGGCGCAGCAACAGGTCGCTGATCAGCAGCGCATGGTTAACGACCAGCAAATCCGCCGCCTCGGCTTTGCGCCGCGCACGCTGGTAGAAGCAGACTTCGTAAAGCGGGCAGCGCCGCCCCAGGCAGGCGCCGTGCTCGCTGCGCACCTTCTCCCATACCTCGCCCGGCGGCGCCAGCGGCAAATCGCTGAGTGAGCCGTCCTCGGTTTCATAGGCCCAATCCTCGATCGCGTGCAGGGCCTCCTGCAGCCGCCCACCCGCAAACAGGCTCTTCTGCCTCTCGCTGGCCTGTTTCAGCCGCCGCAGGCTCACGTAATTCGTGCGGCCTTTGACGAGTTCGGCCGAGAAGTTGATCCCCAGCGCTTCACGCAGAAATGGGATGTCTTTGTGGATCAGTTGTTCCTGAAGCGCGATCGTGTGCGTGCTGATCACGACGCGCTTCTTGTTCGTCACAATCTGGTCGATCGCCGGCAGCAGGTAGGCGAACGTCTTGCCGACGCCCGTGCCGGCTTCCACCGCCAGATGCCGGCTCTGCATAAAAGCGGCCGCGATAGCGTCCGACATTTGGCGCTGCTGCGGCCGGATTTCAAAACCGGGCAGCCGGCGGGCGATTGGTCCGTCTGGTTGCAGCCACTCAGCCAGAGACACGCCCGGCTACTCCTCTCCACTGGTGGCTTGTCTTAACCACCTCGCATCTGTGCGACAAAATGCGCCGCCATCAGAATGGTGGCCGCGATCGATACCAGAATTACCACGGTCGCGAAAGCCGTCACGAACGCCGGCCCGCTGATCCAGCCATCGCGCATCGTGGTAATGATGTGCGGCCGCGCTAGAACCAGCATGCAGATGATCAACGCGCCGGACGTCAGCGGCACGGTGATTGAGTGCACGTAGCTGTATATCCACGCCCCCCGGCTGACCGGCGTTTGCAACCCCTGCAGGTCGCGCACGTGGTGGCCGCGGATTATGTACTCCGTGCGCTGGGCTCCGTTCAGCTCGGTGACAATGCGGCGATAGCCGTTGTGCGCATCGCCGCCCAGAATCGCGTAAGTCATGGTGTAGATTAGAAAATTCAGCAGGCCGATGGCGATGATGACGATGCAGATCTGATTGCGGCGGCGGCGCGGCAGCCGGTCGACCGGGCACAGCGGTATGGTAGCCCCATTGTGGCCCGCGGCGACACGTGCGGCCGTCCCGCCGTTTTCGATCGGACCGCCGCCGGCCACCATGTCGTCGAACGAGCCGGTGCCTGCCATAGCGTACCTCTTTCGTCTATTTGGCCGACGTCTACCGGGCCGGGGCGATGCGGCCTTCCATTGGCGACGAGGCCGCCGCGTACGCCTTGCGCGGGATTCGGCCGGCATGATAGGCCAAATAGCCGGCCTCAATCGCGTGGCGCATCGCGGTCGCCATCGTCACCGGATCTTGGGCGCCGGCGATGCCGGTGTTCAGTAGGACGCCGTCGGCGCCGAGTTCCATCGCAACCGTCACGTCGGACGCCGTTCCCACGCCGGCATCCACGATTACCGGGTAGGCTGGATCGCCGTCCTTCAAATCCTCGAGGACCAGGCGGATGTTGTTCGGATTCAGAATTCCCAGGCCGCTGCCGATCGGCGCCCCCAGCGGCATCACGCTCGTTACGCCCGCGTCTTTCAGCCGCCGGGCCAGCACCGGATCGTCGTTGGAATAAGCCATTACGATGAAGCCCTCTTTGATGAGGACTTCTGCCGCTCGTAACGTCTCGATCGGGTCTGGCAGCAACGTCTTCTTCTCGGCCAGCACCTCGAGCTTGACCCACTGCGCCCCCGGATTGGCCATGCCCTCGAGCAGCTCGCGCCCCAGGCGCGCCGCACGGATCGCGTCCTCCGCGCTGAAGCAGCCGGCCGTGTTCGGCAGGATCGTGTAGCGCCGCGTGTCCAGGTAGTCCAGCAGGCTGCGGCCTTGTTTGTCGTACAGCCGCTCGCGACGCACGGCGACCGTGACGACCTCGCACCCCGAGGCGTCAAGGGCATCGCGCATTAACTCGTAATCGGGCTCGCCGCCGCGAAGGTACTTGCCGGTGCCGACGAAGAGGCGTGAGCGGAAGGAAAAGTTGGCAATCTTGAGCGGAGCGGGATCCATCAACCTCCTCCAACAAACGTGACGACCTCGATGCGGTCGCCCTCTCGAATTTGAGTAGCCGCGAAATCAGCCCGGCGGACGAGCTGCTCGTTCACTTCAATTGCCACACGAAGCGGGTGGACTTCGAGTTGAGCCAGCAACTCGGCAATCGTGAGCGGCTGCTCGAAGGTCCGCGCTTGGCCGTTAATGGTGACCTTCATATAACACCGGCGCGGATTATACATTCATCCCGAGCACGAAGCTCCAGCCAGCGATCGAGCGCGAAGGGCCAGCCAGAAGGGTCGCCGTGCGTGGGAGGCGGAGAAAGGCAATCCGAACACTCCGGAATTAGAGCGCGCACGACGCGCCGCCTCGGAATTCGGCTACCGGAAGCGCTCGACACGATACGCCCGAGGCGGATTTTCAGCGCGCCCGCACGGCTGTTATCAGAAAATCCTCATTGCTCAGCGGCCCCACGCCGAATGGCACCAACGAGCCGACGGGCGCTGAGATGGTCGTATTGAGGATTGGCTTGCCCTGGCGCTCGGCTTCGAACTGCAGTTTTATATTTTTTTTCTCGCGCTCCCGCGGCGTAACGGTTGCCCGGTACTGCTCGAGCAATTCGACGCTGTAGCCGCGACCCGGCTCCGTCTTGCCTGTGGCGCGGCTCTCAAGTTTGAACCCGGTGTACTTTTTGAACTCGGCGTCTTTGTGGAGCTTCTTGGCCAAGTCCTTCAACTCGGGCGAGATGATCTTGTTCGTGGTTGTGGCGCGGATGGTCCACACTTCGACGGCGATGTTGTCCGCGTTCTGCTCTTCGGCGTTGCCTTGCCCGCTTGCCAGGCGCATGCCCGGTACGAGGAATAGCGCGCAAAGCGCACCAACTAGGGCGCGATTCATTTTCGACTCCTCTTTCACCCGGGCGTGCCGGCGACCGGCTAACCGCCGCTTTCCACAACCCAGATCACGGCGAACGAGCTTTCGGTCTCCGTGCCCAACACCCGCGTCGTAGCACCCTCGGAGACTTGCAGATCGTCAATCTCAATGTGCGTGGCCCACGCCACCGGCCATTCCGGCTCCGACGTCGCGTGCTGAAAGGACCACAGACCCACGGCTATTGCACAGACTGCGGCCGCAGCCAGGGCGGATCGCCACATGCGCCCACTCAAAACGTGCCGCCGAGCGGCCGCAACCGCTGCCCTGGCCTCGATCTGACGCCAAACTAGCGCCCACGAGGCAGCCGTCGGACGCGGAGCACGAATCTGCAAAGCAGGCTCCGGCGTGGGCACCTTATCGGTTAACGCCGCCGCCGCTCCGGGGCTGGCGTTCAGGAAGGCCTCCAGGCGTGCAATTTCACCGGGCGCGAGTGAATTGAGGTCGCCGGCCTCAATCGCCGTCAACGCGGTCCGCGAATCGCGATTTTTCGCCTCCATGACTGGATCCTCAGCCAGCGCGCTTGGGCCCGAAATGCACGCCGCCATTCATGGTTTTGACGTTTCGAGCCGCCAAATCATTCTGTAAATCTTCACTGAGTGGCACGCCCATATTTATCGGCCTGTCACGCGCGGCACGAGGTCGGGCAGTAGCTCGTGGAGGCGCCGGCGCGCATGAAACAACCTGCTCATGACCGTCCCAATCGGAACCTCCAATACGTCGGCAATCTGCCCATAGGTCATATCGCCCGCGGCGTACAGCGAAAACACGGCTCGCTGCTCCGGCGGCAGCAACTCTACGGCCTGCCGGATCCGCTCCCCCAATTCCTGCTGTTCCAGGCTCGGCACCGCGCGCCCTTCAAGCGGCAGAGCAACCATCCGCGGCAAACCGCCCTCACCCTCGACCGCTTCCAAGGACACGCCGAGTCTGAGCCTCCGCGAGCGCAGCAAATCCAGTGCCCGGTTTGTCGCAATCCGGAGTAACCACGTCTTGAATCCCGATGCACGTGCGAACCCGCCCAGCTTCTCGAATGCCGTTATGAAGCTGTCCTGCACTACGTCCAGCGCGTCTTCCATGCGCCCCGTAAGCCTGAAAGCCACCTGATAGGCCGCGTCGCGGTGGCGCTCGAATAACTGGCGGCGCGCCTCCCGGTCGCCTGCTGCCGCGGCATCCAAAAGACGCAATTCCTCGCTGTCAACGGCTGGGCGTTTCAATGGTTCTGCCGCAATACCGCTCACCCCCCCCCGGGCAGCATAGCAAAAATCTGCGGCTCGACTGCCCGGTCCGTGAATAATCTAGTTAGCTTCTTCGTCAGAACCCGGACCGAAACTCCAGGACCGGCGGCGCGTCCGTTCCAAGAACCAAACGCGCGTAGTGTAGTCTATGACCTTATCCCCGGTCGGTGCACGAAGCGCGTGAGGGCGCCGGGCCGAGGTGGCCCGGCGCCGCCTTCTTCGAACTAGCACCTATTCCGATCCCGCCCGTCGCTGCCACGGCCCAGACTCTGGAAAAGACGTCCGGCCGTCTTGAATGCCCGCCCGGCCACATGCGTCAGGTGATAATGCTGGAGCTCGAACCACGCTTGAGCGTTGCCCGTCGCCGGCGTCGTGTCGAGCAGACCGCCAGGCAGCCGGCGCTTTTCGACGTGGTGTGCTTCGCAGTCTCGGCATAGCAGCCCACCCGCGGTCGAGCTGAAATAGGCTGCCGCCCCACTCGGCCGCACTCGCCCGCAATCGACGCAGCTCTCGAAGTTCGGCCAGTATCCGATCGCATTCAGCAGCTCAGCTTGATAGATCGCCAGAACGCGCAACGGTTCCGCCTCGCCCGCCAGTTCTGCGAGGCTGCGTGTAAGTGCGGCGAAGAGCGCCGGGTGCGGGTCGTATTCTTCGGTCAACGTGGCCGCCAGCTCCGCCACATACAGCCCCCCATAGAGCCGCGGCAGCTCGCGCCGCAAGCCGGGAAAGGTCTCGCGCTGCACCCACTCGGTCAGCGTGCCAAGCTGTGCATCTCCATGACTGGGAACGTAGCTGACCTCCCCCAGTTCCAGTTTATCCAAGCCGGCCGAAAACCGCTTCGACGTGCTACGCCGCGCGCCCTTCGCGATCAGCCGCACCTGTCCGCTGCGCTCCGTGAAGAGCGTCACAATCTGCGAAGTTTCAGAGAACTCCGTCAGCCTTAGAACGAACCCATTGTCCTTCTCTATCGCCATAGTCGCAGCTCAGACCCGACGGGGCAGCCGGGCATATTGGCCGTCCGGCGGTTGAGATGCCGGTCGGCAGGGATACAATAGCCCCGTTTTCCGCTGCCGACACGTGACCTGATCGCTTGCAGCGGAGGTTCAGGCGGCACAAATGCAACAACCCTCGCTGAACGACCTCCTTAACCGCCGTGTCGTCCTGGATACCCAGGGGCCGCTGCTGTACATCGGCACGCTCCTGGCTTGGGACGACCGCGGTTATTGGCTGACCGATGCCGACGTGCACGACCGCCACGATGGCCACGCCTCGAAGGAGGAATACACCAACACCGCGCGCGAGCTGTACCAAACCGGCGCGCGGCACATTAACCGGCGGCGGGTTTTCGTTGAGCGGCACGCGGTCGTAAGCGTGTCGGCCCTCGACGATGTTGTCATGGAAGGCTTGGCCGACGGCCAGGGACCGTGGATCGAATGAAGCTGACGCATTATCGCCAGGAACTGCGCCCGCGGCACGTCTTCGCGACGTCGCAGGGCAGCGTCGATTACAAGCAGACCATTGTCGTCCAGCTTGAGCATGAGGGCATTACCGGTTTGGGCGAGGTCGTCGCGTCGGCCTTGTACGGTCAGACGCTGGAAGCCTGCGAGGCCGCGCTCGACTCGATGCTGCCATTGCTCGGCGACGACCTCTTCGCGCTCGAGAGCATCATCGCCCGCCTGATTGCACGGCACGGCGACCAGCGGGCCGCCATCGCCGGCGTCGACTCCGCCCTGCACGACTGGATCGGCAAACGCCTGAATATCTCCGTCTGGCGCCTGCTCGGCCTCGACCGCCCGCGCAAACGCACGACCTTTACGATCGGCGTGGCCGACATGGCTGCGGTGCGCGTCAAAGTGGACGAAGCCCTGGCCGCCGGCTACGACGCATTGAAAGTCAAAGTGGGCGTCGAGCATGATCACGAGGTGCTCTCGCTGATCCGCAGTCGCTTCGATGGCCCGTTGCTTCTGGACGCGAACCAGGCCTGGCAGCCGGACGAGGCGGTCAAGAAGATCAAGGCCCTGACGCCGTATAAGCCGGCCATGATCGAGCAGCCGCTGCGCGCGGAAGACTGGCGCGAAATGGGGCGCCTGTGCGAGCTGCGCGTCGCCCCCATTTACGCGGACGAAAGCTGCGAGCGCCTCGAAGACGTTACCCGCCTGCACGGTTACGTAGACGGCGTGAACATCAAGTTCACGAAGTGCGGCGGCATTCGCGAAGCGCTGAAAATGATTCGCGTGGCGCGCGGCCTCGGCATGGGAACCATGCTGGGCTGCTTCGTCTCCAGCAGCCTGGCTATCGCCCCACCCCTATGTTTGGCCAGCCTGGTGGATTTCACAGACTTGGACGGTCATTTGTTGCTGGCGGAAGATCCGTTCGAAGGCATCACCAACACCGGCAGCATCCTCGAACTCTCCGACCGCCCGGGGTTGGGCATTGAGCCGCGGCGCACATAGCAGAGCCGCCCGTGCGCAGAGTAGCAGAGCCGGCTCGTGTCGAGCCGGAATTTGACCAGTGTGCCCCCAATCGCTCAGGTTCCAGGTTCGGGTGTACGACGTCGGCCACGGGGGGCCGACGCTACGCGGCGCCGCGAGATTCGCGCTCAGCCGGATTCGGTAGTGCCGATATCTTCGGTCAGCGTATACAGCACGATGTGATTTTCGTGCTCCTCGTGGCGTTGCACATGGCCGAGGTAGACCTGGATACGCGTGCAAGTATCCCTAAGGATGAGGTTGTCCTCGGGTTTGAGGTTGCGAACGGTTTCCGCGAGGTTCTCCGTCAGCCAGCGCAGCTCGTCGTGCTCGTGCCGCAGTGCCTCGACCGCGCCGGTCAGGCCGGGGCGGTGTTCGATCACCGGCGTGAGGTAGCCGTCTTCTTCCTCGATAGCCATCATGCGGTACAGATGGGCCTTCAGGTGGTCGAAACGGAGAGCCAATTCCTTCAGCCAGGGCTCGCGGCTTCGGGGCGGGATTGTAGTTACGTGTTCACGCAGCTCACTGGCCAGATCGCGGATTCTGGCCGACTCGTTGCGCATCCAACTCGCCAGGGTAGCCTCGTCCATATGCTCACTCCAGCTTTGCGGGGCCGTTCGGTCGCCTCTTCGCCGGGAGTGCGCGCGTCACCCGAAAGGGCCGCCTCTTTCACTTCCCGGACGACTCCGGGGCGACGCGCCCCGGCTCCGTTCGGTTATCGTACCACACCCTGCAAGCGCAGCGTCATGCTGATGAGTTCGATTGCCGTGGAAGTGGGGATGACCGCCACGTTGATTACCAGGTCGTGTCGCGCCGGGTTCTCGAGGCGGGGACCGAAATGGGCGCGCAAGAACTTGTCGCGCTGTGCCTGCACGCGCGTTACGTGTTTCCGCGCCGCAGGCTCGCTCAAACCTTCACGAACGGCGATGTTGCGGATGCGGAACTCGAGCGGGGCAACCAGGCTAATCCGCAAGCCCCGTTCGCGCGGCAGGATCAGATCCGCCCCGCGTCCCAGGAAAATCGCCGGCCCCTGCCGGGCTAACGCCAGTATGGTCTCGCTCAGCCGATGGAAGTAGCGCTCCTTATGGATGCCCTCCTCGAGCAGCCACCGCAGCATGTTCTCGATCCAACCAACGTCGCGCTCGTCCAGCTCCTCGTATAGCCTCTCACGCAGCCGGTCATCGCGCGCCATCACATGCAGGATTTCGCGATCGAACACCGGCCAGCCCAGCCGCTTGCCTAAAGCCGCGGCCAAGCCGTAACCATTGGTCCCAACCATGCGCGAGATGGTCACGAAGTCGTAAACTTCGGGCCGCGGGGCGCCCCTGGGGGCGGGTGGCCTGGGCGCCGCCCGCCAAGTTCGCAGCCTCTTTTCGACCAGCCGGGCCAGATCCGCGCTTCCGTTTCTCGTGCCGGGCAGCATAAGGCTCTCCAAGCCCCCTAATGTGTTCACCGCTCGCCACTTGGCGCCACCATTGTAATCTTAGTCAACGACGGTCAGCGAAACCCGGCCGCTCGGGCCACTTGCGGCTCGTGCTTGCCCCGGCCATAACGTTCACATGAGTTTGACTGAAGCCTCTCTCCCCGCGGACGCCGCGAAGGCCCTCTCGACGGCCCCGAAACCGCGAACAATTTTCACGCTGGCCGCGGTGGTCGTGCTGGCAATCCTCGTCGCCGGACTGCCGCTTGTCAACGCACCCTGGTTGCCGGGTGACGAGCACATCTTCATCGTGAATAACTCAGCCGTGACCGGCGCCGGCCTCACACCTGATACGTTGGGGCAGCGCCTGGCGCTGATCTTCCAATTTCCGCCGGACGAGGACCTGTACCAGCCGCTCCCCATACTGACGTACGCCCTGCAATGGACTTTGACGGGGAGCTCAGCCCTCTTCTTCCGCGTGGCCGACGTCACGCTGCACGCCATTAACGCCCTTTTGCTGTGGGCAACGCTCTACGTTTTGCTGGGCCGCATGTGCCCGGCCGCGCAGCGCGGCACGCTCCTGGTCGTAACTTGGGCAGCCACGCTGATTTGGGCGCTGCACCCGATGCTGGTCGGCGCCTGGGCCGCTGACATGGGACGCACGCACCTGCTGGCGGCGACTTTCGCCCTGGCGGCACTGCTGCTGCACGTTCGCTCCATAGAGAAGCGCCGTCCCGTGCTCTTTCTGGCGGCCACACTCTGTCTGATTGCCGCGATGTTGTCGAAAGTCCTGGCCGGCTGGGTCCTCGTGGCAGCCGCGTTGGAACTCTGGCTCGTCGGCTGGCGTGCGATGCTGAAGTCGCCGCGAATTTACGTGATCGCCGGGATTTGCGCGCTCTTCGGCGCGGCCGCATACTGGACAAGCTTGCAGTCCGGCCTCATTCAGGACGCCTCCGAGGGGCTGTTCGGCGATCCGGTGTCGCGCAGTGCCCTGGCGGTATGGATTTATTTCCGCAATCTACTCGTACCGGCCTGGCTTTCGCCGTGGTACTTGCCGGACCCGCTTACCAACTGGAGCAATCCGCGCGTATGGGTGGGCCTGGCGCTCGCCGTGGCGACGGTGGCATGGACCGTATGGGCCTGGCGCCGCCCGAACCAGCGCCCCATCGCCATCGGCTGGGCGTGGTTTTGGGCGCTGCTCCTGCCCGTGATCGGCTTGGTCGGAGCGCGCGAAGCGGCAGCCAACGACCGCTACATGTACCAACCCCTGATGGGGCTGATGCTGGTGCTCAGCGCCGCCGTCGTGACGCTTAACAGCAACGCCGCCCAAATCCGGTTCAGGCCGAAATCGGTGACCCTCTTCGCCGCGGTCATCGCCGCCGTCCTGTTGCTGCTGAATCAGCCAGTCGTCCGCATCTGCCGCCGGCCGGTGGCGAACGGTCAGCGAGTCGTGCAGCTCTATCCCGGCGATCCGCGCGCCTTGGAAGGCCTGTCGGCGCAGTACAACTTCGCCCGCGGCCATGCGCTCACCGCCGACGACCTCGCGCAGGTACCCGCCGGCCAGACGCAGGCGGAATACTTTCTCTCACAGCGGTTGCTCACGTTGAGGCAGGCGGCCGCAACGCCCGGCTTGGAACGCTTTTTTCCGCGCGCGTCGGACCTGGCACCTTTTCACCGCCGGGTCTCCGCCGCCTTCGCGGATCTCAGGCAGTACCGCGACGCTCTGACGCAGGCCGAAGCGGCGCTAAGACTCGAGCCTGAGAACTATCGCACCTGGGTGCGCCTGGCCCACGCTTACGTTGGCCTGGAGGATTTCGAGCAGGCAACGAAGGCGTTTGAACGTTGCGAGCAGCTTCTGCCGGCCGACGCACTCACACAAGCGACGCACTACACGAATTACGGGCGGTTGCTGCTGTTCAACCTGGAAAGAGCCGATTTGGCGTTTCCGAAGTTCCGGCAGGCGGTGGCGTTGAAGGGCGAACTGCCGGTGCGCTATCACCGCGAACTCGCGATCGCCGATATCGGCCTGGCGCGTTGCGAAATTCGAGAGGGCAAGGGAGCGCGCGGGTACGAGTTAGTCATGCAGGTTCTGAATGCCGATCCGCAGAACGCTCTCGCCGGACTCGTTTTGGCGGAGTACCACTTCCGCAGCGAGCACTGGCAGGAAGCGGCCGCGGTTTACGAACAACTGATCCGCGCGTACCCGGTCGCGTATCGGTGGTTTGACTGGTACTACGAGGCGCTGCGCGGGTACCAGTGGGTCAGTATTCGAACGAACAGGCTCCGCGAAGCGGCCCTGATGTGGGACCACGCGGTGCAGGTGCAACCGGGGCGGCGCGAGCTGCTATCTTTTCGGGCATGGTCGCTTGCCATCGCCGGAGAAAGCGGCGCGGAAGCGGCGATCAACGATTTGTTGACACACGAAAGCGACAACCAACTCGGCTGCCTGGGGCGCGCGGTGGTCGCTTTGCGCAGCGGCGACATCGAAGGCGCCATCGCGAGCGTGGGCCAAGCCCGGACAGGCCTGGAAATTTCACAAGCGCGAGCGTTCGAGCGCACGCTTTGGGCCATCGAGCGGCTGAAAGACGAGGCGTGGCCGCCCGAGACGGTGCTGGTGGAAGCGGCGATCACGATGGCGGCCGGAGCGCGCGAGGCCGCTGAGCGGCTACTGGAAAGTTATGCTGGGGCCGGTGCTTATTCCGGGCGGAGCGAATTATCGGACGTGATTCGAAGCTGGCCTGAAACCGCTCCCGCGGCATCTCAGCCGGTGAAAAATGGTGGGTGACGGATTTTCGTACAAATTGTCGCGTGAGGTGGTTGAAACTACCTGAGCGTTTGTTATACTTTCAAGTGTGATGAGCATGTGGCATTAGCCACAGAAACTTACGATTTTCGTAAGTGCTTTTCAAAACTGAACTTGCTTCCACTCGCTGCGGCACCCTCAGACCGCGCCAATACCCACCGGGGTGCCGCACGCCTTTTTTTATTCTGAAAGCGTTCGACAACCCGGCAGGCATTGGTCCCATAACCTAGCTTAAACCTCTAGCTTAGATGCGCCAGGCTCGGGAGCGGTTTCTCCTCGCCGAGAAGATCGTGCAGCGTGCGCCCGCGCAGATATGAGCGGACCTGCTGCACCACCTCGTCAAAAACCCCATCTACTGCTCGGGTCTTTCCGTCCCCGATTTCGAACCGGCTGGCCCATTCCAGCCCGGCATGCATTGATCCGTCGACCGCCTCTACTATTTCGAGAACGTCGACTTTCTCCGGGTCGCGCATCAGCCGGAATCCGCCACGCGGACCCCGATCTGACCGTAGCACGTTGGCACGAGCCAACTGCGTGAGCACTTTCGCAGCATAAGCCGCGGGTAAATTGAGCTCACGCGCTATCTCACCCGCCTGAATACCGCCGTTTTCCTCCTTTTGCCGTTTTGCGATCTCAAGAGTGGCCAGAATTGCGTACGTGGATGCTTTGGTTCTGAACATCGCGCACCATTTCCCCAGTAGCCGAGCCTGACTTGCAGGCAAAAACGAGAACAGCCTTCCCTATCCGTCTCGCCCCGGCCGGCCCCGAGGCATTACCAAAGATATTATGTGTCTGTAAACAAAAAAAACCAATAAGACCTTAGCCCCACGGCGGTTATAATTCTGGACATGAGCCAAGGGAGTATTCGCTCTCCGCAAAAGCGCCTTAAGTATCCGTGGCTGTTTGCTTTACGGAATGGTGAGCTACCGCCCATAATTTCTTGTTATGGCACCGAGTATCAACTCCGCCAAGTTTTCAAGCACGATTTCTTCGCCGCGACCGGCCTGTACGCCGGTCCGGCCGGGCAGGTAGTCGCCAAATTCGGGCGGACGAGCGATTTTCTTTCCCTGCCGCTGGCCTGGGCGGGCGCCTACCTCGAAACCCGTGAGTACGGCGTTCTGCAACAGGCTCAGGGCATTCCCGGTGTACCCCGCCTGGTCGCGCTCGTGGGAGAAAACGTCCTGGTGCGGGAGTTCGTCCCAGGGCATCCGCTGGGGCGCCGCGAAGCGGTGTCCGACAGCTTTTTCGAGGAGCTGGGGGCGATTCTGAGGGCGCTGCACGCGCGGCACATCGCGTACGTCGATCTCAACAAGCGGCAGAACATTCTCGTTGGCGATGATGGCCGGCCATACCTGATCGACTTTCAGATATCCCTCCATTTGCCGCCCACCGGCTGGCGGCGGGCCTGGCCCGTTCAAAGAATCCTGGCTCGCTTCCAACAGGCCGACCTCTATCACTATTTGAAGCACAAGCGCCGTCTGCGGCCGGACCTGCTCACGCCCGCGGAGCGTGCCCGCGTTGAACGCCTCGGCCTTTGGATTCGCCTGCACCGTCTCCTGGCTCGCCCGCTCACTCACCTGCGCCGCGGCATCTTGGCCCGGTTGCGCACGGACGAGGCGGAAGCGGTGCCGGGTTCCGGAGCCAAGTAATCCGATTTCCTGCGCGCCTGGGAGAACTAAATCCGCAGGTCAGGATGGGCCCGATGCGGCAAGCATTTACCGTTTTCGCTTGGCCGCGGCCGCTAACAGGCGAGCGAGTCCGTCGATCGTTCCGTTTCGGTAGGCTTAGCGATGATCGCCGGCTTGTCTTCTTCCGGCGCCAGTCTTGAACGCCTCCAGAGGAAGAACGCCGCACAGACCGCCCCAATGGCCACGCCCGTAATCGTGCCCACGCGCGGCTCAAGTCCGAAACCCACCTCTTCGACCAAAATGTACGTCGTGGTGACGACCGTCATGAACACGGCCGGAACGAAGGCGAGCCACCAACGGCTGTGGCGGCGGGCAAGAAAGACGGCCGCGCACCACAGTGCCACGGCGGCCAGAGTTTGATTAGCCCACCCGAAGTACCGCCAAACAACGTCGAAGTTCACGAAGTTCAACGCAAACGAGAGCACAAACAAGGGGACCACAAGTATGTAACGGTTAAGCAAGCGTTTTTGGGGCACGTGAAAGTAGTCCGCCAGAATCAGCCGGCCGACACGAAAGGCCGTGTCGCCGGATGTAATCGGCAACACCACGACGCCGAGGACGGCCAGCGCCCCTCCGGCCATTCCCATCGTGGCGACGCAGGCATCGCGGACTACCGCGCCGGGGCCGCCCTTGGCCAGTGCTGCTGAAAGCCCGTCGATGCCGTCATAAAAGCCCAGGGCGGTCGCTGACCATATCAGCGCGATCACCCCTTCGGCGATCATCGCGCCGTAGAACACCAGACGCATGCGCTTCTCACTCTTGAGGCAGCGCGCCATCAGGGGACTTTGCGTGGCGTGGAACCCGCTTACCGCCCCGCAACTGACGGTGATGAAAATCAGCGGCCAGGCTGGCAGGTGCTTGGGGTGCAAATTGGCGAGCGTGAAGGAAGGCACCGGGATCCCGCCCGTGAGCAGGGCGAATCCAAGCCCCGCGACCATGACCAGCAGCGCCAGAGCGAAGAACGGGTAGAAACGCCCGATGATGGTATCGATGGCGAGCAATGTGGCGAAGACGTAGTAGACGTAGATTACCAACATGACCACCCACAGCCATGCGGACAGCCCGAACACGGAAGACTGGAGCCACGAGGCTGCGGCGGGACCGAACCACGCGCCGACGGTCTCCGCCGGGAGGAGTTCGACCACCAGCAGTGCCGGCCCTTTCACGAAGACCGTTCCCACCAGCAGCATGAGCAGAAGGATGAAGAACGTCGAGACGTGCCTGGCGGCCGTACCCAGGTAGTGGCCGATGAGGTCGGGCAGTCCGGCGCCATCGTTGCGGATCGACATGGCGCCGATCAGGAAGTCGTGTACCGCTCCACCCAGGATGCAGCCGAACACGACCCACAAGAACACCTGGGGCCCCCACAGGGCACCCAGGATCGGTCCGAAGACCGGACCCAGCCCGGCGATGTTCAGGAGTTGGACCAGGTACACCCGCCACGTGGACATGGCGACGTAGTCGACGCCGTCAGCACGGGCAACCGCGGGCGTGATCCTGTCAGGATCGGGCTTCACCGTGGATTGAGTCAGCCGCCCATAGAAAACATAGCCAGCGCCAAGCAACAGCAGTCCGCTGAGAAAAGCGGCCATTCCAGTCTCCTCATCGTGGCATCATGTCCCAAACCAGCTATTGTCGATCCTTCTCGCAACGTGGTCAATCCGACGGTGCGACAAAGTCAGCCGTCCCTCCAGATGCCCCCAAAAACATTCCTGTTTGCCGTTCTGATAGGGGCTATAGGGCAGGGTCGTCTCGTGCAGAATCCCCAGCCGCAACAACCCTTGCGTGAATTCGTCGGCCAGCATGGCCGAAGCAGGTCGAAGCGAAGCTGGGCTGGCTGCGCAAGTTTGCTCCGCAGATTCGTCGCTGGGGCGAGTTGCTTGCCGTGGCCGGGGCCGCGGAACACTCCGTGCGGCACGAAGGCATTCACGTTACCGCGTCGCAGGAACTCGACGCCCGCCTGCCGCATCCGCCACGCCCTCACAGCGGAACAAAAACAGCAACCATCACTCGTTGAAAACACCTGAGTTTTTCACCAGCCCAGCGAAAGGGTAACAAACCTCGCCCTTGCTTGAAAAGACTCACTTGCTTTGCTGGGCTACCTGAGACGATTGTTCTTCTTCGCAGCGATCTCGCATTCCTTGACCGCAT